>JACCDY010900522.1_pt1 | contig 31772 bp, 24 predicted proteins | sample 7446391 | NCBI WGS metagenome assembly JACCDY01 (sample SAMN15323451, study PRJNA562643) | freshwater metagenome | isolation source: river surface water | place: USA:Blue River Watershed | collected 2017-08-18 | reverse complement strand
CGTCGGGGCGCTCGGTGGCCGGCGCAGCCGTCACCGGCTCGTCCTCGGGCAAGGCCTCGGGCTGGCGCTCGAGCGCCACTTCCAGCACCTTGTCGATCCACTTGACCGGCACGATCTCGAGGCCGTTCTTCACGTTCTCGGGGATCTCCTGCAGGTCCTTGGTGTTCTCCTCCGGGATCAGCACCGTCTTGATGCCGCCGCGCAGAGCCGCCAGGAGCTTTTCCTTCAGGCCGCCGATGGCGGTGACTTCACCGCGCAGGGTGATCTCGCCGGTCATGGCCACGTCGGCACGCACTGGAATGCCGGTGAGGGCCGAGACGATGGCCGTGGTCATCGCGATGCCCGCGCTCGGGCCGTCCTTGGGCGTGGCGCCGTCAGGCACGTGGATGTGGATGTCCTTCTTCTCGAACACCTCGTCCTTGATGCCCATGCGGCGCGAGCGGCTGCGGACCACCGTGCGGGCAGCGTCGACCGATTCCTTCATCACGTCGCCCAGCGAACCGGTGCGCAGGAAGTTGCCCTTGCCAGGCATCAGCGCGGCCTCGATGGTGAGCAAATCGCCTCCCACCTCGGTCCAGGCCAGGCCGACCACCTGGCCCACCTGGTTCTGCGCCTCGGCGCGGCCATAGGTGTACTTGCGCACGCCCAGGAAGTCGCTCAGGTTCTCGGCGTTGACCACCACCTGCGGCGTCATTTTTTTGAGCTGCAGGCCCTTGACCACCTTGCGGCAGATCTTGGAGAGCTCGCGCTCGAGGGAACGCACGCCCGCCTCGCGGGTGTAGTAGCGGACCACGTCGCGCACCGCGTCCTCGGTGACCTGCAGCTCCTCGTCCTTCACGCCGTTGTTCTTCATCTGCTTGGGCAGCAGGTACTTGACGGCGATGTTGGTCTTCTCGTCCTCGGTGTAGCCCGAGAGGCGGATCACTTCCATCCGGTCCAGGAGGGCCGGCGGAATGTTCATCGAGTTGGAGGTGGCGACGAACATCACGTCGGACAGGTCGAAGTCGACCTCCACATAGTGGTCACCGAAGGTATGGTTCTGCTCGGGGTCCAGCACCTCCAGCAGCGCGCTCGAGGGGTCGCCGCGGAAGTCGGTGCCGAGCTTGTCGATCTCGTCCAGAAGGAACAGCGGGTTGCGCGTGCCCACCTTGGACAGGCTTTGGAGCACCTTGCCCGGCAGCGCGCCGATGTAGGTGCGGCGGTGCCCGCGGATCTCGGCTTCGTCACGCATGCCGCCCAGGGCCATGCGCACGTACTTGCGGCCGGTGGCCTTGGCGATGGATTGGCCGAGAGACGTCTTGCCCACGCCCGGGGGGCCGACCAGGCACAGGATCGGCGCCTTGACCTTGTCCACGCGCTGCTGCACCGCGAGGTACTCGAGGATGCGGTCCTTGACCTTCTCGAGGCCGTAATGGTCTTCGTTCAGCACGTCCTCGGCCAGGGCCAGGTCGTGCTTGATCTTGGTCTTCTTGGCCCAGGGCAGGCCGGTGAGGACGTCGATGTAGTTGCGCACCACGGTGGCCTCGGCCGACATGGGCGACATGAGCTTGAGCTTCTTGAGCTCGGCGTCGGCCTTCTTGCGGGCCTCCTTGGGCATCTTGGCGGCGAGGATCTTCTTCTCGATCTCCTCAATGTCCGCGCCCTCCTCGCCCTCGCCCAGCTCCTTCTGGATCGCCTTGACCTGCTCGTTCAGGTAGAAGTCGCGCTGGTTCTTCTCCATCTGGCGCTTGACGCGGCCGCGGATGCGCTTGTCGACATTGAGGATGTCGACCTCGCGCTCGAGCTGCTCGAACAGGTTCTCGAGCCGGCCCTGCACGTCGGCCAGGTCCAGCACCACCTGCTTGTTCTCGAGCTTGAGCGGCAGGTGGGCGGCGATGGTGTCGGCCAGGCGGCCGGCGTCGTCGATGCTGGCGATGGAGGTGAGGATCTCCGGCGGGATCTTCTTGTTCAGTTTGACGTACTGGTCAAACTGCTGCATGACCGCGCGGCGCAGGGCCTCCACCTCGGTGGCCTTGGCCTCCTGGGCGGCGGGGTCGACCGGCACCACGGTGGCAGTGAAGTGGGCCTCGCCGTCTTCGATGCGGGAGACGCGGGCGCGCTGCTGGCCCTCGACCAGCACCTTCACGGTGCCGTCGGGGAGCTTGAGCATCTGCAGGATGGTCGAGACGCAGCCGACCTCGAACATGTCGGTGGCGGCGGGCTCGTCCTTGGCGGCGGCCTTCTGGGCCACCAGCATGATGCGGCGCTCCGCCTCCATCGCGGCTTCCAGCGCCTTGATGCTCTTGGGCCGTCCCACGAACAGGGGTATGACCATGTGCGGGAACACCACCACGTCGCGCAGCGGCAAGAGCGGCAGCTCGATCGGGGTTGAAGGCAGGGGAACGTTGCCGGACATGTGAATCCTTTCTCTACCGTCCACAGTGTGGAGGGTGCTTGGCGTTTTTCAACCCGGATGACGACAGGGGATCAGGCCTTTTTCGCCGCTTCGCGGTAAACCAGAAGCGGCGGCTTGTTTTCCTCGATGGTGGATTCGTCCAGCACCACCTTCTCCACGTTGGTGGCATTGGGCAAGTCGAACATGGTGTCGATCAGGGACTGTTCCAGGATGGAGCGCAGGCCGCGGGCGCCGGTCTTGCGGGCCAGGGCCTTGCGGGCGATGGCGCGCAGCGCATTCGGGCGCACTTCCAGCTCCACGCCTTCCATGGACAGGAGCTTGCCGTACTGCTTGACCAGGGCGTTCTTGGGCGTGGTGAGGATCTCGACCAGGGCGTCCTCGGACAGCTCGGCGAGCGTGGCCACGACGGGCATGCGGCCCACCAGTTCGGGAATCAGGCCGAACTTGATCAGGTCCTCGGGCTCGATCTCGCGGAACACCTCGGTGAGCGAGCGCTGGGCCTTGCTCTTGACCGCGGCGCCGAAGCCGATGCCGGACGATTCGGTGCGCTGCTCGATGACCTTCTCGAGGCCGGCGAAGGCGCCGCCGCAGATGAACAGGATGTTGGTCGTGTCGATCTGCAGGAAGTCCTGGTTGGGGTGCTTGCGCCCGCCCTGCGGCGGCACGCTGGCCAGCGTCCCCTCGATCAGCTTCAGCAGGGCCTGCTGCACGCCCTCGCCCGAGACGTCGCGGGTGATGGAGGGGTTGTCGGACTTGCGGGAGATCTTGTCGATCTCGTCGATGTAGACGATGCCGCGCTGGGCCCGCTCGACCTCGTAGTTGCAGCTTTGCAGCAGCTTCTGGATGATGTTCTCGACGTCCTCGCCCACGTAGCCGGCTTCGGTCAGTGTGGTGGCGTCGGCCATGACGAAGGGCACGTCCAGCATGCGGGCCAGGGTCTGGGCCAGCAGCGTCTTTCCCGAGCCGGTGGGGCCGATCAGCAGGATGTTGGACTTGGCCAGCTCGACCTCGTCCTTCTTGGCCTTGTCCTTGTGGCGCAGGCGCTTGTAGTGGTTGTAGACCGCCACCGACAGCGCGCGCTTGGCCGCTTCCTGGCCGATGACGTAGTTGTCGAGGTTGGCCTTCAGCTCGGCGGGGGTGGGCAGGTCGCCGCGCGAGTCCTTCTGCCCCTCATCGGCCGGCAGCTCGTCGCGGATGATTTCGTTGCACAGGTCGATGCACTCGTCGCAGATGAAGACCGAAGGGCCGGCGATGAGTTTCTTGACCTCGTGCTGGCTCTTTCCGCAAAACGAGCAGTAAAGCGTTTTTTCGCTGGAGGAGCCTTTTTTGTCGGCCATGGGAATGGGTGGTGCCTTAGGAGATTCAATGATACCCAAACGAGAACGGCGCCCCCGGGTGGACCGGGAGGCGCCGCTCGGGCGTCGGGGGGATTCGGTTCAGGGGCGAAACGCCCCTGCTTCAAGCCTGGATCCCGGGCGTCCTCACGGACGGACCGGAAGCGTCCTCAAGGACGCTTGGCGATCACCTGGTCGACCAGGCCGTAGGCCTGGGCCTCGTCGGCCTCGAGGAAGTAGTCGCGCTCGGTGTCGCGCTCGATCTTCTCCAGGGTCTGTCCGGTGCGCTCGGCCAGGATCTTGTTCAACTGGGCGCGGGTCTTGAGGATGTCCTTGGCGTGGATCTCGATGTCGGTGGCCTGGCCCTGGGTGCCGCCCAGGGGCTGGTGGATCATGATCTTGGAGTTGGGCAGCGCGAAGCGCTTGCCCTTCTCGCCAGCGGCCAGCAGGAAGGCGCCCATGGAGGCGGCCATGCCCATGCACAGGGTCGACACCTGGGGCTTGATGAAGTTCATGGTGTCGAAGATGGCCATGCCAGCCGACACGCTGCCGCCGGGGCTGTTGATGTAGAACGAGATGTCCTTGTCGGGGTTCTCGCTCTCCAGGAACAGCAGCTGCGCCACCACCAGGTTGGCGGTCTGGTCGTTGACCGGGCCCACCAGGAACACCACGCGCTCGCGCAGCAGGCGCGAGTAGATGTCATAGGACCGCTCGCCGCGGCCGGACTGCTCGATGACGATGGGCACCATGCCGAGGGCCTGGGTGTCGAGTGCGCTCATGGAATGCTCCGCTAGGGATTGGGGTTCTGGGACAGGCCGCGGGAGGCCTCCCGGGCATGGACTACTTTAGGGCAAGCCGGCCAGGTTCAACCCGGCCGGCGGGGAAGCCCCTCAGGCGCCCTGACCCATCAGCTCGTCGAAGCCCAGGGCCTTGTCGGTGACCTTGGCCTTGGACAGCACGAATTCGGTGACGTTGTTCTCGATGACCACCGCCTCGACTTCGGCCATGCGGCGGTTGTCGCCGTAGTACCAGCGGATCACGTCCTCGGGCTTCTCGTAGCTGGCGGCCATTTCTTCCACATGGGCCTTGAGCTGCTCGGGCTTGGCTTCCAGCTTGTTGGCGCGCACCAGCTCGGCGACCACCAGGCCCAGGCGCACGCGGCGCTCGGCCTGGGCGGTGAACAGCTCGGCGGGGATCGGGGCCTTGTCGGCGTCCTTGATGCCACGCTGCTTCAGGTCGGCGCGGGCGCCTTCGACCAGGCGGTCGACCTCGGAGGCCACGCTGGCCTTGGGCAGGTCGAGTTCGGCCTTGGCCACCAGGGCGTCCATCACGGCCTGCTTGTTGCGGGCCTGCAGGCGGAACTTCACCTCGCGGTCCAGGTTCTTCTGGATGTCGGCGCGCAGGGCTTCGACGGTGCCTTCGGCCAGGCCCAGGGACTTGACCAGCTGCTCGTTCAGCTCGGGGATGTGGGCGCCCTCGAGCTTCTTGAGGGTGACCAGGAAGTCGGCCTGCTTGCCGGCCACGTCCTTGCCGTGGTAGTCGGCGGGGAAGGACAGGGGGAAGGTCTTGCTCTCGCCGACCTTCATGCCGCGCACGGCGTCCTCGAACTCCTTGAGCATCTGGCCTTCGCCGACCAGGAACTGGAAGTCGCTGGCCTTGCCGCCCTCGCAGGGCTCGCCGTCGATCTTGCCTTCGAAGTCGCAGGTGACGCGGTCGCCGTCGGCGGCGCCTTCGGTCAGGGCCTTCTGGGCGAAGCTGCGGCGCTGCTTGCGCAGGATCTCGATGGTGCGGTCGATGGCGGCGGCGTCGACGGTGGCGGTCACGCGCTCGATTTCGGCGGTGCCCAGGTCACCGATCTTGACCTCGGGGAAGACTTCGAAGACGGCGTCGAAGGACAGCTGGCCCTCGGGCGCGCCCTCTTTTTCGGTGATGCGGGGCTGGCCGGCGACGCGCAGCTGGGCCTCGTTGGCGGCCACGGAGAAGGCCTCGCCGACCTTGTCGTTCATGACCTCGTACTGGACCGAGTAGCCATAGCGCTGGGCGACCACGGACAGCGGCACCTTGCCGGGACGGAAGCCGTCCATCTTGACGGTGCGGGCCAGCTTCTTGAGGCGGGCATCGACTTCGGACTGGATCGCTTCGACCGGCAGGGTCAGCGTGATCTTGCGTTCGAGCTTCTCGAGGGTTTCAACGGTCACGGCCATGTTGCTTCTTTCTCGCTAGGTTCAGTGTGTTCGGTGCGGTGTTTTCCAGGGGTGGTGCGCGGGGGGGGACTCGAACCCCCACACCCTTGCGGGCGTCAGGACCTAAACCTGGTGCGTCTACCAATTTCGCCACCCGCGCGGGCCCAGGAAAACGAAGCGGGCGCCAGGAATGGACCTGACCGCCCGCCGCTTGAATTCCGGTCAATCGCGTATTTTAGACCGGCGCAGGCCCGCCCTCGGCCGGGGCACCGGGAACGGGCCGCCGGACCCGGAACCAGGCCGCGTACATCGCCGGCAGGGCCAGCAGGGTCAGGACCGTGGCCACGACCAGGCCGCCCATGATGGCCACCGCCATCGGGCCCCAGAAGACCGAGCGCGAGAGCGGGATCATGGCCAGGACGGCCGCCGCCGCGGTCAGCACGATCGGGCGCAGGCGGCGCACCGCCGACTCGACGATGGCGTCCCAGGCCGGCACTCCGCGGGCGCGGTCCTGCTCGATCTGGTCGATCAGGATGACCGAGTTGCGCTGGATCATGCCCATGAGGGCGATCACCCCCAGCAGGGCCACAAAGCCGAAGGGCCGGCCCAGCACCAGCAGCGCGCCGGCCACGCCGGCGATGCCCAGCGGGCCGGTGATGAAGACCAGCAGCGAGCGGCTGAAGCTCTGCAGTTGCAGCATGAGCAGGGTGAAGGTGATGAACAGCATCACCGGCACGCCCACCGCGATCGAGGACGAGCCCTTGCCGCTCTCCTCCACCGCGCCGGCCACCTGGAAGTGGTAGCCCGGGGCCCAGCCGGCCTCGAGCTTGCGCAGGGCCGGCAGCACCTCGTGGGTGACGGTGGCGCCCTGCAGGCCCTCGACCACGTCGGCCTGCACGGTGATCGCGTACTCGCGGCCCTCGCGCCACATCACGCCCGGCTCCCAGGTGAAGACCGGCTTGGCCACCTGCAGCAGGGGCACGCTGCGGCCGCTGGCGGTGGGCACGTACGCGTTGGCCACGTCGGTGATCGCATCGCGCTCGGCCAGGGGCTGGCGCAGCACGATGTCGATCAGCTTGTCCCCCTCGCGGTACTGGCCCACGGTGGCGCCGGTGAAGACGATGCGGGTGGCCTGGGCGATGGACTGGCTGGACACGCCCAGGGCGCGGGCCTTGGCCTGGTCAACCTCCAGGCGCACCACCTTCACCGACTCGTTCCAGTTGTCGTTGACGCCGCGGGCGTTGGGGCTGGCGCGCAGCACCGCCTTCACCTCGTCGGCGCGCTGGCGCACCGCCTGCGGGTCGGGGCCGAGCACGCGGAACATCACCGGGTAGGGCACGGGCGGGCCGTTGGGCAGGAGCTTGACCCGGGTGCGCAGCTCGGGGAATTCGGCCGCGAGCAGCTGCGGGAGCGTGAGGCGCAGGGCCTCGCGGGTGCGCAGGTCGGTGGGCACCACGATCAGCTGCGAGACGTTGGTCTGCGGGAAGATCTGGTCCAGGGGCAGGTAGAAGCGCGGCACGCCCGAGCCGACCCAGGTGCTCACCGTAGTCACGCCGGGCTCGGCCATCAGGCGCTTTTCGACCTTGCGGGCCAGGTCCTCGTTGGCCTTGAAGGCGGTGCCCTCCGGCGACCACAGGTCGACCAGGATCTCCGGCCGGCTCGAGTCCGGGAAGAACTGCTGCTGCACCTTGCCCATGCCGGCGATGCCGAGCGCGAAGGTGAGGACGGTGGCGCCGATGGTGATCCAGCGGTGCGCCACGCACCAGTCCACCGCGCGGCGGAAGGCCTGGTAGAACGGCGTGTCGAAGTGCTCGCCGTGCGCCGCGCCCGCCGGCTTGTCCTTGAGCAGGCGGTGGCCCAGGTAGGGCACGAAGTAGACCGAGACGATCCAGGACAGGACCAGGGCCACCACGGTCACTCCGAAGATGGCGAAGGTGTACTCGCCCACGGTGGACCGGGCCAGGCCGATCGGCAGGAAGCCGGCGGCGGTGATCAGGGTGCCGGTCAGCATGGGCATGGCGGTCACCTCGTAGGCGAAGGTGGCGGCGCGGAACTTGTCGTAGCCCTCCTCCATCTTGCGCACCATCATCTCGACGGCAATGATGGCGTCGTCGACCAGCAGGCCCAGGGCGATGATCAGCGAGCCCAGCGAGATCTTGTGCAGGCCGATGCCCCAGTACTCCATGGCCAGGAAGGTCATGGCCAGCACCAGCGGGATGGTGATGCCCACCACCAGGCCGGGGCGCATGTCCACGTAATAGCGGCGCCACAGCGGCAGGCGCGCGGCGTCTTCACGCTTGTGCAGGCCCAGCGAGAGGAAGCTCACCGCCAGCACGATCACCACTGCCTCGATCAGCACGCCCACGAACTCGCCCACCGAGCCGGAGACGGCCTTGGGCTGGTCCTGCACCTGCACCAGGCGCACGCCGGCCGGCAATGTCTTGGCGATGCGGACCGTGGCGGCCTCGAGCGCATGGCCCAAGCGGATGATGTCGCCGCCCTTGGCCATGGACACGCCCAGGGCGATGACCTCGCGGCCCTGGTGGCGCACCTTGACCTGCGGCGGGTCCACATAACCGCGGCGGATGGTGGCGATGTCGCCCAGGCGCAATTGATTGCCCGAGGCGCCCCGGATCGGCATGGCCGCCAGTTGGTCGACGGCGGTGAACTGGCCGCCCACACGCAGCTGCACCAGGTCCTGCGGCGTGGCCACCGCGCCGGCCGACTCGACCGCGTTCTGCTGCCCCAGCTGGCCCAGCACCTGGTTCATGTCCAGGCCCAGCTGCGCCAGGCGCTGCTGCGAGATCTCGATGAACAGCTTCTCGTCCTGCACGCCGAACTGTTCGACCTTGGCCACGTCGGGCACCCGCAGCAGCTGCTGGCGCACCTGGTCGGCGAAGGTCTTGACCTCGGCGTAGCTGAAGGCCTCGTCCGCCTCCAGCGCGTAGATGACGCCGTAGACGTCGCCGAAGTCGTCGTTGAAGAAGGGACCCTGCACGCCCTGCGGCAGGGTGAAGCGCATGTCGCCGATCTTCTTGCGCACCGTGTACCAGACCTGGGGCACTTCACCGGGACGCGAGGAGTCCTTGATCTGGAAGATGATCTGTGACTCCCCCGGCTTGGAATAGCTGCGGATCACGTCCGCATAGGGCACTTCCTGCAGGGTGCGCTCGAGCTTGTCGGTCACCTGGTCGGCGACCTGCTGCGCGGTCGCGCCGGGCCAGTAGGTGCGCACCACCATCGCCCGGAAGGTGAAGGGCGGGTCCTCGTCCTGCCCCAGCTGGAAGTAGGCGGCGATGCCCAGCACCATGAGCACCACCATCAGGAAGCGGGTCAGCGCCGCGTGCTCCAGCGCCCAGCGCGAAAGGTTGAAGCCCTTGGAGGGCTCGTCCAGCGGGGCGCTCATTGGGGTGCCTTCCAGAGCGTGACCTTCTGGCCCGGCTGCAGCACGTGCACGCCGGCGGCGACCACCTGCATGCCGGCCTGCAGGCCGCTGGCCACGACGGCCTCGTTGCCATCGGCGCCAGCGATCTGCACCGGCTGGGACTTCACGGTCATGGTGGCCGGGTCCAGCACCCAGACGGCGGTCCCGTTGCCTTCCTGGCGCAGCGCGCTGGTGGGCAATTTGATCGCGGCCTGGCCTGGGCCCGCGGCCTGGGACAGGGCCTGCGGCGCCACCGAGACGGTGGCACCCAGGGCGAGCCTGGCCTCGGCCGGCAGCGTGGCCTTGACCAGGAAGGTGCGGGTCACCGGATCGGCGCTGGCCGCCACCTCACGCACCTGGCCGGCCAGGGCCTTGTCCTCTCCCCAGGGCTTGATGCGCACCGCAGCGCCCACGCGCATCGCGGCCACCCGGTCCTCGGGGACCGCAAAGACCACGTCGCGCGGTCCCTCCAGCGCCAGGCGCAGCACCGGCGTGCCGGCGGCCAGCACCTGGCCGGGCTCGGCCTCGACCGCGGTCACCACGCCGGCGGCCGGGGCGGTGAGGCGGGTGTAGGCGGCCTGGTTGCCCTGCGAGGCGAGCTGGGCCTGGGCCTGCTCGAGCTGGGCCTGGGCCGCCTTGAGGGTGGTGTCGCGGCGCTCGAGCTCGGCGCTGCTGATGAAGTTCTGGTCCCGCAGCGCCTGGAAGCGCTTGAGGTCAGCGGCCGCGAGGTCACGCTGGGTCTGGGCGGCGGCCACCTGGGCGCGGGCCGCGTCCTGGGCGAGCTGGTAGTCCTGCGGATCGAGCTGCGCCAGCAGCTGCCCGGCCTTGACCGCCTGGCCCAGTTCAGCATGGCGCTGCAACAGTTTGCCGGCCACCCGGAAGCCCAGGCGGCTTTCGCTGCGGGCCCGCACCTCGCCCGAGAACTCGAGCCCGGTGCCCAGCGGGCTTTCGCCGAGGGTGATCACCTTCACCGACCGCAGCGGCTCGGGGGCAGGCGCGGGCTTGGAGCAGGCCGCCAGCAGCAGGCCGGCGATCAGAGGGAGCAGGAAGGTTCCCGGGCGCGTGAGGGTGGACATGGGCGTGCTTCGGACGATGGGTGGGAGGGGCCGCTGGCGGTCTGGCCAGCCAGCTGAATGGCGACTGAGGGGTCGACGAATCTGGGGAACTGGGGCGGTTTTCCGGTTCAGTCGGATTTTAATGACTGACTGGTTAGTTATTGCGAGTGTAAGGGAATTCAGCCGTGCAGCGACAATCCGCCGGTGACCCCGCCCACCCCTGCCGGCAACTCGCGCCCGGCCGCCGCCCTTGCCCCTGGCCCGGCCCCTGTCGACCACTACGAGAACTTTCCGGTCGCCTCCTGGCTGTGCCCGCCCGCCCTGCGCCCGGCGGTGGCGGCCCTGTACCACTTCGCCCGCACCGCCGATGACCTGGCCGACGAGGGTGAGGTGCCCGCCGGGGAGCGTCTGGCCGACCTGGCGGCCTACCGCGCCGAGCTTGTGGCCTGCTTCGCGGATCCCGCTGCGGCCGGCCCTGCGGGCCCCTCTTCCGCTGGCAAGACGCCTGACCCGCGCTGGGCCCACGTCTTCCGCCCCTTGTCCGCTGCCATCGCCCGCCACGGTCTGCCCCTGGCGCCGATGATGGACCTGCTTTCGGCCTTCGAGCAGGACGTGGTCCGCACCCGGGACGGCCGGGGCTACGCCGACCGCGCCGAGCTGCTGGACTACTGCCGCCGTTCGGCCAACCCGGTGGGCCGGCTGATGCTGCACCTGTTCGGCGTGACTAGCGAGGCGGCGCTGCGCGAGAGCGACGCGGTCTGCAGCGCCTTGCAGTTGATCAACTTCTGGCAGGACCTCTCGGTGGACCTGCCCCGCAACCGCTTCTACATCCCCGAGGCCGACCGGCTGGCCCACCCCGACCCGCAGGCGCTCGTGACCGAGCTCTGCGCCTGGGCCCGCGGGCTCATGGAGAGCGGCGCCGGCATCGCCCACCGGGTGCCGGGGCGCGCCGGCTGGGAGCTGCGCGCCGTGGTCCAGGGCGGCCTGCGCACGTTGGACAAGGTCGAGGCGCTGGGCGCGGCGGCCTTCCAGCGCCGGCCCGCGCTGGGCGCGGCGGACCTGCCGGTGATTGCCTGGCGCTGCCTGCGGATGCGGCGCGCGATGTGACAATCGCGGCATGACCCCGCCCGCGCCCCCCTCCGCGCCCTCCTCCACACCCGACACGTCGGCCACTGCTTCGGCCGCCACCTCGCCCGCCCAGTACGTGCAGGACAAGGCCGCCGCCTCCGGCAGCAGCTTCTACTACGCCTTCCTGTTCCTGCCGGCGCAGCGGCGCGCCGCGATCACCGCCTTCTACGCCTTCTGCCGCGAGGTGGACGACGTGGTCGACGAGGTCTCCGACCCCGGCGTCGCCGCGGCCAAGCTGGCCTGGTGGCAGCAGGAGGTGGCGCGCGCCTATGCCGGCCAGCCCCAGCACCCGGTGACCCGTGCGCTCATGCCGCTGGCGCCCGAGTTCGGCATCGAGGCCCGGCACCTGCTGGCCGTGGTCGAGGGCTGCCAGATGGACCTGACCCAGAGCCGCTACCTCGACTTCCCCGCCCTGGAGCGCTACTGCCACCTGGTGGCCGGTGTGGTGGGCGAGGTGGCCGCGCGCATCTTCGGCCAGAGCGACCCGGCGACCACCGCCTACGCGCACAAGATGGGCCTGGCCTTCCAGCTCACGAACATCATCCGCGACGTCGGCGAGGACGCGATGCGCGGGCGCATCTACCTGCCCATCTCCGAGCTGCAGCAGTTCGAGGTGAAGGCCCACGAAATCACCCAGCGCCAGTACTCCGACCGCTTCCGCGCGCTGATGCGGTTCCAGGCCGAACGGGCGCACGCGCTCTACGACGAAGCCCTGGCCCTGCTGCCCGCCGCCGACCGCCGCAGCCAGAAGCCCGGGCTGATGATGGCCAGCATCTACCGCACGCTGCTCACCGAGATCGAGCGCGCCGACTTCCAGGTGCTGCACCAGCGCATCGCGCTCACGCCGCTGCGCAAGCTCTGGCTGGCGTGGAAGATGCAGGCGCTGGGCCGGTTCTGAGCGCGCGCAGGACGCCACCCCGCACGAGCCTGCCATGAGCGACTCCGGCATGAGCGACACCGGCACACCGGGCGAACACGGCCTCGGCACGGGCGTCGGGTCTGCTTCCGACTCGGCCCCGCAGGGCACCGGCCCCACCCGCACCGGCGGGGCGCGGCCGGCCGGACGGCAGGTCGCCATCATCGGCGGCGGCTGGGCGGGCCTCGCCGCCGCAGTGGAGGCCGTGGACGCGGGCCACCAGGTCACCCTTTTTGAGGCGGCGCGCAGCCTCGGCGGCCGTGCGCGCAGCCTGCCGCTCACCCTGCCCGATGGCCGCGTCACCCCGGTGGACAACGGCCAGCACATCCTGATTGGCGCCTACCGGCAGACGCTGGGCCTGATGGCCAAGCTTGGGGTCGACCCGCGCACGGTGTTCGAGGCCCGGCCCCTGGACCTGCGTGACCTGGACGGTCACGGCCTGCAGCTGCCGGCCTGGCCCGCGCCGCTGGACGCGGCCTGGGGCATCGCGCGGGCGCGGGGCTGGTCCTGGGCCGACAAGCGCGCCCTGCTGGCCACCACCCTGGGCTGGCGCGCCCGGGGCTTCCGCTGCCACAGCACCGCCTCGGTGGCGGACCTGTGCGCGAAGCTACCCGCCCCCGTCATGCAAGGCCTGATCGAGCCGCTCTGCATCTCCGCCCTCAACACGCCGCCCGAGCAGGCCAGCGGCCAGGTGTTCCTGCGGGTCCTGAGCGATGCGCTTTTTGGCGAGGGCTGGGGCGACTGGGGCGCGTCCTGGCTGCTGCTGCCCAAGGCGCCCCTGGGCGAGCTGCTGCCCGAACCGGCCGCACGCTGGCTCAGCGGCCGGGGCGCGACGCTGCGGCTGGGGCACCGGGTCTCGCTGCTGGCGCAGACCGCCACCGGCTGGCAGGTCGACGGCGACGCCTTCGACGCGGTGGTCCTGGCTTGTCCGAGCTGGGACGCGATCCGCCTGCTGCAGGACAACGCGGTCGCCGCGCCCAGCTGGCTGCTGCAGGCGCATGCGCTCCGGCATGAGGCGATCACCACGGTCTACGCCGCCACCGAGCGGCGGCTGCCGCGGCCGATGGTCGCCCTGCGCAGCGGCCCGGGCGAGCCGGCGCAGTTCGTCTTCGACCGCGGGCAGCTGGGGGGACCGGCGGGCCTGCTGGCCTTCGTGGTGAGCGCCAGCCACGGCGAGCGCGAGATGGTGGAACGGCTGGTGATGGCCCAGGCCGACGCATTAGGGTGGGACGAGGCCGAGCCTCTGCTCACGGTGGTGGAGCGCCGCGCCACCTTCGCCTGCACCCCCGGCCTCGAGCGGCCCGGCCCGCAGGTGGCCGAACGCCTCTGGGCCTGCGGCGACTGGGTCGCCGGCCCCTACCCCGCCACGCTCGAGGGCGCGGTGATGTCGGGCCGGCATGCGGCCGCGGCGTTGGGGAAGGTGCGGGCCTAGCGACCCGGGCCTTCAGGCCCCAGGTGATGAATGAGCACTGGTGGCCGGCCCGGAAAACGGGCCACCAGTTCCAGCTGGCCGCCCATGCCTTCGACGTACTGCCGCAGCGTCGAAAGCAACATGTCGCTGCGCTTTTCCAGGCGGGAAATGGTGTCCTGCCTCACCCCGAGGGTGGCGGCCAGTTCCTGCTGGGTCTGCTCGGCGGCCTGGCGCAGGTCTTTCAGGGTGGCCAGCTCCATCGCGCGGGCCTTGACCCGCTGCTGGCGGGCCTTGGGCAGGCTCGCCATCACTTCATCCAGCCTTTTTGCCATACCTCGACTCCTTGTGCGCTTGCGCGAGAGTGGACAGGTGATCCGCATACCGCTCATCTGCCACGCCGATCAGGCGCTTGTAAAACCTCTTCTGATCCAGCCCGGCCTTGTCGCCTGCCACCAGCAGGATGGCATGGCGGCGAGGGTCGAAGGCGAAGGCGATCCGCCACACACCCGCTTGCCAGGCAAAACGCAATTCCTTCATGTTGCCGTGCCGCGAACCCTTGAGCGTGTCGACGGTGGGCCGGCCGAGACCGGGACCGAACTCCTCGAGCAGATGAGCATGGGCCAGCAATTCGTCCTGCAACTCTTCCTTGAACGTCTGGAACTCGGCCACGAATTCATCGTGGAGGAGAACCATCCATGGCATCAGGCCATTATGGCTTTAAACGCATATGCCATCAAGACCATGAAACACCCTCAGCCCAGCGCCTCGCACAACTCCGCCAGGCTCAGGCACTCGATCTCCGGCGCGCGGCCCTCGTGGGGCCAGAGCTTTTCCTCGCGATTGATCCAGGCCGCCTGCATGCCGGCGTCCTGCGCGGCCAGCACGTCCAGGGTGATGTCGTCGCCCACGTGCAGCACCTCATGGGGCGCGACACCGACGGCGGTGGCGGCCATGTGGAAGATGCGCGCGTCGGGCTTGGGCACGCCGGCGCCCTGCGCGCTGAAGGCCGCCCGGAACAGGTGGCCCAGGCCGACCCGGGCGATGTCGGCGTTACCGTTGCTCACCGCCACCAGCGGGTAGCGCGCGGCCAGGCGCGCCAGGGCGTCCATCGCGTCGGGGTAGAACACCACGTCCTGGCGGGCCGCGAAGAAGACCTCGAAGGCCGCTTCGGCCAGCGACGGGTCGTCGCCCGAGTTGCGCAGCGCCAGGCGGATGGACTCGCGGCGCATCGCGCTCATGTCATGGTGCAGGTCCGTTCGCTCACGGCCCACCTGCTCGCGGATCGCCCGCAGGGCCTCGGGGCTGGCGTGCAGGGCGGCGGTGGACGGGGCGTGAACGGCCAGCCATTCGATCAGCCGCTCCTCGGCCCGGCGGATGGTCGGCCAGATCGGCCAGAGGGTGTCGTCCAGGTCCAGGGAAATTACCCGTATGCGCGGCAGGTTCAGCATGCAGGCGAGAATAGCCCATGGCCTCCATCCTCCCCTTCCGAAAAGAGCCCGCGTTCGCCCACGGCCAGGCTCCGGTCACCGGCATCCTCCTGTGCAACCTGGGCACGCCCGACGCGCCCACTGCGGGGGCGGTGCGCCGCTACCTGCGCGAGTTCCTCAGCGACCCGCGCGTGGTGGAGATTCCGCGCCCGGTCTGGATGCCGCTGCTGCATGGCGTCATCCTGCCGGTGCGCTCCTCGAAGTCGGCGGCCAAATACGCCAGCATCTGGACCGACCAGGGCTCGCCGCTCAAGGTGCACACCGAGCGCCAGGCCGAATTGCTCCAGCAGGCGCTCACCGCGGCGGGCCATGCGGTGCGGGTGCTGCCGGCGATGCGCTATGGCAACCCGTCCATCGCCTCGCAGCTCGACGCGCTCAAGGCCGCCGGCGCGACCCGGGTGCTGGTGCTGAGCGCCTACCCGCAGTACTCGGGCACCACCACCGCCAGCGTGATCGACGCGGTCGGCACCTGGACCACCCGCACCCGGCTCCTGCCCGAGCTGCGCTTCGTGAACCGCTACCACGACCACCCGGGCTACATCGAGGCCCTGGCGGCGACGATCGAGCAGCACTGGCAGCAGCACGGCAAGCCCGAGCATTTCGTCATGAGCTTCCACGGCGTGCCCGAGCGCACCCTGCACCTGGGCGACCCCTACCACTGCGAGTGCTACAAGACCGGCCGTCTGATCGCCCAGCGCCTGGGCCTGGCGAAGGAGCAATACACCGTGAGCTTCCAGAGCCGCTTCGGCAAGGCCAAGTGGCTGGAGCCCTACACCGAGCCCACACTGGTGGCCTTGGCGAAAAAGGGCGTGAAGCGCGTGGACGTGGCCTGCCCCGGTTTCACCGCCGACTGCCTGGAGACGCTGGAGGAAATCGCGATGGAGGGCAAGGAAGCCTTCCTCACCGCCGGTGGCGAGCAGTACCACGCCATCCCCTGCCTGAACGAGCACCCGGCGTGGATCGGCGCGCTGGCCGACATCGCCGCGCAGAACCTCGCGGGCTGGTCGACGCAGGCACCGGTGGGGGCTGATGAACTGGCCGCTTCCCGGGCGCGCGCCCTGGCGCTGGGCTCGAAGAACTAAGGTCGCTCGAACCGACCACCGAGCGTGGCGGCCAAACCGGCAGCCTCGCCATCGAGGCCACCCGCGAACGATCAGCGATCGATCAGCGATCGATCGGCGGGCGATCAGCCCCGGGCCTGCACCGCCTCGATGAAGCCCGACACCAGCTCCAGCTGCTCGGGCACGTTGAGCGCCGGGGCATGGCCCACGCCGGCGATCTCGACCACCTGCAGCAGCCCCTTCGCGCCCGGACCCCGGTGGCGCATTTCCTCCACCGTCTCCGCCAGCACCAGGTCCGACTCCGCGCCGCGCAGGCACAACACCGGAACGTCGATGCGGTCGTAGTGGGCCCAGATCAGGTAGTCGTCCTCATGGTCGGTGAACTGGCGGACCATCTGCGGGTCGTAGTGCGGCGTCACCCGGCCATCGGGCAGGCGCCGCGCCGAGGTCTCGGCCATGCGGCGCCACTGCGCGTCGCTGAGCCACCCAAAGGGCTTGTAGACCTGGCGGAAGAAGGTCTCCAGCTCGGTCACCGTGTCGAAGGCCGGCGGGTTGCCGGCGTACTGGCGAATGCGCTCGATGGCCGGCTGGGCCAGGCGCGGCGCATTGTCATTGAGCACCAGGCTGCGCAGGCGCCCCCGGAGCGCGGTGCCCGCGCACACGGTGCCGATCGCGCCGCCCATCGAAGTGCCCACCCAGTGCGCCTGCGCCAGCCCCAGGCCGTCGAGCAGGCCCTCGGCCAGCTTCGCGTAGAAGGACAACTGGTACTCGGCAGCCGGGTCAGGGCTCCACTGCGAGAAGCCGCGGCCCAGGGTGTCGGGGCAGATCACCCGGAAACGCGGCGCCAGGTGCTGGGCCATCTCGTCGAAGTCGCGCCCGGTGCGAGCCAGGCCGTGCCAGGCGATGACCGCCGGCGCCTGCGGGTCGCCCCACTCCACATAGTGGATCTGGCGGCCGGCGCAGGTGAGGTAGCCGGAGCGGGGGTCGGACTGCGAGGCGGTGTTCATCGTCAACTCCTTCAGGCCCGGCGGTCTTCACGCCAGGCGCGCAGCCGGCCCACCACCCCGGTGGGGAAGTAGTACACCGAGAGCACGAACAGCAGGCCCAGCCACAGCAGCCAGCGGTCCGGCGAGAGCAGCGCCGAGAGGGCCGAGCCCCAGGGGAGCGTGGCGGCCGCCTCGGAGCCCACGCGCAAGAGGTCCTGCAGGTAGCTCTGGGCGATGAGGAACAGGACCGAGCCGATCACCGCGCCGTAGATCGTGCCCATGCCGCCGATCACCACGATCAGCAGCACGTCCAGCATCAGCTCGAAGGACAGCGAGGTGTCCGGGCCGTTGTAGCGGAGCCAGATGGCCAGCATGGCGCCGGCCAGGGTGGCGAACAGGGCCGAGAGGATGCTGGAGATGGTGCGGAACACCACCACCCGGTAGCCCACCGCCTCGGCGCGGAACTCGTTCTCGCGGATCGCCTGCAGCACCCGGCCGAAGGGCGAATTGACCACCCGCAGCATCAGCAGCACCAGGGCGGTGGTCACCACGAACAGCAGGTAGTAGGCGACGATCTTGCCGTCCAGGCTCACGCCCAGGAAAGGCTCCTCCATCAGCTCGAAGCTGGGCGAGAGCCACTCGGGCAGCTTGAAGGTGAGGCCGTCCTCGCCACCGGTGAAGTCGGACAGCTGCGAGGCCAGAGTCTGGAAGGCCGCCGCCACCGCCAGGGTGATCATCGAGAAGAAGATGGCGCGCACCCGCAGCGAGAACAGGCCGATGGCGGTGGCCAGCACCCCCGCGAGCGCCAGCGCGCAGCCGATGCCCACGGCCAGCGCCGGCCAGCCCTCCCCCAGGCGGGTGGAGGCGATGGCCACGCCATAGGCGCCGATGCCGAAGAACATGGTGTGCGCAAAGCTCACGATGCCGGTATAGCCCAGGAGCAGGTCGAAGCTGGCCACCAGCACGATGAAGACCAGCACCTTGGCCGCCACGTTGAGCGCCTTGACGCCCGGGAACAGGAAGGGCGCGAAGGCCAGGCCCACGAAGGCCACCAGCAGCAGCAGGGCCAGCGGCCGGCTGCGGGGGAAGTCGCCGGAAAGAAGTCGGGTCAGCATGCGGGCCTCCTCACTTGCTCAGGGCGTACACGCCCTGCGGACGCCACAGCAGGATGGCCATCATCAGCGCGATGTTGGAAAACAGCGCCAGCTTGGGCGCCAGGAAGCCGGTGTAGTTGGCCACCAGGCCCACCAGGAGCGCACCCACCAGGGCGCCGGTGGTCGACCCCAGTCCGCCGATGATCAGCACGATGAACAGCAGCACGTTCACCTGCCCGCCGATCTGCGGCACCACGCTTTGCTGGTACAGGCCCCACATCACTCCGCCGAGGCCAGCCAGGGCGCTGCCGACGACGAACACGCCCAGGAACAGCTTGCGGATGCGGTAGCCCAGGGCCTCGACCATCTCGCGGTCCTGCACGCCGGCGCGAATCAGGAGGCCGATCTTGGTGCGGGTCAGGGTCCAGAGCAGCAGGCCGAAGACCACCACCCCCACCACCACCGCCAGCAGCCGGTACTTCTCGACCGCGGCGTCGCCCAGGAGCAGGGAGCCGCGCAGGCCATTGGGCAGGGGCAGCGGAATCTGCATCGGGCCCCAGACGACCTTGATCAGTTCCTCGCCGATGATCATCCCGCCCATGGTGATCAGGATCTGCTTGAGGTGGTTGCCGTACACCGGCCGCACGATGAAGCGCTCGAAGGCCAGGCCGATCGCCGCCGACACCGCCATCGCGGCCAGCATGGCCGGGAAGACGGCCAGCAGGTTGGTCCACAGGCTCTCGGAGGCGGTGTAGTCGCCCATCGCGCCCAGCACCGAGGTGGCGACGAAGGCGCCGAAGGCGATGAACACGCCGTGGCCGAAGTTGAGGATGTCCATCAGCCCGAAGACGAGCGTGAGGCCCGAGGCGATGACGAAGATGATCATGCCCATGGCCAGGCCCGCCACGGTGAGCGTGAGCCAGGTGGAGGGCGAGCCGACCAGGGGCAGCACCGCCAGCGCCAGCAGGGGCACCAGGGCGACCGGCTTCCAGTCCAGCTCTTGGAGTCGTTGGAGGTTCATAGCGCGAGCCCCAGGAGTTGCCGCTGCAGGGCCTCGTCGGCGGCGAGGTCGGCCATGGCGCCGGCGTGAACCACCTGGCCGTTGTCCATCACCGCCACCGTGTCGCCAAGGCGCCGGGCGAAGTTGAAGTTCTGTTCCACCAGCAGCAGGGTGACGCCGCTGGCCTTGAGCTGGGCGAAGGCCTCGATCATGTTGTTCACGATGGCGGGCGCCAGGCCCTTGCTCGGCTCGTCGATCACCAGCAGCTCGCGCGGCTCGACGATGGCGCGCGCGACGGCGAGCATCTGCTTCTGGCCGCCGGAGAGCTTGCCCGCCGGGTGGTTCCAGAATTTCTTGACCGCCGGGAACAGGCCGAAGATCCACTCCAGCCGCTCGCCATCCACCTGCTCGATGCGCGAGGCGGCGCGGGCCGCCAGCAGCAGGTTCTCCTTCACCGACAGGTCGGCGAAGATGCCCATGTTCTCAGGCACGTAGGCAATGCCCTGCTGCGCGATGCGCGGGGTGTGCAGCCGGGTGATGTCCTGGCCGTTGAAGGTGATGCGCCCCTCTGAGGCCTGCCACAGGCCCATCAGGGTGCGCAGCGTGGTCGTCTTGCCTGCGCCGTTGCGGCCCAGGAGCATGGTGAGTTGGCCGCGCGGGACGACGAGGTCCACGCCGTGGAGGATGTGGTACGCCCCGATGTGAGTGTGCACGCCTTCCAGGCGAAGCAGAGGCGGCGGCGTCTCGACGCCTGCGGCCGTGCCCCAGCCCGGGCTCGCTTGGGTCACGGTGCTCATGCCGTCTCCTTGTTGGCGCCTGCCGCATTCGTGTCCGGCCTGGCGCTCACGCCGAGGTAGGCCTCCTGCACCACCGGCAGCGCGATCACCTCGGCCGGCTTGCCGTCGGCCACCAGGGTGCCGTTGTGCAGGACGATGATGCGGTCGGCCAGCTCGCGCACCACGTCCATCTTGTGCTCCACGAGCAGGATGGTCTTGCTGCGGTCCTGTTTCAGTTTGCGAATCAGGTCCAGGATGACCGGCGCCTCGGCCGCGTGCATGCCGGCGGTGGGCTCGTCGAACATGTAGACCTGCGGGTCCAGCGCCATCAGCAGGGCCACCTCCAGCTTGCGCTGGTCGCCGTGCGGCAGGCCCGCCACCTTCTCCTCGGCGCGCGGCGCCAGCGCGACGCTTGCCAGGATGTCCCGGGCGCGCGCGGTCAGGGCCGCATGGTCGCTCCACAGGCTCCAGAGGTTGAGGCCGCGCCGGTGCGGGCCTTCCTTGGCCGCCTGCACCGCCAGGCGCACGTTCTCCAGCACGGTGAGGCCGGGGAACAGGTTGGTGAGCTGGAAGGCCCGGCCGAGGCCGGCGCGGGTGCGCTCCGAGGCGGGCAGGCCCGAGAGCTCACGACCGCCCAGCGTCACCCGCCCGGCGCTCGCCTTGAGCTGGCCCGAGATCAGGTTGAAGTAGGTGGTCTTGCCGGCGCCGTTGGGGCCGACGATGGCGGTGAGCGTGCCCGGCTCGAAGGAGCAGGTCACGCCGTTGACGGCCACGTGGCCGCCGAACCGCACGGTGAGGTCGTGGGTGGCGAGGACGGACATGAAACAGCCCGAAAAAGAGGGAGAGATTTCGGTCCGCCGCGAATGCGAGGACCGGAACGGGATCGAGGAAGCGAAGCGAGCGGGTCGAGGTCGCGCCGAGAAGCGCAGCCGTACTTCGGTACGGCGAGCATCACAGGCGCGAGATCGGCCCGCGCAGCCGCTTCATCGACCCGTTCAGCGCTTGTTGCGGATCGGGACGCTCATCTCGGAAGGCAGGATTTCCTTCACGAGCTGCAGGTCCGCCTGCGCGCCCACCTTGGCGTTGGGCGAGACGCGGAAGTGGTACATCGACTGCATGGCCTGGTGGTCCTCCTTGCGGAAGGTCATCGGACCCTTGGGCGTGTCGAACTTCATGCCTTCCATGGCGGCGATCAGCTTGTTGCTGCTGGTGTCGCCGCTGGTCTTCTTGAGCGCGCTGACCACGGCCATCGCGGCGGAGAAGCCGCCGGCGGTGAAGAAGTCGGGCGGGCTCTTGAAGCGGGTGTAGTGGTTGGCCACCAGCCACTCGTTGGCCGGGTTCTTGGCGAAGCCGTAGTAGTAGTAGCTTGCGCCTTCCATGCCGGGGAAGCTGTTGTACTGCACCATCGCGGGCAGGATGTTGCCGCCGGTGGAGATCTCGATGCCGTAGCGCTTGAGGTCCAGGTCGGCGATCTTGAAGGGGTTGCCCGCGCCGGCCCAGATGATCCAGATCACCTTGCGGCCCGGGATGTCCTTGAGCTTGTCGATCAGGCGCTGCGCACCGGCGGTGAAGTCGGTGGTGTTGGCCGGCAGGTATTCCTCATGGACGATCTTGGCCTTCTTGACCGATTCCTTGAAGGCCTTCACGCCGTCACGGCCGAAGGCGTAGTCCTGGGCCAGGGTGGCGATGGTCACGCCCGGCTTGTCCAGGGCCACCGCGTTGGAGATGGCGTCCTGCGAGCTGTTGCGGCCGGTGCGGAAGATGTACTTGTTCCACTTGTCGCCGGTGATGGAGTCGGCCACCGCGGGCTCGACCAGCAGCACCTTCTTGTATTCCTCGGCCACCGGCAGCATGGCCAGGGCGACACCGGAGGAGGTGGGGCCGATGGCCAGGTCCACCTTGTCGTCGGAGTAGGCCGTGGCCAGCAGGCTCTTGCCGAGGTCGGGCTTGCCCTGGTCGTCCTTCTCGAGGATGGTGATCTTGCGGCCGTTCACTGCCATGGTGCCGCCGGTGGCGTACTCCAGGCCCATGAGGAGACCAGTCTGGGTCTGCTTGCCGTAGGCCTCCAGCGGGCCGGTGCGGCTGTAGATGTGGGCGATCTTGATGTCCTTGGCCTGGGCCAGGGCGGCCGGGGCCGCGGCGAAGCTGCCGGCCAGGGTGGCGGCAGCCGCGGCCAGGGTCAGCATGTGACGACGTTGCATGAGGGTGTCTCCTTCAAGTGTGGACGAATGGTTGAAAACAGTGCACGACGTGTGCCAGCGTGCAAGTCCTTGAGCGGATTGGACTTTCTACCCCTGCCAGGGCTGAATGTCCAAAAATCAGGCAGATTAAACTGTCCTCAAATCAGACACTGCCTGCATTTCAGGCATCTGTTGCAGGCGCTCGTAGAGCGTGGCGCGCGAGATGCCGAGCAGGCGGGCCGCCGCCAGCTTGTTGCCGCCGGTGTGGCGCAGGGCCTCGGCGATGGCCTCCCGCTCCAGCGTCGCCACCCGCTCGGCCAGGGGACGGGGCGCGGGGTTCGCACCGCCCTCCCCCTCGCCGTTCTCTTCGCCCGTGACAGCGCGCGGCACGAGGCCGGCGCGCAGGCCCGCCAGGTCGGCCGGCGGCTGCAAGCTCAGGCCCTGCTCGCGCAGCACTGCGGCGATGTCCCCGGCCTCGAGGCGTGACGCGTCGCAGCGCAGGACGGCCTGCTCCAGCACGTTGCGCAGCTCGCGGATGTTGCCGGCCCAGGGCTGCGCGGCCAGCAGGGCCAGGGCCTGTTCGCTCAGGTCCGGCGGCGGGCCGCCGTTGCGCAGCGCCATCTCCTCGCCCAGCACCTCCACCAGGGCCGGGATGTCGGCGCGGCGCTCGCGCAGCGGCGGCACCCGCAGGGGCAGCACGCTGAGTCGGTAGTACAGGTCTTCGCGGAAGCGCCCCGCGCGCACCAGGGCGGCGAGGTCGCGCGAGGTGGCGGTGATGATGCGCGCGTCGAAGGGCACCACCTTGTTCGAGCCCAAAGGCTCGATTTCACCTTCCTGCAGCGCGCGCAGCAGCTTGGGCTGCAGCGACAGCGGCATGTCGCCGATCTCGTCGAGGAACAGGGTGCCGCCGTCGGCGAGCGCGAAGCGCCCCGCCCGGCCCTTGCGGTCGGCGCCGGTGTAGGCGCCGGGGGCGACGCCGAAGAACTCGGCCTCGAGCAGGGTCTCGGGCACCGCGGCGATGTTCACGCTGACGAAGGGTCCGGCCGCCCGCGCCGAGGCCGCATGAATGGCGTGGGCCAGCACCTCCTTGCCGGTGCCGGTCTCTCCCTGCAGCAGCACCGGCGACGCCGACTGCGCCGCGCGACGCGCCTGGCGCTTGACCTCCACCGCCGCGGGGCTGGCGCCGACGAAGCTGGCCAGGGTGTACTTGCTGCGACGCTGGCGCGCGAGCTCGCGGCGGGCGTCGTCCAGGTCACGCTGGAGGTGCGCGAACTTGTGGATCAGGGGCTGCAGCGTGGTCTCGGGGTGATCGAACAGCACGATGCCCATCGCCCCGATCAACTCGCCGGTGGCGTCGTCACGCAAGGGGATGCGGCTCACCACGAAGGTGCCGGCCTTGTTCGTGAGCAGGTCGACCAGCACCGGCTGCCCGGTCTCGAGCACGCGGCGCATCTGGGTGTTGGGCACCACGTCCTCGACGGGGTGGCCGACGAACTGATCGACCGAGGTGAAGCCCAGCGCCGGCAGGAAGCGCTTGTAGCCTTCGTTGACCCAGACGATGACGCCACGCCGGTCCACCAGGAACATGCCCTGGCTGATGTGCGAGAACTGCTCGAACATCGAACGCGCCGCCAGCGCCAGGATGCTCTGGGCGTCGCGCGGGAGGCTGTCGGGGGTGGCCATCCCCCGATCTTAGGCGCAGCGAAAAGGCTACCGGCCGGACCCGCCGGGCCCACCGGGCCTGCCGTGCGCCGGCGCCTGGGTGGCCTTCCCCTCACGCGCCCGCAGAAGCGCCTCCCGGCCGACGAGGGCGAGCAGGCGCTGCTGGCTGGCCGCGTCCAGCTCCGCGCTTCCCGCACGCGCCACTTGCCGGGCCCATGCGGACTGGGCGGCGAAGGCCGACTCCAGGGCTGCGGTGGCTTGCGCACGGACCGGGCCGCTCGCGGTGGCAGGCAGCCCCTGCACAAGACGCTCACGCTCCGGCGCAGGCAGCCCGATTTCCGCGAACAGCGGCAGCGCCTGGCGCATCCAGGCCTCGACCACCCTGGGGTGGTTCTGCTCGAAGGCGCGCGTCAGCGCCGTCCTGCCCGGCCCGGGCGCCCAGGCCTCGAGCAGCTGCAGCCGCTCGGCTCCGAAGGCGCCGCAGCGCAGGGCCCCGGCCAGGATCTCGACATGGCGGTGGGCACCAGCCGCCATCAGGCGATAAAGGAGCGAGCGCCCCTCCGCGTCGGGCGAGGTGAGGAGCGCGCGCTTCTCCTGCAGCGGGATGCCCGCGCGAAAGACGGCATGGACGCAGGCGGAGAAGTTGTCGGCATCCGCCTCGCCTTCGGGGCCCGACAGCCGGGAAAAATTGGCCGTGGCGTCATAGGCCGACATGAGCCGCCGGGCCGCGGCAAGCGCCCTCGGGTCGGCGGGCGGCGCCAGGGCCAGGGAGACATCGAAGAGCGCGCTCCGGTCGATGCTCGATTGCCAGGCCGCCGCCAAGGCCGGGTGTTCGGCCAGGCGTGCGCGGATCCCGGCCAGCCTGCCGGCCGGCAGCAGGACCCGCTGCTTCTGGTGATCGGCCAGGTCGCTTGCGACCACCCCATCGACAAAGGCGCCCACGGCGGCAGGAACGGTGGCGGCATCGTCGCCCATCGCCGCCAGCAGAGGCGGCAGGCCTTCCGGCCCGGCCGCGGTGAGGATGGCGAGGCGGTCACCCCGCGTCAGCGCGAGCCCATTGAGCGCCGTCATGAAGGCGCTGGTCACCGGCTCCCCCCGGTCGATCGCGATGTCGAGGGGCCGCAGGCCGGCGGCATCGGGAACCAGCAGGAGCTCCCGCAGGGTGGAGGAGTCGAGGTCCAGCATCTGCATCGCCTCGAACAGAAGCCGGATCCCGGCCGGCGACCGCGTGGAGACGATGTCGGTGGCGAGAGCGCCGGGCGTGGACAGGGTGCCCCGCAGCAAGGCAATCCGATCCTCCAGGGACACATCGGCCCGGACGGCGGCCCGGAGGACGGCCCGGACCGTCTGCGCATGCCCGGCGCCCACCGACCAGGCAAACACGTCTTCGCGGTCCAGGGATTCCCCGCGAAGCAGGGCCAGGCGCTCGGTGGCGTCCCGGGCCTGCCACAAGGCCACGACGAGGGTGTCTTCGATGCCTTCATGCAACTCGCTCGCCATCCGAAGCCGCATCTCGCTGCGCAGGGAGGTGGCGCTGGGCGCAGCGGTCGCCCGCAGGACATCGACCGTGCGTGGACGCCCGGCTGCCTCCGCCGGGTACCGGCCAGCCCGCGCAGCCTCCATGTCGGCCAGGGACACGTCGATCAGGAGGGCCATCTGGTCCGACGGATCGCTGCCGAAATACAGCTCGGAGAGTTCGCGGCCATCGGGCCCCAGCGCATCGGCAATGTCGAAGTCCAGCGCGCCCGGACGGGTGATGGCCTTGCGGAAATGGGTGGCGGTGGTGTTGGGGTCCTGCAGCGCGATGACCCGGACTGGCGCTCCGTCCGGACCGGCCTTCAGCCGCAGCCGCAGCGTCATCGCGTGGTTGGGAGAAATGAGAAGGAAGTGGCGGCTTTGCCCGATCCGCATCGCGCCAAATTCCCGGCCGAGGAATTCGCCCAGGCGCGGCACGGCAACGAGGTGGTTGCCGACCGACCCTTTGCGCAGGCGGCTGAAGGTCTGCTCCCACTCGAACCCGACGGTCTGCTCGATGGCGCCGGGGGTGGCGAAGTTCCGGTACGAGAAGCGGCCGGCGCGCGGCCGCTGCCCCTCCGGGTCGGCATCCCACCGGAGCCGCTCGTACAGGGTCGCGACGGCCAGATGCCGGCACACGATCGCAATCTCGGTGCCGGGGAAACGCACCTTGCCATTGAGGTCCAGGCGCACCGTGTGCGCGTAGTCCTCCCGATACGCCAGGTCGTCGACGTAGTCGCTGCGCTCCAGCCGGGCGTAGAAGCGGTCGCTCAACTTGCCCACCCGCTGCTTGCCCGGCCCCGGTTCGCCCGCCCCGGGCGGGTCCTCGACCACCTCCTGGATCCGCATGTGGCCGGCCGCGGAAAGGCGCAGGTCATGGTGGGGCCGGCGGTAGAGGCGGGTCAGGTGGACGGGGCCGCGCAAGTCCACCCGCAGCGCCGCCCCGTCGGGCCGCAACTGGCGCGTGTCGATCTCATCGCCCTGGAAGGCCGGCAGGTCCAGCTCGGCGAGATGCTGCAGGCCGCCCAGGGCGGGCGGCAGCCAGCCGAGGCCGCCGGGCAGCTGCACGCGCGTGAGGGCCACGCCCTGCTGGCGGGCCAGTTCGTCGAGGCACCGGCCCACCTCGGGCCCGAGGCGGGCCAGCGCCTGCGGGTGCAGACCCGACCAGTCCAGGGTCGCCGGGTGCAGGCCCCCCCTTTCCGTCGGTGCCGCCCTTTCCGAGGCCCCCGCCTTTGCCGCCTGTGAGGCGCTGCCTGCAACAGAGGCGTGGCCCTGCCCGGCCGCCTGCTGCAAGGCCGCTCCCAGCGCGGCGGTCACCTGGGCGGACCAGCCCGGGTCCCCCAGGCTGCCCTGCACCATCCGGCCCAGGACCTGGAGGCGGGAATCCGTGATGGGCTTGCGTGCCGGGAGCGAGGGCCCCTCGGTCGGCGGCTCGGGCGAGCGCGGGCTCGCCGGCCCGAGAGTGCCGACCCGGACCCCGGACTTCGTGTCAGGGGCCGGTGCGGGAGCGGCTGCGGCCGGGGGGACCGGCGTACCGGCGCGGGAACCAGGCAGAGGCGGCTGCATGAATCAGCTTCATGAAAGCCTTTCGGTGCCCAGCCCAACAGTAAAGTTCCGGCCGCCCGTTGGCGGCGGCCGTCCCGGTTTCGCTCAGGCCGCGGCGGCGCCCCGCCGTGCCTGGACCCACTTGATCACCCGTGGCAGCACCAGCACCGACAGGATGACCACGATCAGCGTCACCGACATCGGACGCTGCAGGAACACCATGCCGCTGCCCTCGCCGATGGACACCGCGTTGCGCAGCTGCGCCTCGGCCAGGGGGCCCAGGATCATGCCGACCAGCACCGGCGCGGTCGGGATGTCGAAGCGTCGCATCGCCACGCCCAGCACGCCGATGACCCAGAGCAGCACCAGGTCGAAGGCGCTCTGGCGCATGCCGTAGGCGCCCACGGTCGAAAAGATCAGGATGCCCGCGTACAGCTGCGGCTTGGGGATCTTGAGCAGCTGCACCCACACCTTCACCAGTGGCAGGTTCAGGATCAGGAGCATCACGTTGCCGATGTAGAGCGACGCGATCAGCGCCCACACCAGGGCCGCCGAGGCCGAGAACAGCTGCGGCCCGGGCTGGATGCCGTAGTTCTGGAAGGCCCCCAGCAGGATGGCGGTGGTGTTGGAGGTCGGAATGCCCAGCGTGAGCAGCGGGATCAGCGCCGCGGTCACCGTGGCGTTGTTGGCGGCCTCGGGGCCAGCCACGCCTTCGATGGCGCCACGGGTGCCGAATTCGGCCTTGTCTTCGCCCTTGGCCAGCTTCTTCTCGACGGCATAGGACAGGAAGGTCGGGATCTCGGTGCCCCCGGCCGGAATGCAGCCGAAGGGCGTGCCGATGGCGGTCCCGCGGATCCAGGCCGGGAGGGAGCGTTTCCAGTCGCGGCCCGACATGTAGACCCGGCTCATCCTGTTCTGAGTCTCGACCACCCGGCCCTCGTACAGCGCGAAGTGCAGCACCTCGGCCACCGCGAACAGGCCCACCGCCACCAGCACGATCTCCACGCCATCGAGCAGCTCGGGGATGCCCAGGGTGTAGCGCGCCTGGCCGGAGATCTGGTCCATGCCCACCAGGCCCAGGGCCAGGCCGGCGAACAGCGCAGTCATGCCACGCAGCGTGCTCTGGCCCAGCACCGCGGAGACGGTGGTGAAGGCCAGGACCATCAGCAGGAAATATTCCGGCGGGCCCAGCTTGACCGCGAAGTCGGCCACATAGGGCGCGAACAGGGTCACGATCACGGTGGCAATCGTCCCGGCCACGAAGGAGCCGATGGCCGCGGTGGCCAGCGCCGCGCCGGCGCGGCCGCTCTTGGCCATCTTGTTGCCCTCCATCGCGGTCACCATCGAGGCGGTCTCGCCCGGGGTGTTCAGCAGGATGGAGGTGGTCGAGCCGCCGTACATCGCGCCGTAGTAGATGCCCGAGAAGAAGATCATCGAGGAGGTGATGTCCACCTTGGCCGTGATCGGCAGCAGCATGGCCACGGCGACCGCCGGGCCGATGCCGGGCAGCACGCCGACGGCGGTGCCCAGGGCGCAGCCGACGAGGGCCCACAGCAGGTTGACGGGCGTGATCGCGGTGGCGAAGCCCTGGAGGAGTGCGTTGAAGATGTCCATCAGAGCCACCCGGTCGAAGTCAGGCCCGGCAGGTTGATCGCCAGGAATTGGGTGAAGGCCCAGTACACCGGGGCCGCGATCGCGAGGCCGGAGAACAGGTCCGTCGCCAGCACCGCCGGGCGGCTGGCCGCCTGGCCCTGCGCGCGGCGCATCCCCTGCACCGCCAGCAGGTAGCACAGGGCGCAGCTCACGACAAAGCCGGCGCGTTCGATGAGCGCCGCATTGGCCAGCAGGCCCGCCGACACCCAGACGCCGCCCGCCCACCAGGCGCCTGGCGCGCCAGTGGGGGCTTCCAGATCACGCAGGCCGCCGGTGAGCGCTTCGCGCACGATGAGCAGGCCGCACAAGGTGAGCACCGAGGCCACCACCCAGGGCAGGAAGTTGGGGCCGGCGCCGCCGTAGCCCGCTTCGGAGGGAATGGACAGCGCGCCCCAGCCCAGGCCCAGGCCCAGCGCGGTCACGCCGGCGCCGAGCGCCAGGTGGGAGAGTTTGGTGGTGGATATCGACATGGGTGCCAATCAGGAGAGCACCCGGCCGCGAAGCCGGCTGTCCAGAAAAAACGCCCGGCCGTGAAGCCGGGCGTTGAAAAAGCGCGCCGCCCGGGCACGCTCGTCGCTTGAAGCGTCAGATCATTCCGGCCTTGACCATGGTGGCGCGCAGGCTGGCGAACTCGTCGTCGACGAACTTGTCGAAGGCGGCGCCGGTCATCACGGCCGGGGTCCAGTCGTTCTTCGCCAGGGCTTCGGCCCAGGACTTGGTCTTGAGCGCGGCCAGCACCATGTCGGTCAGCGCCTTGCGCTGGGCGTCGGTGATGCCGGGCGCGCCGTAGACGCCGCGCCAGTTGCCGATCTCGACGTCGATGCCCTGCTCCTTGAGCGTGGGCACGGTGGAGCCCTTCAGGCGCTTGCCCGAGGTGACGGCGATGGCCTTCATCTTGCCGCTCGAGATGTACTCGGCGAACTCGCTGTAGCCGCTGCCGCCGACGGTGACGTTGCCGCCCAGGATGGCGGCGGTGGCCTCACCGCCTCCGCGGAAGGCGACGTAGTTGATCTTGGCCGGGTCGACGCCGACGGCACGGGCGATCATGGCCGCGGCGATGTGCTCGGTGGAGCCGCGCGAACCGCCGCCCCACTTCACGCTGCCCGGGTCCTTCTTGAGCTGGGCGACGACGTCGGCCATGGTCTTGAAGGGCGAATTGGCCGGCAGCACGAACACGTTGTATTCGCTGGTCAGGCGGGCGATCGGGGTGGCCTGCGAGAGGTTCACCGGCGGCTTGCCGGTGATGATGCCGCCCAGCATGACGGCGCCCATGACCATCAGCGCGTTCGGGTCGCCCTTGCTGGCGTTGACGAACTGGGCCAGACCCAGCGCGCCGGCGGCGCCGCCCTTGTTGTCAAAAGTGACGTTGTCGGCCGCCTTGGCGTCCAGCAGGGCCTTGCCCAGGGCACGGCCGGTGGTGTCCCAGCCGCCGCCGGGATTGGCGGGAATCATCATCTTGAGGCTGGCAGCGGCCTGGGCCGACAGGGGCAGCGCGCCCGCAGCGGCCAGGGCCGCCATGGACTTGAGGAAGGTGTCGCGACGCATGGTCTTCTTGTCTCCAGTGATCAGAAGTGGACTAGCCGATCGTTGACCGCCAGCCTGTCAAACGGCTGTCCCGGAGATCAGGGAAACTACGGGGATGAACCTCCTCCTGGTCGAAGACGACGCCTCCATGCGCGCCACCCTGGCGCGGGCGCTGGGCCGCCGGGGCTGGCAGGTGACGCCTTGCGAGGACGGCGAGCAGGCCCTGGCCCGCTGGCAGGCCAGCCCGCCCGACGTGGTCGTGCTGGACCTGAGCCTGCCCGGGCTCGACGGCCTGCAGGTGCTCGAGCGCGCCCGCGCGGCGGGCCTGGGCCAGCCGGTGCTGATCCTCACCGCGCGCGGCACGGTGGGCGACCGCATCCTGGGCCTGAACGCCGGCGCCGACGACTACCTGCCCAAGCCCTTCGACCTCGACGAGCTCGAGGCGCGGCTCAAGGCGCTGGGACGCCGGGGCGGCAGCAGCGGCAACGGCGGCGGAGCCGCAGGCAGCGCGAACGCCAGCGCGAGCCCCAGCCCTGTGACCTCGGCCACCACCCTGGGCGCGCTGGTCTGGGACAAGGGCAGCGGGGCGTTCTACCACCAGGGTGACGTGCTCGAGCTCACCCCGCGCGAGGCGGCGCTCCTTCAGGCGCTGATGGCGCGCCCCGGCCAGGCCGTGGCCAAGGAGCGGCTGTTCGAGCAGGTCTTCCCGGGCGCCACCGACGTGCAGTACGAGGCGGTGGAAGTCGTGGTCTATCGCCTGCGCAAGAAGATCGCGCCCACCGGCGTGGAGCTGGTGACGCTGCGCGGCCTGGGCTACCTGCTCAAGGCTGCCCTGTCAGGCTGATCTCCAGCGCGACCGGAAACCTGCGGGTCCTCGCCGCTACCAAGCGGCCCGACTGCTCCTCTCCACAGGAGTGCGTCGTCTCTCATCAACAAGGACCTTGCATGCAAGTCAAATCGACCACGCTCAACCACCTCTACCAACAACTCAACCCGGCGCACGACCGGGCCGTCGACCAATGCGAGCTCCGCGCTGATTCCCCCACTTCCCCGCTGCGGGTCAAGACCCGCAAGGCCTTCTGGACCTCGGTGACCGGACGGACCGCGCACCAGGGCTTTGCGATGGCCCAGGTCAGGGACATGCTCGGCAACAGCGTCCGGGCACGCCAGCCCTACGCCGACGCCGCGGACGTGAGCGTGCAGGTCAATGCGATCTGGAGCCGTCACATCGGCGTGCGGGACGTGGTTCACCTGCACCGGGTGCGGCTCATGAACGAGGACGTGCGCCGCCTGCCCCACCACCCCGACGACGGCAAGGACCGCGGGTCGGTGCAATGGCACGGGGCCGGGCCCACGCCCGCCCGCGCCACCGCACTCGCCACCGCACCCGCGGCGGCAGCCGCTCCGGCGCCCGCAGCCGCACCCGCCCGCGCCCCGGCCCAT
>JACCDY010692218.1_pt1 | contig 31792 bp, 58 predicted proteins | sample 7446391 | NCBI WGS metagenome assembly JACCDY01 (sample SAMN15323451, study PRJNA562643) | freshwater metagenome | isolation source: river surface water | place: USA:Blue River Watershed | collected 2017-08-18 | reverse complement strand
GCCTAGCCCTGCCAAACACTCCACCGCAAACTGCCCTGCCCTGCCCTGCCTAGCCCTGCCAAACACTCCACCGCAAACTGCCCTGCCCTGCCCTGCCTAGCCCTGACCCTGACCCTGACCCTGACCCTGACCCTGACCCTGACCCTGCCTAGCCCTGCCCTGCCTAGCCCTGCCTAAGCCCTGCCAAAGTGTTAGACGGATTAGGTAGACGGATTAGGTAGCGTTACCAAATCGTTACCAAATAGACTTGACTTGATTATTGAATAGGCATTAGACTAGCCATAGCCAAGTCATCCAGACAAGCCACAGCCAAAGGAGTAGTAAATGCCAAAGCACCTAACCAACACTGAATTACAGGGTGAGATTGTAGAAATCATCTCGTTCTTTGAAGCATCACTTATGTTCCTAGATGGCGTATACGCAATGCCAAAGGGGGCAGACTTGGAAAAGTTCCTAAGCAACGCTCAGGGCTACCTAGACAAACTCAATTGGAGTGAGATGGCAGTAAAGGCAAGAGAAGAAGCAAACAAGGGCAATGTTCTCTAATCAGCCACCGAGAAGCCCCCGCCAAAAGCGGGGGCTTTTCTTTGTATCGGTTTAGGTATCGGCTGAGTTCAACTCCAGTCTTAGTATGTGCGTAGCACAGACAAAGACCTTTCGAGCCTTTGGCGAGAAATAAAAAGAGCCTGAGCGAAGCGAAGTCTCAGCGAGCGACCAGCGAGCATCAGGCGAAGCCTGATACTGCGTGACTGAAGTTCAACTCCAGTTTTATATGCTGAGTGTCTACACTTTTTGCTTTGCCTGCCTTTGGCAAAGCAATAAGAAGAAGGATGAGCGCAGCGAATGCCTTGCGAGCGACTAGCGAGCGTTAGCCAAAGGCTAACTCTGGTGTATGGAGTTCAACTCCAGTTATATAAGTGTGGGAGGCTTTAGCGAACGCGAAAGAAGCCTCCACCACGATTAGGCTTGCCATTATCGATTCTGCGAGCTCCCATGGAGCGAGCAGTAATCTTTCCTCCAGAGAATCCCATTGGAGGCTTGATAAGTAAGGCAGTCATAGCGTGGACAAGAGCATCTACTCTGTCTGGTGACTTACCTTCTCCTGGTACCCAGGAGAACATCTGACTTTCCAAGTCAGGAAGGTAACCAACGTGGTGAACACGACCTTGCTCATAAGCAAGGGTCACAGGCTCAGCACGAAGTGCCTTACCATGCTTGCTATGGACCTCCAACACCTTGATGTTGGGGTCAATAGCATTGATAGCATTGCGAACCAGGGCTCCACCCTGATTCACTTCTGCTACAACAGGACAACCCCACTTCCGGGCCATCTCTACAACTTTGTTGGCCCACTTCTCTGGAGAACCAAGAAGTGAAGCATCTTCGAGGACCCAGGCCTGTCTTTTGTATAGATCCCTGTCTGAGGTCGCAGCACAGACAACGATTCCACATTCATCACGTGGGTTCTCTGCTACTGATGGGTCTACTCCAATGATACGAAGTGGAGTACCTTGAGGCATGAACGATGCTCGATATTGCTCAATGAGTTCCTCAGTCCACAAGGCACCTTCTACATCGTCGAGCATCTCGCCATAGAGTTCCTGGGCAGCCAGGCGTGTGCCTGCGTAGACGCCAGTGATGGCGTCGAGGTAGGCACCTGATAGGTTACCTGAGTTGTCGAGAGTAGAACCACGAGTGATGACTACTCGACCTGTCTTGCTTTCCTCTATGAGTTTGTAAAGCAGAGGTACTCTCTTAGGTGTAGTGGTGACCATGATCTTTGGGTGACTACCAAGACGAGTACCAACACGAAGGTTGTCGAAGGCAGTCATACCTGCTGCGTCAGGTGTCTGTCTCCAGGCAGCAATCTCATCCCCCCAAGCATGAGTGAACTGAGGACCACGAAGTGAGTCAGGCTCATCTGCTGTGAAGCAGGTGGCAGTGTTGCCATTGGGCCAGGTCAACCTTCTCTTGGAAGGTTCATAGAGTGGGCGTTCACTAGGTGGGGTAACATTCATGATACCTGATTCACCTTCAACAATAACGTCACGAACATCTGCTGCTGTACGAGCAACAAGGGCGAAGCGACGCTGTCCCTCTGTTGTGTACTTGGCCTGCTCTCTTACCCACTCAGCAGCAGTCCTAGTCTTGCCAGCACCACGACCAGCAATGTATGCCCATATGGCCCAGTCACCTTCAGGTGCCTGCTGCTCAGGCCTGCCCCAGACTGACCAGTCCCAGAGCAGGACATCAGGGTCCATGCCTTGTAAGGCAAGAGCCTGCTGCTCTGGGCTCATCAAAGATATCTGTTCCATCAGGCTTTTAGCCATTGAGTTCAACTCCAGTCATGTGTGTTTTTAAGGGAACAGGCTGTGCCTGCGAGTCGTCAACTACTCCTGTAAGAGAGCGTAAAAGATCTGGGATCTTTTCGAGCGCAAGCTCGAGCGAAAGCATAGGAGTGTTTGACGAATCGAGACTTAGATTCTGCTTTGAGAAATACAAAAGTTCAACTCCAGTCCTGCCGGCTGCGTGCGTGCGCGCAACGGCTTAGAGGATCACCTTGACGTTAGGGTCACCTTTAAAGACGGCTTTGAAGGTCACCGCATCCATGACACCAGTAACGTCAAGCTTTTTAGAAGCTTGGAAATTACGAACAGCGGCTTTGGTAGGTCCTCCATAGTAGCCATCTTTATCGAGACCGGCTTCAGCAAAACCAAGTTCGATCAGACGACGCTGAAGGTGGTGCACCGTAAGCGACTTCTGAGAATTGGAATTCCGGTAGACGCAGGCTGAAAGCTTGACTTCGTCGACTTCTCCATTACCTACAACGGCTGGGCCAGCCGGCTGAGGCAAAGCATCCTTGACCGCATTAATGTCGACAGCTACAGGAACTGAGACACGGACTGGCAAAGGCTTTGGTGTTGGAGGTGTTGGAAGTGCTGGAGATTCATCGACCGCATCGACTTGCTCTTCAACGACTTCTGGTTCAGAAGCAGGGACAGGGTCGATAGAGCCTAGTAACGGCTTGAGTTCATCAGACATGAGGTTCCTTAGTGTTTAGGGGTGTATAAAGATTTTAGCACAAGCTATGCTCGCTGGGCGAGAAGAGCTGATGTGATCGAAGCAGAAGCGAAAGCAATCGTCAGGCCAAGCGAAGCTGGAGCAAGGATTGCAAAGGCGATAGCGAGAGCTGAGAAGGCCACCGCAAGCACAGCGGACCAGACGACCTCTCTGAGGGCATAAAGTAGTCGAGACATACTATTTAACCTTTCTAACGGTTTTAGTCGATTCTGAGGCATCCTGCGCCTTCTGAGGGGCAACGACCCCGAGAAGCGGCTGGAGCTTGGTGGTGCGACGAAGTCGACGGATGGAGAGATATGCGGCACCGCATCCTGCTCCAACGGCAGCAAAGAGTATTGCAATGATGGTTTCCATAAGGACAGTCCTATCTACAAGAGGTCGTCATCGGATAGATCAAAGTCATAGTCACCGGATGGTGCGCCAATAAAGGCTGCAAGGAGCATTAACGCCCCGATAACCATTGAGGCTATAACTAAGGCCACTAAGGTCAGGCCAGCTATAAAGATGATTAGGTCCATGATATATCTTCCGTACGTTGTATAAGTATCATACCATAAAGAAGTAGCCCCTGCTAAGGATCGGATGATCTTTAGCAAGGGCTACCGTATGTTTAGTTGTTTAGGCTAAGAGCCTATTCAGCTAAGCAGCACTATGGCTGTTCCACCTTAGCTAGTTGCCCATGTTTCATTGCAAAGGTCTGCTGATCCGCCGGCAAGGTGTCCAAGATTCGGACGTACTTGACTTTGGCCCAGTTCGCTTTAGCAACACCGGCTACGGAATCTATACGGGTACGAGTACCTGCGTAGTAGGCGTGGATCATCTTGCCATTGCCGGTATAGATACCGACGTGGAAAGATCGTTTACCACTTCCGTAGTAGAAGGCAACAATGTCTCCGACCATCGGCTGCTTAACAACTTTGCCTGAGCGCATTTGTCGAGTAGCAGAGTGGTCGAGTGTTACTCCCACTTGTCCATAGGCCCACCGCACGAGACCAGAGCAGTCCCAGCCTCGAGGAGAAGAACCGGAGAAGACATACCATGTCTTGTTCTTGTACTTCGTTACCTTCTTGACTAGGGTAGCGATCTTGCCTTTGTTGGCGAATTGCTTATGGATTTTGCGCTGCTGTTGCTGAAGCTCTTTACCCTTTACAACGATCCCGTGCAGGGATGAAGCTAAGGTAACGTGCTTCGACAGCGCGTTTGTTGTATTCAGTTGTATTGGTGTTGGTTTAATTGCGGCGCTGGCTGGTTGGACTGATGTAGCTGTGCTACATGAGGCCAAGAGCAGTACCAGTGCTCCAATCGTTAGTAACCTTTTCATCTGGCGACCTACCTTTCCTGGTTTTATGAGTTAGTACTCGGTCGTTACTTGTTGGGTTCTCCCTGGCCTTGAACGGATTCAAGACGTTTTAATAGTGTATACCATAACCGTGCTAATGCAAAAATCCCCCGGAATTCCAGGGGACTTCAGCAGGGTGCTCTTGTTATTTAAGGAGATACTCGGATAGGTATCGGCGCATGGCAGATAACTGACGGTGGTTGATGTAGTCTAGATGCTTGTCAGCTAGTAGGAAGTCGCGCTCTAGGTCGAGAATGGAGATCGGATCAAGTGCTTTGAGATTGAGCTTTCCGGACAGGTATCTATCGTACGCGGCCATGACATTGTCTACCGCATCTTGAATGTAATCGGGGGTTTCGTTCTTCATGGTTCTATGATACCACCGCACGTGCTAAGGTGTGTGTCAAAGCCGCGAAGCAGAACGATCGAGCGACGAGCGGGCTCTATGCCTGCTCGGCGGAGGAGTGGCGCTGAGTGGAACATGTGCGATAGATTGAGGTCCGCGCTGGCAGATCGTGCCGGGTTCTTATTCTTGGTTTTGGAGCCGAGCTTGCGAGGCTCTTTGAATTTTAGCCGCAGGCGGCGGAGCCTGTGGCGTTCTTATTCTTGGTTTTGGAGCCGAGCTTGCGAGGCTCTTTCAATTTTCCGGTGCCAAAAGCCTAACCCTGTCTATCGGGGGGAATAGACAGGGCTAGGGGTCTGGTTACTTGCCTAGTTTCCGTAGGTCAAAGACAAGCATTAGGGCTAGTATGGCAAGCATTAGCATACTTGCGAAAGTGAAAAGCCACATTGACGAAAGCAAGCGTTCGGCACTTTCTAGGTCGCCAATGGCGGAGTAGCGAGTAACGGCGTTCTGCGTTGTGGTGGCAAGTTGCCAGCAAACGATAGTAACGAAACCGATTGAGATGTATTTGAGCATTAGTTCTCCTTGCTCTTGGTTAGGCAGTATAGGCAACCGATAACAACGGCATCATTTACTAGCCAAGTGGATAGGTTTCCCTGAAAGTCTACGCAGTTAGCGTTCTCGCAGGTCTGGGTTGTGTTGAACATAGGTTTCTCCTTGCGGATTTGTCGGCTCCGCATAATCAGTTTAGCCGAAAAGGTGAAGTTAGTCAAGAAGGGGAGCGGCGTGGCTTTCTTTTTTGCTTCGGGTTTTGCTTATTCTTGGTTTTGGCCGCGGCGCTGCGCCCGAGCGTTAGCGAGGATCGCAGCTCAGCGGCTTTCAATTTTCCGGTGCCAAAAGCCTAACCCTACTACTTGGGGGATAAGTAGCAGGGCTAGGGGTTTGGTTAGCCTAAGTGGGCTAGGTAGGTGTCGTAGTGGCGTTCGGTGATTTGGCTTTGTAGTTGCCAATCCGCCATAGCGAGTGCGTTGCGTAGCGATAGTTTGCCATTAGCAACTACGGCGGTGGTGATTTCGTGTAGGTCTGCGTCTTGCTTTACGCCTTTGGCAAAAGCAAGAGCAGCTTCTTTCAGTCTTTCGGTGTCGTTCTTCTCAACAAGTTCAACAAAGTAGTCTGCGAAACTCTTGTTGTATTCCAAAACTTCTCGCTCTAAAAGAGTGAGTAGGTCAAAAACGGCGTTGTTCACCATTTCCTTTTCCTGTTCGGGCGTGTATTTGGACATAATCTTCTCCTTACGGGTTGGTCTTACCCGCATTTTCAGTTTACGGGATTTGGTGAGATAAGTCAAGAACGGCGATAGGGAGGGGCCTCTTTTTTGCTTCCGGGTTTTGCTTATTCTTGGTTTAGGGGCGGCTTCGCCGCCCTTTGAATTTTCCGCCAAAGCCTAGCCCTGCCTATTGGGGGAATAGACAGGGCTAGGTGGTCGGTGGTTAGTTGGCTCCGCAACACATCGTGCAGTTGCAGGTGGCTAGAACAAGAACGCTCACATCGGCACAGGTGACGCAAGCCTTTCCGTTCGGGAGAAAACAGGTGCAAGGAGTGGAGGTTGCCATTACTCCTCCTCCTCGTCACCGAAGATTTTGCTCCAGCATTCCGCACAGTAGCCTGTGACGAAACGCTCGCGAACATCCGCAGGTTGGTCTGGCATTACTGCCTGAACCAATGCTCCCTGATTAGCGAGGTAAAGCGACTGTCCGCTAATCTGGAGTGAAACGCTGGTGGTGCAGTCTGGGCAAGGCTTGCTCGTGACTTGATACAAGCCTTCCTCGACTTTAGAAACAGATGTGAACATCTTACTCCTAGGTTGAATGGATAGGTAAGGTGCGAGGCTCGCCTTGGGGGATAGCGAGCCTCGCTATTCAGTTGTAACTCAAGTCTTTCACAGACGGCGAGATAAGTCAACTAGGGCGTGGGGGCGGCGCTTCTTTTTTGCCTCCGGGTTTTCTTATTCTTGGTTTAGGGGCGGCTTCGCCGCCCTTTTAATTTCAGCTTCGAACGCAGCCGGCCGTGCGAGGTCGGAGTGAAAGCGAACGCGCTGCGCGCGTCCGAACCAGGCAAGGCGCTGCCCTGTCTGAGCGCAGCGAAGCCGGGCAGCTCGCAGCCTGGGAGGATCGCAGCAGCTTGTGAGCGAACGAAGATCCGAGCAGAGCCGGCGGGGTCTTATTCTTGGTTCTGGGCGGCTTCGCCGCCTTTGAATTGTCGCAAGCCAAGAACCCTGCCACTCGGGGGAAGTGGCAGGGCGGTCTTGGCTAGAACGGCGGAGTCTCTGGGTCGCTGTTCGGTCGGCGGATAAGAAACAACTCGCGGAGTTTTGCTTGAAGGTTCTCAAAGTTCTGCTCCGCGTAGTGGACAGGCTCGGTGAGGCACTTGGTCGCAAGAGGGTCAATCTCTGGGTGGTTGAAGCACTTGACGAGAAAGAAGTCGTACTCGTACGAGCGGAGTTCTCTGCCGAAAACCTCGGCTAGAGCCTCCACAGCAAAGACGGCGTTCCGCTCTGTTTGGGTAGTGTTGTCATCGTTCATCTGGTGTTTTCTCCTTGCGGATTGGTTGGCTCCGCTCTTCAAGTCTAGCCGAACAGGGTGACATTGGTCAAGGAGGGGAGCGGCGGGGGCTTCTTCTTCAGAAACCTCTTATTCTTGGTTCTCGGCGCGAAGCGCCTTTCAATTTCTCCGTGCCAAAACCCTACCTAGTGGGGGGACTAGGTAGGGCGGTCTTTGGCTACTGCTCGGCGTTTACAAGTTGCTGGCAGTAGTTCACGACATCTTGGGGGTGGTCGGAGAACTGAACAAGTGCTTCGCCAAGTAGCCCTGCTTCAAGAAAGCCAGTAATCTCGCTGTGAATGGTGGTCTGCGGAGTGCCAAAATACTCATCGCTGAAACCGATTAGGTCAAGGAACAACATAAACGGCGTCCCTTTTCGTGCGTCGTAGTTGGTAGACCATTCGGCAAGGTAGGCAACCTTGTCGGTGTTCTTCGGTGGGTTTTCAGTTAGGTCTGAAAATGTCGTTTTGGTAGACATTTGTATCTTCTCCTTGCGGATTTGTCGGCTCCGCATAATCAGTTTAGTTGATTGCGGTGCTGTTCGTCAAGCAGGGTTGGGCGGGCGCTTTCTTTTTTGTTTAGGTTTTCCTTATTCTTGGTTCTGGGCGGCTTCGCCGCCTTTGAATTTCCAACGGCAAACCCCCTGCCAAAAGACAGGGGGTTAGGTGTTACCAATTCTCGTTGATAAACTCCAACAGAGTTTCGTGTTCAGCACCATCTCTAATGAGTTTCATTAGGTCAATGCTCTCCGCAAGCAGATAGACCGGAACCGTGGTTTCTGCTGCTAGTTGGGCAAGGGTGAAAACAATTTTCGCCATTTATTTCTCTTTTCTATTATTGTGTGGTGAGCCTTTTTACAACTTGCTCGGGTTGTGGAACTTAGAGTGTGGTTTGAACTACTTCAAACTTTACTCCACGCTGACGCAACTCAACTAGAAAGTCGCTGGCGTCGTATTCGTCTAACCAGACGAAATCGTTGTGCTTGGCAAATGCTCGGTAGGCAGTAACGAATTTGAACTCGCTCTTGTCTACTTGGAGAAAACCTTCGCCTTGTGCTTTCGCAAAAACAAACTTGGTCATTTCTCCTCCTCTCGATTTGTAGAGGCTTCCCCTTGCGGGCTGGACACTTATAGTCTTTCACAGATGCGGTGCTAAGTCAAATAGGGTGTTGCGGCGGAGCTTTCTTTTTAGATTATCTTTTTTCTTATTCTTGGTTTGGCGGCGCAGCCGCTTTCAATTTCCCGGCGCAACGCAGAAAGCCCTGACTTTCGTCAGGGCTAACTGGTTAGAGTTCTAAGAGAACTGAGTCTTCGAACTGGTAGGTACAACGGTCACAGACTGGGACTTCCAAGTGGTCTTCGACATCTCTGTCGTCTCGCCAGTCAAGCAGTTTTCCGCTGTCGTAATCGTACTGTACTCCGAACCTGATGTTGCTAGTTCTTGCGCACATTCCGCAGTTTGAGCCGCCATCGTAGTTCTGATGGAAAATCATAAACGAACCGACTCCGTAGACTGTGTTTGCCATTTGTTTCTCCTTTACTTTTCTTGGTGTTCGTCAAGTGTCGTGCCTTCTTCTTTATTGAATAGGCGGTCAGTGATGTCGCAAGCAGTCTCAAACTGAGTCTGGCGGTAGTTGGCGTCTAGGTCATCGTCTAGTGCCATTGACTTGTAGAAGTCAGTAGCCTGAGCCAACTCTTCCGCTACTACATTTAGTAGGTGGGTAACGGCATCTGCGGCAGTATCAGGGAAAATTTCTCGGCACTCACACATTGCTAGAAACTTACCTGACTCGCTCCAAGTGTCTGTAATTTTGTGGTTCATTTTTATCTCCTTGCGGATTTGTCGGCTCCGCACTTCAAGTCTAAGGCATGGGGGTGACTTAGGTCAAGGATGGTGCTGGGCGGGCGCTTTCTTTTTGGCTTGCCGGTTTTCTTATTCTTGGTTTTGATTTTGGATCGCGAAGCGATCTTTCAATTTTCCGGCACGAAGAAAGAGCCAACCTTTCGGCTGGCTCTCTCGGCTAATCTCCGCTTTCGCAGTATCCGCACAGACCTTCTTGGTGAACAAACCAGCCGTGCTTACAGAAATCGGTTTCCTGTCGGTGAGCGATTGCGTCGTCTACGAAGCCTAGGGCTTCTGCGTAGGTGTATTCCACTCCATCAACGACAATGGTCTTGCCTAAGTCCATTGAAGATGTGTAGATACGGGACACTTCGCGAAGTGTTTCTAACGAATACTGAAGATACGGATTTGGCTTTGGCTCAAACGATTTCGCAAACTCGTCAAAGTTGCGAGCGTCTAGCGTTCCACCATTAGCGATAAACTCGCTGACGGCAAGCAAGACTTCGTCAATGCCTTCTTGTTTCTTGGGTGTGGTCATTTCTATCTCCTTGCGGATTGGTCGTATCCGCATAATCAGCCTAACCGAGTTGGCAGTCTAAGTCAAGCCTGGGGCGGCGGGAGCTTCTTTTTTGCTACTGGTCTTTCTTATTCTTGGTTTGGCGGCGCAGCCGCTTTTAATTTCAACGCCAGAAAACCAACCCTTTCGGGTTGGCTGTCTGTGTTGGCTAGTCTGCTACACCTCGTAGCAATTTGGTGTATTCTGCCATTTGGGTGATTAGGTCTAGCGTTTGGTCGTCTAGTCCAAGAGTAAATCCGTTCTCATCAGTTACGCCTGTGAAAACTGCGTTACCCATAAGTCGCTGATTTGAGAGGTTGTAGTCCTGCTCATAGATTGCGGTGGCTAAGAGGTTCTCCTCAAAGTCGGCTCGGTAAAGTCCTTCATCATTTACCCACATTGTGCTTTTCACGCCAACGAGGTCAATTGGTGCGATAAGTCCATCAACGGCGTTTTGTAGCGTGGAGAGCGAGTTGTCGTCGGTAAACTCCTTGACTTCCCATTCACCGCTTGGCTTTACGATTATTGCTTTCTTCATCAGTTCTCTCCGTTCAAGACGAGTTCCAAATCGTCTAGTGCTTGCTCTGGCGAGATTTCACGAGCGTGATACTTGCTGTAAATCTCCTTGATTTGTAGTGCCAATTTTTCGGGCATTTTTTCTCCTATGCGGCTGGTTGTGTCCGCACACCCAGCCTAGCCGATTGCGGTGCCATAAGTCAAGAACCGAGTGGGGCGGGGGCTTTCTTTTTTGTTTAGGTTTTCCTTATTCTTGGTTTGGGCGCGAAGCGCCTTTCAATTTCCGGCACGCCAAAAAGCCTAACCCTTTCGGGCTAGGCTCTCGGTGCTAGGCGAACAAGTCGTATTTGTGCTTGTTTTCGTCTATGCTGTTGGTTAGCCAATCCTGCGGAATGGTGTAGCCTCGGTTTTGAATGTGCCAAGAGATAGGGGCATCATTGAAAGCAACCTCAACTGCGGTTTCGTGAATGAATAGTCGCTCGCCGTCTTTGTTGAAGTAGTAGGCAAAAAAGTAATCAGACCAATACTTACTCCAACTAGGCACTCCTCGGTAGTTGTCGCTCGGCAACACAAACCTAGCGTAGTGAAGTCGGTATCTACCTCGCTCGGCTCTTGGTTTGCGGATTAGTTGTTCCAAACCGAATGGTTGCTCAATAAACAAATCTGACATTAGCCAATTCGTAACTGCCATTCTCCATTCGTAGTCTTGCTGAACAAGGGCGATTTTTAGTGGTTCGGCGGTTTTGCTGTATCCGCCGATTTGTCCGTAATCTCTCGGCTTTGGGTAGTCATACTTGACAAAATCCGAAGGCATAAGGATTTTGTTATCGGGTGGCGTTTCCAAAACTCTGTGCGTTGGTAGGCTATCAACGCTGTTGTCTAGGAAGTGGGTTCGTGCTTTGTAGACATCAAACATAGGTTCTCCTCTGCGGTTGGTTGTATCCGCTCTCTAAGTCTTTCATAGATAGTGAGGCTAGTCAAGTAGGGGCGGCGGGGACTTCTTTTTTTGCTCCCGGTCTTTCTTATTCTTGGTTTTAGCCGAGCTTGCTCGGCTTTTAATTTTCGGCAACGCCAAAACCCTAACCTTTCGGTTAGGGCTGGCTGGACTACTCTCCGCGAGTTTCTCCGCATAAGTCGTGAAAACCATTCATCAACTCGTCTTCGTTGTCGCTTTCGATTAGTTCCTTACAATAGTGACAATAAACTTCTTCATCATCATCATTGTCATACTCCATACGCTCACGCCAAGCGTCCGCAACATCACCGGGGTCTATCTCGGTGTTGTATGGGGTTAGATAGGTGTCGCTGTCGCAAGAGCAACAAGGTCGGTCTTCGCATTGGCAACTTCCACCGCTAGACGCCATTAGGTATGGCAGTTCGGCTTTTGCTCGCTCGGCAAGGTCTCGCCAAGTTGAGCGGTTGAATGGGTGGGCGTTACGCTCGGCGTGTCCAAGAGCCTCAATGATTTTGTTGTATTCGTATTGACTTAGCATAGGTTTTCTCCTCGTGGTTGGTTGTGTCCACACTCCAAGTCTATCAGTTGGGGTGAAATACGCAAGTGTGCGGTAGGGCGGGAGCTTCTTTTTTGTTTCTGTTTTTATTCTTGGTTTTAGCGCGAAGCGCTTTTAATTTTCGCCAATGAGGAATACCTCACCTTGCGGTGAGGTATTCGTCAAGTAGGACTTCTTTTACAAAGAACCCGTCCTTCTTAGGTCGGCTGGGGTGAGCCAGCCACTCATAGGCGTAGTCGGAGTCGGTAACAACTTCAATGATTGCGAAGTTGCGACCGAGGACATAGACGGTCTTGGGCTTACTCATTGTCGCTCTCCTCAATCGGTGGCGAGCAAGTCAGGCAAACCTCGGTGTCGTCATAAGCGTCACGCACATCTTCGGGAATGAACTTGTTACAGTAGTTACAGAGATAAAACGAGTCCTCGGTGAAATACTCCTTGATGAAGAAGTCGGTAGCACCGTTCGGGTAGCCCTCTTTACAATCTCGGCACAGCCAGAAGTAAGTAAGTTCGCGAGCCTTTGCTGGGTCTTTGATGCCCTCTGGAATACTTGCGTTGATTTCCACCAGAGCGAATGGGTCGCCGTCGTGAAAGACCGAACAACTGTCGCATTGGATTTCGCCGTATCTGCTAATCATAGATTTCTCCTATTGTGGTTGGTTGTGTCCACACACCAATTCTTCCACAGACGGTGAGGCGTGTCAAGTAGGTGGTCGGCGGATCTCTTTTTTGTTTCTGGTTTTCTTATTCTTGGTTTGGACAGCGAAGCTGTCTTTGAATTTCAAAAGCCAAACCAGCCAACCGAGGGGGGTCGGCTGGCTGGCGGTCTTGGTTACAAGCCTATTGAAGTTGCCTTCTCTAAGGCTTTGGACATTTTTTCAATTAGGGCGATAGTTTCGCCAATTGAAAGGGCGGTGTCGCTAGACGACACAATGCCGCCGTCTGCGAGGTGAGTAGTGATACTCACCTGAATAACTTTACCTTCTGGGAGAAAGTTCTCTCCCTCGTTGCGGCGGTCAATGGCAGACACCATAAAGGTGCTGTTTGCTACCGGCTTAGTTTGATTGGTCATTTTTATCTTTCCGCGGTTGGTTGTGTCCGCATAACAAGTCTTTCACACCTGTGGATTGTTGTCAAGGTGGTGGCGGGGGCGGTGCTTCTTTCTTGTTTCGTTTTCCTTATTCTTGGTTTTTGAGCGCGAAGCGCTCTTTCAATTTTCAAAAAGCCTAGCCACCTAACCATTTCTGATTAGGTGGCGCGGGCTATACTGCGACGGGTTCTATTCCCTCGGCCTTTTCAAGCGACTTAGCGAAGTTACGCTGGCTGTCCTCAATAGTGCGGTTGCCGATACGCTTTATCCACTGGCCGAACGTTTCGTTGCGGACGTTGGTTCCGTAGCCGATTACGCTTAGTAGGAAGTCGTAGTCATAGAGCGAAGTCTTGACTTTGGTTTCCTCGTCGTAGCGGTAACGAACGGGGCCGTAAAGGGCGTTCCAGATTTTGATACGGGTGTAAATGTCGCCTAAGTTTTCCTTAGTAACCTTGTTCACTCCGATTGCCATAAGTGCGTAGCAAAAGTAAGCAACGCTTTCTTTCCACTCCTCGGTGCCTTCGCTCCAATTAGCGACGCGTTCTGCGTTCCAATCTAGGGACATAGTGTTTCTGCTTTCTGCGGTTGGTTGTGTCCGCATAACAAGTCTTACACAGGACGGGGGGCTTGTCAAGACGGCGGTTGCGGGCGTGCTTTCTTTTTTGTTTAGCTTTTCTTATTCTTGGTTTTAGACGCGAAGCGTCTTTTAATTTTCCGGTGCCAGCCTTACCCTGCCTTTCGGCAGGGCAAGACTTAGCAACTAAGCGTGAGCGTAGTAGTCGTTTGAACAGGGGATACACATACCCAATTCTTCCTTGTGAACATCGGCGTTGATTTGCTCTCCGCATTTGTCGCAAGGTAGCGTTGGCATTTTTACGATTGTAAAGAGTGAGCCGTACTCATCGTGACTTGAGCGAACGCAAGTGAGTTCGGTAAAGTCTTTCGACAACTTGTAACGAAGTGTGTAGTCGCCGTTGAGCGTTAGGGCATCGTTGAGTTTGTTAGCCTCAACGGTTGTCCAGCCTGAAACCTTGTTCCACAACATACCGTTCGTTGAAACAACTAATAGGTCGTCTTCACCTATGTCGTTCTTCTCACGCCAGTCGGTTAGGAAGTTGTCGTATAAGTCATACAGACTTTCCTTGTAACAGTCACCGTAGCAATAGTCTGGTCTGGCAGGTTCGCCATACTCGTCCAGTTTGCTTTCGCCAGTTTCTTCGTCGTAGATTTCACAACGGCAGTCGCTAGTGACTTCAGCGGTGTAATACTCTGTTTGTTCTGTCATTTGTTCCCTCATTCTACGGATTGTCCCGTAAGTCTAGTCTTCCACACTTCGCGACTTGAGTCAAGTCGTGGGTCGGTGGGGAGCTTTCTTTTTTTGCTTTCCCTTATTCTTGGTTTTGGAACGCGTAGCGTTCTTTTAATTTTCGGTGGTGGCACAGGGGACACCCGAAGATGTCCCCTGCTGGCGATAGTTTTTCGTGTCTCAACTTCGGATTGCTCCTAAGTCCTCACTCCGCTTACTAACGGCTAGTATTGCTGTCTACTAGCAGACGCCAAGTCTCGACACATTCTAGAAAATCGTCTTGGCTCGTAGTGAGTAGTTTAGCCACTTGCTCAGGTGGGGAGTTTATTCAGACGGATTTACGATTTTGTCGAAAGTCTCGTTGAGTTTGTCAATCTCGGCTTTCTCGGCTCGTTCGATAATGTCGTGGATTAGGTCGCCAGCCTTGTCGGCGGCTCTAATGCCATTCATCATCAAACCTAACATTCCGCCGTTTTCCTCAATGTCTTTCGGAAGTGCGTCTGCTGGAACATTTGGGTCTACTCCGTAGTGAATGGTCATAGCCATAATTCCACAGAGGGCAACAAGGTTCTTTACTTCGTCTTTACTCAAGTCGAATTCGGGTAACTCATTTGGGTTTCTTGCTGAAAGCATAGTTTCTCCTTCGCGGTTGGTTGTATCCGCATAATCAGTTTAGTGGCTCTGTCTAACATCTGTCAAGAGGGGGTTGGCGGTTGGTTTTCTTTTTTGCTTTCCCTTATTCTTGGTTTTTGTGGCGAAGCCACTTTTAATTTCACGCACCAAAACCTCAAGCCGAGGGATTAGGGGGAGGCTCGGCTTGAGGCGGTCTTTGGTTAGAGGATTAGCAAAGCCTCTTTTGCGTCTTTCAGGGTTTTGTATCCCTGCCATTCGCCAAGAGTTTCTATTCCTCGTTTGGTGGCAACTCTGACGGTGTAGAGTGTTTGAGTTCCGTCAAAGTTCTTTTCACTTGATACGAATCGGTATCCGTCGTTGTGCTTTGTTAGAGTGTCAAAGTAAACGATAGATTGCCAAAACTTCATTGACTCTGGGCTAAACCAAATAGGATTTGCCTTTTGGATTTTTGTCCACATTTTATTAGTTGCGGAAGTATTCATCATTTTTATCTCCTCGTGGTTGGTTGTGTCCACACAACTATCTAATCACAGCGGTTAGCCTAAGTCAAGATAGGTGCTGGGCGTGGCTTCTTTTTTGTTTTCCCTTATTCTTGGTTTTCGTGGCGAAGCCACTTTCAATTTTCGGCAAAGCCAGAAACCACACCTTTCGGTGTGGCTCTGGTTTGGTTTAGTAACCTCGGTCTTTGATTTCTACTTCTGTTCCGTAGTCAAGGTCAAGGTCGTATCCGTCATTTCGGCGGTCATACGACAACGAGATTTCGGCTTCAATTTCATCTTCCAAGCCTTCAAGCGACTTACCAAGCGGAGTGGTAATCGTTCCTGTAACTTCAATGATGATTTTGACAGAGTGTTCTTCGGTTAGTTCCCACTCAAAGATTTCAGCAAGGCTGGTAACAAACTCGCTTTCGCCGTCAAGCACTTCCTCCTTGACAGCCTCAATAACCAATAGTTCGGCTTGGTCAATGCGGTCATCAAGTTCGGTGAACCGAGTTTTCATACGCTCTAATCCTGCTTTGTTGTATTCAACTTCGCTGGTTAGAGCCTTGATTTTGTCTTGTAGTTCCTCAACTGAAAGTTCTGGTGTTGAGTTTTCTTCGTGTTCGGACATAATGCCCTCTGCTTTCTGTGGTTGGTTGTGTCCACATAATAATTCAACCACAATCCGCAACCTAAGTCAAGATGGGTCGGGGTCGTGGCTTCTTTTTTGTTTCTGCTTTTTTCTTATTCTTGGTTTTTTGTGGCGTAGCCACTTTTAATTTTCCGCCGAACAACGAAAAACCCCCAACTTTCGTTGAGGGTTGTTCGTTGAATGTTTATCCGTAGACAAGTTCTCCAAAGAAAGCGTATTGGAGGATTGCGTCTGAACCACAAAAGTCTAGGTTCTCCCAATCTATCTTTGCCCCGCAGTGGTGGTAGTCGTCTTTGAGTGCGAGAGCGTAGCCACGAACAAGGTCGTCAATGTTGATTTGTTTTTCCACGAACTTATCGTAATCTTCGGGGTCCTCACACCAGAGCGTAAGCGTTCCTGGTTCGTTCCAATCCGAGCCTTCGCTGTATTTCCACTTCTGCCACCAAGAGCCTTCCTCCCAGCCACTACCGAGAACGCTAGACCAGAACTCTCTTACATCAACAGCGAACGGAACAATGATACTTCCGTAGTTCTTTTTTACTTCTAATTTTTCACTCATTTTTGTTCCTCATTTCCTAGATAGTGAGTGTTTGTGTTTTCGTCTGTCCAATACATAGCGGTTTGGCAGTTTGGGCAGAACGGGGTTGTGTAGTTGTCCATACAGCCATACCAGCCCGAATACCAAACATCAGTTTTGGCACAGGTGTCAGAGCAGTAGATAACTTCGTCAATGGTGTCGCCATTTATGTCTTGAATAAAAACTACATTAGCCATTGTTTATTGCTTTCATCTCGGCACGAAACATTTGTGTTGCCTCACGCTTGGTGTATCCGAAATACTGACGGCTAACAAGGTAGCCTTTCTTGTCAGAGGCGTAAAGTTCCCACGCCCCTTGAAATGTTACTCGGTATTGGATTGTCATTTTTCTCCTAGTTGGTTGATAGGTAGAACCGAGTGAGCGAGTGAATGAGGGGGAGGTCTTTACTCTATCTCACTCGGTTCTAAGTCAAGTCTAAACGAAAGCCCTGACATTTGTCAATACGAAGTTGGAGGGTGGCGGTCTTTCTTTTTTGTTTCTGTTTATTCTTGGTTTTTGACGGCGTAGCCGTCTTTTAATTTTCGCTAGAAAGCGTTAGTCGCCTACCGAGGAGAAAGCATAACGCCTCGGTAGACGACCTCAACACACTATTTACAGAAAGGAGATTTCTATGAATAGAGCCTTTTTCTAACTTGCTCAGGTTACTTGCCAATGTCATCTCTGAATAATGTAGTTTGGGGGGAAACTACCTCAATGTTGAACTTACAAGGCGAAGTCTTGGTGGTAAGCAGTTTTACAACTTGCTTAGGTTGTGGAGGGTGCGACTACGCAGTTCTGATGTAGTCGTATTCGGTTGTCCGTAGAGTGGCTTGGAAAGCCTCTGGGAACATAGTTTCCAGCATCTCTCGGTCAAACGAAGTGTTCTTGCTAGATACCAACGAGAACGCTTTGGTCTTGCCAACATAGCCGACCTTTTTGCCAGCCTTGTCAAGAGCCTCACGCAGAATTGCCTCGGCTTGTGCCTTGCGTTCCTTTGCTGATTTCTCGTCTGCCTTTGCCTGAACAAAGAGAGCGATTGCGTCTTTCACCTTTTTTGAGGTGATAGATACTGCGTCGTCTGGCAACTGAAATTCGTTATTGCTCATTTGTATTTCTCCTTGTGAGATTGTCTATTTGCCTCACATAACTATCTAACCACGCCACCCTGTCATTTGTCAAATCGGGTTTTGGGTCGGCGGTTTTCTTTTTTGTTTCTGTTTATTCTTGGTTTTTGTGCGTAGCACTTTTAATTTTCCAGCCTGAAAGCCTAGACAGATTTCTCTATCTAGGCTATCGGTTAGGACACGCTGACCCAACGCATAGCGGTTCGTAGCAAGTGGTCATAGTCGCCACTTGTGCTTTCCTTGTAGTATGCGTCAAGTTCGGTCTGCGGAACGCCAGCCTTACGGAGAGCCTTTTGGACAGCCCCCATAATCGCAAAGGCGTTTCCGTCTGTGCCAACAAGTTTTACTTTTACATCTGGGTATTTGATTTCTGACATTTTTTTACCTTTCGTCGTTTGGGTCGTAGTCAGCGAAATAATCATCTCGGTCTTGGTCGAGGCTACTGCTCTTGTAGAGCGAGCCACATACCTCGCACTCTATCGAGTAGTCGCCCCAATCGTTAGTTATGGTTTGACCTGCCTCATTTGTCTTTCCGCAATCCTCGTTCTCACAAACGAACTCGTCATACGAAACTTCCTGTGCGTAGATACCAGACCCACGCATAGAACCCTCTGGGTAGTTACTACTCATTAGTCCTCCTCCTTTGGTCTTAGGATAATGATTGGTGTGTTCTCGTCATAGTCATACGAGTTCGCTAGGAGTTCTTCTAGCGTGTCTACCCATAAGCAACCTACTCCGTCTGGTGAGTAGAAGTAGTCGGTTTGGCGACCCATTTCATCTTGGTAGATTACATCTGTTCGCCAGCCATCTTCCATACCTCGCCATTCGTAGTCTGCGTGGGTTAGATACATAACTGATTTTTTGGTTGGTTTAGTCATTGTGTTCCTTTCCATACTCTAATCAAATCACAAGCGGTTAGTTGTGTCAAGAGGGGGCTGGGCTGGGCCTCTTTTTTGTTTCTGCTTATTCTTGGTTTTGGTCGAGCGCAGCTCGACTTTGAATTTTCCGGCGGAAAAGGTGAACCCCCCTAGCAACCAATCTAGGGGGGTTCGGCAGAGGTGAAAGTAAACAAAGCCCTCTGCGGTTATCGGTAGGGGAAATGAGAATAAAAACCTACCGATAAGTTGTTACACGATTTCTGGTTCTGGCTCTAACGCACTTGGCTTTTCACGAACCAAGACATTACGAGTGAATGAGGAGTTTCCCCACGCTAGGTCGTGTGAAATGCTGTCTGCCTCAATCTCAACAGAAGTTCCTGCTCGCTCTCCGTTATCCCAATCTCGGATAACGATACTTCCTGTTAGAGATACACGCTCGCCTTTGTGGATAGAACCTGCGGTGTTGATAGCCAACTGACGGAACGAAGTGATTGTATACCAATTCGTGTGTTCCTTGTATTTTCCGTCAGCGTTGCTGGTGTAGCCCTCGGTTTCTGCTACTCGGAATGAGGTTATTGGTAATCCCTCTGCGGTTACTATGTGTCGGGGTGTGGTCGCTACTAGACCTGTGATTGTGATTTTTGCCATTGTTATTCTCCGTATTTCATTCTAGGGTTTGACTTGGTTTCAGAGAGCATTTCTAAGACCTCTCCGTTCTCTGCTCGCATAGTTAGTTCCATAGAAACTGCTTGTATGTAGCCGAGTGATTTGATTTGCTGTGCGGTTAGGTATTTGTATGTTCTCATTTCCCACCTACCCACTTCACCAATAAAATCCACAGCGTGAGCCTTGTTTGTGTAAACTCCAACGAGTTCGTTTTCTGGGTTGTAGATTGCGTAGTTTCTTGCCATTTCTTACCTTTCCACTATCAACATTACGCTCGTTGGAGTGGGTTGTCAAGTTGGAAACTTCTAACGAGCCTGTCGTTGCCTATCTTCATTTTCCAGCCCGCCAAAATAACTAAGTCGCACAGGTCGTAATCCAACGCTTTTGCTAGGCACTCCAAGATTTCTACCGAGGCTTGTTTCTGTCCTCGCTCGACTTCCGAGATGTAACCAAGAGCCACAGCCGACTTGATTGAAAGTTGGCGTAGCGTTAGCATTTTTTCCTCGGTTCGGACTTCTTTCAGCACTTCACCGATTGCGTAGTTCAAGTTCATTTTTATTCCTAATAGATAAGGTTTGGTTCTTCTGGGTTGAGGTCTGGCTTGATGTTTTCTTCGTGCTGTGCGTAAGCAAAGCCGATAGCCTCGTCTAGTTCATACATTGGCTCGGAGTAGTAATCGAGGTCGGTGTCCGAGTAAACCTCGAACCAAGGATTGTTATACCAAGTCAGTAGGTCTTTGTCGGCTAGTCGTTTGAGGTCGGTGTCGCTTTTGATACCTGCCTCCTCTAAGTCGGCTGGTTGCCTAATGTCGTGTTCTTTGCCCTCCTCGTCTACGAGAAGTATTCGAGTATCGCCACAGGCGACAACATAGAAGTCGCAATCGTCAGATTTCCAGACAACCTCTACATCACCGCCTGTGTAAAACACAGCGTCTTGCTGGTCGAGGTCTGTGCCATACGCACTAAGGTTCTCAATCATAGCCACTATTCGACCTCCCTCGGCTCATACTCAATCGCACCGGTATCAGCATTGACAATGACAGGTGGGTTGTCGTCAGCGTAGTCAATGTCGGTAGCAACGCTAATCCCGAAACCAAGGTTGCCTGTGTAGTTGCCGAGTTCAGCGAACTTGTGGAAAATCTGTGCTGTCAAGTAAGAGGGGTCGCCAACTCGGTCTGTGTGAGTTAGAACTTCCTCAACTGCCTTGATGTTGTCCTCACCTGACCAATGCCCGTAGAGGTGGATTGGTTTTTCGAATTGTTCCGAAGTGATGTAGATACTTGCTCTGTCGCCCATTTTGTTTGTCCTTTCTCTGGGTCTAATCCAAGTTTAGTCTTTTGGTGGTGCTTGTCAAGTTAGTAGACGATTTCTTTTTCTTCGCCTGAACAAGACACGCAGACTTTCTCTCCCTTGTCTTTTTCTTTGGCATTGTAGTCATAGCCAAAGCACTCTTGACATTTGAACTTTACGAGAGTGTCGTGTAGCGAACTTCTGAAAGTGTCTTGCGTAATGTCGGCCAGATAGTCGGTGTCCATTCCGTCAATAACTTTCAACCAATCTTCGTCTTTTATCTCGAAGTCCTCCACATCTCCGTTGTGGAGTTCAGCAACCTCGTCTTTGTCGTAGATGATTGCGAAAACCTGCTCGTCAGGGTCTTTCCTTGCGAAATAGTCCGCGAGCCACTTATTCGTGTAAACAGCCATTAGTAAACCTCATCTTCTTCTTCGCCACAGCCTTTACAAATGTTTTCACCTGTGTCGCCAGCGTTTTTGAGTTCATAGTCGAGTGTGTCGCATTGTTCGCACTTGTAGTCAGACATAACCTGATACACCTCGTCTGAAAATGTTTCGTAGTAACTTTCATAGTTTCTGTCCATAGTTTCGACAGCGTTGGCGATTGTGAGCCAATGTTCGTCTTTGACATTGAATTCGGGGTCGAACCCACCTCCGTAGAACGCACTATTCACATCTCGGCGGTCAAACCAAGTGATGATGATTTCATCATCTGGGTCTAACCCAGAGAGTGCCTCTAAAACTTTGCTAACTTTCATTTTGTCCTCTCTAAATCAAGTTTGGTTCATAAGCAGGGAGGCTGTCAAGCCATTTGACTAACTTGATTGGGGCAATACCGCCACTCTTGTTCACCAAGTCAGTTACATACTCCTCGGTTTCACCTAAGTAGGTAGTCCACTCGTCTAGGTCGCCTAGTGCTGACCAATCTGGCATACCGAGTTTGTAGCAGAGCAGGTAGTCAATCATTTTGTAGTCTGCCTCGTCAGCAGGGTAGAAATTTTCTGTGAAATACTCTGCGTCATAGTCTGTGCCGAGGATTTCATCTGGGTCATCTTTATCAACCGATAGTTGATACGCTGTGATGTTTAGCACTCCGCTTTCGAGCGACCAGATGTTTATGTCATAGTTCCGATAAGGCGAATACCTAATTGGAGGCGTAACCAAGTCTGGTTCTTCGTAGATTTTTCTGTCCATACCAAAATCCTAACTTTTCACGAACTTCGTGTCAAGTTTAGTAAACGATTTCTTTTTCTTCTCCGCACTTCGAGCAAATAAACCCTCGTTTGTCTAGGTCTTGGGCTTTGTAGTCATACAGCCCACACTTGTCGCATAGGAACTCTCCGTCCACGCAATCCGCCAGCGTTTCGACTACATACTCCCAATCGCCACTAAATTCATTTATGAACTTCGTGAAATCATCATCAGAGATTTCACAGCCCTCAACGAAGTATTCGCTAACATCATCTTTGCCAGCGTAAGCCCACCAGAGCAGAGTATCTGGTGGCATTTTTGATAGCCTGTCAATCAGGTCTTTTGCTGTGTAACTCATTAGTAGACCACATCTGGTTCTTCGACAGCACCCTCGCACTCACAGCCGTCATAGCCGTATTCGAGGTGGTGTCGCTTGATTTCGATTGCCTTGTCTGGGCAATCGTCATACCAATCGTGAGGCTCGTCCTCCGACCACTCGCATTGGCAAGTTCTATCACGCTTGGCGTTATCTTCGTGGCTGTCTGGTATGTCCCAAGTTTCCGTAATGGTGAACTCACCCTCGACACCAGAGTAGGTAGCCCCCCAGCCCTGTTCTTCTTCGCCCTCGAAGTCGAATGACAACTCTGGGTGCTGTTCAGTAATAGCCCTAAATCCCTGCTCTGGGATAGACCACTTGCTCTCGAACGAGTAGTTCACGCTGGCAGTTTTTCCGTCAGCAGAAATCTCAATCTCGGCTGGGTTGGTTAGTTCCCAAATGTCGTGGCTAATGCCCCAATTGCGATAGTTCCAATCGGAGGCGTTCTTGCCAGAGAAAGACATTCGCCAAGCCATTTGCTTTTCGTCTGACCACTTCTCATAGCCCTTTGGCTTTTCCTCTTGCTTGCGACCATAGTAGTAGTCCAAGTCCTCCTCTGGTGGTCGCACGAAGTTCCAGAAAGCAAATCCGCAATCCGTAACTTCTTCTTTGTCGCTGTTTGACCATTTCTGGGAGTAAGGCTTTCCAGCCTTAGCCATAAAAGCCTGAATGTCCTCGGTGCTACCGCTGACACCAAACCAATTGCTTACATAGTTTGCCATTTCGTTTGTCCTTTCGTTTGGCTATACCTCAATGCTAGTTCCAACGAAACTTCGTGTCAAGTTGGATTTTGGAGGAGGGCAGAGAGGAATTTGCCCTCCCCCAAGTTTGGTCAGTAAGCGTTTCGCTTACCAATGCTTTCGAGAGCCTTTGCCCCAGCCTCACCAATCAGGATTGCCGATTGCTCAACCGACTTGCCAGATAGCGAAACAGCGTGAGCCGAACTGCCAGCCCCGAAGTAGTTTTCGACCTGTGAGGTGCTGTTGTCGAAAGTGAGCCAGAGAACCGCCACGCCAAGTCTGTCGCACTCGGCAATCCACTTCTTAGCGTGGCTTGGCTCTGACCCTGCGTAGTGTCCGTCAGAAACGATTACCAGCAACCTCGCACCTTTTCCGTCTAGCAAGGTCAGGTGTCCGTCAATGGCTCGGAACGCTTGGTCAAACTTCTCTGTTCCGTCTGGGGCTGTGTAGACCCTGACTTCATCAAGTGGCTCACCTTTTCTAAGCGTTGGGAATACGCCAGAGCCGAAGTAGACCATAGCAGTTGAGGCTTGAATACGCCGACCAGCGTTTGCCAGCACCCACGCTGTAATCGCCATTGGTGTCATAGCCCCACCCATTGAGCCTGAAATGTCCACCATTACTCCAATGGACAAGGTTGGCTCGTCTGTGTGCTTGCGTGTTTTGTGTTCCCACGCCTCGACCTGCGTGTGAACGCCCTTTGCTTTGAGAGCCTGACCCTGAACCAATGCTCTTGATTTGAGCCGACCCTGTGGCAAGACCGAGCGAACGATAGTTACATCACGCTCACGATACTTTGCCTTTTCTAACATCTGGGCGACCTTGACCGAGGCTACTCGCTCAACCGAGGTTGGCTTGCGGACTTCGGAAAGTTTTGAGGAGGAGGAGGTTTCACCAGCACCAGAGTTCTTGGCAAAGGTCTTGTTAGCCTCTTTCTTGTTTTCATCTCGGCGTTTGCTGTCGTTGGACTTTTCCTTGACTTCGTTCTCCCAGCGTTCGTCTTGTTGCTGGTCGCCAATCTCAACGACAACTTGGAAACCTGTTTCCTCCGCACCATTTTCGAGAGCCTCTTTGATTTTGTCAATCATCTCTTGGGGCATTGGGAAACCACAGCCACCCTCGCCACCCTCGCCCTCGCCCTCGCCCTCGCCATTCTCTTTGGCTTTGTCCTCGACCAACTTATCCCACTCGATAGCAAGTTGGTAAAGAGGTTCAGCGTTGTTGTGGATTGTGTAGTTTTGAGCCTTACGCCAGATAGTGCGTAGTTGCCCATAGAGTTCTTCACCGAGGTTGAACTTCACTAGGTCAATCACATCTGCTACATCAGAAAGTTCCAAAACGCCAGCATCAATTCTTGCCCCGACCAGCCCTGCGATTTTGGCACAGGCTCGCGTGGTGCTGTGTAGTCCGAGGTCGTCTGGGTTGAGGTCAGCGATAACGATTTCCATAGCACAGGCTCGGAGGAACACTCTGTTCTTCGGGAAAGTCAAAACGCCCATAGCCTCAATGCGACCCTCCTCTAACAAGTGGAGTGCCTCATTCTGCCCTCTGGTCAAATCTTCGTTGGACTTCATCAAATCCCATTGAGTGAACCGAGCGTGTAAGGCTTCGTGGAGGATAGCACCTGTGGCTCTTGGGAACTCGAACATCATCTCCCTATCGTTCAGGTCGCCAATGATTTCTGGTTCAGTAACCCCGAAAGCCACTTTGGTATTGACTTCGATTTCTGCTGTGCGTGGGTCGAATAGGGCTGGGGCTGGGGCAGACATAACCTCACCAACATAAACCACTAGGTCGTTTCGTTCAGCCCACTTGTTTACAAGTTGCCCAACCTGTGAGCCAACTTTGAGCCACTCGCTGGGAGTGTTCTTTACTGCTGTCTTGCTAGTTCCGAAGTGCGACATTTGTTTTCCTCTCGTTTGTCGTCTAAGTCCAAGTTACCAGATTTGATTTGTTTGTCAAGTCCGATAAAAAACGAGGGAGGGTAGTGGGGGAACTACCCTCCCTCTCAACAAAATCTAGTCGGACAAATAACTAGATTTTGGCTGGTCGGCACTCCTCGCCAAACACTCTGGTAAATGTTTCAGCGACTACTGCCCTGTCATTTTCAGGTGAGGAGGCGAGCAAGTTCTCGATTGCGAACTTAGTGCCAAAGGTGTTTGCGTTATCTCGGAAACCCTCCAACTCTCGCATTTGAGGCGACCAAGAGATTTGACCCTCTTGTTGCTTTTTAGCGAGGTTGAGCGAGGCTGTGATAGCCATAGCAGGAATACCAAGTTTCTTGGCTAGTCCATAGTCTGTCGTCATTTCAGCCTGAATGATGAAACGAGATAGCAGAGCCTCGGACAAGCGAACGCCAGGTGCGTTTGGATTGGTAGCCCCAACCACGAAGAAACCCTCTTGGGCTTTGACCAGCCCTCGCTCTGGGTTCTGGGTGATTGTGATTTCGCCACGACCATCTATCAAACCATAGAGAGCCGAGAGAACCTTAGTGTCAATCAGACCAATCTCGTCAATCAGTAGAGGCTTGCCCTGTTCAGCCGCCTTTACCAAATCTCCGTCTACCCACTCGAAACCGCCACTTGGTGTCTGAACATAGCCACCAATGAAGTCTGCTAATTCTGTGTCGCCAGAGCCAAGGATAGTGAACAAGTCCTCACCAAAAGCCGCCTCGACCAGAGCAGTTTTGCCACAGCCCGGACTACCATAAAGCAAGGTGTAGAGTTTCTTCGAGCGAGCCATTCGCAACACCTCAACATCAGCGTTGTCAGTAGACCCCCACTTGCGAGCGTGATACGCCATTCCATTCGGGCGAATGTAAGTTCCCTCGCCAACAAGTGCCTCTGTTTCCACAGCAGTTTCCTCTTTCGTTCCTGCCCCACGCTTGGTCAGTTTGCCAGCGTTGGGAAAGTAGGTGTCAAGGGCTGGGTTGGTAGCGAACTTTTCGCTAAGACCCTGACCAGCGATAGATACAATCAGGTCGCCTAGACCCTCAAACATTCTATCAGAGGTCGAAATTCTGTCTTTGGTGTTGAGTTCCTCGAACTCGATTTCTGTGTAATTCGCAGTAGTCATTGTTTGTCCTCTCTACTCTGCGTTTTCGTTTAGTAGTTCGTCTGGGAAACCTAGTTCTTTTCTTGCTCGCATTATTCTACGAACCAGAGCCGAGGGAGTTTCCCATTCCTTAGTGTTCAGCAAGTCCTCCATAGAGAATTCCAGAACGATTGGGGCTTTGTAAAGTTCCCACTTGTTATTGTGGAGGTTGTTCAGGGTCTTTGTCAATTCGACAATCATTTCCTGTGCCATTGGCTCTGGGTCAATGCCCTCTGGTAGTGGAACTACCTTGCCGACATTCTGTTCCTTGCGTTCCGAGAGCGTAGCCTCGTTTGGTGCTGTGTAGCATTTCCAAGGCTTTTTAGGCGACCAAGTAGAAATCTGCCTACGCCAAGTTGATACAGGAACATAGTTCCCCTCGCTATCAAAGCCCTCTGGCGTGATAACGATTTGTGCTGTGTTTACACCTTTGCGGAATTCAAGGTAGAGTGCCTTGCCGATTAGGTTTGCGTGGTCTGACATTGTTTGTCCTTTCGTTTGTCTGACATTACTGACATTACTCTCGTTAGAAGTTCGTGTCAAGTTTATTTTGATTTATTTTTTAGTGGTGAAAATCAACAGGGATTAGGTATTGCTTTTGTGGGTTCTTCGCACAGCGTTCGTGGTAGTCGCGAAGTGAGGCTGTCCAAGAAGATAGGTCATAGACAGCACTCTCATAGTTCCAATCATCACCGAGCAGTTCGATTAGTTTTCCTAGTTTCCAGAAATCGTGAGCAAGGAATGGAACACCTGCTGGATTGTATTCGTCAATCAAAGTTGATAGGTCTGGAATACCTACTGCTGGAACGCACTCACGCATAGCCTGTTTGCGATAGCCGAGAAACCTGTCCATTACATAGTCAGCAAGTTCGGGATTGTCTGCGTAGCAGAGGTAGTTAGGAATGGTGTCCTTGTCCAGAGTGCCAGCCTCAATGAGAGCCTCTTGCTCTGGTGTGATGAAAACCTGACCAGACCAACGCCCAGCGAAGTTCATACTTGCGTAGTCGCTGGCATTGTGCCAATCAGACCAAGCGGGGGTGTGGTCGTTTTCTAAGGTCATCTCGATTTCTCGAAACGCCTCCTCTGGGCTGTCTGCCTCGACCAGAATTATTTGGATTGTGTGAATGATGTGTCCTCTCGTAAAAGTGCCATAAGAGAAGTAAAGCACACACCTCAGACATTTAGCAAGTTATTACGAAAGTTCGTGAAAAGTGTTTATAACGAAATGGTAACGATACGCCTAAAAGCCTTGTGGGTCTATGACAGGCGTGTAACACTCTTCACATACGAACCAAACCTCGTCAGCAGAAAGGACAACAGCAAATGGGTAAAACTCGTCAACGTCAGAGCCAACAACTTCTTCGCAGTTCTCGCACTGAAGTTTTTCTTCAGGTTCGAGGAGACCAGCAGCGATGGCGTGGGTAATGTCAATGTCGCTCGTGAGCAGATGTACTTCGAAGTGTTCCATACGTAACATCTTAGAACATCTAGCGGTTGCCTATTTTAGGCGCGGTTACAGGCCTGTGTCTCCCAAAGACAAGCCACGGTTCGTGGCACGCCATACACTGGCCGAGTGATTAGCTTCGATACTCGCCTTGGCTTCAGGGTCCTCATACAGACGTAGGATGTGCACGCATGGGTCCTCGCCAGCCTCAAAGGCGGTTTCCTCATCCTCGGTCATAGGCAGGCCGTCGTGTGTTTCACATACTGGCGGGCCAGCCCATCCGTTATCAATACCAATCTGTAGCCATGCCTCGAAGTCCATCGGTTAACCTTTCCTGGCCCTATAGCAGGCCGCTGTCTCGATTCTATCAGACGAAGCGGTTCAAACATTAGCAGCGGTTGCATGCCTGCAAGTTTTACATGCCGCTTCGAGTTTGTCAAGCTGCGAGCTTCGCACGAAATCTTCGTTGAAAGTTTCCGCCGGATCCGCCTTCACCCGTCGGCGGGACATCGTTCGTTAAAAGTTTGCGCCCTGCCGGATCCGGGCCCGGCGGCGGGACATCGAATGAAGTTCGTTAAAAGTTTTACCTGGAGTTACTCAACGACGCGGAACACGCCAGTCAACTTCGCCAACACTCGGAGCGAGTTAACGTCGGGTACACCGGAAGCTGCGTCTCCGATATAACCAAGGCTTCGTTGAAAGTTTGCGAAGGCGGCCCTGGTCTTGTGATCAAACTCTCCCCGCGGCGCAGACTTCAAACCAACAGTCATCGAAAGTGCTACCTGGATGAGCGCGACGTACGGGTGCTTCATGCCAAGTTTGATCGAGGGCCCCTGGATGACTGGAATCTCTTTCGTTAAAAGTTCTCCTGGATCCGACATCCGGGAAGCTTCAAGCTCAGCTCGTTGAAAGTTTGGGCGGGCGAAGGCGAGCACGTCGTATGCATAGCGGTTACGTCGATACACACCGTTGCGTGCTGCGAGTCCCTTTGGCGTGCCGCTGTCTGTTTGACCTTCGATGCACTGGAACATCCCATGCTTACTGTAGTGAGAGACGTCGGTTACTATTCCCACGTGTGGCTGGCCGAGATTCGAATCACTGGCGGTTTGGAAGAAGACGATATCTCCAGGCCGTGGATCCTGGAAGATCCGGTTACTTTTAACGAAGCTCGCCAAAGCGCTCGCGGTTGATATAAACGACGGCAGATGCAGGCCGGCCTTCTTTGCACAGACGTCAATGAATGGACCTGCCCATGGAATGCCTGGCCGTCCAACTGCAGAACTAAACATATCGGCTACAGATTGATTCGCCGTGTATCCAACATGGGACTCGGCTTCCTGGATGAGTCGGCTAGCTGCCGTGGATTTCTTTTTGAACATTCAACGTCTCTTCGATCTGCTGCACAAGCAGCGCGGCCTCGTTGGCCCTTGTAGTTAATCTTACATGCTCGATGCGCGTCGATGCCAACTTTACGTCATCGGCAAGTTGCCGGGCCAAAGCCTTCGCAAGTTCTAACGTAGTTTCGTTCATTCTTTTTCTCCGGCTTCCGGTGACTCGTCAGTCACGATCTCAGCGTCGACGATCTTTGGATCCGCCGCTTCAACGTCGTTAGAAGTTATCGCGATCCCCGCTTCGTTTAATCTTGCAGCTGCGTCAGCTGCGTTAACCGCCAAGCGATTCAAACGTTCAGCAATGATGCTGGCCGCGGGGCGGACATCAATGTTGACGTTCGTGTCAAGTTCTACTCCACCCCGGATGCCGGCGCGATCCAAAATCTCCGTGGCAGCTTTTAGCTTGACGGGCTCGGACTCAGCAAACTCCATCATAGTCTCGAGTACGTCGACTGCGTAAGGGGCCGCCTGGGTCAACTTTGCACGAGCTCGTTCAATGTCATCTCCCGGACGATGTTTGATCGAACGTAAGTGCACGCGACATAGCGAGTCATCCTGTAGACGTCCCGATGACCACAACTGGCATCTGATCCCGTCATCTTTGACGGCGGCACATCTCGTTGGAAGTGTAGCGGGTTGACGTTTACCAGACTTAGGCGGTTCATTCTGTTCTTTAGTCCAAGCACGTGTAGCACCTACAACCCAAGGCGGTACGAGATAGTCAGAGGCTTCTTCGGCTAGTAGGTCGTATCCGGTTATGTAATCGCTGTTACGGTTATTAGGGTCTACAAGGAGAGGCCGCTTCTCTCCCAAAGAGATGATGCGCTTCTGAGTGGCCATCTCCTGGGAGACGGCTTGGATCAATCCGGTTGGCACGCCGTTCGTTGCATATACCGGGATCCAGTTCATACGAGCTCGACGTAATATGTGACGGTTCTCATATGTGTCTTCGCAGATGCCGCGATCTGTTTCGTCGATGCCGAGTTCCGATAGGTCTGGACGTAGGTTGACAGCGGTGTCAATTTCTATAATAGGTTTCTCTTCAATCGGCTTGCCGAATGGGTCGGTATCGTCGAGCGCTTCGTTATCCAATGAACGTCCTTCGTTTAAAGTTAGCCGGGCCAGCTGGGGAGAGACTTGTGGCCCGACTAACATTTTTTGAGGTTTTATTATCTAAGTTTCAACGTCGATAAGAACTTCAGTAGAGGTAGTCTCTTCCGTCGAACTAAGTTTTGACGAAGTTCGATAGTTACATTGTTACATGGAGTTCAAAAAGTTTTTTTCGCTCGTGGAGAGAGATAGCAGCATTTTCTCTTTACAAACAAAAGAAAAACCCTGTAAAATCAAGGGGTCTGATTTTGACAGGGTCTCTTTTTAAAATGCTTTGAGAATTAGACGAAAGTTCCGTCTTTCTTTCTCTTGCGATATGCCTTTGGAGTTCTGTTACCTCGGCGTTGTTGTCCTAACTCAAGTTGCTCTTGGACTTCGATTGGGTCGACTTGGTAGTTCCATTTGTTGCCAAGGGTGAAGTGTTTCTTCACATAGCCACGCTTGGTGAGATAGGTAATCATCTCTGGGCTGACTCCGCAGAGTGTCGCAGCGACTTTCCTATCGACCAGCATGACTGCACATCCGTTCTAATCTAGCCATCAACTTTTCTTGGGACTCGAATGGCCGCTGGGTCAGTTGGACTTTGTGGATGGGGCAAAAAGCACTGGCTCTACTTTTTAGCATTAGCCCTCTTTTGAGATACTGGGTGACGTTTCTTTGAAGCCTGTAACTTCTCGAGTTCAGCTTGCTTTTGTTTCTTCGTCTTGAATAGGTTCTTCAACCACTTCTTCATTCGTCATTCCTTCTTCCTGCTCGTCTTGAGCATTCTTTGAGTCTACCCTCTGGGGGTGACATTTCTCACAACTACAATCCCAGACCTTATCGAAATAGGTAATACTAGTTTTACAGTCTTCATGGTTTCCTGTCAAGCACCATCCACATCTGGTGCTACCTGTTGCTCCACGACTCACGCTGGTGGCAACTCGTAGATTACAGATTTGTGGTGCTTGACTCGAACGGTTGGCTCGACATAGGTTTTGAATCCATTGCGATAGGCGTTCATACAGAACGAGTAGTCTTCACCAACATTGGTGTCGAAGTCTAGTTCGAACCATCGAATGTGTTCAATCTTGAACCAAGGTCTATCGCACTTCTCAAAGACACCTTGCTTGATTGCCACGAATCCAAATCCGACTCCGAACACTTCGACAGGTTCATCTGCCATAAAGAAATCTGTCTCATGGACTTTTTCAGGTAGACCTAGTGCATCTCGGAATGAGCAGGCGACAGTTCCATTTGGATGACTCTGATACAAACCTCCGATGATATCTAGTTCGTGTTCGTATAACTTTTGGAAGTCCGAGACTTCCCATTCGATATCCGAATCAATCCAGAAGATTTTGTCGTAGGTGTATTGACCTGCTCCAACCTCTCGAGTCTCCCAATCATTCTGATACAAATCTAAAGCGGTTAGCTCTCGACCTGATGGAATGAATGAACTTGCTTTGGTTAGGAACTTGTAAGTCAGTCCTTGCGAACTTAACCAAGCACAGGTCTTGACCAAACTCTCAACAAAGGCTGGCTCCATACTTTTGCCAGGCGTTGCAATGAGGACATTATAGTGAGGCTTGCTCTCCAACATTCACATCCTCTGGGTAGCACTGACCATTTCGTTCGCAGGCAGTTGGCTTGTTGTCGCAGAGTCCGCAGATTGTTCCCTCTTCACAGTGGGCGCAATCTTTCCAAAGGTCTTGGATAGCGTAGCCATCTTCATCGAAACCAATCTTAGGAATCTGACCCTGACCCTCGCATTGAGGGCAGGTTTCGTAAACAAAGTTTTCTTCAAATGCTGACATTAGAACTCTCCACTTTCGTTTTCGTTTTCGTTTTCTGGACTTCCGATTCTTGCAAGTCTACTGCTCGTTGACATCCACTGCTGTAAGACACGGTTGAGTTCTTTCATCGACATAGAGGAGAACTTGTTTTCCCAGTCTTCGGGATTTATCAGACAAAGTTGAAATGC
>JACCDY011004205.1_pt1 | contig 31799 bp, 57 predicted proteins | sample 7446391 | NCBI WGS metagenome assembly JACCDY01 (sample SAMN15323451, study PRJNA562643) | freshwater metagenome | isolation source: river surface water | place: USA:Blue River Watershed | collected 2017-08-18 | reverse complement strand
CAATACCATAGTCCAAAACTTTTTTATCGTAATGAAAGAGTTTCATTATTCACCTTCCCAGTCAATCTCAACGGTTTCAAACTGTTCTACATTAGTGTAAGGCATAGGATTTGCAGGTCCTCCCATCTCATAATGGATTTTATCAAACAATTGATTAATCACTAAACTCTCAAATCCTTCTTGGTCTGGATAATCCTCCCAGTCCTCAAACATTTCAGTTGTGGGAGCAACTGTGAGAGTTCGGGTGTAAGTAACTGTGATTGCTTTGAGTGGAATACGCATTCGTTTGATTGCTTATGAAGTCATTATAGACCAAAAAAGGGCACCTGTGGAGATGCCCTGTGCCAGTTCTTCAAGTGTCCTTTACTACTTCACACATAGCAAAGATACGAGTCATAGAAATAAATCCTGGTTTTGTATATTTGTCCTTATAATCTGCTGCAAATACCTTTGCTTCTTCTCTTGTATCAAATGTTCCAAAGTATCTGTGAATTGCTTCAACACCTTCATATTTGTTATAAAGTCCCACTATCCACTTATGAGAGTGTTCTGGATATGTATCATTTTCAGCAATCCAATCGTAGTATGCGTCCTTATTCATTTACTCTCTGCATTTTAGCAAGTGGTTCATTCCCCCACTTCATCGGAGGATCAAAGTTCACTCCCATCATTTCAGGCCATTTCCTTTCAGAATCTTCACTTTCAATGATATTCTGCTCTACAGCACGTTCCCAGGAAAGTTTGTTCCGAATCACACAATGAAGATCATAAAGAATCCCATTGCTCTCTGGAAGGTTTTCGTTACCAATACCAAGTGAAGAAGCATACCCATCAATGTTGTGGATCATGTGCTTGGATAGCAATGCTCCGATGATTTGTAGATCATTGCGGAGTTCCTCATAGTCAATTGGTTTCTGAAGAGGAAGATTATCTTCAATCTCTCTCCATTGCCCAAGTTGAACCCTTTGAAGAAGATCAGTTGCTTCTTGAAGTGCCCATGCCTGCTTTTCGGTGATGGTGAGAGTATAGGTTTTAGTCATTGTATTCATCATCAAAGGTAAAGTATTCATAGATGGCAGACATTACGTTCTCTTCAATGTGCTCTATGATAGCACCTTCAGTTGGATTTTCTACATGCTTATGAGCACGGGCATAACCACGGCGCACACCTTCTTCAATTGCCATCTCCAAAATGACACGGGTTTTAGGTTTCATATCAAAAATGTGCCTCCTCGTCTTCAACCTGACTTAACCAATAAAGTGCTTTTGAAAATGCGTTTGCATAGAACCTAGCATCATTCTCTTCAATTGCATCGTTCATGAATTCGTAACAGTAACGGATGCGATTTTCTGGTTGAGAAAGATGATGCTGAATTTCATTATGCCTTTTATTATAAGCAAACATCTCACGGTCCTCAATGCTGATTGTGTGATACATGAGTGGTTTCCTCGTTTACTCATACATTATAAACCCTTCCCAATTTCTTGGGAAGGGTCTTGTGACAGTTATTAAAGTGTCACTTGTTCATCTGTAGGGTTGGTACAGGCATACCACCTTCAGTGGGGACATAGATGGTTACATTACCATTCTTGCTGCCATCTTCAAGACCAGTGATATACAGATACTGAAGATACTCACGGTTGTCCTTCAGACTATCACCGATGATTTGGTTTGCTTTAGCAACACCAGTAGCACGGATGATTTCAGCATCAGCAAGTTGTTGAGCACTATCTTTCTTTGCTTGTGCTTCAAGAACTGCTACCTGACGAGTATACTCTGCCTTTTGCAGTTCTGCCTTACCAGCAAGAGATTGTTGCCATACATTGTATTGTGGACCACCAATGAAGATGAGACCACCAATTACAACAACACCAACTGCTACGAGAGCAACACCAGCATCAATGTAACCATTTTGTTGTTTCATAATAACCTCAGAGTGATTGTACTTGCGAAAGAAGATTTGTGACGTGTTCTTCGGTTAGATGTCCAAGAACATCTTCCGTAATAGGTGTATCATAGCAGATTTCCCATTCATCTTCAACTCCTTTAAGGATTGCTACCTCATACAGACCTTCTTCGGAACCATAAGAACCAGCACCAAATGGAGTCGTAAAACGAACAACACTCACACCATAATTATTATCAAAGAATTTGAGTGCCTGAATCCCATTACCAACAGGATGGGATTGAAAATCAAGGTCAGTGAAGTTCATTTTTTAATCTTAGAAAAAAAAGTCATAGCAAGGTCAGTTACACAGTAACCAAAAGCAAATCCTGCCATAATTGTAGTAATCATAATTCACTCCATTTTTTGATTGATGCCATCTGATAAGTTAAACTTATCAAAAGAATACTTGTACATGAATCCTTCGCTTGTGGTGTAGTAGATGTTGTTAATTCCTGCTTGTTCTAATGCAAATGAACAGATTGGACAAGGTTTTGCCATTCTCAACCTATCTTCCTTGTCCACTCTTGCAACCACAATTGTGTCTGCATCTTCTTTTGCTTTGATCAAAGCAGAAACCTCTGCATGTAGATAAATCTTTTGACAAAGACCCACTTTCTTAGCAAACTTTGCTTGGATTGGGTGGGATTTGCGCTCAAGATTTACAGCAGTTGATACAACCTTTGACTTCCTCAATAAAACTGCTCCAATCTTACGCCTTGATGGCGAAGTCTTTGCAGTTTCTACAGCAAGTTGTAGAAAGTTGTCAGAAATCATTCAAAAAGATTCATCCCATTCATTTGAACAAGGTCATCCTACAGCAGATTGGAACGGACAGCAACCTGATTGTGCCACTTTTCAAAGTGTCAGTATCCGATCTTTACATAAACTGGGTTTACCCTGGACATTGCTTCCATTCCCTGTCTACCAAACTGCCTTAAGTTAATATGTTTGCCATCAAAAATTATAATACCTCTTGCAGATACTGCAGCATAGACACTCATGATAAATGATTTTTGAATCCATTCCTTCACAATTCCAGAGTGTGCAAGTAGATAAAACATCATTTCATATTGTGACATTTTATGTGCCAGGTTTGCTCTTGGTTGTCTTTCAAATGAGTTCTTTGTGAACCCACTCACACCTTTTCTCATTTTCCTGTGCATTTCAATTACATAATCATAGCAATAATCATAAAGAGCAGCATCTGGAATTTCTTTGAATACTGCCTCAAACTCACTCTTAGAACTTGGTCCCATTTTACCACCAGTAAGCATCTTTCTTTTCCTTAAATCTGGGATTGTATCGTAATAATTTCCAAATGCATTCTTTCTACATTCTAACAAAGAATTGATATAAGAATTGCTCTTTGGCAATCTTGTTATGACATCATTAAACAATGATTCTCTTGAAACCCCTCCTAATCCAGATCCAGAGTGTGTCTTTTTAGGCATGATATGAATCTGTCCCACTGTCATCCAGATTAAGTAATTTGTCTTTTTATTGGGAGTCCAAGTTGCATCAAAATTAATTGTGGTTCCAAGTTTGGTAGGATCCATTCTTGCCGTATCCACGTTAATATCAATCATGGAATTGATTTTCTTATAGAATTCACCTTTATCTTTGATAGTGAATAACTCTATTGCTGCTTTTATAAAATCATCTTCCAGATATGAACTCTTCTTTCCAAGATCATATGAACCAATCACTTTAATTTGTGTGGTAACAAAGTTTGAGTTTAGGTCTGTGTTAATGTGGTCATTGGATAGTTTTTTCAGTGAAATTGGAATAATAGCACCATCCATGAATGCTTTATTGATATAACCACGATATTGATTATGTGTTAATTTTTTATTCCTTGCATTAAAAATTTGCCTTGTTTCTTTATAACTGGGGTGAGCAGTATCATATAGAAATATATCTGCAGTTGTCAATTTATCAGGTTTATCATAATAGTTCTGTTCAGTATTTTTGATTCTATCAAAGGGATCACTTTTTAAATGATCACATGATTTCTCTTCTCCAATGACATAATTGTTCAATCCAGACTTTAAGTTGATCTTACTCTGAAATGCAATTAAGGTTCTTGCAACCCCAAAAGCATCAACAAGATACTCAAAGTTTTCATCCAATCCAAATATCTTGAACTTCTTTAATCCATTATCAGCACCTTTCTCAATCTTTAATTTTGCAGCATCTCCAACTGATAGATTGGTTTTAGTTTGAATGTGATTCAGTAAATCATATATTTTTGCTTGAGGATTGCGGAAGCAATAATGTACCACAAAACAAACAAATTCTTGCTTTAATGTTGTTGCTTTTGCAAGTTTAATGCTTGATTCATTGAAGTGAAAAAAGTCATCAGTTTGTATGTCTACCTTTTTAATTCCACTCAATTTTGAAATGGTATTTTTTGTATCATCTGCTGATATATTATGTTTATTATCAACATCTACAAGACTTTCTAATATATGTCTTTCTAAGTTTATTTTATTATCAATTTCAGATAAAAAAGTATCTTGTTCAAATTTTCTCAATTTGCTCACCAACTCTCGCGTCTTTGCCTGGTCCTTTGTTGCTTCCAAATGAGATTTGCAGACATTTAAAAACGATACTATTTTCTTTCTTCCAGATATTGGAGTCGGATCTAATAAGTCAGATACTTTATACATTTTAAGTTTTTCTTGTATTTATTTTTAGGTATAAAAAAAGAGGGTATTACCCCTCTACCTTTTGATTCCATCCATATTGATAGATTTCATCTTTTTCATTCTTATACTCATGAATTAGATTCCCCTCATCACAATCCTTTTCAAACTTCCAAACAGAAATGCGATTTGATTGTGGCAAAAGCATTTTTACCAGTTTTTCAACATCATCATAGATTACTTCTTCAGAATCATCTTCATTAATTGGAAATGTAATCATTTGACCATCTTCAAAATAAGCATCAGGTCCATAATTCGGAGCAACAATCTTTCTTATTACATCCAATCTGTAATATTTGTCTGGGGGAGTTTGCATAATTTTTATAATTTTGATGAGTATTTAATTAATATTCTTCTGTAGTCATATGCTTTCAATTGACTCTCAAATGTACCAACAACTACATAGTCAGATTTTCTTACTACATGCCAAATCAGACCAGATATTCCTTTACTTATTGCAAATGGGTTTTCTTCTTTTGGTTGAGCATTCATTGATCTGTCATTAATATTCCATCTAAATGGTCAATCTCATGTTGAATTATTCTTGCGGTTAAATCAGAATACTTTTCAATACAAGGTCTTCCTTTTAGATCTCTGTACTTAATTGTAATAGTTTTGTATCTTTTCTTTTCAATAAAAGTTTCTGGAACAGAAAGGCATCCCTCTTCATCTACAGTGGATTCTTCGGAATGATTTATAATTTCTGGGTTTATGAATACAATTGGGTTGTTGTCATGCAATACAACAATAACTCTTTTTAAAAGTCCAACTTGATTTCCTGATAGACCAACTCCATTGCTTTTAAGCATGGTTTCAACCATTGTAGCACAAACATTTCGGAGTTGGTCATCAATTTTAGAAACTCTTTTAGACTTTTGTCGAAGTATTTTGTGCCCTGTCTTTAAGATTTCCATTTGAAGACTGCTGCTGCTTTATGTATGCAGAAAGTTCTGCATTTTCTTCCCATTCCCAGACAGTTCCATCTTTTTGAGTATGTGTTTTCAGTGTCATAGTTTAATCCACCTATCGTTTTTGAGTGTCCAATTAACAACGTCAGAGATTCTTTCTCTTACTGATTTCTGGGGTTCCCAACCCATTACTTTCATTTTATCACCACTTAAAGCATAACGCAAATCATGCCCAGGTCTTGATGAATGAAAGTCAACAAGATCATACTTAAGTTCTTTACCTTGAGCATCTGCAATAATCTGTGCAAGTTCAAGATTATTAAGTTCCTCAGAACCTACAATGTTAAACTTAGGACATTTTGCTCCACCCCAAGTTTGTCCAGTAATTTGAGTTTTATTGAGAAGAAATAGAATTGCTGATGACACATCTTCAGCATGAATATAATGCCTTGATCCAGGAATAGTTTTTGTTGGATCACTATGAATAGTTACAGCATCACCATCTCTGATTTTGCGGATGCACATTGGAATATACTTTTCTGGATGCTGCCTTTCACCAAATACATTCATTGTATGTGTAATGTATATGGGGAGATTGTAAGTATTTTCATAAGCAACTGCAAGTTCTTCTCCACCTGCTTTAGTTGCACTGTAAGGATTGGTTGAATTGTAACGATCATTCTCCTCATATTTGATTCCATCAGGAGCAGGACCAAATACTTCATCAGTGCTGAAGTAAACAAATCTTTCCAACCAATCCTGTTCTCTTGCATGGTCCAAAATATTACATGTACCTACAACATTGTCAAGTACAAATTCCATTGGATAGTCAATACTTCTATCCACATGTGAACCAGCAGCAAGGTGTAGAATGTAATCAACAGAACCAATCTCAGATTTAACCAAAGGATTGATTGCCGCCTTTAAGTCATGATGGACAATTTTGACTCTTTTTCTTTCATCCACTGGAAAGGAAGATACCAGATCATGAAGTCTGTTTAGATTTCCGCTGTAATCCAAACGATCAAGAGAAACAATATCCCAATCAGTAGTTCTTAAGATGTATCCAATTAGATGGTGAGCAATAAACCCTGCTCCACCTGTAACTAAAACTCTTTTTCTCATAATCAACCAACTACCCTATAACAAACTGTAGCATTTCCCCTACTTGCAGACTCAATGTGAGCAAATGCAGAATAGGATAAATCTAAATCAGCATGAGAGTAAGGACCGCGATCATTAATTCTTACAATAACTTGTCTGCCATTGTCCTGGTTTGTTACCCTAATCCGTGTCCCCATAGGAAGATAAGGGTGAGCTGCAGTCCAACGATAAGCATCAAACCGTTCTCCATTAGCGGTCCTCTTCCCATGAAATCCGTCTCCAAGTCCATAATATGTAGCAATACCACAACTTAAACCTGCCTTAACTGGAAGAATGGGAAAACAAGCACAGAGAGCAGAAAAAATTGCAAATACCTTTTTCATAAATCAATCAAAAATTAGAGTTTGCCGCCAACTTTTCCGTCATAAGATTTGGATTCAGGGAAACCTTCCTGCCGTCCTTTAAGATAAAAACGGGTTGCTGAAATACATTGCTCTTCAGTGAGAGATGTGATAAGTCCCTTACCATCTTTGTCATATGAATCCCAGGTTCCCCACTTTTGTTGTTTAACATAAAATGCGTCATCAATCAGTTCTTGGTTCTGTTTTAAATCGTTTAACTCCTTTGACTCCTTTGAGAGTTCCTTTGATGTATTTTGATCGCTGATCGTCATAACTGAAATAGGCAAAATTTGTGTGTTTTTGTTTTCCTTGTTTTGTTTCCCAACTTACTGCATATGGAAACAGTTCATGAAAGGATTTAACTTCTGAAGTTACTTCTGTTGATACTCTTTTTTGAATCATTTGAATACTGCGTTTACTCCAATTACTTTTGCCTTTGGATTTCTGGCAAGAGCAGTCTCTCTTGCATCTTGGTAATTTACTGCTTCTACTATTTCAGTAAAAACTTTTCCACCAACGTAAAGTTTGACCTCGCATTTCATTGATTGTTCTCCGTATCTTATCAGGTTTTGTTTGTCTTGTAAAGTTTGCGACGTGCTACACCAATCACCTTTCTTTGAGGATATTTTGATGCAATAACGTCCCTAGCATCTTCATAATCAATAGCATCATCTACAACTTCATAATAAACAGTCTTATCAGAGTTGTCATAGGTTTGCACTTCATAGAAGTAAGTTTCAGTTTCCATCTTTATCACATTTGTTTCTATGATCTTTTACTCTTGAGCAATCTCTCTCACCACAATCTTCGCAGAAAACTACAAACAATCTTGGTAATAGATTTGCCTCCTCATAACAAGCATCACATCTACATGGATGACTCTCCTGAAGATTATAAAGTTCTCCACTTGCTATCCTAGCATACATTTGTGCAACTTCTTCAGAATTCATATTTCCAAACAAAAATTAACATTATATCTAGGAATCTCCTCATAACCATAGTACCCCCTAGGATTACTCATAATTCTACACTGACCTAACATATAATCATTGACATGATGAACATGCCCATGCACCCAATATTTGATCTGTGGATTAGATAGAATCAAATTACTGAAATCAGTGTAATATGCACAGTTACTCATCTTTCCTTTGTAATTTTCTGAGATTGACAAAGATGATGGTGCATGATGAGTCACAATGAACACATTATCATTCTTGTGCTCATTCAATTGATTATGAAGATAGATTCTACTTCCGCGATGGATATCTACAAGATCATATGGTTGTAGTTTTCTGTATGTACTTTCTACGCGGATAGTATGAAAATCATTCATCATTTGTTTTACAGCAAACATGTCAGAAGGATTTTCATTATTGAAATCAGTCCACATTGTCATGCCAATAAAAACCCAATCTTCAATAAAAACCTTATCATTTTCAAGAAGATGAATTGTATCGGGAATGTGTTCCTTTAAGGTTCTAAAGGTACTATCAAGGTGATAACCATAGTGCTCATGGTTTCCCATGACATATATCACATGATTATAATTTTTCACAGATTCATTGAGAAAATCGGAATAAATCCGATTTAACTCCCCTTTTTTGCGTAAATGATGCGCTGTAAGGATATCACCAGCAAGAATCAGAACATCACCCTCTCCAGGATGAAATGCCCCACCTTTCTCACATGCTTCAAGATGAAGATCTGATAGTAGTTTGATTTGCATCAAAAATCTCCAGCACCCTGCCCAACATCAAAAACCCAAATTCCACGTTTAATCCACATATCTACAACTCTTTTCCTATCATCAAACACACCAAGAATGTTGTGAGTTTTTTCAATCTCATCAGCAATTTCCGCCTTGACAATAGCATCATCTCGGTGATCTTTATACTTTCTCATATAAAGAGCATTATACTCAATATTATACTTTTCCAACCACTCTTCAGTTTGTTTGCGGTAATCATCGGATCTACCACTTACAATAAAAACTGGATAATAATATGTCATAGACTGAACTATGCCAAGAACAGGGCAGTTTGGATTATCATTTACCAAACCAGCATTCCATGCATCCCAGTTCCTAGGTTTAGTTGCTACATACTGGCGCCTGTGTTTGACATCACAAATAGTACCATCAAGGTCAAACACATAACAATCAGGTTTCATTGAACTTCCTCAAAATAATAAAAAGCGTCTTGGAAAACTTCATTATCATCACCCAAACTCATCCAACCTGCTGCCATAGAATCTGAGAATTGTTCCCAAGCATGAACAGCATCAGTTGCAGAAATCTCATAACCACGATCCGCAAAGATTTTTACAATGCGGTCAATGTCATTCTGATATTCAAAATGATGATTGTAGGGTTCCTTGACTTTCAACTTTTTCAACATAATCAAATCCTTCCTCTAATGTTGGAATTTCAAATTGGTGCCACATTCGCTTTAGAATACTTTCTGGAATAAACTTCCCCTCGCGGAGTTGATTTCGTTCCAGCGCCTCCTCCAATGATATTTCAAAGTATACAGCATCTCTCCTGTAAGAGGAAGAGAGTTTAGAAAGTTTTTTCTTTCGGGTCTTGACTGATAAGTTTGTCTGATCCCAGATGATGTGCTTACCTTTATCCTTTGCCATATTAAATTCAAGTTCAAGTTCCCGAGTAGCATCAGGAATTACATCATCAAAAACTTCATTATAAGTTTGACCAACACGTTTTGCATATTTTTCAATGTAATTATCAGTAGAAAGAACTACAGCATCTTTCCAGTAATCCAGTTTTTTAAGTTTCTCAACAAATGTAGATTTCCCACTTGTTGGAATTCCGCACAGCATGATGAGGTCAGACATAGACAAACTCCTTCCAATCAGAAACGTTAGATGTGTTGATGGTCAAATGAATTTTGTTGTAAGGTTTTTTTGGTACAATTTTGAGAATCATGTTTGCCTCTTCAGGAGTCCTACTTCCCTTAATTGTATTACACTTTGAGCAGGCAGTAACTAAGTTCTCCCAAGTATGCTCTCCACCCCTTGATGATGGAACAATATGATCAAGAGTTAGATTTTCTTTTGCTCCACAATAAGCACAAGTATAACCATCTCTTTTGTAAATTAGATTCCTATTTGGACGGTTTTCTGTTAGTTTTTGGTAAGGCAATTTAATATATTCAAGTAAACGTATTACCTTGTCAGTGATAACGTGTGCTTTCCTTTTCAAAAGTAAAACAATTGCCCTACGTGCATTGCAGATATTAATTGGACTGTAATCACTATTCAAGACAAGAATTGAACTATTGAGTTTAATTTGTTGATAGTCCATATCTTTTATTCTTTTACATTATCTAGATAATTCCAATTAATGTTGCCAAACAACCAACGGATCTGATCAATTTTTGGTTGTGATCCAAGAGATTTACCAATCTGTTCTACAATCAAATCTTTTACTGGAAATCCTTTCCGAAGTTTAAACATAAAAGGTTGATATTGTGGAAGCAGTGAAGGAACTGCAACTGTAGCAAATTCCTTTTGATCTTGCCCTTTATCAATTTGTTTGTAAAGATCATGAATCTCAGTGCCAACGTCCTCCACAGATGCCCAGAATGCCCTCTCAAAGGAACGGACACGCTCAGCATCCTCTGGGGTCAGCAAAGGGACAAGATCATCCACAGAGTCCTCCAGGATGGTTTGGAGCACGTTTTTCTCCTGGTTGATGGCATCCTTTGACTTGTGGCGTAGAACGTATTCATCCGCCTTCACCTTAACCATGTGACCATTATGGAATCGCAGAACAATTCCTTCACCATCATCCCACTCCCTAACTTGCTGTACAAATAGATGGATATTTTGAACAGAGAGATTGTCAACTGCATTTACAACGGGAATATCCCAGTGCTCTGCAAGTTCTTTTACATTATCATATGTTAGATAAACACCCATCACAGTGTTCCTGATAGCAGTTAAAATAAGACGATCTACAGGATAATCAACAACAATACGGTTCTTCCTGGAACACCACTCAAAAATAGGTGTCATGCCGCCATCAAACATTGCATGAATAAAGGAAGCATAGTTTGGTTTAGTTGCAATAAAGACTTCCGCATTCATTGCAACATCGGTGATTCCTGCTTTGGTTGCAAGACGGAATCCTTCTGTAGTTGAAATAGGGCGGATCATTGAACCATCAAGTTTTTCCAAGACAAAGTGAGGTTCATACAGATTAACCTTATCAATCTGAGTTTCCTCTTTCTCACCTACATTGAAAAACTTATGATATGGACGAGAAATAATATTACCAGTTGCATTGTCAAAGATAAGACCACGGCACTCACGGCGGATTGAAGAACCTACAGGATCATTTTCATCCCATCGGAAGGTTTCTTCAAAACTTACAGCATAGTTTACAACAGTATAAAATCCCTTATCGGACACACGAAATTCATCTTTACCCTCAATGTGAGGGAGAACATCTTGAATGTTATTGATTTGTGGGAATCCGTAGGAAATCACAGGTCTGTTTCAATTTCTCATATTATAAAACCCCTAACTCACTGAGTCAAGGGTTAGTGGACAGTTTATGAAGTGGATTAGTTATCGCGTTGCATAACCTTTTTTGCAAGTTTTAATGCACCCTTAACGGTTCCTTTTACTGCAGATTTAGATGCAGCATAGAAAGGTCTATGCAAATCGCTTGTTCCAGAATCTGATTTTGTATGAGTTATTCTATTCTGATTTTTTTCTCTGTGATGCGTTATTACGTCTGCGGTATGCTGAGACTTTTCTCCCATCTTTTCAATTTCATGCTGCTTAAAAGACTTTGCCTTTTTTCTTTTCTCACTAGCATCTCTAAGAGCATCCAAATCGCTTTGGAGTTTTCTTAGATCTTCATTGAACTGATGAAAGGATTTCATTGATTTTTTACTTTTTAGATATTTATTTCACCAATCATTCAAACTCATATGGTTTATTTCTATTAATTGGTACTACTGCAGGCAGTTCATCATACTGAACATTTACTTGAATAACTTTTTCATCATTCCAATGTCTTACAACCCCTGCAATAATAAATCCATTTGTAATTAAATACGTTGCAAAAATAAATGTACGAATAATTGCAACCCTATCAGATTCTTTATCACACTTGCTTGCCTTTTCTCCAAGTGCCTTCGCCCACCAGCGCCAGATTGTTTTATTCTTTTTCATTTCTTTGTTTTGGTTTTGAACATTCTAAGCAAACTGTGGAATAACCATATTTAAATCCCCTTGCTTCTTGGAAGTGTTTGGAATCCAGGGGTTTTGATCTTTTGCAATACTGACAAACGTATTCACTTGGGGCAGATAATGATATCTTTTGCCCCTTGATTTTTGATATGAGATTCCCAAAAAATTGCATCATCGATTTTTAAAAAAGTTGCTATTTGTTTTGAATAACCTTTTTTCTTAGGTTGCAAATAATGAACCTCAAACTTCATCTTTCACTGTCCTTTAATGAAATTACTTCTTTGTAGTTGCTCCTATAGATCAAAAGTCTTGGAGAATTTCTACCCTCCACTGCTGGAAGAACCATAATAAGGTATTGGTCGCAGACAAAATCTACAATTCCACACATTCCTCTGTATTGGATGTGCTGCTTCTCAACAAACATCTTCCAGATAGTTCATAAAAATCCATTCAGTTGGTTCTTCAGAATCAACTACAAATTCATTAAAAATTGCGTCAGCATCATCAAAACGCTCATCTTCAACAAGAAGACTCATTTGATTGCAATAGAATTCTTCAATCAAATAAATGGTGTGATCTCTTTGTTGCTTAACCATAAAGAATTTTTTCAAGTGGTGTTCTTAGGATTGGCATGGATGACCATGCTCGCGTGTTTTTTAGTTCCACCTTATCCCCTCTTTTAGAGGAATTAATAGGTGCGTAGTATTCTTTTTTCTTTGGGGAATAAAATCCCCAAATAGTCCTAACAGACTTTCCAAGATTATAGTCATAAATTTTATGACTTTTTAACCAAATAGAAATGAGACTTGAATTAAACTCTTCAAACTCATAAGAGTATCCTTCTGGTGGTTGATGAGGAAAATCTGCTATGATTAGATCTTTCATCATCAAAAAATAAATCAAGTTGTAAATGCATCAATAATTCCAGTTTCTTCCTCATCATCAGCAAGTTTGAAACGTGGTGCCTTTACTATCTTTGCCATGATCAAATGATTATATTGATCATGATCTTCTTCATTCCATTCCTTTGCTGCTTCACTAAGAAACTCAAAGCATTCTTGATCATCTTTTGCGATTACGGAGATAACTCCACCATACTCAGATGATGGAAAAGGAACCCAGTAATCAACGATGTAAAGACTTTTCATTGTTTTTCAATAACCTCCTTTGGTTTGTGTTTAAATCATAGCATGGTCAAGAGTCCTTGGCAAGACTCAATTGGCGCTCCAATTCAATTTTGATTGGAATCAAATGGGATACAAAAAACTGCTCCCATTCATTGTTTTCTAAAATTTTTGAAAGAGATTCTACCTGCATCAATGCAAGTATAAGTTTAAATCTTTCATTCATTTTTTTCTTCCTCCAAATCCACCAAGATCTGGACGTTCATCGTCCCAGTTTGAAAAATATGAGTAAAGAAGAACAAATACCACAAAAAATGGAATGCCAAAAAGTAACAATGTCATGAGTTCTGAAAGCGAGTTTTCCAAAGATCATAGGACTTCTCACGTACATTTTTGAGAAGACCTATTCTATTATTCTCACCACAAGAATACAGTCCACTGTCAACCATTTCCTCTGCAGCATCAAGCAAATGAGTGAGCGCAACGTTTATCATCTCATGCTCTTCAGCATTGAGATTTAGATTCATTTCAGTTTCAATCATGATCAAACAGCAAGGGCACCAGAGGGAATTTCAACAACTTCAGGCATACGACTTCCATATTCGTGACGATCATAGCAAATCCACTCACCATCAAGAGTGAATAGATAAGCATACTCTTCCCCATCGGCAAGATAGTCATACTTATTGGCATCAAGGCGAGGAGGACAATCATCACCACGTTGGGAGTAGTATTCAGGACCATACTCACCCACAGGAAGTTTCGTTTCCCAGCAAGCATCAGACCAGCAAGAAGACATATCGCCACCATCAATCAGTTCGGCAGCGAGTTCTTTGCTATTGTAGTGCGTCTTCAGGATGCGACCCAACCACTCAGGATAACCATCCCAGTGGTGGTAGACCGAAAGAACGGACTCATCAGGAAGCATAATGCCAATTCGTGAGCGGGTTGCCATTGAGAGTGTCTGTTGAATACCTTGTCATTATAGGGTCTCCTGTGCGTCTGCTTCATGGGGAGTGTGGCAGTTCTTCAAGTGGCACATCCATAAAAAATGGGGCAGATTTCTCTACCCCATCCAAATTGAGACCAAATTTAATTAATTTGCATTTCTAACATAAGAAAGAGACCTTACAAACAATTCAGTGAACCGTTCTTGTTTTTCTGGATGGACTGATGCTGGACTGTCATTGATTGCTTTTCGAAGAGCGTCTAATTCATTCCACTCTTCTGTTGTAAGTTCTTGTTGGCCTCTTGTTGAATAAGTCATAATTGTTTCAATCTAGGCACTATTCTACCACTATCTATATGAATGTGTGGGTTTCTTAACAATTGGTTTATGGTGTTGTTACATTTCTTAACTTTTCACCTTTTTAAAGTTCAATTCATAAAGAATCCCAGTTTCAGACCTATAATACAACTTTCTTGTCGGTTTATCCCAACCAATATTATCTGGAGAAATACTTGCCAAAAACTCATCTAATGGTTTTTTATCAGTCTCTCTCCTATAAAAGTAAACATCAAATGGTCGTTGTTCATCTTCATACCCAGGAAAGAACATAAAGTTTTCTGTTGTTCTGGGAATGCTAAACTTACCTTGGAAATCTTTTGGAGTCATAGATCAGTAAAAAATTGTCCAAACATTCCACTATCACCCATTTTGCGGTTTTCCAGTTTATCAAGAAGTTCATCAGTTTTGATGAGATTTTCAATAGAGCAAATCATTTCAGAAATATGCTTTGAAATGAATGGTTTTTCGTTTCTGGCAGCAAATGCAAGGGCGTTTCTAAGATTACCTTCTGCTTCTCTCAGACTTTCTTCAACCTGTTTAGATAGTGCCATATAATCCTCCTTTGATTGTAATATATTTTAGCAGACTTTATGAATTCATGAAAGTTCGGTAATCCTCTTCTGGCAACATACAAACAGCACATGATGCAATCTCATAAATGTCTTCTTTTGAGAGACCTTCAAGACTCATTAGAGGTCCATCGCCAAAACAAATTGAAAATGTATAACCATCATCTGGAGTATAACCACCAGAGGTTTGTATTTGTCTTGTTGTCATAGGTCAATATAATCAATGTAAGAATCTAATTTAACTGGTGCTTTTTTAAGGAAAAAGGAACCATCACCATTGTCAGAAAATTCAAGTTCATCACCAATTTCCCATCCGAGAGTCGACATAACTTCATCTGGTAGAGTTAGAAAATAGTCTCCACTAATTTCATCAACTTCTACTGGAAGAATCCATCTTCTATGTTCATTAAAATTAAAGTTTTCTGATAACTTTGTAAAATACTCATAAAACTCTTGACATCTTGCAAGATGTTCTTTATGGTATTCAATCAGTGATGCAGATTCTTCTCTAATCACATCAAATATTTGTTCTGGTGAGATTTCCTCATCAGTCAAAGCAGAGAACAAAGATTCACGGAGATGTGAAAGAACTTTTTCTTGATAATTCATGATTTGGGAATTAATTACTGGAATTAGGGTCTCTAATTGGTTCAGAGGCAAGAATATCAATTCGAGCATCCACTGCATCTAAACTGTTTGAAAGTTCATAGAGAACATTCGTAGTTTCAATATTCTCTTCTTCCAATCTTTTTACATCCTGAAGAAGACAACAATATTTTTCTTCAAGTTCAGCAAATCTTTCATAGATGTTGATATGTTCTTCAACAATATGCTTGTTTGTATTTGAGAAATACCAACGTAAGAATTTAAGCATTATTTAACTCCAATTTCCTTCAAATATGCATTGTATCTCATGAAAGATTGTATCCTGATTGGAACATTCAAACTTTCACAGCATCTACAATAAGATAAAAATTCAAACCAAGGAGCAGTTGGATCAGTGTCACTCATAGTGCAGCAAGTTTTGAAAGATCAGTCTCTTTTTCCTTGCCATCATAGCACCAAGCATACTGATTAGCAAGCATAAATTCTGATGCTGTAAGATTCTGACCTTCTTTGTATGCTGTTGCTAACACACGATTGTATTTGTCATCAGAAGACGGTTTGAGAGTTGTGACAAGTAGATTTCCTTCTCCTCCATTCAAATACTCTTCCAATTTTTGTTTTGCTCTCAGTCCATACTTTTTGACATTCTCATTCAAAGTACGAACTTCTGGAGCATCAATGTCTGTGAGGCGAATATGAACTGAATAAGAAAGATTAAATCCTAAATCAAGTTCTGCTGAGAAAGTATCCCCATCAATGATCTTGATTATTTTCTTGACTTTGTACTGATACATTGAGTTCTTCCATTAATTCTTTTGCTATTTTATCATACTCCCACTTTTTCTTTAAGTTTGTAATGGGATTGTTTGGATGAAGGCGAATCATCCAAAATATGCGTTCAAAGTTAACTTTGATCATCTTAAAAACCAAAGTTAAGTAGATACCTACATTCTCATCAACAAGCATCATGTATGCAACAACACCAAAGATGATGAGACTTACGGTTTGAAAGGGTGTCATTATAGTCCCCCATTTGAAAAAATATTTATTAGTCCCAAAAGAACTCCAATGATTTTAAACAAGCATAGAATTGATTGTAGTCGCAACAGATACCATATTTCCTTTCACCCTCTTTCAGTTCATCAATGAACTTCAAAATTCCAGTTGTTGCTGGATTGTATTGAAGATACTCATGAAAGCGAAAGACATCAAACTTTTCAAGATAGATGAGAAAGGATGAGTAGTTATCAGTATATCCTTTGACAAAGAGAGAATCCCTATCAATGCCAGAATTATTCTTAATATCTAATGGGTAATAAGATTCTCCATTGTATTCACCTATTGGTTCTCTGGTTTCCTTATCACCAAAGTCAAAATCCAATCCATGAACGTATTGATCATACTTTTCAGTATCAATACAAACACTCATCTCTTTCCACTTTTTAGTTTCATGAAGGCAAATCTCTTTAAATTCTCCAGATGCGCGGAAAACCAAATTGTGAATGTAATACTGCCAATCAGGAAACTCATCACCATCCTCTTCATCTAAATGAAGTTTCTCAGCAAACTTTTGTCCGCTTGCCCACTTTTCCCGATAAGAGTGATGAAGAATTTCAAATCCCCTTTCTTCTTTCATATAAGTATCCGATAAGGTCATTTTTCAAATCTTCAAGTTCACTTTCACACCCCAATTCCTTTGCTTGATTCCGTATGTCCATATGTTTAATATGGAGATCTTCAATCATGAGGTCGAGTGCCTGAGTTTCTTGAGGTGTCATTTTTTGTTGACTTGAATGGTAACGGGGCAAGATGGTACAACTTTACGGACTTCATTTAAAATTTCAACTTTCTGTTGAGGAGTCAATACAACCACCTTTTCAAGTCTTGAAATTAAACCATAAAACTGAGAACAGTTTAAGGTTGTAAGAAAAAGTAAGTGTACCATCTTAGATAAGATTCTATTCTAATTTAGGTCGGTTTTAAACTCACTTCTCAATCTTCCAGTGATCATTGCCCTGTTTGGGAACCCAGAAGATGTATTGATGATTTAATGACTCCAGAAGAACCAGATCATCCTTTTCATCTTGAACTTTGCATGAATGGAATCCATTCATCTCATTGCGGAAACGAAACTTTGCTTCGTTTGAAATGGGACTGACGCAAATGAATTTAGTTTTGACTGCCATAGTTATTTTTTGGGTGAGATAAAAACGGTTCCTGTTGTTGGTGTTGCGCGGTGTTTTTTGATGAAAGCATGTGCCTGTCTAACAGTGCTTACATCTTCCAGTTGCTGACCATTGAAAATAATGACCAGTCTTTTGCCCCAAGGAACAGCAGCATATCCGTCCTTAGTTTCAAATCCTTCCTTCATAGAAAGGACCTTACAAAATCATAGCGGAACTTTTCTTCATTCACAAAGTAGTCCTCCAGTGCATCTGTATTTGGATACTCATGAAGAAAGAAAGTGCTCTCATGTGGATCAGAGTGTGCCTTCAGAGTTGCTCCATTGAACTGAATCTTGTACAGTTCTGATGATGGCACACAACATGCTTTACCCAGTTTAATGTCAGTAAAGATAAAATAATCTGCAAGTTGCTGTGAAACAAATCCCTGTGAGCGACTGTTCTTCAGAATCACAGAGCGTACAGCACGTTTTGACTTGTTCTTGAATTGAGTGACCTTACTCTCATAGGTTTTGCCATCAGCACCTACAAGATCCACTCCAGGTTGATTGACCCGCCGCAGTTGTCCGTTGCTACAGACATCATAGGCAATCTCAATCAGTTCTCCTGCTTTTGGATAGCGGAGATTGTCCTTTGTGTATTGCTGCAAAGAGTACATGGTCTTTGCAAGAGCATCAAGATTGAATGTGTTGAAATTGATCATAGGATTAACGTTTGATTACGGAAACAGCAGCATCACCGTCTTTGAACACAATGTCCACAACAGATTGAATCTTGCGGGCAGTGCTGACACCAACCTTATCATACACGGGAATGCAGACCAGACCAAAGGACTTTGTATATTGTTGCAGATTACCAGGAGTAATCCGCCCTTCACGCAGACCCTTTGCATCATCATGGTGTAGACGGATCACACGCCCAATGGTTTGGGAAATACCAATGTAATCCATGGAGCGCATGAAGATGACGCCTTCCAGACCAGAGACATTGATACCCTCAGAAAGAATGGAGTGATGAATCACCACAAACTTCTTGGAGTTGTCTTTGCCCCAGGCATTGAGAGTGTCAAAGAACACTTCACGGTTGACCTTCTGACCATCAATGACAGCACCAGTCTTTGCAGTGATGTACATGTAAGAGTAACCACGCCCAGACAGTTCAGAACAGAACCGTGACTCACCCACCAAAGAAACAATTTGCTTGGTGGACTTGGCACAGATCAGAATCTTGCTGATGCCATGGTCATCAATGGTTTCCAGAAGGTGCTCAGCGTCACGCTCAGGAGTCATTTGACCCTTCTCTACCACAGGCAGTTGCTTGGCATGAACCTGAGGGGGAACAATGAAACCACAGTTCACCATCTCAGGAGCACTGATCGTGCAGATCACATTACCATAAACACCCACATCATTCATGCCAGGTTTAGATGCCACGGCACTGTGCTTGGGAGTTGCAGTAAAGAAATAGCAGCGGTCAGCAGTCTCACTGAAGTGCTTCGTAGCAGGAAAGAAACCCTGAGAAACACTGTTGTGTGCCTCATCAAAGTAAATGGTGTTGACCTTGATGTTTGCCTCCTGCAGACGGTGCAGGGAGTGGTAGGTTGTGAAGATGAGTTTATGACCAGGCACGGTACTGACCCAAGTACCAATCACAGCAACATTGGTGCTGCTGAAGTGGTGAGTCTCACCAGAATGCACATGCATCACATGAGCACAATCAATATGCTCAAGATACTCTGAGGACAACTGCTCTGCGAGCAGAATCCGAGGTGCAACCACAACAATTGTTTGAGGTCGCACGGCATTCTGAAACTGTTGCACTGCATCAGCAATTGCAATCAGAGTCTTGCCACAACCAGTGTTGCCAATGATCTGACCAAGAGTGTCCTCACGCATGGCAACGTTGGCACGTTTCTGATGGGGGCGCAGCAGGTCAAAAACAGAAGTCACAGGTCTCATAAACTCAACAAAAGAAGTATACAGCAAAAAACGGACCCCACACGGAGTCCTTGTGACACTAGAAGAACTGGTCCAGTGTCACCTCAGCAGGTGTTCCATCAAATCTGTAGTGATATGTCAGTGCATCTGCTTTTACATAGTGCGGGTGAGTCGTGGAAACTCCAAGTCTCTCACAAAGTTCTCGGTGATTATCCTCCATGAATTCCACGGCATACAGCATATTATCCAAGACATGCTGCTCCTCATGAAACTGACACAAAAGTTCTTTGAGTCTGATGATGAAGTTTCCTGAACCAGCACAGAGATCTAAGAATTTGGCGCTCGCGTCTCTGAGTTTTTCTTCTGGAATTTTTTCCAACATCTCATTGACAAGATTTTCGGGCGTAAACACCTCTCCACTATTGTCAATCCTATCTTGTGTTCTGACAATCTCAGAACCTACATTCTTAACCTTGTTTTGCTTTTTTGACATAGTGAGGATTAGGAATCACTTTTAACATATCACAAACAGTACGGAATCCGCCACTAATTTGGGATGCCAGGCGCCATTGATTTGCCTCAGCACCATTTAGATATTCAATAATATCATTTGCCTCCTCTTTAGAGTCAACCAGAATAAACATACAGTTATCAGAAACTCCATATTGCCCATCATCATAGTATGGATAGAAGTTTCCACCTTCACGGAAGACAACTTTCTTTTTATCTGATTCTGGTTGAGGAGTTTTATTATAACACAATTCCAATTTTCCACTAACAGTTGTTTTGTTGATACTGGCAAAAGCACCTTCAAATGGAACAAGGGGATCATATGTCTTTGGACGGGAAATATGCCTCCATGCTTTACCAATCTGAGGATTTAAACGGGGAATTGAAGAATCTGTATTGATATACTTTTTAAGAAGATCCAGACTATGATTTGGAATAAAAGGATAATCACGGAAGTCAACATCAACCCATTTCTCAGATCCTTCAAAGCGTACTTTTGTTGGACCTGTACGTGGCGCCTTTCTTAAAACATACCAATCATAAGGAGTGCCTGCCTTAAAAGTCTTTTTTCCTTCAGAAGAAGAATGAATAGACAACCTCTCAACTTGATTGTTAATCAGAAGATCTCGGTATTCGTTGTTTGGTTTCCTCAATCCAGGAGGATGAACAGCAATCATAATCCCACCTTCCTTTGTCCGCTCATATTGAATCTTAGCAAAAGATTCATAGGTACTGCTACCAGTATTATGAGAATCTAGGGAATAGGGGGGATTAGATACACTTACGTCAAAATCAATCACAGGAACCTCCTTTACTAATTCAAATCCATAGATTCTTTGTAACTTCTCCGCAAAAGCATAATACTTATCAACAGGTTCCCAGATTGTAATATTCTTTGAAGGGACACCTGATTGAATCAGATTCAGAGCAAATTTGCACCCCGCATCAATCAAAAAATAAGAACTATCAGGCAGTAAGTTCTTGGGCAAGGCAGTCATGAAATTCGGAGATTAGGAAATTTGGTAGCGGGCGGTGCTTCTGTGCATGAAACAGTTTATCAGTTAATTCTAACATATTTTTACAGTCTGTGCCACTTTGAGAACTGGAAATGCTTTTGCGGATTCCCAAACTATACTTAGATAATTCAATATTCAAAACACGTAAGGAATTGGGACCAAACACTTTCCTATCACAAATCAATCTCCGAAGTTCTTCAGAACTAATATCCAAAACTTCATTTAAATTACGATATTTAAGAAGAGAATTGAAGTTATCAGAATGATGCCCATCAAGTTCAGCAACAAACATTGCATTAATGACAGAACGTTTGATTTCCCTGATCTTAGCATTGATTTCCTTTTGAGGGTCTTTTACACCTGATTTGACACCAACTTTTGTTGTTTTGATATTTGATTTGTTGAAGGTGCCATTGTTAGTAACTTCAACTTCATTCACAATTGAAGATCCAGTTGAACTTAGACCAGAAAGAATTTTGTAAATATCCTTCAAAGTCTCTCCATCAGACATATCAATATCAACTTTCAAAGAATTCAACTCATTGTCAAAATCTTCAGGATCTTGAGCAACAATTGCGATGATTTCTTCTTGCGTCAATCTATGACACTTATCATCAAAAGCAAAAATATCCAAGAAATCTTCCATATCACGGATAACACTCTGACCATCTGCAGCATCTTTGTCAGATTGTCCAATTGCCATCATTTGAAAAACAGTGCGAATTGCACGACTTGGAGCAAAATCAATCACGGTAAAGAAACTGCGGTTACGTACAGAACCAGCACGGAAAGCAAATTGAATCCAATTCTGAGCAGAAGGATAGTCATGAAGGAAAAGTGTAGTATCCCAATAAGGATTGGTAACACCACAAACATTTCCCATGTAAGTCAGACAAATTGTTTTATCATGCTTTTTGCAGTGATTGATAATGTCTTGAGTATTTACTTTTCCATCATTAATTACAAGAGGAACATAATCAATGTTCATTTTCTTGAGTAGTTTTGCAAAAAGAACACAAGAAAGATTGGAAGGAAGAGATGCAACAATATGCTTTGAGTAATAAAGAGCATAGTCATGACGACTCTTGTTCTTACGATCAAACAAAGAGTGTATAAACTCTTCCACGCATATCTCATCATAGAAGTCTGTAGCATCTTCTACTTTAGGAGCATTTAGACTAAAGATGTTGCCAATGCGATCTGCAGTGTAACCAGGATAAACATCATGGGCACGTTCAGAATCATATTTACGGACAATCACTTTCATCTTAGGTTTATCTTGTGCCCATGCCTGACCATTCTTCTTTGCCCGCTGTTCATCTGCATAAGAATGAATGAATACATCCTCAGGACTGTACTCCATGAAAGCGCGGAAAGGTGTTGCAGAAACTTCCAGTCTACGTGAAGTGATGTAATTCTCTAAGAACTTATTCAAACTTTCTGAATCACCACCGTAATGACATTCATCTAGAATAATACAATCAAAATAAGGAACACACTTCTTCAGACGATCAAGATTCTTACGGTCCTCACTGAAGAATTGTGCAGTTGCAATCAGGGCAAAGTGTTCACCAGTTTCCATGCACTTCTTGACTTGTTCATCCCAAGTTGGATTTGTAACACTATTTGCCACAATTGGAGTGCGATCAAATCTAAAGGTAATTGCATCACTTTCCCACCCATCAATTGGAGAACTGTAATAAGAAAGAACCAGAACTCTCTGGTAATTCATTGCCTGCATTGCATAATAAGATGATGCAGTCTTTCCACCACGACATTTCATGGCAAGGAGAAATACCTTACCAGTATGCTTACAGAACTTAATTTTAAATTCTTCTTGATAAGGATAAGAAAGAAATTCTTTTTGATCCTTAAAGATTTTTCTTTCTGCTTTATCCTTTTTAATTTCTACTACACATTCAGAAAGAATTGCATATGCCTCATCAAGAGTACAATAAAACTCAAAGAGTTCATCTGAACCATGATTGTGTTCTCCAGCAAGAACATGAGACTCAATATTCTTTAGAACAGACTCTGGACGAGTACGCATTCTATCATGAACCTCTTTGTCAGTATGACCAGAGATATCAATTTTAGATTTAATAAGTAAGAGTTTGTAAGATTGTTTATGATACTTACGGTTGCCAAGAGTCATTCCAACCCAACCTCGCCATGGTTTTGAACCTGTTTTGGCATGTGCGAGTTCATTCTCTGGAACGAGAAGATACAACCAGTTTTTTTGTTGGCGGCGTTCTTTGAGAGTTGTCATAATAAAGATTTAAAGTTTGGTCATCATCCTTGACAAGGCAGATTATACACGGATTCTTAGGGGTGTGTCAATCTGTTAGGAAACTTGAAAGATTCCTCAGTACCCATGTACTTCTTATAGAGAGCAATCTCCATGGTCCTTGCTTCAATCTCCCATGGTTGATCTTCATAGTCCGTCTCAGTGTGGTCTATGCCCCTCCAGAGGCGCTTTAGACGCCTCTCCTTAAGATCCCCCGTAACCCACTGATAAACGTGCCAGAGTTCATGTAGAAGGGTCTCAATGTACATCCTCTTATTAAGATTGCTTTGCAACTCAATAAGGAATGCACGAGGACGATAATCATTGTCTTCAATGTTTGCCCATCCATGGACAAGTTCTCTTTTAAGACCACGATGATTTACAATCAGGTCAATTTTATGGCGGGGAAGATATTTGGAGATGAACCAAAAGATCACATCCTCACAAAGGGTTTTGGAATACCCATAACCAGAGTGCTCAAGAAAAAGCATAGTTCAGAACAGCGTTGGTAAGACGGACACCCCAGTTCATAAGGAGCATAAAAGACCCTACAAAAAGGGCACGATCTAGGTTTGAATACCTCATGGGTGGTTGGGTAACTCCACATACTATAAGACCCCACACAGGGGATCCTGGCGGGGTCTGGGACAGTTTCTGAAGTGTCCTTAGTATATCTTCACTTCTTGATACTCTGAATTGTAATGCTCATTAATTTGCTTTTTGATGGAAAACCTCTCATCATTCAATTTATAGACTGAACGTGCCAATTCAATAAATCTTGGACAGAAATTATCAGATGCTTCAAGTCTACGAAGTTCACTTTCAACTTCCCATAATTCTTGATTTACTCTTTTCAAATTTCCAATCTGAGTGAAATTTTCCAAGTAAACATTATTTCTTTTTGCAATATTAATTAAAGATTCCAATTCCTTTGAAACATACTTATTGCTAGTTTTTTCTGATTTTATTTGGAGAATTGTGATCTTATCAAGTAATTCTCCAATAGAAACTGGGATTTGTATCTTCATAGTGGTCTATCCAATGGCATGTTACTTGAAATGAAATTGATCAATTCCTTATTCTTTGAAGCAACTCCAAGACCAAAGGTATGTGTGAAGTTGACTTTTGGTAAATCAAGTTCTTCAAAGAATTTCTTTACACCATAATGATTTCCATTCAATTCTTCTACCATAGTATCATGGAATAGTACTATACCATTCTCATTAAGAAACTTACTCCAAGTCTCATAATCATTTTTTACTGACTCATAAGAATGATCTCCATCAATGTGAAGAATATCAATTTTCTTATCCCAGGTCTTTGCAACATCATCAAAGTAACCCTTGATGAAAGTAATGTTGTCTTTTAAGTGCAACTTTTCTTGCTTATTCAAGACCAATTGATAAGTTGCATCATTTCTTTCTCCTGCATATTGATCTCCTTCAAAGGAATCAATTCCATAGACATGCCCAATTCTTGGTAATCCAAAGCAAAAGGTTGAGAATCCATGATCAACGCCAAGATCAACAACAACCTTTGGACTTGTATTTTGAACTAACCATTCAGCAAATCCTCTATGCCCTCTCCAGCAACTATGGAGATCATCAAGATTAGTTAAAAATAACTTATCAATTGCTTCAGATCTTTCTTTTGAGTGACGGGTAGATTCTGAAAATGCGGACGCAAATACAACTAAACTTGAGTTATTCAAAGACTTAGATAAATCAAACAAATGAGCAAATGCCTGAGAAAGATATGGTTCTCCCATGTTCATTGCTTCACTTACAGCATGAAATGCATAGTTTGCTGATCTTTTGAAGTCTTTAAGATTGAATAAAATCTTACTGCAACTAATGAAAGCAAAGATTCTAAAGGTATTGAAATATGCATCAGTAATGTTTAAGAAACCTTGACCAAATTCAAGGGCAGTCTCCCACTTCTCTACTTTTAGGTAATGGTTAAAAATAAACCAAACATAATACCAATTGTTAGGATGCTTTTTATGTTCTCTTTCACAGATTGAAAGATAAAATAGTTCTTTATCAACAGATTTGTTTATTTTCTTTGTAATTTTAACTGTAGTATCAACTACAGATTCTTTTTGAAATTCTGTGGTTGGAACAAACACAGGAGTTTCATGGACTGCATTAATCCACTTATAGTTTTCTTTTCTATGGACGCGGATATGAATTTCATCTGATTGACGAACATTATCATTCTCGTCATCAAAACGTTGATGCTTGAATGAAGTAAACTCTCCAGCAATTACTTCAAATCCTTCTGGGTAAAAATCATCAATGTCTTCATTAAAATCTAAACTTACGCACCATTCATTTGTGACATATGAAAGTGCCTGATTTCTTGCAACTGAGAAATCAAATTCTTCTCTTGTCTGAGGATGTTTGTAGACTTTAATTCCAGCATCTTCTAATAAAGATACTGTATTATCTGTACTACCAGTGTCTACAACAACAACCTCATCAAATTTTTCTGCATTCTTCAAAAACTTAGGAATGTTATCCTCTTCATTCCTACAAATTGCATATAGACTAAACTTCATAGATACTTCTCCCAATCAATACAAGGTGATAGAAATTCTGCGTGACAGTGTGTTGAATAACCAGGAATACATGATACCAGATAATGTTTTTGCTCACTCAAACGAATAAATTTTGCGTGATCATTAGATGGTTCAACGTTTGTCGAAAATAACCTATGAATATGTAGGTCTTCCCTGAGGATCCCCATTTTCACGGCAAAGGTATTTGTGGTGGATGGAACTGGTTTCCAATGTGAATTTTCAGTGATCAGAATCTTAGACATAAGATCTTTATACATTGGTTGATACTTATCTCCATGATCATACAGTGTTACATAGCATACTGGTAGATTAAATCCTTCCATTAAAATAGGAACCCAGTTATCTCTGTGGAGATAGTCATCTTCCAAGAAATATACAATAGTATCATCATCCAAATTTTTTGACTCAATAATATCCAGTGTTTTGAGAAAACTCTTTGCTTCTCCTCCACATTTTATAATCTCAACATTTGTCTCATCCTTTAAAAACGTATCTTCAATCTTTCCATACGTTTCATCATAAACAATAGTATAATTGACCAACTCTGGATCTAAAGTCCTTTTAAAGTTATGAAAGACTTTCTCTTTATCCCACCAACTTGGTCTTGAACGTGAGGGTTGATCCTGTAATTTAGAGTAAAAACAGTGCCTCAGAAATACTTCAATCTTTTTCATTTTACCATCCCATCAAAAAAATCTTTTCCTGTTTGAATAACTTTTCCATCTTTAGATGCTCTCATCACGTATTTGTCTTTCCATGCCTCTTTTTCAAAAACAACCATAGAATCATAAAATGCGATGGATGCCAAATTTTTTAAAACTTGATTGTATGGTTCTTCCATATAATCAACATTCATATCATGAACAAAATTACTAAAAATTGAAATTGAGTTTGTAGAAGATGCTAATCCTCCTTGAAATGCTTTGAAATATGCAGTGTGAGTGTCCTCAACAATATAGCAACCATTCTTATTCAGATGGTTGTATAAAAAGAAGAATGAGTTTAATACATCTGATTGGATATGACTACCATCATCAATAATAACGTCAAATGGTCCATATTTCTCGCATATTTCCTTTAAAAAAGTCTCATCAGATTGACTTCCAATTTCTACAGTAATCTGATCTTCTTCAAATCGACAACTTTCATCAATATCAATACCTAAGATCTGAGCATCTGACCCAAAGTATTTTTTCCACATTTGCAAAGATCCACCGCCTTGAACTCCAATTTCCAATAAACGTATGGATTTGTTTCTATACTTGTTTAGATATCTTTCGTATACTTCAAAATAATGCAACCATTTATGAATAGGTCTGTCATTATTTTCTTTAAAAATTTCAACTAATGATTTCATGGATTAATATTGAATTTATCAAAAAGATTTGTGTTTTCCTTACCTATAATTTCTTCTGGAGGAGGACTTGTTCTCTCAAGTTTTGGACGTATTTTATGAAGATTATCTAATCCCCAAGCAGCGTCCTTTTCTTCTGCACAGGTATTTAGAATGTCATTGAAATTATGGTCATAATAATCTAAACATAGAAAATCATAGATTTTATCTAAACATTTTTGTGGTTCATTCATCAAATCATCATAATTTACAACATGAATATTTTTCCTATGATGAGTTAAACCATAAACCGTGCTTTCATATGGATCTGAAACATAATTTTTCCATAGTGCTTCAACGCGATTATCTAATGTAATTTCTTTATTTGCTTGACGTAGAAAATTGTCAACAAAGTTATCTGTTTGATTGTTTTTATTGATTAGTAAAATATAAGAAGCAATAATCTCACTTATCCTACGATTTGTGCAAATAATTTTTGGTTCAGTATCTAAGAATGTCTCGAGTGATTTAACATTTCTTGGCCATGCGCGATGCTTATCAATCACATGCCCTTTTTGAATATGATTATAAAAATTATTAAGTAAAGAAGAATATGTGTTGTAAGTTATATCTTCTTTGTCATAAGTGTATTGAATATCTAATCTTGAAAAGTTTTCATCAATCAAACATAAAAGATCAGATAATGGACTTGTAGGAGTTACGTGAATATCTGGATGTTGACTTAATATTGAACCAAGTAAAGTTGATCCAGATCTTGGAAGACCTGACAAAAAGAACATATTATTTCAAGTCAAATTATTTTCAATTATAGCACTGGATCAATATAATTCAAAGCAAATGTTGTATTATTTCCACAAGAGACTTGTTTCCAATCATTTCTACCAAGAAAAGTTGTTACGGGAGTTATTTGATTGACTACAACAAATCCCACATCATTCGTTCCCAGACCACCTTCTCCAATTGTTCCCCATCCCCATAAAGTTCCATCAGTTTTTAATGCCATAAAATGATCATATCCACATGCAACTTGTTTCCATGTGTTTCCTGTGTTTGATTGTACTGGGGTTTTGTAATTAAAATTTAGGTCTCCTGCTCTAGGAGATTCATCTGGTAAAGTTGCTGATTTCCCCCATGCCCATAAAGTACCATCTTTTTTAATTGCTGCACTTGAATATGAACCTAAAGTTATAGAATTCCAATCATTACCACCAGAAAATGTTGTAATAGGAGTTCTTTCATTATTCAAGATTTCTGGTTCAAGATTATTTCCAAGAGTTCCCGAATACAAATAACCCCAAGTCCATAAAGTTCCATCATTCTTTAAAGCAGAACTTGCATCACATGTTGCAATTGAAAATTCATAATCTCCTTCTTGCCTCCAGTTTGTACCTCCAGCAAATGTAGTTACTGGAGTTGATCTATTGACAGTTACATTGTTGCCAAGTTGTCCAATCGCACCATTTCCCCAAGTCCATAAAGTTCCATCATTCTTAACTGCAATAACACAATCATAACCACATGAAACTTGATTCCAATTAGTTCCTCCAGCAAAAGTGGTAACTGGTGTAGATCTATTAATTGCATCATTAACTCCAAGAATAGTATTATTTGAAGAACCAACAACTGTCGTTGAATTATTTCCCCAAACCCATAAAGTTCCATCAGTTTTAATTGCTGCAGTGTGCAATCCTCCACAAGCAACCTGTTTCCAATTATTACCTCCAGAAAATGTAGTAACTGGAGTTAAACGACCATCTATGGTAAAATTACCAACTTGCCCAAAAAGATTACTTCCCCATAACCACAAAGTTCCATCATTTTTAATTGCTGCAGTATGATTATTTCCACAAGCAACTTGTTTCCAATCATTTCCACCAGCAAACGTAGTGACTGGAACTGATCTACTTCCAGACCCAAAATTAATTCCAAGTTGCCCATTATTATTCATTCCCCACACCCATAATGATCCATCATCTTTAATTGCTACATTATGCTCATTTCCACAAGAAACCTGTTTCCAATCGCTACCACCAGCAAAGGTTGTGACTGGAGTTGATCTGGAGATTGTATTATTAGTTCCTAAAGAACCATTTGCATTATATCCCCAGGTCCATAAAGTTCCGTCAGTTTTAACTGCTGCTGTATAATCCTGCCCAGTTGCAACTTGTCTCCAATTATTATTTCCAGAAAAAGTTGTAACTGGCGTGGCAATTGCAGTTGCTCCAGCTGCGGTATTATTAATTCCAACTTGACCAAAAGTATTATCTCCCCAATTCCATAAAGTTCCATCAGTTTTGATTGCCGCAACATGATTCTGTCCAGATGCAACTTGCTTCCAATTAGTTCCTCCCGCAAACGTAGTTATTGGAGTAGATCTTGCAGTTACTGTATTGTTTCCAAGTTCTCCTGAACTATTTCTACCCCAAGTCCATAAAGTTCCATCAGTCTTAATTGCTCCTATAGTATATGAAGTTGGAGATGCAGAAATTTCTCCATAAGAAATTTGACTAAGTTTCCAAGTATTTCCTCCAGCAAACGTGGTAATTGGAGTTATTCTTACAGAAGATGGAACTGGAGTAATAATTAGATCATAATAAGGATCTTCAAGTAAATTTGCACCAAGATTTGGTGCATTTGTTCCCCATACCCATAGAGTGCCATCATTTTTTGTTGCTAAAGTGTTATCAATTCCACATGAAACTTCATTCCAAGTATTACCACCCAAAAATGTGGTTACTGGGGTCTTTATAACAAATTCATATGGTATAAGAGGATCTGGATAAAAATTCACTCCTAATTTTTCTTCCTTTCCCCAAACCCACAAAGTTCCATCAGTTTTGATTGCAGCAGTATGTTCATCTCCACAAGAAACTTGCTTCCAATTAGTTCCTCCAGCAAATGTTGTAATTGGGGTTGATGCTGAAGTAAATATTCCAAAAACTTGTTCTCCATTATTTCCAAGTTTTCCGCTATTATTTTGTCCCCAAACCCATAAAGTTCCGTCAGTTTTGATTGCTGCAACATTACCAAATCCACAAGAAACTTGTTTCCAGTTCGTTCCTCCAGCAAAAGTAGTTACAGGAGTTGATCTGTAATTTGGTATTGTAGAATTAATTCCAAGTTCACCATTACTATTATCTCCCCAAACCCATAATGTTCCATCAGTTTTAATTGCTGAACAATGTTTATAACCAATACTTACCTGTTTCCAATTAGTTCCACCAGCAAAAGTTGTTACTGGGGTAAATCTATTTTGACCTGAAGCATTAATTCCAAGTTGTCCATTTGCATTGTTACCCCAAATCCACAAAGTTCCATCACGTTTAACTGCTGCGGAGAAAGGAAATCCACTAAAATCTCCATTATATCCAGTCTTTGATCTTTCAATCTGTTTCCAAGTATTATCTCCCAAAAAAGTTGTAACTGGAGTTAAAGATTTATATTGACTATTATTTCCAAGTTCTCCAGCAGAACCATGTGCCCATAACCACAAAGTTCCATTATTTTTAATTGCAGATTTTGTAGAGACAAGATTCCAATTTGTCCCACCACCAAATGTTGTAACAGGAGTTCTTATAATATTGTTGCAATCAAAATATGATATATTTTTTCCAAGTTGACTTTTAAAATTATCTCCCCAAACCCACAAAGTTCCATCTAATTTGATCGCTCCTGTATAATAACTACCACAAGAAACATTTTCCCAATCATTTCCTCCAGAAAATGTAGTAACTGGAGTAAAAATTCTATTTGTAATAGAATCAGAATTTTCAAGTCTATTAATTCCTAATTGTCCAGAAGTATTAGCTCCCCACATCCATAATGTTCCATCAGTTTTTATTGCTGCAGTATGATTATCTCCACAGGAAACTTTTTTCCAATTAGATCCTCCAATAAAGGTAGTAACTGGAGTTAAAATGCTATTTCCAGATTGATTAATTCCCAATTGACCTTCATTGTTTGCTCCCCAAATCCATAAAGTTCCATCTGTTTTAATTGCTGAACAATGTTGATAACCAGCACTTACTTGTTTCCAGTTTGTTCCTCCAGCAAATGT
>JACCDY010324420.1_pt1 | contig 31801 bp, 27 predicted proteins | sample 7446391 | NCBI WGS metagenome assembly JACCDY01 (sample SAMN15323451, study PRJNA562643) | freshwater metagenome | isolation source: river surface water | place: USA:Blue River Watershed | collected 2017-08-18 | reverse complement strand
TGGCCAATGATTGAATGGGTGCTTGAGACCTACTACCACAGTGAATTTCGTCAGGCCGCTGAGTTCGATCGCTCAATGATTGTTCATCAGCTCTTTGAGGCAACCGTCACCTCGCTGATGCGGATGCTCACAGAAAAATATCCCGAACTAAAAATCTATAGTCTTCCCTCGGCGGGCGATGATGGAAAACCGAAGCATATCGAGTTGGGCGTGAAGGCTCAGGGTGCAAAGGGTCAACGGGGTAAAGTCGGTGCAGTCGGTGTCGGTGCAGTCGGTATTCAGAGTGGCCAAGACGGGGGAGGGGTTGCGGGCGGTCCTCCGGCATCACTGCAGTCAGCCTACGAAGAATTCAAAGCTGGCGTAGTCGCGCTCGGAGGGGTGGTCGTCGAAGAGCGGGATGTTACCCGTTAAAACAAGGGCGCTGACAACGCGTAAGCGTTAACCGAGCAAGGCAACAATATCGTTAAGCGTTAACGTTTGGGGGATTTTGGCGCGGTTTCCGACGCCGCCCGCATATTGCGCTCAGCCATCTCAACCACCTGACGAGCAGCCTTGTTGGCGGTATCGAATGCAGAGTTAGCCGCGGTCAACGAATTCTTCATCATCGCCACGATGTTCTCTGAACCCACTGGTGCGGTTTTCACGAATTCATCAAGGGCATCGACCAATCTCTTGTTGGCATCTGCAATCTGAGCATCGATGAGCCGTTGCACTTCGCTGCTTGTCTGGGATGCAATGTCGTAAATGGTGCGTGAGTAAGCAAGTGCTTTTTCGGCAGTGGGGGTAGCGATATCCCTGTTGATACTAACTAAGTCTTGCGCATCTTTAACGCTCATCATGGCTTTGAATTTCTCAGAGGTTTCTTGTAGCGACGCCCGCGCAGCATTGAGTTGAAGATCGACCATCTTCTCAATACCTTCAAAGGCTTTATGGGATAGCTTCATCATCGCCTCAATATTCTGCTTCTGCGCCTCACTCAGATTTTCTGGGGTGGGATATATTCCCATGGCCATTCTCCTTTTGATTGAACATCGGTTTACCTGACCAGCATCGCCAGTTGCTGTACCTGCGCATAACAGAAGACGGGGTCTCGTGTACGCATTTTATAGTGATCGGTTCGTTCTTCCCCTGCCACCGGGGCATCGTTTTCCCATGGAGAAGTATCGACTTCTGCGGGAGCGTGTGCACGCTGAGCTGCCCTCCGTAGACCTTCGCGAGCCGGTGGCACTGCCGGATTCAGTGATTGCTCTGGCCCACGATGGCGACTACATCCACCGTCTTGTCCACGGTGATCTGTCCCGAAATGAAATACAGAAAATTGGATTTCCCTGGTCAGTGCAGATGGTGGAACGATCGCGCCGATCAGCGGGCGCAACCGTGGAGGCCTGTCGGGCCGCGATCCGTGATGGGGCCGCCGTGAACCTTGCGGGGGGAACCCATCATGCCTACGCGAATCGCGGTGAGGGATTTTGTTGCTTTAACGACGCAATCATTGCGGCACGCGTGGTGCAGCGGGAGTTCGGTGGACAGGAGGGAATTCGCCGTATCGCAGTGGTTGATCTGGATGTCCATCAGGGTAATGGAAGCGCAAAGATCGCCGAGAACGACGAGAGTATCTTCACATTGTCAGTCCACGGTGCGAGCAATTATCCCTTTGTAAAAGAGTGTTCTGACCTGGATGTCGAGTTGCCCGATGGCACTACCGATGAGATTTACCTGACGGCGCTTGAGCGTGCACTTGATCAGATGAGTAAGTCTTTCTGCGCGGACTTTGTGATCTATCTAGCAGGGGCAGATCCTTTTGTCGGTGATCGACTTGGCCGTCTTGGGCTCACCAAGGCGGGACTCTGCGCTCGAGATGAGCGGGTTTTTTCCTATGCGAGGACACACGGAGTGCCAGTAGCCGTCGCGATGGCGGGGGGGTATGCACGAGACATTCAGGACACAGTGGATATCCACTTCAACACCGTAAATTGTGCTCTGCAATATTGCGACTCCTGAGAGCGAGTCTTCATTTCCGAGGCTAAGCTATTGAAAAAATTCAATTTTTGTTTGGAGAATCCCCAAACCTTTGTTAGCATTCGCCATCGGAAAATAAAAGGGTGTCAGGGAGATGACGCTTCAGAAACTAGCGCAGGCATGCCGTCTTGCCCCGGGCGAGGGCGGTAGGAAGACTTTTTATAGGCCAAAGGGGGCATCTTGCTTGTTTTTAGCCTCATTTGTGTCTCTGTCCCTGATTGCTTTTGGTTTTAGCCTGTCGGGAACGGCTGCTGCCCAATCGACTCAGAAATCTCAGTCAGAGAAAACGGCCTCCACTGCCAAGGCTGCCAAAAGCACCAAAAATGTGCAGGCCACGAAGCAGAGAACTGCTAAGAAAACCTCAACGACACGTGTGGCGAGTCGAAAGTCGTTTGCCAAGGCAGAGCCCAGTTATAACTCAATGGGCTCAAGGCTCGGGCTTCGCTCGGAGCTCACCGAGATTGCATTAAATTCGAGCGCGGTATTGGTGGTGGATCAACGCACTGGAGAGATCCTGCTGGAAAAAAACCCCGATGTCGCGTTGCCGATTGCATCAATTACAAAGGTCATGACGGCCATCGTCGTGATGGAGGCAGGGCTGCCTCTGAATGAGACCGTCATAATCTCAAAAGAAGACACCCAGCTTGAGAAATATTCTGGGTCGCGTCTGCGTGTTGGCGCGAAATTTACGCGGGCAGAACTCTTGCACCTCGCCTTGATGTCTTCCGAGAATCGGGCCGCCCATGCCTTGGGCCGGAACTATCCTGGCGGCCTCTCAGCTTTCGTTGAGGCGATGAACGAAAAAGCGCAGGCGATTGGAATGAGCAACTCCAAGTTCGTTGAGCCAACTGGGCTGAGTAGTGCAAATGTATCAACGCCTCGCGACCTCTCACGGCTTGTTAATGCAGCCCACGAGATTCCATTGATTCGGCAGTACTCCACCGATCGCGAGGCAATTGTTCGAGTGGGCGGTGCACAGCAGCAGTTCAGAAACACCAATGCCCTGACGAGAAAAGAAGACTGGGATTTGGGCCTCTCGAAGACCGGCTTTATTCGCGATGCGGGCAAGTGCCTTGTGATGCAGGCCGCAATTGACGATCAGGATGTCATTATTGTGATGCTCGATGCGCAAGCCAGCAGCAGTCGACTCTCTGATGCTGAACGAATTCGTCGTTGGCTGTCAACAGAAAAAGATCGTCAGACGCCCGCACGCTCGTAGCCAAGGGCCGCGGAGATCGCGTGCGCAGTCTCTGTTAAGGCCTGTATCCAGCCATCGTTAGCGCGATCTGCCGGGGCCGAAATCGAAAGCCCTGCGACCAACTCACCGCTGTCATCATAGATGCCAGCTGCAATACAACGCACGCCAAGCTCTAACTCTTCATTGTCGCGGGCAAAGCCGCGAGTCTTCACCTCGTGGAGTTCCTTTTCGAGCTTTCCGAGATCGGTGATGCTATTGGGTGTGTGGCCAGCAAGACCCGTTCGCATTCCGTAGGAGCGAACACCTCGCGTATCGTCGTTGGCGAGAAATAGTTTACCGGTCGAGGTGAGGTGGAGCGGTGCCCGTCCTCCGATGGCGCGGACGACTTGCATGCCTGATCGCTCGCTCACGGTCCGCTCGACATATACAATTTCATCGTCCTGTCGCACCGAGAGGTTGATGGTTTCGCCGGTTAGCCGATGGAGTTCGCGCATTGGACCTGCCGCTGCATCGCGCACGTTAAGCCGCGCCTTTACGAGATTGCCAAGCTCTAAGAGCCGCATGCCCAGTTGATAGCTTCCTGGTTCCGTGCGATCGACTACCCGTGCCAGCACTAGGTCGTTGAGGATTCGGTGGGCCGTCGAGGGGTGCAGGCCACTCGTTGTCGAGAGTTCTTTTAAGGTGACAGGCTCAGATTTCTTGGCGAGGGCGTCGAGCAGTGTCATCATCCGCTCGATGACCTGGATGGCGAGGCTGGGTGGCTTCACTGGGGGCGCGATCAGCCGGCGTGTCGGTGCGTCACCTGCGGCCGGGGCCTGGCTTTTTTTAGTGGGGTTCGAAGGGGGTTCGCGCATGCTGCCCATATCAAGTGGCAAAATGGCATTTTAGTGCATGAAAGATTTGGGCCCAAAGACCCCGATAGCGAACTTATGACTGCTGAGAAACCTCGCGTTGCCCTGTTTGTGACCTGCCTTGTCGACCTCATGCGGCCAGAGATCGGGTTTTCGACCCTTAAACTGCTCGAACATGCGGACTGCGAGGTGATTGTTCCTGAAGGGCAGACCTGCTGCGGGCAGCCCGCCTACAACGCCGGTGATCGTCGAACGGCCCACCAGCTAGCCGTTCGGGTGCTCGCCCAGATTGAGGGCTTTGACTATGTGGTCATTCCATCGGGATCGTGTGCAGGCATGATCAAAGTCCACTATCTCGATCTATTTGTCAATGATCCCGAGATGAAGCGTCGAATGGGGGATCTCATCCCTAAGATCTACGAGCTTACCGATTTCCTTGCCAATGTTGTCAAAGTGGAGACCATTCCAGGGAAGATTGATGGTCAGGTCACCTATCACGACAGCTGCAGTGGACTGCGCGAACTCGGAATTTCTGCGCAGCCCAGAGCATTGCTTGAGAAAATTCCGGGATTAAAGCTTGTGGAAATGAAGAACTGCCAATCCTGTTGTGGGTTTGGGGGCGCGTTCTCCCTGAAGTACGGCAATGTATCGGCTGCAATTGTTGATGATAAGGTTAACAATATCCATGCAACCGGTGCACAGGCCGTCGTTCTTGGCGATTTGGGCTGTATGCTGAACATTGAAGGCCGGCTGCGCCGGCTTGGTGATGAACGCACACAGGTGTTGCACATCGCCCAGGTGCTCGCGGGCGATGTTGCCTCGGGTTCTCAATAACAAAGATTGGTCGAACTATGGGTTTTATTCTCTTAAAAGTAATCGTCGAGTAGCGATGCAAGTTCAATCAATGCATTTTCAGGCGCGTGCAGGCGAGAAACTCGCCGATACACGACTGCAGAAGAACCTTAAAAAACTCGCTGAAAAGTTTGTATCTGCTCGCGCCACCGTGATGCAGGAAATTGACTATGAGGCGACCCGCCAGGCAGCGGTTGAGCGGCGTAACCGGGTCTTGGATCGGCTCGATGTCTGGATCGAGATTTTTGAGCAAAACGCTAAGGCGCGGGGCGCAACGGTGCTGTTCGCGGAGACACCGGCCCAGGCCTCTGAACTCGTGGTTGAAATTGCAAAGCGGCATGATGTCAAGCGGGTTACGAAATCAAAATCGATGGTCTCCGAGGAGATGGCGTTAAATGCTGCCCTTGAGGCTGCGGGCATTGAGTCCGTCGAGACGGATCTTGGTGAATATATTTTGCAGATCAACGATAACGAGCCGCCCAGCCACATCATTGCGCCCGTTATTCATAAAGACAAAGAAGCGGTCTCGGATCTGTTTTCGAGGGTGCATCAGAAGCCGAAGTTGACCGATATCGGCGAGCTCACCCGTGAGGCGCGTGAGGCCCTGCGACCAAAATTTCTAAGCTCCGATATGGGCGTTACGGGTGGTAATTTTTTAATTGCAGAGACAGGTTCTGTAGCCATTGTGACGAATGAGGGCAACGAGGGCATGTGTACCGTGATGCCTCGCGTGCACGTTGCCGTAACGGGGATCGAGAAGATTCTGCCAACCTTCGAGGATTTTGCAACGATGGTCCGGCTTCTTACGCGAAGCGCAACCGGCCAGTCGATCTCGAATTACATTTCTCTGCTCACCGGTGTTCGAGCCCCCGGCGAGCCTGATGGGCCCGACCATATGTATGTGGTGCTCGTCGATGGCGGCCGCTCGAGTCTTCTGGGTAGCGAATTCCAAGAGATGCTGCGCTGTATTCGCTGTGGCGCTTGTATGAACCACTGCCCCGTCTATCAGAAAATTGGTGGTCATGCCTATGGCTGGGTCTACCCGGGCCCGATGGGGTCGGTGTTAACACCCAGTTATGTCGGGCTTGAAAACGCGCTCGACCTTCCGCAGGCGGCCACGATGTGTGGCGAATGCCATGTCGTATGTCCCGTCGCAATCCCGTTGCCGGATCTCTTGCGTAAGCTAAGAGAGAGGCAGTTTGATCGACACCTGCGGCCCAAGGCTGAGCGATTCGTGATGGCGTTATGGGGATTTGTTGCGGTAAGGCCCAATCTCTATGCCTTGTTGACCACAATCTCCAACCGTTTTCTGCGCAGTCTCGGCAGAAACAAGGGCCGGATTCAACATCTCTCGATGGTCAAGGATTGGACGGATTTCAGAGATTTGCCAACGCCCGCGATGAAGACCTTTCGTGAGCTCTATGCGGATCGTGTCGCGCGCACCGACTCAGCAACAAGCGGTGGACCCCGATAAATCAGGCCGGTGTAGAGCTGGACTAAATCAGCGCCTGCCGCGAGCTTTGATTGGGCATCGGATCCGTTGAGCACGCCGCCAACACCGATGATGGGAAACTCTGGGCCTAGGCTTTTGCGAAGTGTTGTTACAACATGGTTAGCTTGTTCTCGTAACGGCCCCCCAGAGAGCCCGCCGGCCTCCTGGGCGTTGGGGTCTTGCGCAACCGCCGTCCGATTCAGGGTTGTATTGGTTGCGATAACACCGTCAAATCCCTGGTGACGAACCTGCCGTGCAATCTGCTCAATCTGGGTGTCGTCAAGATCGGGCGCGATCTTCAAAAACAGGGGGACCGTTTTCTCAAAGCGCAGAATCAACTGCCTCTGCGAGTTTTTTAAACGCTCCAGAAGTCGATCAAGGGCGGTATCCTGCTGAAGATCGCGTAGATTTTTTGTGTTCGGTGATGAGATGTTAACCGTGATGTAATCTGCCCATGGATAGACGCCTTCGAGGCAGGCGACGTAATCGTCTTCAGCGCGCTCGATCGGTGTGTTTGCATTCTTTCCGATATTGAGCCCGAGCACACCGCGCTTTTCTTTTGCCCAGCGTGACCGCTCAACATTGCTGATAAATGCCCTCAGGCCGAGATTATTAAAACCAAGCCGGTTGATGATGGCCTGATGATCGGGCAAGCGAAACATTCTCGGTAGCGGATTGCCGGGCTGAGGCCGCGGGGTCACAGTCCCCACTTCAATAAAACCGAACCCGAAGGCGCCAAGTGCATCAAGGTGGGCAGCATTTTTATCGAGACCTGCTGCGAGTCCGATGGGGTTTTTAAACGAGAGCCCTGCGAGGCTAACCGCCTGGCCTAAGAGTGGCGTTGAGGCCGGCAGAAGTCCCAGTTTATGCAGACGATCAAGAGCCCGGAGCGTGAAATTGTGGGCCGACTCTGGGTCCATTGAAAACAGCAACGGCCGAAGCAGCGCAAAAGCCGAAAAGAGATTCATTGGGGCCGTTTAGCGTTCAATCCAGACTCCGTTTTTAAGAATCTCATTGGGCTGAAAAAGCGACTTATAGGCCATTTTGGGGCTCTGCTCTATCCAGTACCCAAGATAGAGATGCTCGCGTGATAGGCGCTGACATTGGTCGATCTGCCACAAGATGCCATAGGTGCCGAGGCTTCGCTGGCGCTCATCGGGATCATAGAAGGTATAAACCGAGGAGATGCCGTCCGAGAGAATATCAATGATCGAGACCATCTTCAGGCAGCCTCTGGGGTCTCTGAACTCGATAAGCCGGGATTCGACCCGGCTCTGTAGGAGAAACTGGGCATACTGGTCTCGGCTATCGTGATCCATACCACCGCCGGCATGACGCATGCTTTGATAGCGTTGATACAAGGCATAGTGTTCGTCTTCAAATTGCAGGTCTAGGGCGATCGTTTCGAGATCTGAGTTTCGTTTCCATAGACGACGCTGTGTCCGGTTAGGCTCAAACCGATTCACGGGGATTCTTAGCGGAAGGCAGGCGCGACACCCGTCACAATAAGGCCGATACGCAAACACACCGCTGCGGCGAAAGCCGATCTGTACGAGATCGCCGTAGACCTGGGCATTAATCAGGTGATTAGGCGTTGCGACCTGTGAGCGGGCCTTGTGATCGTTGAGATAACTACACGGGTAGGGTGCCGTGACATAGAACTGAAGCGAGACCAGCGGAAGATCTTTTAGATCAGCCATGATCAATCGCCTTTGATAAATCCTCTTTGGTGGGCGGGGATGCCTGCCACGGCAATGCGGGCTGCTGCGTGAGTTGCGCTATCAGAGACTCAAATGCCGGCCGATCGATTTCCCTTCCCCCCAGCGAGGCCAGATGGCCTGTGTGCTGCTGGCAGTCTATCACTCGCGCATCATGAGATTGCATCCATGTGACCAGGGTTGCGAGCGCTAGTTTTGAAGCGTTGGGTGTATGTGAAAACATTGATTCACCAAAGACCATCCGGCCAAGGCTCACGCAATACAGGCCGCCAATCAGCGATCCTTCTCGACGGACCTCAACACTGTGGGCGAGTCCGCGGCCGTGCAGGTCGGCATAGGCGCCGATCATGGGTGGGCTAATCCAGGTTCCGGGCTTTCCGTTGCGGGGCGCCGCGCAGGCCTGCATCACTCCAGTGAAGTCATGGTTACTGCTAATCGTGAGATCTGGCGTTTCAAGGGCCTTAGAGATTGTTTTTCGAAACGATTTTGAGATCTTAAACTCGTCGAGCATCAGAACCATACGGGGGGCAGGCGTCCACCACAGTACGGGCTCGCCGCGTGAGAACCACGGAAAGATCCCGCGTGAATAGGCTTCTTCGAGCCGCTGCGCACTGAGATCGGAGCCCGCCGCCAATAACCCATTAGCCCCTTCGGCGGCGGTGAGGGCGCAGTCTGTGCTGGGCAGTGGATCACTGGCGTCGATCCAGATCAGTGTGCGGTTCATGGGGTAGCCTGAGCTCTCGGATATCACCCGTATGGATGGACATGACGCCTTGTCGGCGATCATGGAAATAGAATTTTAGTGTTGCTGTGATGGTTCTAAATGCAATCAGGTTCCAAGGGATTTCGTCCTCAGTAAAGAGTTTAACTTCGAGGCTCTCTGGTCCAGCGGCGAATTCCAAGTCCTTGAGCTGTGCAAGATAAAAAAGGTGGACCTGATTCACATGCGGAATATCGAACACCGAGAAGAGCGAGCCGAGTTCAATCCGCGCGCCGGCCTCTTCCATCGTTTCGCGCATCGCCCCATTCGCGGTGGATTCCTCGACCTCCATAAAACCCGCGGGCAGTGTCCACAACCCATAGCGTGGTTCGATTGCACGCCTGCAGAGCAGCACCTGATCACCCCACGCGGGAATCGTGCCGAGTACCATCTTCGGATTGACATAGTGGATTGTTTTGCAAGTCGAGCAGACCGCGCGCAGGCGGCTGTCACCCTCTGGGATCAGGGTTTCAGTGGTTCCACCGCATTCGGAGCAGAATTTCATATATACTCATTATCACCTGACGCGGGGTGGAGCAGTCTGGCAGCTCGTCGGGCTCATAACCCGAAGGTCGTAGGTTCAAATCCTGCCCCCGCTACCAATTCAATCAAGAAATCATGGCCGAAGAAAAGAAATCACTCGTCTCAAGCCTGAAAGATGCCCTCGCCAAAAAGCATGCGGCGATGCATCCTGATTCAAAAGAGGTCAAGAGCGACAGCAAAGCCCAGCGTCGCGGCGCCGCGCCGGCGGGTTCGGGTAAGCCGCTGAAAAAATCTGCGGGCCGAGGCCGCTAACTTAGCCCCAGGCTAATAGGCTAATTCCCACCACCATCAGGCTTGCGGCTCCAAGCCTGGCAACAAGTCGGCCTTCCTCAAGCAGCTTCGCACCGGCGATCACACCGAGCAGAATGCTGATCTCGCGAGCGGGGGCTACAAGGCTGAGCGGTGCCAGCTTCATTGCGTACAAGACGAGCATATAGGCCAGCGGTGAGAGTACGGCTACGATCAGTAGCACTTTAAGATCTTGTCTTGCCCATAAGCGCACCGCTCTGCGATCGATCCAAAGCGCGGGCAGTGTTAGCGCGACCCGCATCAGAATAGAGCCCCAATAAAACAGCATCACCGGCACACCCAGGGCTGTGACAGATTGCTGATCCAAGACGGTATAAATCGCAATCATGCTGCCGCAGAGCACTGCAAAGCCAATACCCTTTAACTGGGCAGGGCCGAACTGGCTTGAGGCCGCACCGGTTATGCCGATCCATACTGATCCACCAATAATCAGCAGTGCCCCCGTCAGGGCAGTGGTAGACGGCGACTCATTGAGTAAGACAATCGCGGCGAATACTGAAAACAAGGGTCCCGTTGCGCGGGCTAGGGGATAGGCCAGCGAGAGATCTGCACTCTTGTAGGCTCTCATCAAGAGCCAGAAGTAGGCGATATGAACAACCGCGCTGCCGAACATGGCCAGTAACCAGACCGGCCGGAAGTGATCAAGGGGAGGTAGCCACCACCACACGGGCAATGCCCAGAGGGCTAACTCAAGGCAGCCGAGTAAGGCAAAAAAAGAAATCCCACTACCGTGTGCTTTTTTTAACGCAATGTTCCAGCCCGCATGGCAGACCGCTGCAGACAATACCGAGATGAGAGCGAGTGTTTCCAATTGGCAGGCTCTCTCAGTGGGCTGCACCCACCCGAGTGGGCCTTTGGTGAGGTTTGGGATTTGCCCGTAAGATCAGACTTTTCAACATAATGAATTATCAACTATGCCGGTCTTTCGCCTATCGTGGGCTCTCAGATTTTGGAAGTGGGGCCTTGCGGTATCACTCATTCTTCTCGCCTGGTTAGTCTGGGGCCCCGGCGCTGCCCAGCCGGTACAGACGACTCCGGTCGTGCAGACGTATCCGTCGCAGACCCTGTCAGTTCTGAATGCAACAGGTTATGTTGTGGCCCAACGTAAGGCCTCTCTGGCATCTAAGGCAACGGGGCGCTTAGAGTGGCTCGGTGTGGCTGAGGGGTCGGTGGTGAAGGCGGGCCAAGTGGTCGCCCGGCTCGAGAGTCGTGACACCCTGGCGCAACTTGCACAGGCGCGGGCACAGGTGGATCTTGCGCAGGCGGAATTTCTTGAGGCCCAGCAGAACTACAGTCGATCCGAGCAGCTGCTTGCAAAGAAGTTTATTGCGCCCTCTGCCCATGAGTCCTCGGTTGCAAAAATGAGCATTGCAAAAGCGAGTGTTGCTGCAGCGAAGGCAAATCAGCAGGTCGCAGAGGCTAACCTGTCGCAGACAGAGATACGTGCGCCTTTCGATGGGATCATTCTCACCAAGAACGCTAATGTTGGCGACAACATCACACCATTTTCTTCGGCTGCGGATTCAAAGGGTGCGGTTGTCACTATTGCCGATATGTCGACGCTAGAAGTTGAAACGGATGTCTCGGAATCAAATGTCGGTCGCTTAAAGATTGGTCAGCCGGCAGAAATCGGACTAGACGCACTTCCAGGGGAGCGCTTTGCGGGATCAATTATTCGAATGGTCCCAACGATTGATCGATCAAAGGCAACCCGTCTTGTGAAGATTAAGTTTGATTTAATCGATCCGCGCGTTTTGCCGGATATGTCGGCCAAGGTGGTCTTTCTTGAGCGTCAATTATCAGAAGCCGAGCGTAAACCCATTGTCGCTGTGAGCGCGCAGGCGGTTGTCCAGCGCGAGGGAAAACCGGTGGTCTATCTCGTTGATTCCGGGCAGGTGAAAGAGGTTGTGATTGATACTCAGGCCTCGGGGGTGCAGGGTGATTTAGTCCCTGTTGCAAATCTCAAGCCAGGCCAACGCGTCGTGATTCGGCCGGCAGGCCTTCGGGATGGCCAGCGCATAAAAATTGCCAACCCATGATTGAACTGAGGCATGTCAGCAAGCGCTACAAGCGTGGCGGACAGTTTGTACCCGTTCTTCATGATCTCAGTCTCACCGTCGCAGGGGGAGAATTTCTCGCCTTGATGGGCCCCTCAGGATCGGGCAAGAGCACGCTATTGAACCTCATCGCGGGCATTGATCGGCCGGATTCGGGCGAGATTCTGATCGATGGTCGGGATATCGCGAGGATGGGTGAATCCGAGTTAGCCCAGTGGCGCGCTCAACATGTTGGATTCATTTTTCAGTTTTATAACCTAATCCCTGTGCTTACTGCGTTTGAGAATGTAGCGCTGCCTCTGCAGCTCACAGACCTGAGAGACTCTGAGAAGAAGGTCCGAGTCTTGAAAGCCCTAACAATGGTGGGTCTTGCTGATCGGTTAGATCACACGCCAAGTGAACTGTCTGGCGGTCAACAGCAGAGGGTCGCGATCGCACGTGCCTTGATTACAGACCCCAGCATTATTGTTGCTGATGAGCCAACCGGTGACCTCGATCGGCAATCAGCGCACGATATTCTGGGGATGCTTCAGGGGCTCAATCGGGACATGGGCAAGACGATTCTAATGGTCACCCACGACCCGAAGGCGGCCGAGCACGCGCGGCGGATTGTGTATCTCGAGAAAGGTCAGCTTGAGGCCGGCACGGCGATAGCGATGCCCGCGCCAGTAACAGCGTCAGCAATAGTGTCAGCAATAGCGCCAATGAAAAAGACAGATGCTCATTTTTAATCTCTTGCTACGAAATGTCTGGCGTCAAAAGGGCCGTGCTGTGCTCACTTTTTTTGGGCTCTTGGTGGCAACGCTTGCCTTTGGTCTTCTCTCAACAGTAGTGAGCGCCTGGTATGCGGGTGCCGAGGGCGCATCGAACGCACGCTTAATTACCCGTAACGCGATCTCACTCGTATTTCCACTCCCAATTTCCCACGCCGATCGTATTCGACAGGTCGAGGGCGTCAGCAGCCTGTCTTGGGCCAACTGGTTTGGCGGGATTTACAAAGAGCCTAAGAATTTTTTCCCGCAGTTTGCAATTCAGCCGGAGTCCTATCTGAATGCCTATCCGGAGTATCTGCTTACGGAAACGGAGCGCACTAATTTTCTAAAGGATCGTCGTGCGGTAGTGATTGGACGAAAGATTGCCAATAGTTATGGGCTCAAGGTGGGTGATAACCTGACACTGAAAGGCACGATCTACCCCGGCGACTGGGAGTTTCAGGTTGCTGGGATCTATGAGGGGCGGCAGACCTCAACGGATACAGCCCAGTTGTTTTTCCATTGGGATTATCTTAACGAGGAGGCCAAACGGCGCAATCTGCCGCGCGCTCAGAACACCACCGGCGTTTTCATTGTCCAGATTGCGGAGCCCGCACGGGCCGCCGAGATTAGTCTGCAGGTTGACTCGTTATTTAGAAACTCTGCGTACGAGACATTGACTGAGACCGAGAAGGCGTTTCAACTTGGCTTTGTCGCCATGACCGAGGCGATTGTGGTGGCCATTCAGATTGTTTCCTATGTTGTTATTCTGATTATCATGGCCGTGATGGCCAACACTATGGCGATGACCGCACGCGAGCGCACAGGTGAATACGCAACCCTTAAGGCACTCGGGTTTTCACCTCAGTTTGTTGCGGGATTGATTACTGCTGAATCCCTGATGCTCGCCGTGTTTGGTGGGATTGCAGGCGCCTTGATCACCTTTCCGGTCGCCCGCGCATTTGGTGATGCGATGGGAACAATATTTCCTGTGTTTGAGGTTGCTAGCCAGACCACATGGATGCAACTGATCCTTGCTCTCGTGGTGGGCTTGGTTGCAGCTGCAATCCCAGCATGGCGGGTATCCCGGATTCGAATCGTCGAGGGCCTTCGGGCAATTTAAATGAATATGGGTGCCGTGCCCTTGCACTACAGCCTGCGTAATCTCTGGGTTCGGCGGGTCACGACTGTGCTGACCGCAGGCGGTATGGCTCTGGTCGTGTTCGTGTTTGCAACCTCGCTCATGCTGGATGCAGGATTAAAGAGAACCCTTGTGGCCACTGGTGAGCCCGATAATGTCATTGTGTCCCGCAAGGGGTCGACCACCGAGGTCCAAAGTGCCGTTGAGCGGTCACAGGCGGCGGTGGTTGTAGCGCTTCCGGAGGTAGCAGTCATTGGCGAGCCGCTGGCGTCACGCGAGATTGTGATGTTGATTAGTCTTGCAAAAAAGCAGAATGGAAAAATCTCGAACGCCATGATCCGAGGTATGGAACAAAATGGGGTGATCCTGCGGCGAAAGGTGAGCCTGATCGAGGGCCGAATGTTTCGGCCAGGCTCCAATGAGATCGTGGTTGGCCGCAGCGTGCGCGCGCAGTTTGCGGGAGTGGAGTTAGGTGAATCACTTTTTTTTGGTGGCCGTCAGTGGCATGTGGTGGGTGTGATGGATGGGGCCCGCAGCGGTTTTGATTCGGAGATCTGGGGCGATGTGGACTCGTTGATGCAGTCCTTCAGGCGTAACGCCTATTCATCGATTGTTGTTCGGCTTACTGATCCGCAGAGTTATGATGCGTTGGTCGATCGGCTCAATAACGATCCTCGAATCACGCTTGCCGCAAAACGTGAGGCGGATTACTACGCCGAGCAGTCGGCAGGGCTCTCGAGATTTATTCAAATTCTAGGCCTTACTCTGGCGGGAATCTTCTCGATCGGTGCGATTATTGGCGCTACCATCACCATGCAGGCAGCGGTCGCTACCCGAACCGCCGAGATCGGAACGCTGCGGGCCCTCGGTTTTCAGCGTCAATCAATTCTTTTAGCCTTCCTTGCGGAGGCGGTGGGGCTCGCCTTATTGGGAGCGGTCGTCGGTTTGGTGTTGGCCTCTACGATGCAATGGGTCGAATTTTCAACCACAAACTTCCAAAGCTTTTCCGAACTCGCCTTCGGATTTGAACTCTCACCTGGAATTGCGCTGGCGTCATTCGCCTTTGCAGTGGTAATGGGCGTTGCGGGGGGGATGGTTCCTGCAATTCGAGCAGCGAGAATTGGAATTGTTGAGGCACTTCGATGCAACTAGCCTGGTTTCTAACCTGGCGTGATCTCCGGCAAGGGGGCGCGACCTTGTTATGTCTGGCACTCGTGATTTCCGTCACCGCGGTTAGCGCTGTGGGTTTACTGGCGGATCGAGTCCGCCAGGCGCTTGCAACCGACGCCCAGAGTACCCTTGCCGCCGATCTGGTGTTGGTTTCTGATCGCGTCACGCCAAAGGCCTGGGTCGAGGCCGCACAGGCGCAGGGCCTTCGGATGGTGATGGGCAGCCAGTTTCCCAGCATGGCGCAGGTGGGAGAGGGCACCAATGCCCGTAATCTCCTGGCCGCAATTAAAACGGTTACCGATGGGTATCCCCTTCGGGGTTCCATTGAGATCCAAACCGCCACGGGGGTCATCCGTAATACGCCGTTAGGCCTGAGCGAGGCCTGGATCGATCCCGCCTTGGCAGCAACGTTGAATATCGGTATCGGGGATCGGCTTCGAATCGGTGCGGTGACGTTTCGGGTCGCAGGCCTGATTCTGCAAGAGCCGGACCGGGGCATGAATTTCGTTAACCTCTCTCCGCGCGTGATGATTCGGCATGAGCGACTCGCCGATACTAATCTTGTCGTGCCGGGCAGCCGGATTAGTTATCGGCTCTGGCTGGCTGCACCGGAGGGCCATGCAGCATCTCGGATTAATGAATATGCGGCAGCCGTGGCACCCTCGATCGGACGCGGTCAGCGTTTAGAGACAATTGATAATGCACGGCCTGAGTTACGAAATGCACTTGATCGGGCCTATGCATTTCTGTCGCTGACGGGAATGCTGGCGTCGTTAACGGCCGCCGCCGCGGTTGCCTTGGCGAGTCAACGGTTTGTCACACGGCATCTCCAGACCTGTGCGGTCTTGAAGTCGCTCGGAACTACGCAATCGCGACTTGTGCAGTGGTGGGCCCTTGAGTTGTTTCTCACTACACTGGTGTCAATCGTGATTGGTTTGCTGTTGGGATGGCTAATTCAGCTCTCGTTAGCTGCCCTCGCGGCAAAGTTTCTGTCACTTCCCCTGGCGAGCGTTTCATGGGCGCCCTTCGCGCAGGCGGCGGGTGTGGCGGGGGCGATGATCCTTGGTTTTGCAGTGCCGCCACTCTTTGCATTAAAGCAGGTGCCTGCGGTTCGTGTGTTGCGTCAAGACACGCCAGTGTCGTCAATATCGGGAAAAATCTGGGCAGCATTCATGCTGGTGGCGGTCTGGTTACTGCTCTGGTTCGGCACCGGTAACGCGCAGCTATCGCTCATTACAGCCGGCGGATTTGCGATCGCAGCGATTGGGTTCGCAGGCCTGTCTTGGCTGATCTTCAGGCTTCTGCCGGGCTCTGTCGGCGCGGCTCGCGATTCGCAGTCTAGGCTTGGTCTGTTTGTCTGGGCCTGGCGCAGCACCGCTCGAAGTCTGCAGCGGCGTGGGGGGTCGTTGGCCCTGCAGATCCAGGGTGTTGCTATGGCACTCACGGCACTATTTCTCCTAACGACCGTACAAGCCGATCTGGTCAGTGCCTGGCGGCTCTCTACCCCGCCCAATGCACCGAATCGGTTTGTTCTTAATATTCAAACAGAGCAGCGTTTTGCGGTAGCCGATGCGATTCGTAAGGCAGGCCTCGGTGATTCAACAGTCGCGCCGATGGTCCGGGGCCGCCTGATTGCGATTAATGGCAAGGCGATTAACCTTGCTGATTTCGACAGTGATCGGGCCCAACGACTTCTCGATCGTGAGTTCAATCTCACCTATGCGAAGACGATCCCTGCGCATAACCAACTGGTCGCCGGTCGACCGCTTGATCCCGCTGCAATGCAGGTGTCGGTTGAGAGTGGAATTGCCCAGACCCTGGGGCTTAGTCTTAATGATCGGCTGGTCTTTGAGATCGCAGGCGAATCTGTTGAGGTGGTCGTCGTAAACCTTCGGGTCCTGCGTTGGGATTCTATGCAGGTCAATTTCTTTATGATCCTCACACCCGCCGCCCTTCGCGATGCCCCCCAGAGTTGGATCACCTCGGTTCATGTCCCGAGCGCAAGTCAGGGCATGCCTGCGGTGGATCTCACCAAGATTTTGCTCTCAAGCTTTCCGAACTTGACGGTGTTTGATCTTAGTGCGCTAGTGAGTCAATTGCAGCGGATCCTTTCGCAAGTCATCAACGCCGTTCAGATGTTATTCGGCTTTGCACTCGTGAGCGGCGTTCTTGTTCTCTGGGCTGCGCTGCTGTCAACCCGGGATTCACGACTGCGTGAGGCTGCAGTGTTCCGTGCCCTGGGGGCGAGTCGTCGGCAGTTGGCCGTTGCGCAGACCATCGAGCTTGTGTTGGTGGGCGGTGTTGCAGGCCTACTGGCCTCGGCTGCAGCCCTTGTAATTGGCGGCGTACTCGCCGAGCGAGTCTTCTCTCTCGCGCTTGAGTTTCGTTGGTCAATGCTATTGCTGGGCACTGTTATCGGGGCGTCGATTTCCTTGCTTGCCGGCTGGGTGGCGCTGCGGCCTGTGCTCAGGACACCGGCCTGGCGGACTCTCCGCGAGGCTACCTAGAGATTTTCGTAATACGAAAAATATTTTTCACAATACGATAAATTGGTGGTGCAGGGCGTCATAATTATTTTTCACTGGCGAAAACATCGTTTCACAATAAGAAATATTCATCTAAAGCATTGATTTATTTGGTTTTAATTTGATGAAATTTATTTGAAAAAAAGTATTGCGAAGCAGCAGTTCTCCCTAGGATAGAGCCATCAAAACCTAAGGAGCCGTCGATGTCTACCCGTGAACTTGAAGCCCAGAAACTCCAAAAAGATTGGTCCGAGAACCCTCGTTGGCGCGGACTCAAGCGTGGCTACAGTGCCGCCGATGTTGTCCGACTGCGCGGGTCACTGCAGCCTGAGCACACCCTCGCGAGGCGGGGTGCAGAGAGACTCTGGGAGCTCGTCAACAACGAACCTTTCGTAAACACCCTCGGAGCGCTTACCGGAAATCAAGCGCTTCAGCAGGCCAAGGCCGGGCTCAAGGCGGTCTATTTGTCGGGCTGGCAGGTCGCGGGCGATGCAAACCTTGCGGGCGAGATGTATCCCGATCAGTCGCTCTACCCCGTCAATTCGGTTCCGATGGTGGTGAACCGAATCAACAACACGTTTACGCGGGCAGACCAGATTCAATGGATGGAAGGAACGAACCCGGGCGATGAGGGTTATGTGGATTACTTCCTGCCGATCGTTGCGGATGCCGAGGCGGGTTTTGGTGGGGTATTAAATGCATTTGAGCTCATGAAGTCCATGATTAACGCGGGCGCTGCAGGCGTGCACTTTGAAGATCAACTGGCTTCGGTGAAAAAGTGTGGCCACATGGGTGGCAAGGTCTTGGTGCCGAGCCGTGAGGCTGTTGCTAAGTTAGTCGCCGCACGTCTGGCCTCGGATGTTGCCGGTGTACCGACTGTCTTATTAGCGCGCACGGATGCGGAGGCTGCCGATCTCGTGACTTCTGATGTAGATGACAACGATCGCGCATTCTTAACGGGCGAGCGAACCGTAGAGGGATTCTTTCGGACAAAACCGGGTCTCGAGCAGGCGATCTCCCGGGGCTTAGCCTATGCGCCCTATGCCGATATGATCTGGTGTGAGACAGGCAAGCCCGATCTGTCATTTGCAAAAGCATTTGCAGAGGCGATTCATAAGCAGTTCCCTGGAAAGTTGTTGGCCTATAACTGCTCGCCTTCGTTTAACTGGAAGAAGAATCTCGACGACGCAACGATTGCCAAGTTCCAGCGTGAGTTAGGCGCAATGGGCTACAAGTTCCAGTTCATTACCCTGGCCGGCTTCCATAGCCTGAATTATTCGATGTTTAATCTTGCCTACGGTTATGCGCGTAACAACATGAGTGCATTTGTTGAGTTACAGCAGGCTGAGTTTTCCGCTGCGGAAAAAGGATTTACCGCAGTCAAACATCAGCGCGAGGTTGGCACGGGTTATTTTGATGCGGTCACCACCACCATAGAGCGTGAGGCATCGACAGCCGCCCTAAAGGGCTCTACCGAAGACGAGCAGTTCTTCGACCATCAGTCGGTGCAGAAGAAAGTCGCTTAGCGAGCCTAAGTCCCTCTGGGTCAAGGAGCAGCCTACCCGAGTGCTCAGCGGAATTGGAGTGGCTTATCTTTTCTGGGAGGAGGTCAGCGGCGCTTGGGTTTTGACCCCGAGCGCCGTTTTGAGAGCGGCGGGCGACTCGGCTTCACGCACCGAAGACTTTGCCCGATTGTCTTGGCCAAGGGTCTTGGCGAGATAGGGCAGCGTATCCTCAAGTGCAGCTTTTAGGCCAAAGGGGGGGTTGATCACGACCATACCGCTTCCCTGAAGGCCTAGCCCATCGCTCAATGGTCCTCGAACCGTTAAGGTTGCATGGAGCACAGTCTTGATCGGTAATGTAGAGATCTGTCGGAGAAGGCGCTCGACCTGAAAGCGGCCAATAATTGGATACCACAGCAGATAGACACCGGTTGCGAATCGATCAAGCCCTTCGCGCAGAGCGGTAATAACATGCTTATAGTCGTCGCGCATTTCATAGGGGGGGTCGATCAGCACGAGCCCGCGTCGTGCTGCGGGTGGCAGCAGGGCCCGGAGTTGTTGGAAACCGTCTTTACGCTCTGCTTTGACCTGTCGCGGCGAGCCTTTAATGGATAACTGCAGCGGCCCGATATCCGAGGGGTGCATTTCGAATGCCCGTAGTCGATCATCCGGACGAAGACATTCTTGAATAATTAATGGAGAGCCCGGTGTATGGGTGAGCCTTCCGGATTTATTGAATTTTCTGATTAACTCCAGGTAGCGATTCACCAGTACAGGGGTGGCCGCTTCTTGATCCTTGCCCCAGAGCTTGCCAAGGCCACTAGACCACTCCGCCTTATCGCGAACGAGTGGGCTCTTAAGGGCATAGAGCCCGGCGCCGGCATGCGTGTCAATGACAACAAGTGGTGATTCTTTTTTCTGCAGTAGATCAAGAGTGGCAATCAGTGTGATGTGTTTCATCACGTCGGCGTGATTGCCAGCATGAAATGCGTGTCGATAAGCAAACATTATTAGTAATCAACCGGTTCGGGATCAAGGCTGCGCCAACAGTACCATGTTGCGACCGATCGCCAAGGCGACCAGATGCTGGCCGTTGCCTTAGCCTGTGCCAGGCTGATTGGAAGTCCATCGTAGTAGTGCAGTGAGATCGCTTTCATCAGACCAAGATCAGCGAGTGGTAAAACATCTGTGCGCATCAGCGCAAAAATTAATGCCATTTCTGCGGTCCATCGACCCACTCCACGAATTTCCGTAAGCCGTGCAATGACCAACTCATCCTCGAGATGCTGTAAGGTCTGCGCTAAGTCCGGCTGCTCAGTAAAAGCCCGGGCAAGATCCCCGAGATACTCAATCTTTCGCTTGGATAGTCCAACGCCCTCAAACTGGTCTGAGCCTAACTGGTGCAGCGTGGTGGCCTGAAATGGCTTCACCAAGGCCTGCAGACGGCCCCATACGCTTGCAGCTGCTTTGACCGAGATCTGCTGACCCACAATGGCGCGCGCCAGCGTGGTGAAGAGATCTCCTCGGCTAACGAGTTGCGACCCCGGGTGGGCCGCAATAATGCGGGCCATGACGGGATCTGCGTTCGCGAGGCCGCGACAGGCGGCCTGCCAAGCATTGGGCGAGACAGTGGCGGGCAGAGCGTTAGCGGTCATAGATCCAATATAATCGAGGTCTGTCATGAAACCGTTACCGAGCGCAATTTGTTTTGATGCCTATGGCACCTTGTTCGATGTGTATTCAGTCGGTCAGTGTGCAGAGGGTCTCTTCCCGGGAATGGGCAGTGCGCTTGCGAGAATGTGGCGCGACAAGCAGGTGGAATACACGCGTTTGCGCTCAATGGGCCAGCGCTATGAGACGTTCTGGTCCATCACGCAGGATAGCCTGGTCTTCTGTGGAGCTGCCCTTGGGCTTCCCATGGGTAAGGCCGAGGTCAATGCCTTGATGGCGCAGTACGCGTCGTTATCGGGATTTCCAGAAGTTCTGGACACGCTCAAACGTCTAAAGGCGGCAGGATTAAAGTTGGCCATTCATTCCAACGGAGATCCCGATATGCTGGGCAAGGCAGTGGCCAGTTCCGGGCTGCAGGGGATATTTGAAACGGTATTGTCGGCCGATGCCGTAAAGCGTTTCAAGATTGATGCGGCTGTCTATCAGTTAGCGCCGGATTATTTTGGCTGCGCTGCAAACGATATTCTGTTTGTGTCGTCAAACGGCTGGGATATCTGCGGTGCGAGTTGGTTTGGGTTTGAGACATTCTGGGTCAATCGCGCTGGTGCGCCCCGAGAGCAGTTAGGGGTTAGCCCAAACCATGAGGCCCAAGACTTATCCGCTGTGGCGGATCTGCTGTGTTCTGTTACGACTAAATAATAAATTTATTAGGGAGTTTTTATGGTGGATCGTCTTCCTTCTGGCGTTGAGATCAAGGGTGAAATCACCCCTGAGTTTGCAGAGATTCTGACTCATGGCGCGCTGGCTTTAGTGGCGCGCCTGCATCGCTCGTTTGAATATCGACGTCAAGAGATGCTCGCCCAGCGTGAGCAGATCGCGAAGCAGTTTGATTTAGGGCTGAGGCCTGATTTTCTGAAGTACACCGCATCGATACGTGAGGCGGACTGGAAGATTGGCAAATTACCTAAAGACCTACAGTGTCGGCGTGTCGAAATTACGGGCCCGGTCGAGCGCAAGATGGTGATCAATGCCTTGAACTCGGGTGCAGATTCATTTATGGCGGATTTTGAAGATTCGAATACGCCCAACTGGCATAACCAGATTCAAGGCCAGATCAATATGCGCGATGCAATTCGCGGAACCATTGAGCTCAACCAAAACGGGAAAATCTATAAGCTCAAAGACAAGGTAGCGACGCTGCTGGTGCGCCCGCGGGGCTGGCATCTCGATGAAAAGCACGTGTTGGTCAACGGCAGGCGGGTATCCGGCGGGATTTTTGATATGGCCCTCTATCTCTATCACAACGCTAACGCGCTTCTAGCGAAGGGCTCTGGCCCCTATTTCTATCTCCCAAAAATTGAGAGTCACCAAGAGGCCCGGCTGTGGAATGACATCATGTCGATGGCCGAGGCCGAGCTTGGGCTCGCACGCGGCACCATCAAGGCGACCGTGCTGATTGAAACCATTACAGCCGCCTTTGAGATGGATGAAATCCTCTATGAGCTTCGCGAACATAGCGCTGGCTTAAATGCCGGGCGTTGGGATTACATTTTCTCCTGCATTAAGAAGTTCAAGGTTGACCAGGAATTCTGCCTTGCCGACCGCAGTAAGGTCACGATGACCGCCCCCTTTCTTCGAGCCTATGCCTTGTTGCTTTTGAAGACCTGTCATCGTCGAAACGCGCCGGCAATCGGGGGAATGAGTGCACTAATTCCGATTAAAAACGATCCCGAGAAAAATGCGATCGCCATGCAGGGCATCATTAATGATAAGAAGCGGGATGCGACAGATGGCTACGATGGCGGCTGGGTTGCCCACCCAGGCCTCGTGGAGGCGGCGATGAAAGAGTTCGTTGCGGTGCTGGGTGACAAACCCAATCAGATTGAAAAGCAGCGACCCGACGTCAATGTAACTGCACAGGATCTCTTAGATTTCCAGCCCGAGACACCAATCACCGAGGCCGGTCTGCGCATGAATATCAATGTAGGAATTCATTACCTGGGGTCTTGGCTTGCCGGTAACGGCTGTGTGCCGATCCACAATCTAATGGAAGACGCGGCAACGGCCGAGATTTCGCGCTCGCAGGTCTGGCAATGGATAAGATCGCACAAGGGTAAGCTCGAAGGCGGCACGAAGATCACGGCCGAGTTGGTGCGGGATCTGATTCCTCAGGAGCTTGAAAAGGTAAAGGCGTCGGTTGCTGCCGGTGGCGTTACCGCTCTGGGAACCTATGACCGGGCCGCCAAGATTTTTGAATTAATGTCAACGAGCAGGAATTTTGAGGAGTTTCTCACCCTGCCGCTTTACGAAGAGATTGATTAGGTTAATTGTTGGTCTTGGATCGGCAGGGACAACTGGTAATGATCGAAGTGCGAGAGATGCTAGAAGAAGATGTTCGAGAAATCGCAAAGTTTCTGTAGACTGACCCCACTGTGAACTCTTCATCCCCACCCGGTGCTATTCATAAAAAATTCGCGCTCAAGATTGCGCTTCTCGTATTGGCCGTAGTCATTGCAATAGCGGGCTGGTGGTTAACCCGTCAGCCCGAGCAGCCCAAGTGGATTACGGTCAAGGTAGACCAAGGCGCGGTTGTCCAGCGGGTGTCGGCTAACGGCACCTTGAACCCGGTCGAGTTGGTGAATGTTGGCACGCAGATCTCGGGCACAGTCATGAAGCTGTACACCGACTTTAATCGGCCCGTGAAGGCTGGCCAGCTGCTTGCTGAGCTAGACCCCGCTCTGCTTGAGGCGCAGATCCGTCAGACCGAGGCGAACCTCGCAGGCGCAAAAGCAAACTTGAATAATGCGGAGCTCATACTCAAGCGTAACGAGAATTTGAAGGCCCGTGGTTTCGTTTCTGACGGCGCGCTCGATGGGTTTCGAAAAGATCTCGAGTCGGCCCGCGCCCAGGTCTTGCAGGTCGAGGCTCAGCTGATAAAAGACCAAACCAACCTGGGCTATAGCAAGGTCCGCTCACCGATTGATGGTATTGTCGTGAGCCGTGGCATTGATGTCGGTCAGACCGTCGCAGCGAGTTTTCAGACCCCAACGCTTTTTCAGATCGCGCGCGATCTCCGTCGTATGCAGATTGATACCTCGGTATCGGAAGCCGATGTTGGCTCGATACAAACGGGTCAGCCGGTTCGTTTTACAGTCGATTCATTTCGAGAGCAGGACTTCAATGCAAAGGTACGCATGGTCCGCTTAAATCCAACCTCGCAGCAAAACGTTGTGACCTATAACGTGGTCATCGATGTGGATAACAAAGATGGCATTCTTTTGCCAGGAATGACTGCCCAGGTCTCGATCATGACCAATCGTAAAGATAATGTTGTTCGGGTGCCTGCCGCCGCGTTAAGGTTTCGCCCCCCTGAGAGCGCGGCCACCCCCTCTCCAACAGGTCCGCAAACAGGCCCGCAGTCGGGTAGCGCGAGTGGTAGGCCTTCTGCGGGGGCACCCAAGGTTTATCAGGTCACGCCTTCTGGCGGACTCGTTGCGAAAGAAGTCAAAATCGGAATTTCTGATGGCCGCTTTACGGAGGTGCTTGAGGGCTTGGTCGTTGGCGAAGAGGTCGTGTCGCGGTTGGCATCGACCGCCGCGACGGGCCAGACATCCGGCTTTCGATTTCGCATGTTCTAAGGCATGACGGCGCCTCTTATCCGGCTCGTTGATATCCGTAAACAGTACGAGAGTTCCGATGCGCCGCCTGTTTTGGTGTTGCATGGAATCTCACTCGAGATCGCTGTTGGTGATTTTGTCTGCCTGATGGGGCAATCGGGCTCAGGAAAATCAACGCTGATGAATATTCTTGGCTGTCTCGATACGCCTACTTCAGGGCAGTATTTCCTGGGGGGAGAGGCGATTGCTGGGATGTCCTCAGACCGCCTCGCAGCACTGCGAAATAAGAAATTAGGATTTGTATTTCAGGGGTTTAATCTCCTAAAACGTATGTCGGCGGTCGACAACGTGGCACTACCGCTGATTTATGCCGGTATTGCCCGGTCTGACGCATTGACGCAGGCTCGCGTGCAACTCGAGCTTATGGGGTTGGGAGCCTTAAACGACCGATTGCCCAATCAACTCTCGGGCGGACAGCAACAGCGGGTCGCAATTGCTCGTGCCCTCGTGATGAAGCCTTCTGTCTTATTGGCCGATGAACCCACTGGTAATCTTGATACGGCAACCTCAAATGAAATTATGTCTTTAATTGGGCGACTGAATCGGGATCAGGGGATCACTGTGATTCTTGTCACGCATGAGCCCGATATCGCCCGTTTCGGCAAGCGTTTAGTGCGGCTGAAAGATGGTTGTGTTGTCTTTGATGGTGCAGTTGATGAGGGGCTTGCATGAAGACACCACAGGTGATCGAGGAGGCATTTCGCGCCCTCTCAACAAATCGGCTGAGAACATCACTCACGATGCTGGGTGTGATTATCGGTGTCTGTGCGGTGGTGATCATGCTCGCTGTGGGGCGGGGAACCCAGTCGATGGTTAACCAGACCATTAGTTCGATGGGAAGTAATCTCTTAGTGGTCTTTCCCGGCTCCCAGACCAGTGGTGGTGTTCGATTTGGCGCAGGTGCTGCGCAGACCCTCACTGTGGCGGATGCGTCAGCGATTGAATCGGTCTCAGGCGTGCTGCGTGTTGCACCTCTGGTCATGCGTAGTTTTCAGCTGGCCTATGGCAACACCAACTGGAGCGCTATGGTGACGGGTGTCACACCAGATTATTTTCCATTGAGATCCTGGGACGCCGAAGAGGGCGATACCTTCTCTGAAAATGATCTGCGCTCCTATGCGCGGGTGGCAGTGATTGGTAAGACAACATCGCGGCAGTTATTTGGTGATGAATCGCCCGTAGGAAAAACTTTACGAATTCGTAATCTTCCCTTTACCGTGATTGGAATTTTATCGGTTAAGGGCCAAAGTCTCGATGGCCGTGATCAGGATGATGCCGTGTTTATACCGCTCACCACAGCCCGTCAGCAGTTAATTCGCTCGACATTTCCGGGCAGCATCAGCATGATGCTTGTACAGGCGAAATCCGCAGAAACGATGGCTGAGGCGGAGAGTGCGGTGACAGATTTATTGCGTGTTCGGCATCGGATTGGCCCAAGCCAAGAGAACGACTTTACGATTCGTAACCTGACAGCAATTGCTGAGACTGCTGCGATTGCCGCTGCCGCGATGGCGCTGCTGCTCGGTGCGATCGCCGGGGTCTCTCTTCTGGTGGGCGGTATCGGCATTATGAACATTATGTTAGTGAGTGTTACTGAGAGAACACGGGAAATCGGTATCCGAATGGCGATTGGCGCGCGACAGCGTGACATCATGCGTCAGTTCTTAATCGAGGCGGTTGTGATCTGTCTAGCCGGTGGATTTATTGGTGCCACGCTGGCAATTTTCGCGGCATGGGGAATCGCCGCGATCACGGGACTGTTGGTTGAAATCTCGATGCTATCGATTGCACTTGCCTTTGGATTTTCCGCAGCAATTGGAATCTTCTTCGGTTGGTATCCGGCAGCCAAAGCATCACGGCTAAAGCCCGTTGATGCATTACGGGTGGAGTGATTTCGGCGCTTAGGAATTTAAAAGAAGTGGCGCGGCTGGCAGGAATTGAACCCACGACCCCCTGGTTCGTAGCCAGGTACTCTATCCATCTGAGCTACAGCCGCCCGAAACCGTAAATTATAGCAGTTAGCCCTGCCGCCCGGCCAGCGCCGTTTTCATGAGATCGGCCATTGTGCGGGCTTCGATTTTGTCCATGATATTGGCGCGGTGTGCTTCGACGGTTTTGATACTGATATCAAGATCATCGGCAATCTGTTTATTTAAGCGGCCTGCCACGATACGGTCTAAGACCTGTTCCTCGCGCGGCGTCAGACGTGCAAGCAGTTCCTGCGCGCGTTTCGCAAGCACCCCTTTAGAGCCTTCATCGCGAACCTTCTGAAAAGCACTGGTGACCAGCATGCAGAGTTGTTCGTCGTTAAACGGTTTTTCTAGGAAATCAACCGCACCTTTTTTCATGCTGTTGACGGCCATTGGCACCGAGCCATGGCCGGTAATGAAAATCAAGGGCAGCTGAATATTGCGCCGAATCAACTCGTCGTGCAGTTCCGTGCCCGTCATGCCTGGCATACGAACGTCTGCAATGAGGCAGCCCCCCATTGGGCCGGTCATACCTACCGGCAGGGCGCTTAGAAAGCGCTCAGCGCTATCAAACACGGTGGTTCGGAATCCCTGCCCCTCGAGAAGCCAGCGTAAGGAATCGCGCACGGCCTCATCGTCGTCAACGACATAGACGATCTCTTGGGTTGCGCTGCGAAATTGGCTCGACTCCGCGGTCATGTTCTGGGGCCCTCCGTTGGCATCAATAGGTTACTGGCCAGATTTGCTGGTAATACCGGTAATGTAAACCGAAACGTGCATCCGCCCTCGGGGTTATTTTCAAACCAGAGTCGGCCCTGATGTGACTCAATAATGGAGCGGCAGATATTGAGGCCCATCCCCATGCCGTCGGGCTTGGTGGTGTAGAAGGAATCGAAGAGCTTTTCCTGCATCTCCTCTTCAACGCCATGGCCGCGATCAAGGACCGAAAAGATCACCTGCTGGTCCCCCATCCCGACCTGCACGACCAGGGATCGGTGGGGAGAGTCTTTCATAGACTCGAGGCCGTTTTTGACAAGATTGAGTAACACCTGCTCAATCAGAATTGGGTCGACGTTTAATAGTGGGAGATCGCTGTCGATTTCTTGAACGATATCAATGCCGCGTTCTCGGGCATCGATCTCTGCGAGGCCAATTGATTCGGCCAGAATCAGTCGGGCCTCAGTGGGCTTGCGAATCGGGTCATTGCGCTTCACAAAACTGCGAATCCGGCGGATGACCTGGCCAGCACGTTCCGCCTGGCGGGCAGTCTTGCCCAAGAGATCAATGAGATCTTCATTGGGAATCTGCTCGTTCTTGGACTGTGCTAGGCGCAAACGCGACACGGCTCCGGAGGAGTAGTTTGCAATTGCGGTGAGGGGCTGATTAAGTTCGTGGGCCAGCGACGAGGCCATCTCCCCCATTGTGACCAATCGGGCTGTCTGCTGAAGGCGATCATATTGTTCGCGTTGCGCTTGCTCATTGGCCCGCTCTTGGGTGATGTCAGTGGCCACCATGAGTTCGACAGCGCGTCCATCGACCCACTGAATATTTCGCATACGTACCTCGAACCAGCGTTGTGCTAAGGGGCTGTAGATCTCTCGGATATCTGCCCACGGTCCGACCGAGGTGTCGCAGAGTGCACGGTGGCCACTCGATAGCGCATTACCAAACCATTTCTTATAGGCCTGATTTGCAAATAATAGTTCATCATCGGGCGAGGGTGGTGCCACCGAGACGGCCGCATCAAGTGCCTGGAGCACGGTGATAAATCGTTCCTGCGCCTGTGCGAGTTCCTGGCGGATTCGGGTCTGCTCACTGATATCAGTCACCGAGGTCATCCAGCCCGTCTGTTTTCCGGTCTGATCAATTAAGGGCGAGGTATACATACGTACAATTAAGCTTGACCCATCCTTACGTCGAATGTTGATGGGTAGGCCAGATGGAGGGCTCTCGCCTGTGAGCATTCGTTCAAGATTCTTCTTGAGCATGGCCTGTGTCTGAGCAGGCCAATAGGGATAGGGGGGTCCACTGCCTGTGAGCTCTTCGGTGCTATAACCCACCATTCGACTAAAGGCAGGATTGACATAGGTGATGCGTCCGGCCAGATCAATCACGCGCATCCCGGTGGACATCGAGTTTTCCATCGCACGTCGAAAGGCGGTTTCCTCGGCGAGTGCCCGCTCGATACCGACACGAGTACGGGTATTACGCCAGATAACAATCTGTGTCACCCCCCCGAGCAGCACGAGTCCAACGATCAGAATCGTAATGACGTCGTTATAACGAAAGTTCGTGGGCTGCGTGTTGTAGCCCCTAAGCTTTACAAGGCCGGTGAGGGGGTCCAGGCCTACCTCATAAAATGGCTTTCCGATTAGTGTTTTGGAATCTCGGGTCTGCGAGATCCAGCGGCCTTTCTCGTCAATCAGGCTAAAGGCCACTCGATTACCAAGTTCGGTAGGAACGGCAGAGAGCAGAAGGCTTTGCAATGAATAGGTCGCAACCAGCGTTCCTCGTGATTCCGCCTCGTGAATCAGTGGCACGTGATAGTCAATATTGACATCGCCCGACCTAACGGTGACCGGCACTGAGTAGGTTGGCTTTTTGGTGTTCGAGGCCATTCGCAGTGCGCTTCGCCGGGATTCGCCGGTGGCGGGTCTGCCGGCGGCACCAAAATTCTGAATCGGGTTATCTTGAGTGGGCACCACATGACGCACGATGCCGGTGTTGTCGATCCAGCCCACAAATGCAATCTCAGGATTTTTGGAGAAAAAGATCTGGGCAAATCGTTGGAGCGACTGTGTGGAGGGTGTGGTCTGGAATTGAAGCGAAAAGGCGGTAAGTTCACCCTCGTTGCGTTCAAGCTTTTCACGAATGCTGCGCTGCGTGCTGTCGACATCATTTCTTAGGGCTTGCTCGCGTTGGCTTTCTTCGGCCGCTGTGAGATACCAGATGATCGCGCCCATCAAACCCGCCAGCACAATCAGGGCCAGTAATGGCGTGAGTAACATCCAACGCTGCGATCGTCTGCTTGGCAGCTTGGCCTGCGTTGGGGGCTGGTAGGGCGGCGGTGCAGCCGAACTTGGGTTGGTTGTCATAGGGGCGATAGGGCAATTACGTCCAAGTGTAGCGAGGGATCTATTTTTTGTAATGTGAAATTAATTGCCGCATAGTGAAAAACAGCTTGCCATGGGGTTAAGCTCCTGCGGACAATGAGGAAAACCAAAAGAAGGAGACCTAAATGAGTGAACCGAAACGCGTCGACATGGACGAGGTCGAGACCCGTGAATGGCTCGAATCCCTCGAGGCTGTGATCGAGAGAGAGGGGCCTGAGCGCGCTCAGTTCATCCTCGAGACACTCATTGATAAGACCCGCCGCACGGGGGGCTTTATTCCGTTTTCGGGTAATACGGCCTACGTGAATACGATTCCAACAGCGCTCGAGGAGCACTGCCCAGGCAATCAGGAATACGAGGAGCGTCTGCGTTCGTGGATGCGATGGAATGCAATGGCGACCGTCGTTAGAACAAACCGTGGCGAAGGGGATCTCGGTGGCCACATTGCGAGCTTTCAGTCGCTCGCCAATATGCTGGGTATTGGTTTTAACCATTTCTGGAAGGGCCCAGAGCACCCACGTGGTGCTGATTTGTTATTTATCCAAGGTCACGCATCCCCGGGGATTTACGCGCGCGCTTTTCTAGAGGGCCGAATCACAGAGGAACACCTCGTTAACTTTCGTCGCGAGGTCGATGGCAAAGGGCTCTCAAGCTACCCACACCCAAAATTAATGCCAGACTTCTGGCAGTTCCCCACGGTGTCGATGGGGCTTGGCCCACTGATGGCTATTTATCAGGCGCGGTTTCTCAAATACTTACACGCCCGCGATATTGCAGATACCGAAGAGCGTAAGGTCTGGGCGTTTTGTGGCGACGGTGAGATGGATGAGCCGGAATCTATGGGCGCTATTGGGATGGCCGCCCGCGAGAAGCTCGATAACCTAGTCTTTGTAGTGAACTGCAACCTCCAGCGGCTCGACGGCCCCGTCCGCGGTAATGGAAAAATTATCCAAGAGCTTGAGAGTGACTTTAGGGGCGCAGGCTGGAATGTCATCAAAGTGATCTGGGGGTCTTATTGGGATCCCTTGCTAGCGAAAGATAAGGATGGAATCTTGCAGCAGGTCATGATGGACACGGTGGATGGCGAGTATCAAAACTACAAAGCAAATGACGGCGCCTATGTTCGCCAGCATTTCTTTGGTAAGCACCCGAAGCTGCTCGAAATGGTCTCCCGCATGACGGACGATGACATCTGGCGTTTAAACCGGGGTGGTCATGACCCGAACAAAATCTACGCTGCATTTTCGGCAGCCGTCAGACACAAAGGCCAGCCCACGGTCATCCTTGTGAAGACCATCAAAGGCTACGGAATGGGCAAGGTTGCAGAGGGGCGCAATACGGCCCACCAGACCAAAAAGCTCGACGACATGACCGTACACGAGTTCCGAGATCGGTTTGGTATTCCAATCCCGGATGACAAGTTGCACGATATTCCGTTTTATAAACCCGCAGACGACACGCCCGAGATGAAGTACCTGCACGAGCGGCGTCAGGCGCTCGGTGGGTATCTGCCCGCAAGGCGTGAGAAGGCGGATGAGGCGCTACAGGTACCTAAACTGGATGTCTTTGCGCCGGTTCTGGAGCCCACCGCAGAGGGCCGTGAAATTTCAACCACGCAGGCCTATGTCAGATGCTTGACACAGTTGTTACGGGACAAATCTCTGGGCCCAAGAATCGTGCCGATTCTTGTCGATGAGGCGCGCACCTTTGGTATGGAGGGGTTGTTTAGACAGATTGGAATCTATTCGGTAGAGCCGCAGAAATACGAGCCAGTCGACCGTGATCAGGTGATGTATTACCGAGAGGATGTCAAAGGCCAGATCCTGCAAGAGGGCATCAACGAGGCCGGCGGTATGAGTTCCTGGATCGCAGCAGCGACAAGTTATTCAACGAATAACCGGATCATGATTCCGTTTTATATCTACTACTCGATGTTCGGTCTACAGCGTGTCGGTGACCTGGCCTGGGCCGCAGGCGATATGCGAGCACGCGGATTTTTATTAGGCGGCACCGCAGGCCGAACAACACTGAATGGTGAGGGCCTGCAGCACGAAGATGGACATAGTCATATCCTCTCTTCGGTGATTCCGAACTGTATTTCCTACGACCCCACCTTTGGTCATGAGGTTGCAGTCATTATCCATTCGGGCCTACAGCGGATGGTGAGCAATCAAGAAGATGTATTTTTCTACATCACCTTGATGAACGAGAATTACGCCCACCCGGGCCTAAAAAAAGGCACAGAGCAAGAGATTCTCAAGGGGATGTATCGGCTGGAAGGCGGGCCGAAGTCCTCCAAACCTCGGGTTCAGTTGATGGGGAGCGGAACGATCCTGCGCGAAGTCATTGAGGCCGCAAAGATGCTCGACGCCGATTTTGGTGTGAGCTCCGATGTCTGGAGCTGCCCGAGTTTTACCGAATTACGCCGCGATGGCATGGAGTGTGAGCGGTTTAACCTATTAAATCCTGGTGCAAAGCAGC
>JACCDY010871692.1_pt1 | contig 31951 bp, 33 predicted proteins | sample 7446391 | NCBI WGS metagenome assembly JACCDY01 (sample SAMN15323451, study PRJNA562643) | freshwater metagenome | isolation source: river surface water | place: USA:Blue River Watershed | collected 2017-08-18 | reverse complement strand
GTCCAGCGGGTCGCGCACCTCGCGGTCCATCTTGTTGACGAAGGTGATGATGGGCGTGTCGCGCTGACGGCACACCTCGATCAGGCGGCGGGTCTGCGCTTCCACGCCATTCGCCGCATCGATCACCATCAGGGCGGAGTCCACGGCGGTCAGGACGCGGTAGGTGTCTTCGGAGAAGTCTTTGTGCCCCGGTGTGTCGAGCAGGTTGATGACGTGGTCGCGATACAGCATCTGCATAACCGAGGACGCCACGGAAATGCCGCGCTGCTTTTCGATTTCCATCCAGTCGCTGGTGGCGTGGCGGCTGGCCTTGCGGGCTTTGACGGAACCGGCGATTTGGATCGCGCCCGAGAACAGCAGCAGTTTCTCGGTCAGCGTGGTTTTACCCGCATCGGGGTGGGAGATGATGGCAAAGGTGCGCCGTCGGCGCACTTCTTCGAGAAGAGACGTCATGAGAAATTTCCGGGGAGGCCTGCATCATAGCTTCTGCGGCTGACGGCAGCCGGGGTGGAAATTCCAGCAACGGTTGTACCGCGTGCACCAGGGGTTCCGCTCGCAAGGGCTTGTCGAGCAGCACGTCCAGGCCGGCGCGGTGACAGGCCAGCAGGTGGTCCGGGGTTCGTTCGCTGGTCATGGCAACCGCGGGAATGCGGGGGCGAGGACTGACCCAGCGCTCGCGCCGGGTTGGGGTCTGGAGCAATTCAAGGCCAAAACCGTCGGGCAATTGCAAATCGAGCAGCATCAGGTCGTAGTGGCGTTCAGCCAGAAAGGCTCGGGCCCAGTGCAGGCTGTTGGCTTCTTCGACCACACAGCCCGGCCAGGTGTATTGAAAAATCACTCGAGCGCACAGCCGGTGTACCGCGTGATCGTCGACCACGAGCAGGCGTGGTGTTGTGGAAGTGGAGGGCGCCATGGGGGAGTCTCGACAAGGTATGGACGCGCAATAACACCATTTCCCCATGGTCATCGACAATCCTGTTTTTTGGGTAGTCATCGCAAATTGGTTAAAATACCCAACAACCGAGGAGCGCTGCAGCCTGCACCCATTCAAACGCAGGCGAGGCTCGGATCTTTATCCAACTGCGCTCACCCACTGTCGACGTGAGGTGAGCACCTCGGGTTTGTCCCAGGCTGGTCTTGCGTCACAGTGGTTAACTCACTGGAGCCGAACCATGAACGCTGTACTCAAACCTGTCACCCCTCCCGACTATTTGGTCGCCGACCTGTCCCTTGCTGCCTGGGGTCGCAAGGAAATCAAAATTGCCGAAACCGAGATGCCTGGCCTCATGGCTATCCGCGAAGAGTTCGCGGCCAAGCAACCCTTGAAAGGTGCTCGCATTACTGGCTCTCTGCACATGACCATCCAGACCGCCGTCCTGATCGAGACGCTGCAGGCCCTGGGTGCCCACGTGCGCTGGGCATCGTGCAACATCTTCTCGACCCAAGACCATGCGGCCGCGGCCATTGCCGCCAACGGCACCCCCGTTTTTGCTGTAAAAGGCGAGACGCTGGAAGATTACTGGGATTACACCCACCGTATTTTCGACTTCGGCGCCAAGGGTACCGAGGGCGAAGGTCCCAACATGATTCTTGACGATGGCGGGGATGCCACCCTGCTGATGCACCTGGGCAAGCAGGCCGAAAAGAACCCGGCTGTGCTGGCCAACCCAGGCAGCGACGAAGAGCGTATTTTGTTTGCCGCCATCAAGGCCAAGCTGGCGCAAGACAGCACCTGGTACACCCGCAAGAGCGCCCAAATCATTGGTGTGACCGAAGAAACCACTACCGGTGTGCACCGCCTGAAGGAAATGTCCGCCAAAGGCACGCTGATGTTCCGCGCCATCAACGTGAACGATTCGGTCACCAAGAGCAAGTTCGACAACCTCTACGGGTGCCGCGAATCCCTGGTGGACGGCATCAAGCGCGCCACCGATGTGATGATTGCTGGCAAGGTGGCCGTGGTCGCCGGCTACGGCGATGTCGGCAAGGGCTCTGCACAGGCCTTGCGCGCCCTGAGCGCTCAGGTGTGGGTGACCGAGATCGACCCCATCAACGCCCTGCAGGCGGCCATGGAAGGCTACAAGATCGTCACCATGGAATACGCAGCGGACAAGGCAGACATTTTTGTCACCACCACCGGTAACCGCGACGTCATCACCTACGAGCACATGGCTGCCATGAAGGACCAGTCCATCGTCTGCAACATCGGTCACTTTGACAACGAGATCCAGGTTGCCAAGCTGGAAGAGAAGTGTCAGTGGGAAGAGGTCAAGCCGCAGGTCGATCACGTGATTTTCCCTGACGGCAAGCGCATCATCCTGCTGGCCAAAGGTCGTCTGGTGAATCTGGGTTGTGGCACCGGCCACCCCAGCTTTGTGATGTCCGCCTCGTTTGCCAACCAGACCATCGCACAGCTCGAGTTGTTCTCCCAGCCCGAAAGCTATGACGTGGGCAAGGTGTACGTGCTCCCGAAGCATCTGGACGAAAAAGTGGCGCGTCTGCACCTCAAGAAAGTTGGCGCGATGCTGACCGAATTGACCGATGACCAGGCGAGCTATATCGGCGTGCCCAAGCAGGGTCCTTACAAGCCTGACGCCTACCGTTATTGAGGGTCATGACGTTGCCCCGTGTATCACGGTGCCCGTGATGCCCGGGGTGACGTCTGTATCGATGCGATGGTGAAACGCATGCGAGCGGACCAGCTGCTGGTGGACCGAGGCTTGGCCGCTTCTCGTTCGCAGGCGCAGCGGCTGATCGCCTCGGGCGCGTCCTGGCGCGACGGCCCTCTGGTGGCTTGGCAGCGCATTGCCAAGAATGGCGAGGCGGTGCCCCACCAGGCTGAACTTCAACTGCTGGACGATGCCGAGTCCCGCTATGTGTCTCGGGGTGGACTGAAGTTGGCGGGTGCATTGCAACTCAGTGGCTGGACGGTGGTGGGCTTGCGTTGCCTCGATCTGGGGCAAAGCACCGGTGGGTTCACGGATTGCCTGTTGCAGCAAGGGGCGGCGCAGGTGGTCGGTATCGATGTCGGGCATGGACAACTGCATGAACGTTTGCGATCCGACCCGCGGGTGGTCTGCGTCGAGCATTGCAACGCACGCACCCTGGTGCCCGCTGACCCGCGCGTGCCAGGGGCCGAGCAAGGGTTTGATCTGATCGTCGGCGACTTGTCGTTCATTTCGCTCACGTTGATCCTGCCGGTGTTGATGCCGTTGATGGCTGCGTCGGGGCGCTTGCTGTTGCTGGTCAAGCCGCAGTTTGAGCTGCAACCGGCTGACATTGGCAAGGGTGGGCTGGTGCGAGACCATGCCTCGTATGGGCGTGTTGAGTCGCGCGTGCGCGAAGCCTGTGTCGAGGTGGGGCTAACCGTGGACGGTTATTGGGACAGCGTCATCACCGGCGGTGATGGCAATCGTGAATTTTGGTTGGGTGCGCACCGCGCGCTCGCATGAGAGCAGACAGGAGTGGCGATGAATGCACAACCCGCACTGAGCATTGAATTTTTCCCCCCCAAGACCGAGGACGGGGTGGGTAAGCTGCGCGCCGTGAGACAAGCGCTGTACACCCTCAAGCCCGAGTTTTGCTCGGTGACCTTTGGCGCGGGTGGCTCCACGCAGTCCGGCACTTTTTCGACGGTTCAGGAAATTCTGGGTGAAGGTGTGCCAGCGGCGTCGCATCTGTCGTGCATTGGTGCCACGCGTGAGAGCGTGCGTGCGCAACTGCTCGAGTTGCGTGCCATGGGGGTGCAGCGTATTGTGGCCTTGCGGGGCGACTTGCCCAGTGGGTATGGGGCCGGTGGCGAGTTTCAATACGCCAGCGACTTGGTGTCCTTCATTCGCGCAGAAACCGGACGTGACTTCCACCTGGAAGTGGCGGCGTACCCGGAAGTACATCCGCAGGCGCGTTCCCCCGAAGCGGATTTAAAGGCCTATGCCATCAAGGTGAAGGCGGGTGCCGACTCGGCCATCACCCAGTATTTCTACAACACCGACGCCTACTTTCGCTTTGTGGACGAAGCCTACAAACTCGGGGCCGATGTGCCGGTGGTACCGGGCATCATGCCCATCACCAACTCGGCTCAGCTGCTGCGCTTTTCGGACGCCTGTGGCACCGAAATCCCGCGCTGGATTCGCCTGCGTTTGCAATCGTTCGGCGACGACTCGGCGTCCATCAAAGCTTTTGGTCTGGATGTGGTCACCGACCTGTGCGACCAACTCCGCACCGCTGGCGTGCCTGGCTTACATTTCTACAGCATGAACCAGAGCGTTGCGACCCTGGCCATCTGCCGCAACCTTGGACTGCTTTGATCGCGGTGCTCAGCGTTCGTCGAAGCTGACCACCAGCCGTGGCGTGAGGGGGCGTGACTGGCAGCTGAGCACGTAACCCTGTTGAACCTCGCTGGCGTCAAGGCCAAAGTTCTTGTCCATGACGACTTCGCCTTCCAGCACTTTGCAGCGGCAGGTCACGCAGACACCCCCTTTGCAGGAGTAGGGCAGATCCAGGCCCTGGTTGAGCGCCACGTCAAGGATGTTCTCGTTGCTGTGCAACCCCATCTCGTGTTGCTTGCCGTCTAGCACAACGGTCAGCCGCACAGGGGCGGTTTGCGCGGACTCGGTGGCACGTGCCGTCGCCGTACCACGAGGCGCGGGAGAGCCGGGGGTAACAAAACGCTCGGTACGGATGCGGTCGGCCGACACGCCAGCTTGCACCAGGGCTTGTTCGGTGGCTTCAATCATGGCCTCGGGCCCACAGATGAACACCTCGTCCATGCTTTTCACGGGCAGCAGGGTGGCGATCAGTGCGCGCACCTTGTCACCATCGATGCGGCCTTGTAGCAGATCCACTTCTTGCGCCTGGCGCGAGAGCACATGCACCAGGGTGAGGCGGTCCGGATAGCGGTCCTTCAAATCTTGCAAGGCTTCGTTGAACATCACGCTGTCCATGCGGCGGTTGCCGTACACCAGAGTGAACTTGGTGCCGGGTTGATCCTCCAGCGTGGAGGCCATGATGGACAAAATCGGCGTGATACCCGACCCGGATGCAAAGCCGACACGGTGCAAGGCTCGCGCACGCTGAATGACAAAGCGGCCATCGGGGGGCATCACCCTGAGCGTGTCACCGGCTTTCAGCTGCTGCGCCGCCCAGTTGGAGAACACACCACCCTCCACGGGACGAATCCCCACTTGCAATTCACCCCGGTTGCGCAACCGACCGCGTGTGGAGCAGATCGAGTAACTGCGCCGAACGTCCTGTCCTTGCACGGTCGCACGCAGGGTCAGGAACTGACCAGGCTGAAAGCTGAAGGTTTCGCGCAGGGTGTCGGGCACCTCCAGGGTGACGGCCACCGAGCCAGCCGCCTCGTCATCAACGCGGGAGACACGCAGCTCATGAAATCGTGGTGAGGCGGACATGGTGAACCTGTGAAGAAAATTCAGTAGGGTTTGAAATAGTCAAACGGCTCCAGGCAGTTCAGGCACTTGTAGAGCGCTTTGCAGGCAGTGGAGCCAAAGTGCGAGACCTCGGTGGTGTGCTTCGAATCGCAGCGTGGACAGGCTGGTTGATCCGAGGCTCCCCGTTTCGCTGCCGAGCGCGGCGCGAACTGCACCACATTCACAGCACCCGAGGCGCATCGCTCAGGCGGTGCGATGCCATAGGCTCGCAGCTTCTCGCGTGCTGCCTCGTTCATCCAGTCGGTGGTCCAAGCAGGCGACAAGCGGGTGGTGACACGCACGGGCACACCCAGTGTTTGCAGCGTACTGCGCACGTCGTCCTCGATTTGTTCCATCGCCGGGCAGCCACTGTAAGTTGGCGTGATGATGACTTCCAACGCGTCCTCATGGTGAAACACCTCGCGCACAATGCCCATGTCGCGCAATGTCACCACCGGGATTTCGGGGTCGGTCAAAGTGTCCAGCACCTGCCAGGCTTGCTGAACCAAGGGATCGAGCGTGTTCACCACTGTCCGTGTGGATGCGCGCGGGCCAGCGATTGCATCTCGGCCAGCAGGTAGCCCAGGTGTTCGGAATGCACCCCGGTCTTGCCCTGGGGGACATAGCCGTCATCAGCAGGCTGGTGCAGCGTGGCTTGCGCCAGACCCGCAGCCACGGTGCGCTGCCAGGCCGCGTGAATGGCGGTCATGTCCAGGCCCTGATCGGCGGCCGCTGTCTCCACAGGCGATGCACTCCAGAACTCCAGTGTGTAGGCCCACAGATGGTCGATGGCCGCTTGCACGCGACGGTGCGATTCCTCGGTGCCGTCGCCCAAGCGAATCAGCCAGTCATGCGAGTGGCGCAGGTGGTAGCGTGTTTCTTTGAGCGAGCGCTCGGCAATGGCTGCGAGCGCACTATCCGCCGCATCCAACAAACCTGACCACACCTCCACCATCAAGGCGCTGTAAAAAAAATTGCGCACCAGGGTGGTGGCGTAGTCACGCTCGGAGACGGCGTAGCCGACCAGGGGGCCATGGTGGGGCAACTCGAGCAGGGTGTAGTTTTTGAATTGCGGCACATCGCGGAAGTACGCCAGCGCATCTTCGGTGCAACCGTCCCCACGGCGCTCGGCAACGAGTTGATAGAGCAAACGCGCCTGGCCAATCAGGTCCAGGCTGATGTTGGCCATGGCAATGTCTTCTTCCAGGATGGGGCCGTGACCGCACCACTCGGCATTGCGCTGTCCCAGCACCAACGCGTTGTCGGCCAGGTGCAGCAGGTAGTCTTGCGGTGCCTGGACCGGGGTGACTGGCGTGTCCATCACATATGCCCCACTTCGTCGGGCAACACGTAGAAGGTGGGGTGGCGGTAAATCTTGCTGGCGGCGGGATCAAACAACTCAGCCTTGTCGTCGGGCTCGCTGGCTGTGATGGTGGCCGAGGGCACCACCCAGATGCTCACGCCCTCTTGGCGGCGGGTGTACACATCGCGCGCCATTTGCAAGGCGTGTTGCGCATCGCTGGCATGCAGGCTGCCGCAGTGCTTGTGCTCCAGGCCTTGCTTGCTGCGAACAAACACCTCCCACAAGGGCCATTCCTTGAGGGCAGGAGGGGGGGTGGTCGTGGTGCTCATGCGGCCTCCTGCATCGTGCGTTGGGTCTCTTTGCGGGCATGCGCCAAGGCGGCATCACGCAGCCATTGGCCGTCATTCCAGGCTTTGACGCGGGTGGCTAGGCGCTCCTTGTTGCAAGGGCCATTGCCATTCACGGTGGCCCAGAACTCGTCCCAGTCGATGGCGCCGTAGTCGTAGTGCTGTCTCGCGTCGTTCCACTTCAGATCGGGGTCAGGGAGGGTCACGCCCAGCAACTCGGCTTGCGGGACGGTGGCGTCTACGAATTTCTGACGCAGTTCATCATTGCTGATGCGCTTGATGCCCCAGCGCATGCCCTGAGCGCTGTTGGGGCTTTGGTCGTCGGGTGGACCAAACATCGCCAGGCATTTCCACCACCAGCGGTTGACGGCGTCCTGCACCAGCGCGCGCTGCTCGGCAGTACCTTTCATCATGGACAACAAAGCTTCGTATCCCTGCCGCTGGTGGAACGACTCTTCCTTGCACACGCGCACCATGGCTCGTGCGTAGGGTCCGTAGGAACAACGACACAGCGGGATCTGGTTCATGATGGCAGCACCATCCACCAGCCAGCCGATCACGCCCACATCGGCCCAGCTGAGCGTGGGGTAGTTGAAGATGGAGCTGTACTTGGCCTTGCCGCTGTGCAGGGCGGCCAACATCTCGTCACGGCTGGTGCCCAGGGTTTCAGCGGCGCTATACAGATAAAGACCATGGCCGGCTTCATCCTGCACCTTGGCGATCAGGATGGATTTGCGCTTGAGCGAGGGTGCACGGCTGATCCAGTTGCCCTCGGGCAGCATGCCCACGATCTCGGAGTGCGCATGCTGGCTGATCTGCCGCACCAGTGTCTTTCGGTACGCCTCGGGCATCCAGTCTTGCGGCTCGATACGGCCATCGGCATCAATACGCCGGTCAAAGGCGGCTTGCAAGTGGGCATGATCGGGCGCGGTGTGGGCCAGGCGCACCGTGCCTTTGTCTTCAGGCGCGGGGGGTAAATCCAGGGCTTGGGTGTACATGCAATTTCCTTAGTAAGGCGCGCTGGCTCACCTCAAAGCAAAACGGTCCAGAACGCGCAAGGGCATCGATGATGTACCCTCGAACGCAGAGTATATCCAATTAACCGACCGATCGGTTGGTTAATTACAAGGGTATTCCCCAGGCCGGCATCGGCCACGCGTACGACGTGGCCGCCTGCGAAGCAGGATGACAAAGCGGGGTGGTAGCGGCTAGACTGGAAGCATGAAAGTACTCGACTCCATCGTGACCCAGGCGGCCAGCATCATGGCGGTGCGACGTGACATCCACGCCCACCCCGAGCTGTGCTTTCAAGAAAATCGCACCGCCGACCTGGTGGCCAGCAAGCTCACCGAGTGGGGCATCCCGGTGCACCGCGGCATGGGCACCACGGGCGTGGTGGGCATCCTGACAAGTGGCACGAGTGATCGGGCCATCGCCTTGCGCGCCGACATGGACGCCTTGCCCATGCAGGAGTTCAACCACTTTGAGCACGCGAGTCGTCACCCCGGCAAGATGCACGCCTGTGGTCATGACGGCCATGTGGCCATGCTCCTGGCCGCTGCCCAGCACCTGGCACAGCACCGCAACTTTGACGGCACGGTGTATTTCATCTTCCAGCCCGCAGAAGAAGGCGGTGGCGGTGCCCGTGAAATGATCAAGGATGGCTTGTTCGAGAAGTTTCCTGTGCAGGCGGTGTTTGGCGTGCACAACTGGCCGGGCATGCAAGTCGGACAGTTTTGTGTGAGCCCGGGCCCGGTGATGGCCTCGAGCAACGAATTCCGCATTGTCATCCGCGGCAAGGGCGGCCATGCCGCTTTGCCCCACAACGGAATAGACCCTGTGCCCATCGCATGCCAGGTGGTGCAGGCGTTTCAAACCATCATCACCCGCAACAACAAGCCGGTGGATGCCGGCGTGATCTCGGTGACCATGATTCATGCGGGCGAAGCCACCAACGTGATTCCTGATTACTGCGAACTGCAGGGCACGGTGCGGACCTTCACCGTCGAGGTGCTGGACATGGTGGAGCGACGCATGCAACAAATCGCCGAGCACATCAGCGCCGCGCATGATGCCACCTGCGAATTTCACTTCCGGCGCAATTACCCAGCCACCTTCAACCACGCCGCTGAAACCGAGTTTTTGCGTGGTGTGATGGCCGACCTGGTGGGCCCTGAGAACGTCAAGCCCCAGGAGCAGACCATGGGGGCCGAGGATTTTTCCTACATGCTGCAAGTGGTGCCAGGGGCCTATGCTTTCATTGGCAATGGCGATGGACAACACCGCGAGACCGGTCATGCGGAAGGGCCTTGCGTCTTGCACAACCCCTCCTACGACTTCAATGACGAGTTGATTCCCCTGGGGGGCACCTTGTGGGTCAAGGTGGTGGAGAAGTGGCTGGCCCAAGCGTGAGCCCGGTCTAGGGGCGGTTTTCTAAACAAGCCGAGCCTGGTGGGCTACAGTCAAATTCCATAGCCTGACCAACAGGCCCACGAGGAGAACACCATGGCCACACGCAACCCCTTCCAGTTTCAAATGCCCGCCGACATGGGGGACAACGTCAAGGCCCAGGCCCAGGAAATCTGGCTGGCCGGCTTGGGCGCTTTTTCCAAGGCCCAGCAAGAGGGCGGCAAGATGTTCCAGACGCTGGTCGATGACGGCGTGACCATGCAGCGCAACGCGCAAAAGGCGGCAGAAGCCAAGATCGCCGAGGCCACCGAGAAAATGACCACCATGGCGCAGCAGTTCACCCAGCAAGCCTCGGTGTTGGGTCAAAAGGCCACTGGGCAGTGGGACCGGCTCGAATCCATTTTTGAAGAGCGCGTGGCCAAGGCCTTGACCCGCATGGGCGTTCCGCCAGCCGAAGCACTGGCCGCCCTGGAGGCCCGTGTCGCGGCCCTGGAGGCCCAACTCAAAACAGGCAGCAAGCCGTCTCGAAAGACGGCTGCTCAGGCCGTTGCGAAGTCCTCGACCAAGACAGGATCCAAGTCGACTGCCAAGGCACCCCTCACCCGGGGGACTCGTTCAACATCTACAGCCAAGACTGCGGCGAAAAAACCTGCCGCCAAGTCAAGCGGCGTTGCCGCCCGTCAGCGCTGAGCTGACCAGACGGCAACGCCGCAGGCGAAGACCACGGCCTGATCGCACCGTGGTCCAGGACGAGGACGAATTCAGCGCTTGAACGCCACCACGTGTTGGTGTTGAACACCCAGGCCTTCGATGCCCAGGGCCATGGTGTCGCCAGCCTTGAGAAAGACCGGTGCGGGCTTGCCGTTTTTCTTGACACCCATGCCCACGCCAGGAGGCGTGCCGGTGGTGATCACATCGCCTGGGTTCAGCGTCATGAACTGACTCACATAGCTCACCAGCTTGGCCACGCCAAAGATCATGGTCTTGGTGTTGCCGTCTTGCATGCGCTGGCCATTGTGGTCCAGCCACATATGCAGTTTTTGCGGGTTGGGTACTTCGTCGCGGGTGACCAGCCAGGGGCCAATCGGGCCGAAGGTGTCGCAACCCTTGCCTTTGTCCCAGCTGCCGCCGCGCTCGAGCTGGTACTCGCGCTCGCTGACATCATTGACCACGCAGTACCCGGCCACGTGGTTCAAGGCGTCCTTTTGCGACACATAACGAGCCTCGGTGCCAATCACGATGCCCAATTCCACTTCCCAGTCGCTCTTGACAGAACCCTTGGGCAGCATGACGTTGTCGTCCGGGCCTTGAATGCTGTTGTTGGCCTTCAAGAACACGATGGGTTCCTTGGGGATCGGCATGCCGGCTTCGGCCGCATGGTCTGCATAGTTCAGACCAATGGCCACGAACTTGCTGATGTGGCTGATGGGGCAACCCATGCGAGGCTTGCCCTTGACCAGCGGCAGCTTGTCGGTCTTGAGTTTGCGCAACTTGGCCAGTGCTTTGTCGCTGAGTTGATCGGGGCTGACATCTTGGATGACCTTGCTGAGGTCACGCAGCTGGCCGTGTGAATCGATCAGGCCGGGTTTTTCCTGGCCGGGTTTGCCATAGCGAACGAGTTTCATGGGGTGTTGCCTCGGGTTAAAAAGTGTGGAACAAATTCAACGGGGAGTGATCGCACGAGCCGTGTGTGCGCTCAATAGGTGGCACGGCCACCCGAGAGATCAAACACAGCACCGGTCGAAAACGAGCAATCCTCGGTGCATAGCCAGGTCACCATGGCGGCGATTTCCTCGGGTTGGCCGAAGCGGCCCATGGGAATCTTGCTCAGCATGAACTGGATATGCTCAGGCGTCATTTGATCAAAGATTGCCGTCTTCACAGCCGCCGGCGTCACGCAGTTGACTCGAACCTCGGTGTCGGCAAGTTCTTTGCCCAGGGATTTGGTGAAACCGATGACCGCGGCCTTGCTGGTGCTGTAGGCACTGGCATTGGGGTTGCCGTCTTTGCCGGCTACCGAAGCGATGTTGACGATGCGCCCGTAGTTGCGCTCGCGCATGTGTGGGGCCAACTCGCGGCAGCACAGGAACACGCCGTTGATGTTGACGTTCATCACCTGTTGCCAAGCATCGACCGGGTAGTCCCACACTTTGGTGTTGGGACCGGTGATGCCCGCGCAGCAGACCAGTGCGTCGACCGGTGCAATGGCCAGTGTCTGGTGAGTGGCCTGGGATACCGAGTCATGCTGCGACACATCAACCGGCACGCAAGCGACGACAGCACCCGGGAATTGCTGTTTGAGCTTCTCGGCGGCCGTGCCCATGCCGCCAATATCACGGTCCCACAAGGTGACCCGTGCGCCGGAGGCGATCATGCGCTGTGCGATAGCAAAGCCCAGGCCCGTGGCGCCACCGGTGATGACGCCGTGGCGTCCTTTCATGTCGAGTTGGTTCATGTCGTGTCTTTCAGATGGTCATGCCGCCATCCACCATGAAGGCGTTGCCGGTGGCGAATTGTGACTCGTCAGAAGCCAGGTAGACGATGATGGGCGCAATTTCGTGGGCCTGGGCCAAACGGCCCATGGGTTGCCGGGCAACGAAGTTCTTGCGTGCCTCGACCGGGTCGGCATAACTGTTGATGCGGTCGCCCAGCGAGGGCGTGTCCACGGTGCCGGGGCAGATGCAGTTGCAGCGGATACCCTGGGCCACATAGTCAGCCGCCACGCTCTTGGTCAGACCAATGACGGCGGCCTTGCTGCTGCCGTAAATAAAGCGATTCGGGAGCCCGCGCACGCTGGAACACACGCTGGCCATGTTGATGATGCTGCCGCCACCCTGGGCGAGCATGCGCGGGATCACTTGCTGGATCATCCAGAACTGCGAGCGAGCGTTGAGGTTGAACGCAAAGTTCCAATCCTCATCGGTGGCTTCCAGGATGGTGCCGTTGTGCACATACCCGGCGCAATTGAACACCGCATCGATCCGCTCCATGGAGGCCACCTGACGGGCGATGGCTGCCTTGTCCAGTACATCGAGCACTGCCGTGGTCACGTTGCTCACGCCCTGATAAGACGCCAGCAAGGGAGCCTTGATATCGGTGGCGACGACCTGGGCGCCTTCAGCGGCCATGGCCAGGGCAGCAGCCTGGCCGATGCCCTGGCCAGCGGCGGTGACAAGAATGGTTTTGCCTTGGAGTCTCATGGGCGTGATCTGTGTGATGGGTTGAAGGGGGAAGGACGCAGGCGCGGTTGCATCGGCAAGGCCTAGGGGTTTGTTCGGATCGAACACGGCTTGACCCTGGGTCCGCACGCATGGGATGATTCTGCAACTGGTCTGACCACTTGTCCAATTCGCGTTATCCCTGATAACCCTCCGCACTCGCTCTCCATTCAGCGTCATCATGCCCTTGCACACCGTTGAGCCCCAGCGCCTGTACCGGCAAATCGCCGAACAGTTGCGCGCGCTTGTGTCAGCGGGGGAGTTTGAGGTGGGACACCGATTGCCGGCAGAGCGAGATCTTGCCTTACAACTCGGGGTGAGCCGTCCTTCCGTTCGCGAGGCGCTGATTGCGCTGGAGGTGGAGGGCATGATCGAGGTGCGCACCGGTTCGGGTATTTACGTTCGTGCGACCGCTGCGGAGGCTACCAAAGGGCGTGCAAGCCACGGTGCTGGTTCGCAGCATCACATCGATGAGGCGCCGCTGGATTGGGGCCCATTGGAAGTCATCCAGGCTCGCGGGCTGATCGAGCCTGAAGCAGCGGCCTTGGCAGCCGAGCGGGCCACCCGCGCGGACATCACCGCCATCGCGGCGGGCTTGAAGCACATGCAGCAACAGGCGCAGCGCGGAGAAGTGCCTCGCGAGGGCGACGAAGCCTTTCACCTCGCTATTGCACACGCCAGTGGCAACGGGGTGCTCCTCGATACGTTGCAGCGCTACTGGCATGCCCGCCACGGTCCGTTGTTCGAGCGCTTGGGCGATTATTTCGAGAGCCCTGAGTCCTGGCAAATCGCACTGACTGAACATGCAGCGATTCTGGCGGCCATCAAAGCCCGAGATCCGCGGCAAGCCCGACACACCATGCAACGCCATCTGCGCATGGCGCTCAGGCGATACAGCGCCAACTGGCGTTGAGGCGTTTGCACATCTTTTCATCCACCACCATTCACCCACCACCAAGGAGACCACCATGACCAAACGACTCAGCCTCAAATTGTTGGCCAGTGCGGGCGCATTGGCTATCACTGCCGCGGGCCTGCTGGGCAGTGCCACCGTATACGCTCAGCAAAAACTCAAGTGGGCCCACGTGTACGAAACCTCTGAGCCATATCACAAGTGGTCGGTCTGGGCCGCCGAAGAAATCAAGAAGCGCTCGAACGGAAAGTTTGACATACAGGTGTTTCCTGCTTCCACACTGGGCAAGGAAACCGATATCAACCAGGGCATGACCTTGGGGACTGTGGACATGATCATCAGCGGAACGTCGTTTGCTGCACGCACCTATCCGCGTCTGGGCATTGCCTACTACCCCTTCATCTTCCGCGATGGTGACCACCTGATTGCCTACTCGAAGAGCCCCGTGTTCCAGGACATGGTCAACGAGTTCCGCGCCAAGACCGGCATCCAGATCACCGCCTACACCTACTATGGCGCCCGTCACACCTCGGCGCAAAAAACCTTCACCAACTGTGAGGGGGTCAAGGGCTTGAAGATTCGCGTCCCTGACGTGCCTGCCTATACCGCCACCTGGCAAGCATGCGGCGCCAACCCGACACCGATCGCCTTTGCCGAGGTGTACCTGGCGCTGCAAAACGGCACAGTCGAAGCACAGGAAAACCCGCTGACCACCATTGAGGCGAAGAAGTTCTACGAAGTGCAAAAAGCCATCATGCTCACCGGTCACATTGTCGATGGGCTGACCACGCAAGTGGCTCCCCATCTGTGGAACCGACTCAGCGAGGCAGAACGCAAGATGTTCATCGATGTGACGCGTGAAGCCGCCGACAAGTCGACAGCCGACATCAAGAAGCGCGAGTCCGAGCTGGTGGCCGAGTTCAAGAAAAAAGGTTTGCAAGTGGTCGAGGTCGATCGCAAGAGCTTCCAGGACACCGTGCTCAAGAACAAGCCGTTGGAGTCGCTAGGCTTTACCCGAGCAGACTTTGACAAGATCCAGGCTGCCAAGTAAGTCGCAACACTGCGCTGTTCATGAACAACACACGCCACGACCCCTCCGACATCGACCTGATGCCCACCGTCATGGGGGAGGACGGTCAATTTCATGCGGTGGACGATGAGGTCGACTTGTCCGACACCACGCCCGAAGCCTGGGTGGCGTTGTTGTTCTTTTGGGCGCTGGGTCTGACGGTGTTCTACCAGTTCTTCACCCGCTACGCCCTCAACAATTCGGCCGCCTGGACAGAGGAAATTGCCCGCTATCTGCTGATTGCCACGGTATTCACCGGAGCGGCCATTGGGGTGGGCAAGAACAACCACATCCAGGTGGATTTCTTTTACCGGTTCATGCCCGCTAGGTTGGGCCGCTTCATGGCCACGGTCGTCGATGTGATGCGGGTCGCCTTTTTTGGGGCGGCCACCGTGCTGACCTGGCAAATGATGGACAAGCTGGGCAGCTACAAAATGACCATCATTGATTTGCCCATGAACCTGGTGTATGGGGTGTGCATGGCAGGATTTGCGGCCATGTGTCTGCGGGCACTGTGGGTGGCCAAGGTGCACTGGCGTCGTGGCTACAGCGTGCTCGAACGCCCGGAGTCCAGCATGCAGGACCGCGATTGACGGTATTGACGGCGTCGCCCACTTCTTCTTTCATTGTGCGGATCTTCCCATGCTCAAGATTTTGTTTCTGTTTTTGATGAGCGGAGGCATTCCCGTGGCGATTGCCATGGCCGGATCGGCACTGCTCTATTTGTTGCTGGTGCCGGGTTCACCACCCTTTGTGGTGATTCATCGCATGGTGTCGGGCATTGACAGTTTTCCCTTGCTGGCGGTGCCCTTTTTTATACTGGCCGGCAACTTGATGAACAACGCTGGCATCACCAACCGTATCTATAACTATGCCTTGTCCTTGGTGGGCTGGCTCAAAGGTGGCTTGGGTCATGTGAACGTGGTGGGGTCGGTGGTGTTTGCTGGCATGAGTGGCACAGCCATTGCCGATGCAGCGGGCCTGGGAACCATCGAAATCAAGGCCATGAAGGATCATGGTTACGACACCGAATTTGCCGTCGGTGTGACGGCGGCATCGGCCACGTTGGGTCCCATCATTCCGCCCAGCTTGCCGTTTGTGATCTACGGCATGATGGCCAATGTCTCGGTGGGCGCCTTGTTTCTCGCCGGCATTCTGCCCGGGGTCTTGATGGCGCTGCTGATGATGATCACAGTGGCCTATTTCGCGCACAAGAACAACTGGGGTTCCGATTACCAGTTCTCCTGGCCGCTCATCATCAAGGCTTTGGTCGAGACCGCTATGGTGATCGGGTGGCCGTTGGGCGTATGGTGGCTGGTGGTGAAGTTGGGTATGCCCCCGCAAGCGACCGTCTTGGGTGCGATCGTGGTGCTTTTTTTAGCTGACAAGGTATTCCAATTTCAAGCCGTGCTGCCGATCATGACGCCGGTGCTGTTGATTGGCGGCATGACCACTGGGGTGTTCACTCCCACCGAAGGCGCTATTGCTGCCTGCGTGTGGGCGCTGATTTTGGGCTTTCTCTGGTACCGCACCCTGACCGCCAAGATGTTCGTCAAAGTCTGTCTGGACACGGTGGAAACCACGGCTACCGTGCTCTTCATCGTCGCGGCCGCCAGTATCTTTGGCTGGATGTTGACCGCCACGGGCGTCACCACGGCCATCAGCGCGTGGGTGCTGGAGTTCACACGCGAGCCCTGGGTGTTCCTGTTGCTGGCCAACCTCTTGATGCTGTTTGTGGGGTGTTTCCTGGAGCCCACCGCGGCCATCACGATTCTGGTGCCCATCCTGGTTCCCATTTGCCAGCAACTGGGTATTGATCTCGTGCATTTTGGGCTGGTCATGGTGCTGAACCTCATGATTGGCTTGCTGCATCCGCCCATGGGCATGGTGCTGTTTGTCTTGGCCCGAGTGGCCAAGCTCAGCGTGGAGCGCACCACCATGGCCATCTTGCCCTGGCTGGTGCCCTTGCTGGGCAGCCTGATCGTGATCACCTATGTGCCGAGTCTGGTGCTGTGGTTGCCCAAGATGGTGTATTGATCAAAGAGAGATGACATGACCCCCTATATCCGTTTACATGCCGCCGATGATGTGGTGATTGCACGCAGCCAGCTCATGAGTGGTGCTGCGATTGAAAACTTCCAGGTCAAAGGCCTGGTACCCCCAGGGCACAAGGTGGCTGCGCGCAACATCGCTGCGGGTCAACCCGTTCGCCGCTACAACCAGATCATCGGCTTTGCCTCGCAGCCCATTGCGGCGGGCGAGCATGTGCATGTGCACAACCTCAACATGGGGCCCGAGAAAGGCAGCTTCGCGCGCGACTATGCGTTTTGCAGCGACGTCAAGCCGGAGCCTGCACGCCAGGAGGCGACTTTCATGGGCATCGTTCGCCCGGATGGTCGAGTGGCCACACGCAACTACATCGGCATTCTGTCCAGCGTGAACTGCTCGGCCACCGTGGTGCGTGCCATGGCAGACCACTTCTCGCGCCGCACCAACCCGTCGGCGTTGGCCGCTTTTCCCAACGTCGACGGCGTGGTGGCACTCACGCACGGCACCGGCTGCGGCATGGGCTCGGAAGGGCTGGGCATCACCTTGTTAGAGCGCACCCTGGCGGGTTATGCCACGCATCCCAATTTTGCGGGCGTGATCATGGTGGGGCTGGGTTGCGAGGCCAACCAGATCAACACCTGGCTCACGCGCAGCGGCTTGCAGGAAGGCAAGACCTTGCACACATTCAATATCCAGGACATCGGGGGTACAGCCAAGACGGTGGCCAAGGGAATCGCACTGGTCGAGCAGATGCTGCCGCAAGCCAACGCGGTTCAGCGTGTGCCCTGCAGTGCCTCGCACATCGTGGTGGGTTTGCAGTGCGGCGGTTCGGACGGGTATTCGGGTATCAGTGCCAACCCGGCACTGGGTGCCGCGGTGGATTTGCTGGCCGCTCATGGCGGCACAGCCATTTTGAGCGAAACGCCGGAAATCTATGGCGCCGAGCACTTGCTGACCCGCCGAGCGGTCACCCAAGCCGTGGGCGAGAAACTGGTGGAGCGCATCAAGTGGTGGGAGCATTACACCGAGATCAACCAGGGCGAGATGAACAACAACCCGTCACCGGGCAACAAGGCGGGCGGTCTCACCACCATCCTCGAAAAATCGCTGGGGGCCGTGGCCAAGGGCGGCACCACCAACCTGCAGGCGGTTTATGAATATGCTGAGAAAGTCAATGCGCACGGCTTTGTCTACATGGACACCCCGGGCTACGACCCGGTGAGTGCCACAGGGCAAGTGGCCGGTGGCGCCAATCTGATTTGCTTCACCACCGGTCGCGGCTCAGCCTATGGGTGCGCCCCATCGCCCTCGCTCAAGCTTGCCACCAACAACACCTTGTGGAAACGTCAGTCCGAGGACATCGACATCAACTGCGGTGACATCGTGGACGAGGGTGTCTCCATTGAAGCCAAGGGGCGTGAAATATTCCAGGCGATTTTGGACTGTGCATCCGGTAAACCCAGCAAGTCCGAGCAGCATGGCTATGGGCAGCAGGAGTTCGTGCCCTGGCAAGTCGGTGCGGTGATGTGACGCGGGTTGCCACCCTGAAGGCAGCACACTCTTTTCTTGTTTGACCGGGAATTTTCATGGCGCATATTTTTCAAGCCGATGACCTTGAGCGCAAGGTGGCCAGTCTCTTTGCCGCGGCCGGCAGTCTGCCCGCCGAAGCCCAGCAAGTGGCGGCCAACCTTGTACTCGCCAACCTGAGCGGGCACGATTCGCATGGCGTCGGCATGGCACCACGTTATGTAGACGCCATTCTCGAAGGCGGTCTTGTTCCCAACACGAAAGTGGCCACCCAGGTCGATACGGGTATGCTGCTGGGGCTCGATGGTCAACGTGGCTTCGGCCAGATCGTAGGCGTGCAGGCGATGGAGGCTGCCTTTGCCAAAGTCGAACAGCACGGCGCGTGTATCTTCTCGCTGGCGCGCGCGCACCACCTGGGACGGATTGGTCACTTTGCCGAAATGGCGGTGGCCCGGGGGTGGGTCTCGCTGCACTTTGTCAACGTGCTTTCACGGCCGGTGGTGGCACCCTGGCAGGGCGGCGATGGGCGCTTTGGCACCAACCCCTGTTGTATTGGCATTCCCGTGGGCGTGGGCGATGCGCGGCGTGAGCCCATCATCCTCGACTTCGCCACCAGCCGTGTGGCGCAAGGCAAGATGCGTGTGGCCTACAACGAAGGCAAGCAAGTCCCGCCTGGCACCCTGATCGACGAAGCCGGACAACCCACGACCAACCCTGGCGTGGTGGTGGTGCCGCAAAGCAACGGGGGCTATGGTGCCTTGATGACTTTTGGTGAGCACAAGGGCTTTGGCATGGCCGTGGCGTGTGAATTGCTGGGCGGTGCATTGAGCGGGGGGGGCACCTGGCATCGAGAGCCCGACAACCGCCGTGCGGTGCTCAACGGCATGCTCACCATCGTGATTGACCCCCAGGCCCTGGGGACGCAGGCCTCGTTTGCCGAAGAAACCTTGGCCTTCATTGACTGGTTGCGCAAGAGCCCAGCCGCACCGGGGTCCGAGGGCGTGGTGCTGGCCGGAGAGCCCGAGCGTGCCGCCCGCGTGCAGCGCCGTCACGAAGGCGTGCGTGTGGACGATGCCACCTGGCAAGAAATTGTGACGGCCGCAGGGAAAGTCGGGGTAAGTGTATGAGCGTTGGGTTGAACGCGGCCTCGCTGGCCAGCCTGCCCCCCGCGATTCGACGTCCGCCGGTCCGCTCTACGGTGGCACCGGGGGTGGTGCATCTGGGGCTGGGGGCGTTTCATCGGGCGCACCAGGCGGTGGTGTATGACGCGCTGGCGGCGCTGGGGGATGACCGGTGGGGGGTGTTCGGGGTGGCCATGCGCTCCCCCGATCTGGTGAGGGCCTTGCGGGCACAAGACCATTACTATGCGGTTGAAATTGCCAGCCGGGCCGAATCCTGGTGGCAGGTGATCGGTGCCTTGCGTGACTCGGCGGTGGCCGCCACCGAGCCGCAGCGCGTGGTGGAGGCCATGGCAGCACACTCCACCCGCTGGATCACGCTCACCGTGACGGAGAAAGCCTACAACCCGGCGCTGGCGCAGTTCATCGTGCAAGGCTTGCATGCGCGGCAGGCGCGCGGGCTGCCCGGCGTGACACTGGCCTCGTGCGACAACCTGTCGTCCAATGGCGATCAATTGCGTGCCTTGTGTCGGGAGGCTGCTCGTGCCATCAGCCCTTCGCTCGCAACCTGGGTGGACCAGCAATGCCGCTTCCCCAACAGCATGGTGGACCGCATCGTCCCGCAAAGTGATGAGCGGGTGCGCCTGGCTGCACGTCAGGCCCTGGGTGTGGAAGATCTTGCACCCCTCAGCACGGAAGGCTTCTGGGAGTGGGCCATCGAGCGCAGTCAACTCGACGCGGCCGATGCTGCCGCACTGGCCAGCGTGGGCGTGATGGTGGTGGACGATGTGAAGGCCTTTGAAGAGGCCAAACTGCGCATGCTCAACGGTGTGCATTCGGCCATTGCCTGTATCGGGGCTGTGGTGCCGCAAAACACGGTGCGGGAAACCGTCAGCCTGCCTTGGGTGCGCGAATTTGTTCGTGGCTTTTTGGATGAGGTGGCGCCGGTGGTTCGTCGCCCCAACACCGACGCCTACCGGGATGCCTTGCTCACACGGTTTGTCAATCCAGCGTTGCATCATCGTTGCCATCAGATTGCGCAGGATGGTTCGGTCAAGATTACCCAGCGCTGGGTGCCCGCCACGCTGGCGCTGCAAGCCCTGGGCAAACCCACCCCTTATCTCATCATGGCGACAGCCTGCTGGCTGCGTTACTGGCTCGCCCAGGACGAGCAAGGACAGGCGTACGATTTCAATGACCCCTTTACCCAGCCGTTACAGGCGCTGGTGAGGGCGGCGCAAGATGACGGCGATTGCGTGGATCGGCTGTTGCACTTCGAACCTATCTGGGGCACGGAGTTGCCTCGCGCCTCAGGGTGGTTGGCTGCGGTTCGGCGTGACTTTGACTCGATCCAGGCGCAGGGTATTCAAGCGGCGGTGTCCGGTTTGGCGACATGAAGATCACAGGTGCTCGCCTCATCATCTGCTCGCCGGGGCGCAACTTTGTCACCCTCAAGATCGAGACGGACGAGGGCCTGACCGGTCTGGGCGACGCCACGCTCAATGGGCGTGAGTTGTCGGTGGCGAGTTATTTGCAAGACCACGTCATTCCCTGTCTGATCGGACGCGACGCTCATCGCATCGAGGACATCTGGCAATACCTCTACCGAGGAGCCTATTGGCGACGCGGGCCGGTGACCATGACGGCCATTGCGGCGGTGGACATGGCCCTGTGGGACCTCAAGGCCAAGGCCGCTGGCTTGCCGTTGTATCAATTGCTGGGGGGGCGCAGCCGCGAGGGTGTGATGGTCTACACCCATGCCAACGGCAGCGATATTGCGCACACGGTGGACGAAGTGCTGAAGGCCAAGGCCGAGGGTTATCGGGCCATTCGCGCGCAATGTGGTGTGCCGGGTCTGGACAAGGTGTATGGTGTGGGCCAAGGCGGGCACTACGAGCCGGCCGATGCCAGCCTGCCCAGTGAGCACGACTGGGACACGGCCAAATACCTGCGACACACCCCCCAGGCTTTTGAGGCATTTCGCGACGCCTTGGGGCCAGACATCCATTTGTTGCATGATGTGCACCATCGCCTCACGCCCAACGAGGCTGCTCAACTCGGTCGCGCACTCGAGCCGTGCCAGTTGTTCTGGATGGAGGACCCCACGCCGGCCGAAAACCAGGCGGCCTTCCGGTTGATTCGCGAGAAAACCACCACGCCCCTTGCGGTGGGGGAAGTGTTCAATTCGATCTGGGACTGCAAGCAGCTGATCGAAGAGCAGTTGATCGACTACATCCGCACCACCGTGCTGCATGCCGGCGGCATCACGCACCTGCGGCGCATTGCCGACCTGGCCTCTTTGTATCAAGTGCGCACGGGCTGTCATGGCGCTACCGATCTATCACCCGTCAGCATGGGCGCAGCCTTGCACTTCGACACCTGGGTGCCCAACTTCGGCATTCAGGAATATATGCACCACAACGCCGAGACGCTGGACGTCTTTCCGCACGATTACCACTTCCAGGATGGTTTGCTGCACTGTGGCGAAAAGCCTGGCCACGGTGTCGAGATCGACGAGAAATTGGCCGCGAAATTTCCTTATCAACGCGCCTACCTGCCGGTCAACCGGCTGCAGCGCGATGGGGCGATGTGGGACTGGTGAGCACCACCCTGTAAGACGATGTGCTCAGGGGCTACGGCGGGGTGCCCTGTCTTCAGACACTCAGAAAAACAGGGGTAGGCTCGCGTCCAGGTGTTCCATGGGCGACTTCTTGAACCCTGAGCGTGCAAAGCGGTGTAACCGGCCTTGTGTGAAGCTCACCAGAGCCGAGGCGCGAACTTGAGCCTCGACGGTGGGGGTGGACGACAGTTTGACCGACTCCGACTCACGCAGCACCTGGCGCAGGCTCAGTTCGATGCGATCGAAAAACTGGTTCATCCGCTGGTGCAGGCGCTCGTTCTCGAACACCAAGGCATCGCCAACCATCACGCGAGTCATGCCCGGGTTCTTGTCGGCAAATTGCAAGAGCATGGACACCATGCGAGCCGCTTTTTGTTCGCCGGGTTCCTCGCGTTCGGCAATCTGGTTGACCAGCGTAAACACGCTGTGCTCAATGAAGTCAATCAGACCCTCAAACATCTGCGCCTTGCTCGCGAAGTGACGGTACAGCGCGGCTTCGCTCACCTGCAGCTTGGCGGCGAGGGCCGCGGTGGTGATGCGCTCGGCACCCGGTTGTTCGAGCATGACGGCCAGGGTTTGCAGGATCTGCACCCGGCGTTCACCCGGCTTGGGGCGTTTGCGTGCAGGAGCCTGGGCGTCTGTTGCGGGGGCTGAGGGGTTGTCGTGTTCTGCCATGGCTGCCTCCTGGGGTGGTCGGCTCAGTGGGAACGGATCATGGTGCCGAAAGCCTGATCGGTCAGGATCTCCAGCAGCATGGCGTGGGGGACGCGGCCATCGATGATGTGCACGGAATTCACACCGCTCTTGGCAGCGTCGAGTGCACCGCTGATCTTGGGCAGCATCCCGCCGCTGATGGTGCCGTCGTCAAAGAGCGCATCGATCTGGCGTGCACTCAGATCGGTCAGCAGGTTGCCCGCCTTGTCGAGCACGCCGGGGGTGTTGGTCAGGAGCACCAACTTCTCGGCCTTGAGCACGGTGGCGAGCTTGGCTGCCACCACATCGGCATTGATGTTGTAGCTCTCATTGTTCTCGCCGAACCCAATCGGGCTGATGACCGGGATGAAGGCATCGTCCTGCAAGGCCTTGACCACGCTGGGGTCGATACCCACGATATCGCCCACCTGGCCAACGTCGTACTCCTTGCTGGGATCTTTGTTGTCGACCATTTTGAGTTTGCGCGCGTGAATCATCCCGCCGTCGCGCCCCGTCAAACCCACGGCTTTGCCCCCGGCCTGGTTGATCAGGCCGACGATGTCTTGTTGCACTTCGCCACCCAAGACCCACTCCACCACTTCCATGGTTTCGGCGTCGGTTACGCGCATGCCTTGGATGAATTCGCCCTTCTTGCCCAGACGGTTGAGCGCGGTCTCGATTTGCGGACCGCCGCCGTGTACCACCACCGGGTTCATGCCCACCAGTTTGAGCAGCACCACGTCTTCAGCAAAGTCGGCTTGCAGGGCGGGGTCGGTCATGGCGTTGCCGCCGTACTTGATGACCAGGGTCTTGCCGTGGAACTTGCGAATGTAGGGCAAGGCCTGCGCCAGGATCTCGGCCTTGTCGCGCGGGGCAATGGAGGGGATATCGGTCATGGTCGGGAGAAGCGAGGGTTCACTTAGGGCAGATTGTGCCCCAACTTCAGCCCTGGGTTCGGACCGAGTCCCATCCCGGGGCGGCGGCATCCTTGGCCGCCAGCAGCGGGGCGCTCAGGCCTGTCTCGGCCAAGGGCCAGTCAATGGCGAGTTGCGGGTCATTCCAGCGCAAGCAGCGCTCGTGGGCGGGGTACCAGTAGTCGGTGGTTTTGTACAAGAATTCGGCGCTGTCGCTCAGCACCAAAAAGCCATGCGCCAAGCCGGGGGGTATCCACAGTTGTCGCTTGTTCTCGCCCGAGAGTCGCGCCCCGGCCCATCGTCCGAAAGTTGGCGAGCCGTGTCGGATGTCCACGGCCACATCAAACACCTCGCCTTGCGTCACCCGCACCAACTTGCCCTGCGCATGCTCCACCTGGTAATGCAAACCGCGTAGCACGCCTTTGGCTGAACGACTGTGGTTGTCCTGCACGAATGGCAGCGACACCCCGGTGCAGCGCTCAAAGTCACGCGCATTGAAACTCTCAAAAAAATAACCGCGTGCATCGCCAAATACCTGTGGATCCAGGATCAGCACGCCTTCGATCTCGGTGGGGGTGACGGTGTAAGCCATTCGGTATTTCTGTGATTCAGTCAGTGGGGACGACTCTTGAGGGGAGAGAGGAGGCAGACGCCGATTTAGCGAAGCTCTGAATAAATTGGAATCTGACCCCAATTAACCAATTAACCCAATCAATCCGTCTCGGCTGATCAGGGTTTGAGGAGTTGCAGCAAGTATTGCCCATAAGCGTTTTTGGTCAGGGGGTGGGCCAGTCGTTCAATTTGAGCGGCATCGATCCAGCCCTGGTGGAAGGCGATTTCTTCGGGGCAGGCCACCATCAGGCCCTGGCGCTTTTGCAAGGTGGCGATGAAACTCGCGGCTTCTTGCAAGCTGTCATGGGTGCCGGTATCGAGCCAGGCATAGCCTCGGCCCATGATTTCCACTTGCAATTGCTGCTGCTCGAGGTAGCAGCGGTTGACATCGGTGATTTCGAGTTCGCCGCGGGCCGAGGGCTTGATGTCGGCCGCAATGCGGCAAACCTGTGTATCGTAAAAGTACAGGCCGGTGACCGCATAGTTGGACTTGGGTGTCTTGGGTTTTTCTTCGATACTGACCGCGCGCTGTTGTCCATCGAACTCCACCACGCCATAGCGCTCAGGATCGTGCACATGGTAGGCAAACACGGTGGCACCGCTCAAGCGGGATTGCGCGCTGGCCAGTTGCTTGACCAGATCGTGCCCGTAGAAGATGTTGTCGCCCAGTACCAGGGCGCTGGGGTGAGAACCCACAAACTCGCGACCGATGATGAAGGCCTGCGCCAGGCCATCCGGACTGGGTTGCACCGCATACTCGATCTGCATGCCCCAGTTGGAGCCATTGCCCAGCAACTCCTGGAAGCGCGGCGTATCCTGCGGGGTCGAGATGATCAACACTTCGCGAATCCCGCTCAGCATCAGCGTGGTGAGCGGGTAGTAGATCATCGGTTTGTCGTACACCGGGAGCAGTTGCTTGGAAACGGCCTGCGTCACGGGATACAGGCGTGTGCCCGAACCGCCGGCGAGGATGATGCCTTTGCGGGTGGTCGAAGGGTTCATGCGGCAAGGCTCCTGAGTTCATCGAGCGTGCTTCGAACGCCGGCTTGCCAGTCCGGCAAGATGACGCCAAAGGTCTGCTCAAACTGTGACACATCCAGCCGTGAATTCAAGGGCCGTTGTGCAGGGGTGGGGTAGTCCGTGGTGGAGATGGGAGCAACCTGCAGCGCAGAAGCCTGGAGTGTCCAACCTCTGGCCGAGGCCTCGCTCAAGACCAGCCGCGCGTAGTCACACCAGTGGGTGACGCCGCGCGGCGCCAGGTGGTACAGGCCCCACGCCGGTGTGGGGGGGGCGGCAGTCTCGCCATCCAGACAGGTGCGCCAGGCATGCCAAGCCATCTGCGCCAGCAGGCGGGCCGGTGTGGGCACGCCCACCTGATCGGCTACCACGCGCAAGCTGTCTCGCTCGGCCGCCAGCCGCAACATGGTTTTCAGAAAATTGCCGCCGTGTGCACCCATGACCCAACTGGTTCGCAAGATCAAATGGCGCGTCAAGTATTGCCGAATGCCAGCTTCACCCTGAGCCTTGGTCCTTCCGTACACGGAAATCGGTTCTACGGGATCACCTTCGCGGTGGGGTTGATCGCCCGTGCCGGCAAAGACGTAATCGGTGGAATAGTGAATCAACGAAGCGCCCACAGCGGTCGCTGACTGAGCCAGGACAGTGGGCAACGTTGCATTGAGGGCTTGCGCCAGGTCGGGTTCGGACTCGGCCTTGTCCACGGCGGTGTAAGCCGCTGCATTCACAATCAGTTGAGGTCGCTGGCGCAGCACCCAGTCGCGCACAGCCGTTGAATCTGCAAGATCCAGTTGCTGACGGGTGGGCGACTGCACGTGAATCCAGGCCCCCTCGTGTTGGAACAAGCGCTGCCATTCGGTGCCCACCTGACCACTGCCGCCGAGCAGCAAGATGTTCAGGGCCCGATGGCGCTCAGCCATACTGGGTCGCCACCCACTGGCGGTAGTTACCGCTGGTGACATCCTCTACCCACTGGGTATGGGCCAGGTACCAGTCGATGGTTTTGGTGATGCCGGATTCAAACGTCTCGAGTGGTTTCCATCCCAGCTCTTGTTCGATCTTGCGGGCGTCAATGGCGTAGCGGCGGTCATGACCGGGGCGGTCTTTCACGAAGGTGATCTGGCTGGTGTAGGACTGGCCATCCGCGCGTGGGCGCACCGCATCCAACCGCTGGCAGATGGTGTTCACCACCTCCAGGTTAGGTTTTTCGTTCCAGCCACCGATGTTGTAGGTCTCGCCCACACGTCCGGCTTCCAGCACCCGCAAAATCGCGCGGCAATGGTCCACCACATACAACCAGTCTCGCACCTGCTGGCCATCGCCATAAATAGGCAAGGGCTGACCTGCCAGGGCATGGTGGATCACCAGTGGAATGAGTTTTTCCGGGAAGTGGTAAGGCCCGTAGTTGTTGCTGCAGTTGGTGGTCAGCACCGGCAGGCCGTAGGTGTGATGCCAGGCTCTCACCAGGTGATCGCTGGCCGCCTTGCTCGCCGAGTAGGGGCTGTTAGGCTCATAGGCCTTGGTTTCGGCAAAAGGTGGATCGGTGGGGCCGAGCGTGCCATACACCTCGTCAGTGCTCACATGGACAAACCGAAAGGCCTCACGCGGCACAGGGGCCAGCGTCTGCCAATAGCCGCGAACGGCTTCGAGCAACTGGAATGTGCCCACCACATTGGTCTGGATGAAATCCCCAGGGCCGTGAATGGACCGATCGACGTGTGATTCGGCTGCAAAGTTCAGCACGGCGCGGGGTTGGTGCTCGCTGAGCAAACGCTCCACCAGCACGCGGTCGCCAATGTCGCCTTGGACAAACACATGCCGTGGGTCCTGCTGGAAGCTGGCCAGGTTGGCCAGGTTGCCCGCGTAGGTGAGTTTGTCCAGGTTGACGAGGGTTTCGTCGCTGGCAGCCAGCGCGGTGTGTACAAAGTTACTGCCAATGAAGCCAGCGCAACCGGTAACCAGTAAAGTCATGGTGATCGTCAGGGCAACAACGAAACAGACTTATTCCTCGGCGGCCTTTTCCAGCACCACCTGCCGCACCATGTCGCGCAGCAACTTTTTCTCCTGGAAACTCAAGGTGCGCTCCAGTACTTTACGCACTTGCAACAGCAAGTGACGATCCACTTCCTGGGGAATGCCACGGCTGTCTTGCAATTCTTCGCGCAGGTCCAGACGAATGTCCTCAGGCTCCTCGTCCCACCACACTTGCACCACTTCTTGCAACTTGGCGCGAACTACTTCCGGATCGGGGGCCTCAGTGTCGGCTCCCATGGGGTGCAAGGATGGGCTGTCCACAGAGGGCTGGCGCGAGGACAACAAGTCACGAATGGCTTGCGAATGCATGACGATGCGCCGATCGGCCTGCTCGAGCATGCGTGTCCAGCCTGGGTCGGTTTCAAACAACTTGGGCAGGTTGCGCGACGACTCGTCGCACACCAGATGAACACTCATGCCATGCAATTGGGCCTGGTCGATCAATGGGGTGAGTCGTTCGTCATCACTGACCAAGAGCAGGTGCTCACAGGCCCGGTGGCTCACCAGTTGGTTCAGATCAGCGCTGATGGTGCGAAGCATGGAGGCGCCCTTGTCTTGCTGGTGGTTCACCAGCAGTCGCACCACCTGGTCGTTCGGGTACTGGCCGTCATGCTGGTCGGTGTACCAGTAAATGCGGCGTAGGTCGCAATGCAATCCCCACTGCTGCAACAAAGCCGTGAACACGCCGTGCAAGGCGTGACGGTTGAGCTTGTCTTCACCCGCTGCCTCGCTGTCGGTGGCCAGTAACCAATTGAGGAAACGTCCATCAACCAGGGCAATGCAGTCCTGGCCGCGGTCATATCGAGGGGCGTGGGTGTGGTGGTGTGATTCGCGTTTCAAAATAAATACTCGAGTAGGTTGAACAAACGTGGGTAGAAGGCCCCATAGCCTGTCGGTAGCACACAGGCATTATAGGAGGCATTCCGAGTCGCCGGGGCTGTCGAAGGGCAAGAGGTTCACATGCAACGATTCCTTTCAGATTGGGGCTTGCAAAACGGCGATCAAGTCCATCAGCCGCGGATCCGCGAAATCGGCCGGAGTCACGTAGCCACGGTCACTGGCAGCCAGGGCGATACCGGCTTGTTCAAAACACGCAGCCACGTATTCCGAGCAAATGAATGCCTTCAAGGATGCATCCTTGCCATGTGACAGGGGTGCTTGCAGTGAACTGCCCAGAATGCGGGCTGCGATACGCACGATTTGCAGGTGGTTGTAGGCGTTGCCGAAGTGGTCGACTGCAAATTGCAACATGCGCTGGACCTGATGCGCAGACGAAACGCTGGCAAATGTGCGGTGGCGCACCACAGCCAACCCGCCCGGATAGGGGCGACCCTGCTCGTAGTCCGTGAGGTAGCGAGACAGGGGCACAGTGCGCACGCCAAAGGTTTCAACGCTCTCAAACAGCAGGATGCGGTCAATGGCATCAAGCCTAACGATCAGGGCCACATGGCTCCAAGGGCTGTCGGTGGCTTGCTGGATCAAGTCGGAAAACACCCCGCTGCCGCTACACAGCAGAATGTCGCCGGTTTGCAGGCGCTCACGCAGCGCCTGGTTGTAGGGGAGCGTGGGCTCGAGAGGAAAGGTCCGGGGTGTGAGTGACATGCGGTCATCATGCGATGACCACACGTTCCAGAGAAGGGCTTTACGGGTGTGAAATCCGTGCTCTGTGACGTGAGCAGATCACACAACAGGCAATGTCAGACCGACTCGCCCAAGCTATAGGTTTTCAGGGGGGCACCACTGACTTGCTCGTCAGTCTTGCCAAAGCGCCGAACCCGGGTTCCGTACCAAGACAGGGCTGCATCCAGAGCCTTTTCATCAAAGTCTGGCCACAGGGTGTCGGTGAAATAGAGCTCGGTGTAGGCCATTTGCCACAGCAGGAAGTTGCTGATGCGCGATTCTCCGCCCGTGCGAATGAGCAAGTCCGGGTCGGGCATATCAGCCGTGCTGAGATGTTCGGCCAGATCCTGTTGAGAAAGTGCCGACATCGGCTCATCCGGATTCGCGGCTTGCCAGGACTGAACTGCTTGCAGGATATCCCACTGGCCACCGTAGTTGGCGGCCACGGTGAGGTTCAACCGGGTGTTGTGTGCCGTGGCCGATTCGGCTTCCTCGATCAGCCGCTGCAACGGCAGATCGAAGGCCTCGCGGTTGCCGATGATGCGCAGGCGCACGCCTTGCTCTCGCATCTCCTTGACTTCCCGGGTCAGGTACTGGATGAACAGGGACATGAGAGCCGACACTTCATCGGCCGGGCGGCGCCAGTTCTCGGTGCTGAAGGCAAAGATTGTGAGGAACTCTATGTCCCGATCAGCACAGGCCCGCACGACGCGCCTGAGTCCGCTCGCGCCCATCAAGTGTCCAGCTTGCCGCGGCAAGCGCCGACGCTTGGCCCAACGGCCATTGCCGTCCATGATGATGGCCAGGTGACGTGGAGAGGCGCGCATGTGGGTGGAGGCGTGATCGCGACTATTGACTACTTAGAGTACATACCATTGTATCCAATGAGGCCTGAGCGTGCCCCATTGAACGGATATAACCCCACCATTATTCATCAATTTGCCAATGGTCGCAGGTCATGGATCGCGATGCTGACTTGCTGCGGCTGGCTGATGAGTTCAATCAGCACCATGGCACGCAGTTCACCATCGCGTTGCTGCAGGATGCCCTCCAACCCTTGCAGGGGGCCGCTGACGAATTGCACCGCATCCCCTTCCTTGAGCAGGTATTCGCGCCGTGAGCCATCGGCCTGCTGGAGCGCCTGAATCAACGGGTCGGGCACCACGGCGGGCACATTGCCGAAGCTCACGAGCTTGCTCACCCCCAGGGTGGAGCGGATCGGGGACCAATTGCTCTGGGTTGTGTCGAGTTGGATGAACAGGTAGCGGCTGAACATCGGCTCGATCACGCGGGTGAGCTTGCCGCGGCTTGGTGTGAACAACGTACCACTGCATCTCAGAGGAAAGGGTCATTCCACCGACAGCGGGACAGGAAAGCGGCTGGGCAGGGCAGGGGTGTCAAAGGCGATGTCACCCTCGGGGACCGGCAGGCCATCGGCCCTCAGACCGACAAAATCAAAAGCCTGGCGATCCATCAAGTGCGAGGGCACCATGTGTTGCAGGGCGTTGGCCATGTTGTCCAACCGACCAGGAAACTGTTTGTCCCATGCACGCAGCATGTCGCCCACCTGTTTGCGTTGCAAATTCTCCTGGCTGCCGCACAGCGTGCAAGGAATGATGGGGAATTGCCGATGGTCGGACCAGCGCACGATGTCCTTCTCGGCCACATAGGCCAGTGGACGGATGACCACATGACGCCCATCGTCGCTTTGCAGTTTGGGCGGCATGCCCTTGAGTTTGCCGCCAAAGAACATGTTGAGAAAGAAGGTTTGCAGGATGTCGTCGCGGTGATGGCCCAGGGCAATCTTGGTGGCGCCCAATTCATCCGCCACCCGGTACAGAATGCCGCGCCGTAAGCGAGAGCACAGACTGCACATCGTCTTGCCCTCGGGAATCTTGTCCTTGACAATGGAATAGGTGTCCTGGTTTTCGATGTGAAACTTGATGCCCACACGCGACAGGTACTCCGGCAGGATGTGCTCAGGGAAACCCGGTTGTTTCTGGTCCAGATTGACCGCGATCAGTTCGAAGTCCACGGGGGCGCGCTGCTGCAACTTTTGCAGGATGTCCAGCAGGGTGTAACTGTCTTTGCCGCCCGACAGGCACACCATGACCCGATCGCCGGCCTCGATCATGTGGTAGTCCACCACGGCCTGGCCGACCTGACGGCACAGGCGCTTTTCAAGCTTGTGGGTCTCGCGCTGAAGGGTGTCGGGGGTGGGCATGGCTGTATTGTCGCAGGGGCGGACCTGGGGTGTAATGGCGTATTGTCCCAGATGAAGCAGGTTCAATGGCCTGCATTTAACCCCTGACAGAGTCTTGATGGAGAACTGCATGCAGCCATGTCAACCTAGTCGTCGAGCGCTATTGAGCGCCATCGTGGGCGCGATGCTGAGCCTGTCCAGCGCAGCCGGCGCGCAAGACGTCTGGCCGTCCAAGCCCATTCGCTTGGTGGTACCCTTCACGCCGGGCGGCGTTACCGACACCAGTGGTCGTCTCATTGCTGAGCACCTGAGCAAACGGCTGGGGCAGCAGGTGGTGATTGACAACAAGCCGGGCGCCTCGGGCAACATCGGAACCAGTCTGGTGGCGCAGTCTGCCCCTGACGGCTACACGCTGGTGCTGGGGTTTGATGGCACCCTGGTCATCAACCCGCACGTGTTTGCCAAAGTACCTTTCGATACGTTGAAGGATTTTGCGCCGGTGGGGAAAATCGGCGATGCGGTTCTGATTCTGGTCTCGAACCCTGGTGTTCCCGCCAAATCCCTGCCGGAGCTGATTGCCTTGTCCAAGAGCCAGTCAGGTGGCCTGTCCTACGGCACCTCCGGCACGGGTGGCACGCCTCACATCGCTGGAGAATTGCTGGCACAACGCACCGGCGCGCAACTCACCCATGTGCCCTACAAGGGCGGTGGGCAGGCCATGACCGATGTGCTCGGTGGCAGTATTCCGCTGGTGTACACCGCCGTGGCGGGGGCGCACGGGCATGTGAAGTCGGGCAAACTGCGCGCCATTGCGGTTTCGAGTGCGCAACGCACCCCCGCATTGCCAGACGTGCCC
>JACCDY010254366.1_pt1 | contig 31960 bp, 30 predicted proteins | sample 7446391 | NCBI WGS metagenome assembly JACCDY01 (sample SAMN15323451, study PRJNA562643) | freshwater metagenome | isolation source: river surface water | place: USA:Blue River Watershed | collected 2017-08-18 | reverse complement strand
TGCACGCCTGGTAGGTCGGTGAAGCGCACGTCTAGGAACTTGACATCATTTGCCTTGATGTACGCAATCACTTCGGACGCGGTCTTGAACATTGAATGCCCTCTCATAGGTAATGGGATAGCGGAACACCCTGAACCTAGCAAAGGATTGTTTCGGGAATGTTAACCCTTGCGCTTTGGTGGGCGGACCTTCATCGGGTCTATTCCCTTTGGAATTGGCAGAGCCCCGGAAGCACCAAGAGCTTCAAGACGGTTTGTCACGGCGGTAACCTCAGCCCGAGTCATGGACTTTTTGAGCTTGTAGACAGTCTTCAAAAGCAGGTGAAGCCTGACTCCGTCTACCTGTGAAACCTTGAGTTTGTGAACAGTTGCACCAGGAGCAGCTCGATTTATCTTTCGGGCCTCGTCATCAAGCATCTGAGAAACTCGAGCCCCGGAGCCCTCGGCTATCAACACAACACCAGCTGGCCCTACCATTCGATAAACAGCCTCTTTTGTCTTGCCGTTGATAGCCACCGGCATCGCATTCGCACGCCATGAGCGTCGTATCTGGCTGTCCAACACTGCTCCTACAGCCCCCGCTTGCCCCTCGATACGCATGTAGGCGTTTCGCTCAGCTCGCTTGGACATGATGATCATGGCAATCAGGATTCCAGAAGTGGTGCCAGTGATTCCCCAAAGAGCAAGCGACCAAGGGTTGCCCGAATCAATTACAAATCCAACTCCAAGGCCCGCACCAAGAGCGAGCAGGAATCCAAGGGCAGCAGCCCAGGCGCTCGAGGGGTCTGACTTTGCGGTGATCTTGTAGACCTGCAACAGCTGCTTGAAGCGACCAGGCGCTTTATTCTTCTTCTCTTTAGGCACGTCAGTAGTTTAGTTACGCGACGGCGGTTGCTTGGCTGAATTCAAGCTTGTCCGCAAGGTGTTTTAGGTCGGCTGGAATTTCGCGCCCCTTGGCAATCATCGATTTAGCCCAAAGACGCCCCGCTCGGTAGCTGCTCCTGACAAGTGGGCCAGCCAAAACTCCTAGGTACCCCAACTCCTCAGCCTCCTTGGCAAGGGCAACGAACTCATCGGGCTTTACCCAGCGTTCAACCGGGTGATGTCTGGGGGAGGGTCGCAGGTACTGAGTGATCGTGATGATGTCAGTTCCGGCCCCGTAGAGGTCCTTTAGTGCTTGAGAGACTTCGTCAAGCTCTTCGCCCATGCCCAAAATTAGGTTGCTCTTAGTCACCATGCCAGCATTCCTAGCTTGTGTGATCACATCAAGAGAGCGCTCGTAGCTGAATGCTGGTCGAATTCGCTTAAAGATTCTGGGAACTGTTTCAACGTTGTGCGCAAAAACCTCAGGCTTTGCGTCGAAAACCTTCTGGAGCAAGTCAGCCTTACCCGAAAAGTCCGGAACCAGAATCTCCACACCAGTTCCGGGAGACTGCTTATGAATTTGCCGAATGGTTTCTGCGTAGAGCCAAGCGCCTTCATCCGGAAGGTCGTCACGCGCGACGCCGGTTACCGTTGCATAGCGAAGCTGCATCTGCTGCACGGACTCGCCAACACGGCGCGGTTCGTCAGCATCAAACGCCGCCGGTTTACCAGTATCGATTTGACAGAAATCGCAGCGCCTGGTGCACTGTGAGCCACCAATCAAGAAGGTTGCCTCGCGGTCTTCCCAGCATTCAAAAATGTTTGGGCAGCCTGCCTCCTGGCAAACAGTGTGCAGCTCTTTTTCTTTTACCAATGAATGGAGCTGACGATACTCAGGCCCCATTTTTGCTGTGGTCTTGATCCACTCAGGCTTGCGCTCGATGGGAACCTGGGAGTTTCTGACCTCGAGCCTTAGTAATTTACGCTCTGGCTTGTCGCTCATTTGGTATCTCTCCCATTTTCTGCATGACTAGGGTAGCCGCATCCTCAGGCGTAATGAGCTTTCCAGTCAAAATAGACAATGTCGTCGTCGTCGCATCGGAAATACCGCAGGCGACTATGTGATCGTAAGGATCAAGCGAGTTATTGCAGTTCAGGGCAAAGCCGTGCATGGTGACCTTCTCTGCAACCCTGATTCCGATTGCGGCAACCTTCTGAGTCCCAAGCGGGGTCTCGACCCAGACCCCCGTCCGCCCGTCAACACGAGTCCCTTCGACTCCATACTCGGCAATGACATCTATAAGTACCTGCTCCAGATAGCGGACATAGCCGACGACATCGATAGGTTGCGGCAGCCTCATGATTGGGTATCCAATAAGTTGACCCGGTCCATGCCAGGTGATCTTGCCGCCTCGGTCGGTCTCTACGAACTCACTGCCATCATTGGGGAGCTCATGGGCCTCAGTTCGCTTCCCGGCGGTATAAACACTCGAGTGCTCGAGCAGCAAAACAGTATCAGGTGCTACGCCGTCAACGACTTTACGATGCAGTTCGCGCTGAAGATTCAGCCCATCGTTGTATGAAACGAAATCTGGGTCTAGACCGACAACCTTGAATTCAGGCATTTGCTAAGAACCAACTTCTCAACAGGTTCGAAGATTCCCTAGCCGACCAAGACCTGACGGACAATGCTTGCCTGATGGAACCAATCAGTTTGAAGATCCACAATCGCTGCATACTCATAATGGGCAACCCGTTTGACGTTTTGGACGTGGTTATAAGAAAAACGCCCAGGGGATCCTGGGCGTTTTATCTAGATACCTAGATTGGCCTCGAAAGCACCCGCCTCGAGTCGTGCCTTAACGTCGGTTAGGAATCGCGAGGCATCCGCTCCATCAATGGTGCGGTGGTCGTAAGACAGGGCAAGGTAGACCAATGAGCGGATAGCAATTGACTCGTTGCCTTCGGCGTCGGTTACTACAGCAGGACGCTTGGTAACAATGCCAGTGCCAAGAATTGCCGACTGTGGAAGGAATACCACCGGAGTATCGAACAGTGCACCACGTGAACCAGTGTTGGTGAGAGTGAATGTGCCGCCCGATAGCTCATCTGGCTTGAGCTGGTTGTTGCGGGTACGGTCTGCCAAATCTGCAATCTGTTGGGCAATCTGAGCAATGTTCAGAGAGCCAGCACTGCGAATCACTGGGGTGAGCAATCCACGCTCAGTGTCGACCGCAAAGCTGATGTTCTCAGTTGGGTGGTACACGATGTTGTCGCCATCAACCGAGGAATTGATCTTCGGGTGAGCAGCAAGCGCTTCTGCGGCGGCAAGTGTGAAGAAAGGCATGAAGTTGAGCTTGACGCCGGTCTTCTGAACAAACTCACCCTGCACTCGCTTTCGAAGGTTAGCAATGCGGGTGACATCCACTTCAACAACGGTGGTCAGCTGAGCGGTCTGCTGCATTGATGCAACTGCACGCTCCGCCAGCACCTTTCTCAATCGTGACATTGGCTCTGAAGTGCCGCGAAGTGGCGATGCAGCAGCTGGCGTGTGGACAGCTGGAGCCTGGGTGCTACCTGATGGGGCAGCTACAGTGGATGATCCGGCAGCAAGGACGTCCTCCTTGCGAATACGGCCTCCGACGCCAGTTCCGCGAACATTCGAGAGATTGACACCCATGTCGTTCGCAAGCTTGCGAACAATTGGGGTGACGTAGTTCGGATCGGACTCACTTGGCTCAGCGACTGGCGCTGCGGGAATAACTGGAGCCGAAACAACGGGAGCGGGAGGAGCAACCGGGGCGGCGACTGGCGCTGCCGCAGGAGCAGGGGGAGCCGAGACAACCGGAGTCGCAACAACGGGGACTACTGGAGCTGGTTCAGCAGGTGCTGCCGCTACCGGGGCAGGAACCTCGGCAACCGGAGCTGGTGCAGCAGCGCCATCACCAACAATGGCTAGAACTGCACCGACGGCTACGGTTTCATCCTCCTGGACCATGATCTGCTGGAGCACTCCCGCAAACGGGGATGGGATTTCTGTGTCGACCTTGTCAGTTGAGACCTCAACCAGAGGCTCGTCTACTGCAACCGTGTCGCCAACTTTCTTTAGCCAGCGGGTAACGGTACCTTCGGTTACTGACTCTCCAAGTGCTGGAAGTACTACTTCGCTCATTGTTATTGATCCCTTCTAAACCTAAGCGTGTGCGTGAAGTGGCTTGCCGGCCAGCGCTAGGTGCGCTTCGCCGATCGCCTCATTCATGGTCGGGTGTGCGTGGACAAGTGGGGCTACATCCTCTGGGTAGGCCTCCCAGTTCACAATCAACTGAGCCTCGCCGACTTGCTCGCCCGCGCGAGATCCAATCATGTGGAAGCCAACTACGGGTCCATTTACCTGGCGAATCAGTTTGATTACCCCGGCAGTGCCCAGGATGTTGCTCTTGCCATTTCCAGCGAGGTTGTACTCATAAGTCGAGACCTGATCTGCACCGAACTTCTCCTTGGCCTGAGCCTCGGTGAGACCTACGGAAGCAATCTCGGGTTCGCAGTAGGTAACTCGTGGAATTCCCCACTCGTTCACAACCACCGGGTTTAGTCCCGCGATCTCCTCCGCCACGAAAATGCCCTGCATGAATCCACGGTGAGCAAGCTGGAGACCAGGAACAATGTCACCGACCGCATAAACTCCGGGCAAGTTTGTTGCCAGTCGCTCATTTGTAAGCACAAAGCCGCGATCCATGGCTACGCCCTGCTCCTCGAAACCGAAGCCGGTTGCATTTGGTGCTCTTCCGACCGCGACCAAAAGCAGGTCGGCAGAAATCTGCTCACCATTTTCTAGTTCAACGGTCACCGAGGTTGGGCCCTGAGCCACACTCTTAAACTTGTTGCCTAGCTTGAAATCAATACCGCGCTTTCGATAGGCGCGCTCTAGGCCCTTACTCATGCTTGGGTCCTCGTTAGGAACCAAACGGTCAAAGCCTTCGATAATGACTACCTCGGCACCAAAAGAACGCCAAATTGATGCGAACTCAACACCAATCACTCCGCCACCCAAAATTGCGACTTTGTTTGGGATCCAGTCCATCTGAAGTGCCTGGTCGGAGGTGATAACCCGTCCACCAATCTCGATACCCAGGGTTTTAGTTACAGATCCCGTTGCCAAAACAACGTTTTTTCCGGTGTAGCTCTCAGAGCCAACAGTCACAGTCTTTGGGCCGGTGAGTCGACCCTCACCCGTGACGAAAGTGATGTTCTTGGAAGATACGAGACCAGTTAGACCCTTGTACAACTTGTCGACAATTGAATCGCGGTACTTGTTCACCGCACCCATGTCGATGCTCTGGAAAGTGGCGTTAACTCCAAAGTGAGCCGCTTCCTTGGTTACATCTGCAACCTCGGCAGAGTGCAACAGGGCCTTGGTTGGGATGCAGCCACGGTGTAGGCATGTGCCACCGAGTTTGTCCTTCTCGATCAGCGCTACGCTCATTCCGAGTTGTGCTGCGCGAAGGGCTGCGGCGTAACCACCACTTCCACTTCCAAGGATTACGAGGTCAAATTCGTGATTAGCCATTAGTTAGAGCTCCAAAGTCGGCGAAACGGCATAAGCCTACTACTGAGACAGCTGCCTAGCGAGTTCGATCAAGGTTCTAATCATGATGCCAGAAGCGCCCTTTGGAATTACTCCGTAGGGAGCTGCGTCGTTGTTGGCCGGACCTGCGATGTCGAGGTGAGCCCAAGATGCGTCCTTCGAAACAAAGTCGGTTAGGAACTGTGCTCCAACCATCATGCCTCCGGCGCGATTACCAATTTTCACGTTTGCGAGGTCGGCAATTTCGCTGTCGAGAATGGTTCTTAGCTCAGGCGGCAAAGGCATTTCCCACAGCAACTCATTGACGCTCTGAGCAGCCGACAATGTGAGTTTGACCGCCTCTCCATAGCCCATGACTCCGGCGTAGCGGTCTCCCAGGGCGATTCGCGCTGCACCGGTAAGGGTGGCGACGTCGATGATGTGGTCTGGGTTCTGCTCACTTGCAAGCGATAGGCCATCGGCTAATACGAGCCTTCCCTCAGCATCGGTGTTCAAAACCTCTACAGTTTTGCCGTTTCTGATGGTTATAACATCACCCGGTCTGGTTGCAGAACCGGAGGGCATGTTTTCTGCCAGGCACATGTATGCGGTGACGTCGACCTTGAGTCCCAGAGTGGCGACACCAAGGATTGCACCCAAAACTGTCGCACTACCGGCCATGTCGTACTTCATGCCTACCATGCCCTCGGCCGGTTTCAGAGAGAGACCACCGGTGTCAAAGGTGATGCCCTTGCCGACCAGAGCCACGTGTTTACCGCCTCCGCGGTAGCTCAACTTCACTAGCCTTGGAGGACGAACCGAGCCCTTGCCTACTGAGAGAATTCCGCCGCAGCGCTCCTGCTCGAGCTTTGCCTCATCCCAGATCTCTACTTCGATGGGCAGACCATTAGCGAGCGACTTAGCCTCCTGGGCTAGTTTGTCTGGCCACAATTCATTGGCGGGAAGGTTGATTAGCTCCCTAATGGCGACAATCTGCCTTGCAATCTGCTCGGTTGCTGCTAGGTCTGTGGATAGCAGCGCGGCGGGGACAACAACCTCAAAGACTTGGGCTTCAGCGGGTGACTTTTTGAATCGGGTAGGCGTCTTGCCTCCAAGCAATATTCCCTCGGCCAACTCGTGAAGCTCTTTGGCGTTACTAACCGTCGCCAGGATGCTCACATCACCTATAGCCTCGCGACGAACTGCAGCACCGAAATCGCGCAGTGATAAATCGTTTGCGCCGATTGCCAGAACCGCCCCCTTTGGGCCAGGCACCTTGGCAGCGGAAGCTGAAGTGGTTTTGGCACCAAAAGCCGCAAGCTGCTCAGCAGTTGGAGCAAAATCACCTGCTAGAGATTCAAAACCTGAATCGGAATAACGAAGTGCGACGGTTGATTTGGTTGGGTTTGAAACAAGAGAAATCGAAGTCATAACCAAAAGCTTAGGTGGGTTAGTATCGCCTCATGAGTGCTTTGTATCGTGTCCTCGTACCGAGCGAAGAATTGTCAGGTCTCCCGCTTTTAGCAATGATGACCGGCTTTACCGATGCTGGATCATCAATCAGCCAGCTTTCTAGCCACCTGTTCGCGAATCTCGACTCCGAACTCGTAATCCGTTTCAGCAACGACGAACTTCTGGACTACCGCTCTAGGCGTCCGGTGTTGTTTTTCGAGAAGGATCACATCGAGTCCTATGAACCAGCTGAGCTAGGGATCTATCTCATGCGCGACGAGGCCGATCAGCCTTTCTTGCTGCTTGATGGTTACGAGCCAGATTTTCGATGGGAAGCGTTCTCAAACGCCATTCTCAGCATCTGCCAAGATCTCGAGGTCTCGTCTTTCACATGGGTGCACTCAATCCCATTCCCACTGCCGCACACCAGGCCAATCGGTGTCACCGTTTCTGGAAATCGAAAGGACCTAATCGAGCGATTTTCGGAGTGGAAACCGCAGACCCAGGTCCCAGGGAACATTGTGCACCTGCTCGAATACACCTTGACCAAGGCAGGCTTCGATGTGGCGGGTTTCGTTCTGCTGGTTCCGCACTACCTTGCCGATAATGAGGTCCCAGGGGCCGCCGTGTCTGGCCTTGAGCTAGTTAGCGCAGCCACCGGACTCGTCTTTCCCTCCGACGAGCTCAGGGACTCTGCTGCAAAGTTCATGCAAAAAGTCAATCTGCAGATTGAAGACAACGCTGAGCTGGCCAAGCTGGTTGCAACCCTGGAAAGCAGCTATGCCTCAAAGGATGGACCCGCGAGGGCACCGATTGGAAAGCCTGCAGCGGAGCCTCCAAGCGCAGACCAGCTAGCCGAGGAATTGGAAAACTACCTCGCAGCGATGCGAAGAACTGGTGAAGACCAGGAATAGATTTGGGCGATTCGGCGTTCTGAATTGTGAAATAGTCACTTCCATGACATAATTTGCCCCTAAACCCTTTCAGGTCTACCGACTTGACAAGGGTTTAAAGTCTGCCCAAAAAAGAGGTTTATCATCGCAACTATCTCCAAGGCCAAAGCCAAGGCCGAGAAGGCTCCTAAGAAGTCCAAGGCCATTGCTGACCTGCCCGAGGGAGACGAAGAAGACGATGAAGAGGTTGAGCTCGAGCCTGTAGAGGACATCGTTGCCGAGGCTCAAGATGCCGTTGACCTTACCGTTGAGGATGAGGCTAAGGAAGAGCTCGCGACCGAGTCGATCCAGCTGCCGGCCGATGTATTGGTGCTGAGCAACGATGATGATGACATTCCGGTTCAGAACCTAACCATCTCTGGAGCAACCGCAGACCCAGTCAAGGACTACCTAAAGCAAATCGGAAAGGTAGCGCTGCTAAACGCTGAGCTCGAGGTTGAGCTTGCAAAGCGAATTGAGGCTGGTCTATTCGCGGAAGAGAAGCTTTCGCTAGCAAAGAATCTTTCCCCGCAGGATCGTAGAGACCTCACCTGGGTGGTTAAGGATGGCCAGCGCGCCAAGTCACACCTGCTCGAGGCGAACTTGCGTCTTGTGGTGTCCCTAGCCAAGCGCTACACGGGAAGAGGCATGCAGTTCCTCGACCTAATCCAAGAGGGTAACCTGGGCCTGATTCGCGCCGTAGAGAAGTTTGACTACACAAAGGGATACAAGTTCTCCACCTATGCCACCTGGTGGATCAGACAGGCAATCACCAGAGCCATGGCAGACCAGGCTAGGACGATTCGTATTCCGGTTCACATGGTCGAGGTAATCAACAAGCTTGCTCGAGTCCAGCGCCAGCTGCTTCAGGATCTTGGTCGTGAGCCCACCCCTGAGGAGCTTGCTGCCGAGTTGGACATGACTCCTGAAAAGGTGGTCGAGGTCCAGAAGTACGGTCGTGAGCCAATTTCGCTATCTACCCCGCTTGGCGAGGATGGCGATAGCGAGTTTGGTGACCTAATTGAGGACACCGAGGCCGTTGTGCCGGCGGACGCTGTTGGCTTCACCATGCTTCAACAGGAGCTTGAGCGTGTGCTTGACTCACTGCACCCAAGGGAGGCCGGTGTGATTAGATCTCGCTTCGGCCTTGGTGACGGGGTTCAGATGACCCTCGACCAGATTGGTGAAAAGTTCGGTGTTACTCGCGAGCGCATCCGCCAGATCGAGTCCAAGACCATGTCAAAACTTCGCCACCCGTCACGCTCTCAATTGCTTCGGGACTACCTGGACAGCTAGTTGCGCACCGTAGCCGCAATGTTGCTGGGCAAGACAGCCCGGTTTCTGCTTCGACTAGTAAGGCGCGGCGGAGGGTCCGCGTTACCGGGCACCATCGCCTACAAGATTCAACCAAATTTGCTGATCAAGGCAATCGAATCTGCTCCATTGGGGCTGATTGCAGTGTCTGGCACGGCGGGAAAGAGCACCACAACCAAGGCCATCGTCGAGCTACTCAGAGCGCAGGGGCTATCGGTATTCACCAACCCCTCGACCGCAAACATCAGGCAGGGCCTGTACGCTGCCGTCCTTCAGTTTGGAAACTGGCGGGGTGCAATTCGGGCAGATGTAGTTGTTCTGGAGCTGGATGAGGGGCACGGAGCAGCACTGATTGGCAGCCTCAAGCCAAGACTCACGGTGCTGACAAACGTTCTGCCCGATCAACTGGACCGATTTGTGGATCCAGAATACGTCCAAGAAAAGCTCGCGAGAATCGCGCGTGCAAGTGGCAAGGTGGTTCTGAACGTTGATGACAAAAACCTTTTGCAGATTGCTGAAGGGTTGGACGTTATTGGCTATGGACTTGCACGCTCATTCGAAGGCGATCGCCCTGAGTACGCAATCAACTTTTCACAACCGGCAAAGATCCAACCTCGTTATGAGGTGCAACGCATCGAGGGTACTTCAGCTCAGATTAGCGATGGCGACACTCAGTACTTTGTGAAGCTTCCTGCGGCGGGAACGCATCAAGCACTAAACATCGCTGCTGCTATCGCTGCAGTTCAGGAGATCGCGCCCTCAGTGCAAGAGACTATCGAGAAGACTCTCGAGCAGATGCCACCTGTTTTCGCACGAGATGAAGTAGTTGAAATTCAGGGCAGAACAGTCCGGTTGATGCTGGTTCAGAACTTCGTGTCCTTCAATTTAAATCTTGACAACATCACAGGTGATGAGAACCCACTTATGCTCATGGCGGGATCGGACATTCACGACCCAAGCTGGCTCTGGAACGTTGACTTCAGCAAGTTGAGAAGAGTAGACGTAGTCGGTGGACTTAACGCCTTCGACCTCGCCTTAGTGCTTAGCTATAACAATGTCGAGATTGGCAAAGTAATCCAGTCCCCGCAGGAAGCGGCGGACTATTTCCTAACGCTTCCTGGGGAGCAACCCACAGTTCTGTTCTCTGCCGACGCAATGCGTCGGACTCGTCGACACTTGGGATTGGCCAAATGATTACGCTTTCGAGTTTTGAGCCGGCCCTTTTCAATCGCAATGCTGACCAAGGCAACCTTTTGGTGCTTCGCAAGCAACTGCAGTGGAGGGGCGTCGAGTTCGAGGAGCTGGCCGAATTTGATGTTGAGGCAGACTTTGTGCTTATCGGCGACTCGTTTGATGCGGTAACCAAGCACTACCAGTCAGCCCTTCTAGAACTCGCCCCGAAGCTTCAGGAGAGACTTGATCTCGGACGAGCCACCTTGTTGGTTGGCTCAAGCTACGAGTTCTACATGGATGCACTAGTAGGACTTCCCTTGAAACAAAGTTCAAAGCGCATAAGCGAGTTTCGGAACACCAGCTTCGGGGGAGTGCGGGCCTTTGGCTACCGTAATACCGATCTTGATTCGACCGACCTGTTTGTAAAAGGTGCATTCGTAGGCACAACCCTGTTTGGGCCCGTGCTCGCAAAGTCTCCTGATTTGCTAACTATTGTGCTTGAATCGCTTGGAGTGAGTCAGAATCTGGATCAAGTAATGCAGCACAGACTCGACGGCTACCTGGCTGAGATTATTAGAACCTCTAGCGCTGGCTGAGCTCCGCTGACTGGTCGTGCCAGTTGATAGAGATTGGCTGAAGCTTTTCCTTGTTGGCATTGCCGTGGTGTGCGCAGAAGAGTAGTTCACCAATCTCGAGCTCTACGCGAATATAGGCCTGCGCTCCGCAGACGTCACAACGATCGGTGGCTACTAGTTTCTCTACTGTGTTTTCCATTGCACCTATTGAAACACGTTAGCCAACCAGACGCGTCCGATTTGGGCCCAGTTTCGCTATCTGCGAAGTGGCAACAATCCGCCCCGCACCCAATCGGTTAGCGTTGCGAGGTGGAAAACTACTCAGCTCGCCATCTCTCGGTTCTAGAGGGGCTCGAGGCGGTTCGTAAACGCCCGGGTATGTATATCGGATCTACCGATGGGCGCGGCTTGATGCACTGCCTTTGGGAGATTATCGACAATTCGGTTGATGAAGCGCTAGCCGGCTTCGGCAAGGAAATCAGGGTCACGGCCCATGAAGACGGGTCGATCGAGGTTCAAGACTTTGGTCGAGGTATCCCGGTGGACATCGAACCTCGGACTGGCCTATCTGGTGTCGAGGTGGTTTTCACCAAGCTGCATGCGGGAGGAAAGTTCGGCGGTGGATCCTATGGTGCCTCTGGTGGACTTCACGGTGTCGGAGCTTCGGTCGTTAATGCGCTTAGCTCACGACTGGACGTTGAGGTCAATCGCGATGGGCAGACCTGGGGCATGTCCTTTAGGCGAGGTGAGCCTGGTAAGTTCTCGGGCCCTGCCCCCGACTCTGCATTCAGCGCATTCGAGGATGGGTCTGAACTATCCAAGCTAGGCAAGGTCGCCAAGGGTGTAACCGGTACCAAGGTGCGCTACTGGCCTGACCATCAAATCTTTGAGCAGTCAGCTGCATTCTCTTTGGAGGATCTCAAGGGCAGACTCAACCAAACCGCATTCCTGGTTCCAGGCCTGAAACTCACCGCTGAGGATCGACGGACCGGGGTTCGCCTGGAATTCCAATTTGAGGGTGGGATTTCAGAGTATGTTGAGCACCTAAGTCAAGATCAGGCGATAGTGCCAACCAAGCGCATCTCTGAAACGGCGAGTTTCAAGGAGACCGTCCCGGTCCTGGATGAATCCGGTTCGATGATTTCCAAAGAGGTCGAACGTGAGTGCAAAGTTGAAGTAGCAGTTCGCTGGGGCGTTGGTTTCGATACCGAAATTCGCTCTTTCGTGAACATCATCTCTACACCGAAGGGCGGCTCACACCAATCAGGCTTTGAGATTGGACTCCTCAAGTCTGTAAGGGCTGCCATCGAAGCCAATTCTAGAAAGCTAAAGGCGAACGGGCTCAAGGTCGAGCGTGAGGACGTGGTCGCGGGCCTAACTGCGGTAATCACGGTTAGCCTTCCGGAGCCGCAGTTCGAAGGGCAAACCAAGGAAACCTTGGGAACGCCAGCCGTCAAGCAGATTGTTGCTAATGCGGTTTCCAAGTATCTAGACAACTTCCTCTCAGGAAACATCCGCGGTACTAAGCAAGAGGCAGAGAAGCTACTTGAGAAGATCGTTAATGAGGCGAAGGCCAGAATTTCGGCTCGCACCCTTAAGGACACTCAGCGTCGTAAGAACGCGCTCGAGTCTTCCTCGCTGCCCACTAAATTGGTCGATTGCCGCGCAAGCGCAACCGAAGGATCAGAGCTATTCATTGTCGAGGGTGACAGCGCGCTGGGCACTGCGAAGTTGGCAAGAGATTCAAAGTTTCAAGCACTTTTGCCGATTAGGGGCAAGATCCTCAACGTCCAAAAAGCGTCGATCTCCGACATGCTCTCAAATGCCGAGTGCGCCTCAATCATTCAGGTGGTTGGCGGAGGATCCGGCAGGACATTCGACTTAGAGCAGGTCAGATACGAAAAGATCATTCTGATGTCCGATGCCGATGTTGATGGCGCCCACATCAGAACCCTGCTCCTGACGCTATTTTTCCGTTATATGAGACCCCTGGTTGAAGCCGGCCGAGTTTACGCCGCGGTTCCTCCGCTTCATCGTGTAATGGTGCAAAACGGCAGAAGCAAAGAACCGATCTACACCTACTCGCAGCAGGAGCTCACGGATCTGCTCCAACGTTTGGATAAGCAGGGAAAGTCATACCTGCAGCCGATTCAGCGCTATAAGGGTCTTGGGGAGATGGACGCAGACCAGCTCGCAGAGACCACCATGCAGCCCCAAAACCGCACGCTTCGAAGAATCACTGCCCAAGACGCCTCGATTGCTGAAGAGATGTTTGAGCTCCTTATGGGCTCTGAAGTAGCTCCGCGAAAGGACTTCATAATTGACGCCGCGGATGATTTTGATCGAGAAAAGATAGACGCTTAGAAACCGTAGCCGACATAGCGATCGAGCTTTTGACCACTGGCATCTCGCTTGGAATCCAGCGGTAGCGGAGGCAACGGATTGCCATCCAAATCGAACAACACACCTGACTCTAGGACGGCGGCGAAGTAAAGCTGGTCCTCACCCTTTAGGAATCGCTGAACTCGCACACCCATGGCTGCTCGACCCTTACGAGGAATCTCACTCAGCGAAGTTATTTTCCCAGCGCCTGGATCTGTATCACCGAGGGCGACGGAGTAGTTTGCTGCCGTGGCCAGGTAACCACCAGAACCAACAGCTCCAAAGTAAATAGCTCTCGAATTCTCAACGTTGATACCAGCCATACCGGAGGCAGGGAGACCCTGGGGTCGGACGCTGCTAGCAGCAAATACGAGGGCATTTGCTTCCTGGGTGACGAAAACTAACTCTTCGGCTTCACTGGCCGCAACAACACCAAGAACCTCATCGAGTTCCTTCAGGGCAATTAGCGACACAGAGTCCTTGTCAGGCAGTGGTCCAGAGAAGCGCTTTACCGTTCCCTGCGCGGTGCCGATTGCATAGGTGTTGTCGCTAGCCCATGGAACGAAACCCACGACCTTTTTACCAAGGCCAAGGAACTCAGTAGCCTCTGGAATAGAGCCAGATACGCCTGGTGAGAAATTCGGAAGGTCCGAAATATGAACTCGAACGGCCTCGCCAGTTTGGGTTACGAATCCGATGTCGCTTCTGGTGGTGCTCTGGAAAAGTTTCTTTGCGACCGGAGGTTCAAGCTCTCCGGTGTAGCGGAACAGGCCACCGTTTGTAGCGAGGTAGATCCCGGTTGGTTCGTCGGTTAATTCCTGAACCACCACTCGAGCCCTGGTCTGGACTTGAATGCCGCTGGAATCCACTAACTGGGTTCTGCGTTCGTCTCCATAACTATCGCTGACCTGCTGCAATTCTCGAGAGACGAGGTTTCTCATCAGTTGCTCGGATGCCAGGATTCGAGACAACTCCTCAATCTCACGACGCAATTCGTCGGCCTCGGTCTCCAGTTCAATAACCGAGAACCGAGTAAGCCTTCGAAGTCTGAGCTCGAGGATGTGGTCGGCCTGCAATGTCGATAGGTCAAAAATTTGCATGAGTCGGGTACGAGCAGACTCCACAGTGTCGGAGGTTCGAATTACTTCGATGACCTCATCGATGTTCAGTACCGCAACCTGAAGACCCTCGAGCAGGTGCAGACGCGCGCTCTTTCTATCCTTGCGGTTTCGGCTCCGACGCTTGACGACTTCGAGTCGGTGCAGGATGTAGACCTCGAGGAGCTCCTTCAGCGATAACTGTTTAGGTCGCCCCTCAACAAGTGCGACGTTGTTGACACCGAAGTTCTCCTCGAGCGGAGTGAATTTATATAGCGCTTCAATGACGCTTGATGGGTCGAAGCCCGTCTTGAGCTCGATGACTAGCTTGAGCCCATTCTCACGATCTGTGAGATCCACAACATCGTGAATACCCTCGAGCTTCTTGGAGTTGACAGCATCTCGAATTCGATCAACTACGCGTTCAGGACCCACCTGATAAGGCAGCTCGGTGACCACCAAGCCAGTCCTTCTAGGGCCAACATTCTCAACGCTAATCTTTGCCCTCATACGGAAGCTACCGCGGCCAGTTTCATAGGCCTCAGTCAGGGTTTCACCCACCAAAGCAATAGCGCCGGATGGTAGATCTGGGCCAGGCAGGACCTTCATGATCTCTGATAGATCTGCAGCTGGATTCTCGATCAGAAGTTGCAGTGCAGCAACCACCTCACGCAGGTTATGTGGCGGCATATTGGTTGCCATGCCGACAGCAATACCGGCTGCACCGTTTACAAGCAGGTTAGGAAATGCGGCTGGAAGCACGCTTGGCTCGGTTAGCTGAGCGTCGTAGTTGGGTACAAAGTCAACTACGTCCTCATCGAGCGACTCGTTCAATAGCAAGGATGAAGCAGCAAGTCTTGCCTCGGTGTAGCGAGCTGCTGCAGGCCCATCGTCGAGGCTGCCAAAGTTTCCGTGCCCATCTATCAGGGGCAGTCTCAGACTGAAATCCTGCGCCATTCTCACCAGAGCGTCATAGATCGCACCATCCCCATGCGGGTGGAGCTTTCCCATAACTTCACCAGTGACGCGGGCGGATTTGACATGACCGCGATCCGGCCTGAGGCCCATCTCGCCCATTTGATAGATGATTCGGCGCTGAACCGGCTTCAGGCCATCCCTGGCATCGGGCAATGCTCTTGAGTAGATAACTGAGTAGGAGTACTCGAGGAAGCTCTCGCGCATTTCTTTAGAGACATCTACGTCAATAATGCGTTCGTTGGACAGCGTCATATTCCTCGGTGTGTAAAACTTCTACGGTGCCCATGACTCTACCTCCAGTACCCAAAGGACTTGGGAGCATCAGGCATGTGTTCAAATCTGCCTTGAATTCGGTTCTTTCGGAGCGATCTGAGTTGGGTTTCAAGCCCCGAAACAAGGTCCTGGTCGTCTTTATTGATGGGCTTGGTTTTCAGAATCTCAAGGCGGCTTCGGGGCACGCTCCTTTCCTATCCTCGCAGGCAGCCAAGGGTCAAATCCTGCAGGCAGCCTTCCCCTCAACTACGAGTGTTAACATCACCACCTTTGCAACCGGCATGAAACCTGGCGAACACGGCATCATCGGTCATGTCGTTAGAGATTCTTATTTTGGACACAGCATAAATTTGCTAAACGGCTGGACCGAGGATACGGACCCAACCAAGTGGCAACCAAGTCAAACAATCTCAGAACTGGCTCTCACACGAGGGATTGTTACGAACGTGATCTCTGCAAGTGAATACCGGGAGACAGGATTCACGAAGGCTACAATGCGCGAGGCTAGATTTCACGAGGCAAGCGAGCTGGAGGATCGATTCAGCGTTGCTCTTGATCTACTCAAGTCAAACGAGAAGTCAATCAACTACCTCTACATTCAGGAACTTGACCAACTCGGGCATGTTCGCGGCTGGGAAACTCCAGAGTGGAACAACCTTCTTGAAAAGATTAATGCTTTAGTCGAATCACTCAGCAAATCACTGCCCGCAGACGCAGGCCTGGTGGTAACCGCAGATCACGGAATGCTTGACACGACAGATAACAAACGCATCGAGCTTGCGGATTTGCTGGATTCACTCGGTGTTCAGTTTGTCGGTGGTGACACCAGAACCATGTATGTATACCTTGAGAATTCAAAGAACTACCCTCTGGCACTGCATGCTCTCGAGGGGTCACCCTTTTTCTCGGCACATCACATCGATCAGCTGGTTCAGGCTGGCTTGTACGGTGAAATTGGAGAGCGCGCTCACGCCAGATTGCCAGACCTGGTGCTACTTGCAAAGGGGTCAAACACCCTGTATCACGAGCGCTTTTCTAAACCTCGGTCATACCGAATGATTGCCCACCATGGAGGGCTATCAGCTCAGGAGCTACAGATCCCCTTGATCAGAATCAACCTCTGAGCTGGTTCCGAGAACAATCTCATCCCAACTTGGCAACGAGGCGCGCCCCTTAGCGCTAGCTGGCTTGATCTGAGTTGCTGCCCTGCGGGCACGAAGTTCCTCAACCAAGTCGTGAACCGATGCCGCAGGTTCGGCGTCGATCTTTTCTTCCGAAGCTTCTTCGGCCTTAGGTGCAACATCCGGCTGAGGCTGCGGGGGAGAGGCTGGTGGAGCGACCCTAATCATCTCGCGCTCACTTGAGATTGACTTAGCAAGCTCCTGCGCTGCCTGACTGATTGGATCAATCACTCGAGTCTTTGGATCAAAATGCCACCTCAAGCTATTGCCTGCCGTGAGAACCCACTTGTCGGCAGGCTTGGTTATCTCAAACTCAGGATTTGGGTAAGTGGCGGAAACTAACTCACCGAACTCCTGCATGCGATTTCCGTGTGAAACCTTTGTGCTGAGCGCCTGCTGCAAGATAAACCTGAGCTCGTCAAGGATCGGGGCCGCAAAAGGCATGACGGCCTCAATAGGAACATTGAAGTCCGCGGCAATCTGTTCAGGTTTCTTACCGGAGCGAATTGCAGACTGGACGTCCTTGGGTGACACTCCAGAGGAGGCTATCTGCGGAACCCGCTTCACGGCTTCACGAAGGGAGTCATCGATAACAACCCTGGCCCGTTCGCCAGATTCAGTCTCGAAAATTAGGAAATCGCTCTCGCGGTTTATAAACCTTAGCTCCATGTCAAAGCCTCCTAGCGTGAAGTTTCCCACCAGAAAAGTGAACCTGGCGGCATCTAACTCGGTGAGTTTCCAGAGAGAATCCACCGCTCGGCGTTTCTAACTTGCATTTCTATTGGCTCTAGGGCATGCTTCACGCCGAGGAATGGAAAGGGATGCTCTATGGCTACTGATTACGACGCTCAGCGTAAAAACGATGACGATACGGAATCTTTAGAGGCAATCAAGGAGCGCATTCCATCTAAGCCAAGCCTCAGCGAAGATGATGTCGACAACGTCGACTCGTTCACCATTCCAGATGTTGTGAATGAAGAGCTTGAGGTTGTTATATTGCCGCTTCAAGAGAACGAATTCACCTGCATGAGCTGCTTCCTGGTCAAGCCGCAAAACCAGATGGCCAGCAAGTCGAAACTAGGTCCGATTTGCTCGGAGTGCGCTAACTAGCTCAGCTCCACGCCGGCTAGAAATCAATAGGTACGGAGTCGGGTCTGCTGGATCCGAAATCTCTACTCGAACGAGCCTCGGGACATCACCCCTGAGCATTAGTCGCGCATTAGCATTCAGCCCAGGGCCTCGAGCAAACCTAGATTCATCATCAGAAAGAGCTGTGGCCTCACCGATTACATCCAATGGAATTCGGAATTTCCCAGCAAGTAGCAGTTCACCGGTGACTTCAATCTTTGGCGCTAAGGCAGTCAAAAGTGCGGCTAGCGAGATACCAATGATTGCCGACAGGGCGATCGCCAGCTCGAGACCAAAAGGCAAGGCCGCTAGCAAGACCATCGGGATTGATAACGACAGGGCTAGGTAAGTGGTTGGAGCTGGAAGCACTCGCTCACTGAAAGCAACTTTCACCCAAATAGATTACGCTGACGGGGTGAATTTAGACGTTCTGATAATCGCCGAGCCAGGCTTTGAGCCAACTTACGCCAAGCCTGGCGATGCTGGTGCGGATTTAAGGTCAACAGAGACCCTGACGCTTTTTCCAGGAGCTCGAGCACTGGTGAAGACCGGTGTGAAGTTAGCAATGCCAGATGGTTATGTAGGACTGGTTCACCCACGATCAGGACTTGCGGCCAAGCATGGGATTACGGTTTTGAACACTCCCGGCACCGTCGATGCTGGATATCGAGGAGAGATCATGGTCACCCTGATCAATACCTCGGAGGAAGCTTTCGAAATCAATCGAGGCGACCGCATCGCTCAGCTCTTGTTTCAACGCGTTGAGCGGGCCGTTTTCCATCCGGTATCCGAGCTCCCTGAGAGTGCCCGTGGTGAGACTGGCTTCGGATCTTCAGGAAAGCACTGATGGCAAAGCTAGAACCGGCGGACAGGCTGGAGAATGGTCCGTTTGACATTGAGGAGATCGGAGTTCTCACTCCGTATTTGGATTTTGGCTCTCTGAGAATCTCCCCAACCCCAGGAGTCACCATCAAGGCCGATGTTGATGATCAAACCAAGCGAATAGTTTCGCTTTCGCTCGAATTAGATGGGCACCGATTGCAGGTGCAGGCCTTCACGGCAACTAAGTCAGATGGGCTTTGGGATTACACAATGAACGCCATAGCGAAGGGCATTAACGAACAGAATGGCATTGCTGAAATCATTCAGGGCGTCCTTGGTCCCGAGCTCAGGGTCCAGACCTCGGTCACTGAGAATGGAAAGCGTTTCCTTCGAGAATCAAGATTTATCGGGGTCGATGGCCCACGTTGGTTTCTGCGTGGTGTGCTAACCGGCCCTGAGATTTACCAACCCGACACTTATCTCAAACTCATTGCACTGTACCGCTCGGTCGCAGTGAACCGCGGTGATAGTGCTCTACCTCCCGGTGAATTGCTCCCCATTACCTTGCCAACAGCGAATGAGTAATCAAGAGAACGTTGCCAAGCGACTTGGCCTAGCCAAAGAGGGCGACGAGCTCGCTCTCACATCGCAGTCACTGCTCGCCTCAATTGGTGGGGTGCTCGGGATTCTCGAGGCAGTGCTTCCGGCAACGGCTTTCTCGATGACCTATGCATTCACTCGATCCGCCCTGTGGTCGGTGATCGCAGCGGTGGGACTCTCGCTTATCTTCATAGTGATTCGCCTGGCCCAGAAAAAATCTCTGATGCAGGCCCTGGTTGGGCTTGCGGCTGTTGGATTAGCCGCATTTCTCGCGCTTCGAGACGGTGGTCAGGCTGCGGACTACTTCGTTCCTGGCTTTATCACCAACGCAAGCTATGGATCGGTCTTACTCTTGAGCGTGCTGCTCGGAAGGCCAATTCTTGGCTACGCTGGCCAATTTCTGTTCGGGCTAGAGGGCTGGAGAAAGAACAAAGCACTGAGGCGCAAGTTTCAGGTCATCACCCTGATTTGGGTGACATTCTTCGCGCTGCGCTTGATAGTTCAGCTCCCGCTGTATTGGGCCAACCTTGTAGAGCAGCTTGCTATGGCCAGAGCCATCATGGGCGCTCCTGCCTACGCGGGCCTTTTGGCTCTGACATGGGTGCTTATGCGGAGAATCCAACAGTCAAAAGCGGTAGATTAGTCAGGTAACTCTGGAGGAAATCATCATGGGTAAAAGTTTCCAAGCTAAGTCTTTGTCTGTAAGCGGAAAGACCTATAAGTACTACAGCATGGCCGAGCTAGACGCTCAGAAGCTGCCTTACAGCCTAAAGATTCTCCTTGAGAACATGCTCCGCACTGAGGATGGAGCCAACGTCACCAAGGCGCATGTTGATGCTCTGGTGAACTGGGACCCAAACGCCGAACCAGATATCGAAATTCAGTTCACTCCTGCCCGAGTGATCATGCAGGACTTCACCGGAGTTCCATGTGTGGTCGATCTTGCGACCATGCGTGAGGCAGTTGCAAAGCTTGGGGGAGACCCACAGCAGATTAACCCGCTAGCCCCTGCAGAGATGGTAATTGACCACTCGGTGGTAATCGACGTGGCTGGCTCGCCAGACGCCGCAGAGCGCAACGTTGAGTTCGAGTACCAGAGAAACGCAGAGCGCTATCAGTTCCTGCGCTGGGGTCAGACCGCATTTGACAACTTCAAGGTAGTCCCACCTGGAACTGGAATCGTGCACCAGGTAAACATCGAATACCTAGCCAGGACGGTTATGACCAGAGAGGTTGATGGCGAGCTAGTTGCCTATCCGGACTCCTGTGTCGGTACCGACTCGCACACGACCATGGTGAATGGTCTTGGCGTGCTTGGTTGGGGAGTTGGTGGAATCGAAGCCGAGGCTGCAATGTTGGGCCAGCCAGTTTCCATGCTGATTCCACGAGTCGTTGGCTTCAAGCTAACCGGGGAGATTCCAACCGGAGCAACCGCTACTGACGTAGTGCTAACCATCACTGAAATGCTGCGAAAGCACGGGGTGGTTGGCAAGTTTGTTGAGTTCTATGGCAAGGGTGTGTCCAAGGTTCCACTGGCCAACCGAGCAACCATCGGCAACATGTCTCCCGAGTTTGGCTCAACCGTTGCAATCTTCCCAATTGACGACGTGACTCTTGACTACCTTCGAGTAACCGGACGCAACGAAGACGAGATTGCGCTGGTTGAGGCCTACACCAAGGCGCAGGGGCTATGGCACGATCCAAGCATCGAGCCTGTCTACTCCGAGTACCTCGAACTCGATCTTTCAACCGTCGTGCCATCAATCGCTGGCCCTAAGCGCCCTCAGGACCGTATTGAGCTTTCGAATGCAAAGTCTGCTTTCGAGAAGGTTCTCCCAAGCTACGCAGGAGAGTCCTCGAAACCAGCGAAGGTGTCAGGTAAGGAATTCAGCATTGACCACGGTGCTGTGACTATCGCCTCAATCACCTCCTGCACCAACACCTCTAACCCATCAGTAATGCTTGCCGCTGGTCTTCTTGCCAAGAAGGCAGTTGCTAAGGGGCTAAAGGCTAAGCCTTGGGTAAAGACATCTTTGGCCCCTGGATCCAAAGTTGTAACCGAGTATTACGAGAAGGCGGGTCTAACCGAGTCCCTAGACGCTCTGGGCTTCAACCTGGTCGGCTACGGTTGCACCACCTGTATCGGTAACTCTGGTCCACTAAGCGACGAGATCTCCAAGGCCATCAACGAGAATGACTTGGCTGTAACGGCGGTTTTGTCGGGCAACCGAAACTTCGAGGGTCGAATCAACCCAGACGTGAAGATGAACTATCTGGCGTCTCCACCGCTAGTAATCGCCTACTCGCTTGCCGGGACAATGGACTTTGATTTCGAGGTCGACCCGCTTGGTAGGGATCAGGCTGGAAATGATGTCTACCTCCGTGACATCTGGCCGACTCCAGACGAGGTCCAGCAGACAATCGACTCATCCATCAACTCTGAGATGTTCAAGACGCAGTATGCGTCGGTGTTTGACGGCGATGAGCGCTGGAGGTCACTACCAACCCCTAAGGGTTCAATTTTCACCTGGGATGAGAACTCAACCTACGTCAAGAAGGCTCCCTACTTCGATGACATGAAGCTGACTCCAGACCCAGTGTCTGACGTGAGCGGCGCTAGGGTACTGGTGAAGCTTGGGGACTCAGTCACCACCGACCACATTTCACCCGCTGGCTCAATCAAGGCTGATTCGCCGGCCGGCAAGTACCTAACTGAGCGCGGAGTCGCTCGGGTTGACTTCAACTCCTACGGATCGCGTCGCGGTAACCACGAGGTGATGATTCGCGGAACCTTCGCCAACATCAGGTTGCGCAATCAACTATTGGACAATGTCGAGGGTAGCTACACACGCGACTTCACTTCGCCCAATGGTGAGCAGACCTTCATCTTCGATGCTTCAGAGAACTACCGCGCAAATGGAGTTCCGCTGGTTGCTCTAGCTGGCAAGGAATACGGCTCCGGTTCCTCTAGAGACTGGGCTGCCAAGGGAACCAGCCTGCTGGGCATCAAGGTGGTCATCGCGGAGAGCTTTGAGCGTATTCACCGTTCGAACCTGATTGGAATGGGTGTTTTGCCGCTGCAGTTCCCGAAGGGTCAGACGGCAGATTCCCTCGGGCTTGATGGCACCGAAGTATTTGACGTTACCGGCATCGAGAAGCTGAACGAGGGCGTTACTCCAAAGACTGTGAGGGTTGTGGCCAAGCCATCTGCTCACTCTCCAGCGGGTAAAACTGTGGTTGAGTTTGATGCGGTAGTCCGCATCGACACTCCCGGTGAGGCTGACTATTTCCGAAACGGTGGAATCCTGCAGTACGTCCTTCGATCCCTGGTCGCCTAGGAATCATCTAAATCCGATTAGGGTTTAGTTCACCATGGATATTTTGCGGAGGGTAACGGAGCCCCGAGTACTCGATCAGCTCTCTCGTGAAGAGCTGGCTCAGTTGTGTCAAGAGATTCGTGACTATCTTGTCGAGTCTGTATCCAAGACCGGAGGTCACCTCGGTCCGAATCTTGGTGTGGTTGAAACTACGGTTGCGATTCACCGAGTTTTCGATTCCCCAAAAGACTCAATCGTCTGGGACACAGGCCACCAAAGCTATGTGCACAAATTGCTTACTGGTCGGCAAGACTTTTCTAGGCTTCGTCAAAAAGATGGGATCGCCGGCTACCCCCAGCGCTCTGAGTCCGACCACGATATCGTCGAGTCATCTCATGCTTCATCTTCCCTGTCTTGGGCTGATGGAATCAGCAGGGCATTCAAGTCGACCGGTCAAGATCGGCACGTTGTTGCTGTAATCGGTGATGGAGCTCTAACTGGGGGCATGGCCTGGGAAGCACTCAACAACATCAGCCACGATAACGATCGAAAGCTAGTCATTGTCGTGAATGACAATGGGCGCTCCTATGCACCAACCATCGGTGGCTTGGCAAAGACACTGAATGCCATCCGAACTGAGGGTTGGTACAAGAAGGGCTATCGCCTCTCGAAAAAGATCTTCTACAAGTTTGGGTACCTAGGCCGGGCAGTATTTTCAGCCGCTCATGCTGCCGGACACTCCCTGGTAACAGAAAACGCTCCGCAGGGGATCTTCCCAAACCTTGGCATCAAGTACATCGGACCGATCGATGGGCACGACCTAAAGGCAATGGAGGAGGCGCTGCAACAGGCAAAGAGCTATGGCGCCCCGGTCATTGTTCACGCAATCACCGAGAAGGGTAAGGGCTACAACCCTGCCCTCGAAGACAAGGCGGACCAGTTCCACGCAGTTGGGCAGATCAACCCAGAGACGGGACTCCCCGTAAAGACCAGTTCAGCAACATCTTGGACCTCAGTTTTTGCCGATGAGATGGTTCAACTGGGATCAAAGGACGAGAAGATCGTCGCTATCACTGGAGCAATGCTTATTCCGGTAGGGCTTCACAAGTTTGCGGAGCGGTTCCCAGAACGCACTTACGACGTTGGAATCGCCGAGCAGCATGCCGTAGCTTCAGCTGCGGGCATGGCATTTGGCGGACTTCACCCGGTGGTTGCAATTTACTCAACCTTCCTAAATCGAGCCTTTGACCAGCTCTTGATGGATGTTGCCCTTCACAAGGCCGGAGTTACTTTTGTTCTAGATCGAGCGGGAATCACTGGCCCAGATGGAGCTTCACACCACGGCGTCTGGGATCTGTCAATCCTTCAAGTCGTACCAGGCATCAGACTTGCCGCTCCAAGAGACGAAGCAACACTTCGTGAAGAGCTTTCTGAGGCGGTCGCAATTTCAGACGCTCCAACTGTCGTTCGCTTTCCTAAGGGCTCAGTTTCAGCTCCGCTTTCGGCTGAGTTCCGCACTCCAGATGGCGTCGATGTGCTGAAGCGCTCAGCTAGCAAAGATGTTTTGATTATCTCGGTTGGAACTTTTGCTCACACCGCAATGAAGGTTGCCGAGTTGCTTGCCGCTCAAGGGATTGGGGCAACAATCGTCGACCCTCGATGGATAGTTCCAGTGCAAAAGAGCATTATTGAAATGGCAGCCGAGCACAGACTCGTGGTAACTCTCGAAGATGGCGTTCGAGTTGGTGGTTTTGGATCAAGAGTTCGTCAGGAACTTCGAGCAAATGGTGTCGACACTGGTCTGAACGAGATTGGTGTGCCGGCAGAATTCCTGGAGCACGCAGAGCGTGAAGAGATCCTCGAGCGCCTAGGTCTAACCCCGCAAGCAATCGCCCACGACATAGTTGCACAGGTGGTTGGCACCAAAGTGCCTCACGCTAAGCCGCTGGAAGCTGAGAAAAGCCAGCTTGGATCAGAGGCGCAACTAGGCTGACTTGCCAAGGCCTGGCCCCTAGCGCTCTTAACTGGCTGGCCACATCCGCTTCCGGCTGAAAACATACCCGCCTCAGATAATCAGGGGTGAGCAGGTTTTCCACGGGAATCTCCAGCTCCGCCGCCAGTGAGACGAGCGCTGGCCGAGTTAGCTCCAGACGCGCATGCGCCTCAGGGAAACGCTTCTCCCAGGACCTGTGATTGGGTATACCGTTGCCACGCTCGGCTGGTTGGATATCAACCTCCAATTCCTTGGCGCGGGAGATTGCTTCCCACCAATTGCTAAGCAAGGTTCGAGACGCCCTGCCCTGGAATTCTTTGTTTGAAGCTAGTTCAGATCGAGACTTAGGTGGGTTGCTCACCACCGCCATGATCGAACGATCCGGAATCAGTCTGCCAGGAGCGGTGTCAGACTCCCGGGCGATCCGATCTCGCTCAAGCCAAAGACTTGCCGCGATTTGAATCTTCTCCAGGTCTCGGATCTTGCTGAGCCCAGGCAGATTGCGCCAAGGCTCTAGAGGCTGCGGCTTTGGCTTGAACCCAAGCAGGTGGTCAAACTCTTCCTCAACAAAAGCTAGCTTTTGATTCTCGATCAAAATCGCCTTAAGTTTCTCCCAGAGTTCAGCCATGACATCGACATCGAGTGCCGCATAGTTGAGCATCTCCTGAGTCAGCGGACGAACAGACCAGTCAGAAGCGCTGTGTTCCTTAGCAAGTTCGAGGCCAAGCAATTCCTCACAGAGTGAGCCGAGTCCAACCCTCGTCAAGCCACCGATTCGGGCGGCTAGCTCAGTGTCGATCAGTGCTTTTGGATGAAAACCAAGTTCAGCTAAACAGGGCAGATCCTGGGTTGCTGCGTGAAGCAGCCAAGTCTTCTGGTCGAGTTCACGCGCTAAAGACTCTTGCCAGTTTGGAACATCGGTCTCCAAGGCAACTGGATCGATCAAGTAGATTTCTGAAGGTGTGGCTAGCTGAACCAGATAGGCCTTTTGAGAGTATCTGAATCCGCTTGCTCGTTCTGCATCCAGAGATACCTCCGTGAGGAACCTGATGGCTGTAAGCAACTTGTTTAGCTCAGCCTCACCGGTGACCATAGTCACCGGGAGCCTTGGGGAGTCTAGCCTCAACCAAGCCTCACAATTTTGCTGTCCTTCGGTGGTAAACCGCTGATAAGAGCCAGAAGCTCAATCCAGCCAAGCAAATGCGGCTTTAGATCAAAACCAACGGGAGCCCAGGAGGCTCTAATCTCAAGCTCCGCATGCTGCGGCTGGGTAATCAAAGATCCATGTCCGGTAGAAACTACGGTGGTTGTGGTGCCTGCCTCATGGGCGAACTGTGCGCCATTTTGCAGGAGGGAATCGCGTAACCATTCCCATGGTAGCTGTGACAGGTACTCGTCCTTGGCCATGTCTAATTCGATCGAGCTCTTGGCATAGCCGATGATGCGGAACTCGGAGTTCCAACCATCGGGAGATTGTGGATCTCTGCAAAAGACCAAGCGGCTAACGCCATGATCTGACTCCGTCTGGTGCCGGATTTCAGCAGAGATAGCAAACGCCTCGGGAGCAATTCCTTTTGGGGATGGAATCTGAGTGATCTCTATTTCTTCCCGAGACTCGACCTCGGCAAGGGATGCGAGCATGCCTTTGAAAGGTTCTTTGATTTCGGAAAGGTCTAGCTCCACCCGAAAAAGTTACCCTCATGCATCCTCAGAGCCCTTGTGCCACGCCGCTAACGACAGTAAGCAATAAGCAGATCCTGGACCCTGACGGTGTGCAGGGGCTTGAGATTGTTGGCTTCACAAAAACTCTCAATGCCCTGCTCAAACTCGCTGCTCACCCAGATTCCAATTCCCAGCTGCCTGGTTAGTGGAAGCATGGTTTCTGCGCCAAATTCAAGATGCAAATTCCGATAGTTTTCGAATAATCCACGAACTTCCGCGGCAAGCAAAAGCCCTTCACCGACCTTCGCTATAAATCTGGGAGAGTCCTCGAAACCCGATGGAGCTGTAAGTTCACTTCTGGAGAATACCGCGAGGTCTGCGTTTCGAGGCATTTTGTAATGCTCTGCGCGATAGGTTTTGCCACCCGTGACAACAAGATTCGCCCTGCCTCGAAGCGTTCTGAGCCAGAGAAGATCAGTCTCTCCGCCAAGAAGCTTTGAACCTCCCTCTGCGTCTCTAGTTTCACCTCGGCGGTCTACCACCAAACTTGCGGTGATAATCGCTCCAGAGGCGAGAGCCGACAGATAGCTATCACCAACCGCTGCGGATCCGAGCGAATCACTGAGAAGTAACAAGCTCCCTGGTCTTTCGCTTGATGCGCGTAAGCATTCCACGCATGCCTCGGACTCTCAGCGGTGAAATCAGCTGATCGAGACCAAGCTCGGTGGGGAAGTCGTCAGAGACGGCCAGTATCTCAGCGGCACTAAGGCCATTCAACGCAGTATTGAGCGCTGATGCAAAACCACGCGTGGTCGGAGCTTCTTTAGGCGCTGAGAAGTGCAAGCTAACGCTCTCAGGAGTTCCCTCAACCGCAATGAACACCGGAGCTTGACATTCTTCAACTCGCTCCAGCAACTCTGGATTTTCACCGAATTTTGGATCTAGATCGGGAAGTGCGTCCGCGTACTCGAGCAGCATCTGGAGCCTGTCATTTCCTGACATTGCCTGAAAATCAGACACAACAGCGCTGACCCTTTCGAACACTAGGCCAAAACCCCTGCCTCTTGACCCTGAACGATCGGAACACCTACCAGGTTGCCCCATTCAGTCCAGCTGCCATCGTAGTTTCTAACGTTCTCTACTCCAATTAGGTACTTCAGTGCGAACCAGGTGAGTGAGGAACGCTCACCGATTCGGCAATAGGTGATGAAAGCTTGGTCCTTCTGGAAGCCGGTCTCATCGAGCAGAACCTCTTTGAGCCCCTCGACACTCTTGAAAGTGCCGTCTTCTTGAACACACTTACCCCAAGGAACGTTCTTCGCTGAGGGAATGTGTCCCGCTCTTGCCGCTCCTTCGTTTGGGTAATCAGGCATGTGCAAGCGCTCGCCGGTGTATTCAGGATTCGAGCGAATATCCACAATTGGGCTTCCAGCATGACGCAACACGTCGTCACGGAAGGCGCGAATCTCGCTGTCTCTGCGTTCCACTATTGGGTAGTTGCCGAGAGCGAGATTTGGAAGGTCGCGAGTTAGCTCTCTGCCTTCTTCAATCCACTTGGCCCTGCCACCATCAAGCAGACGCACATCCTCGTGCCCAAAGAGCTTGAAAACCCAAAATGCGTAAGCTGCCCACCAGTTCGACTTATCTCCATATAGAACTACGGTGTCCTGTCTAGAGATGCCCTTTTGCTGCATTAGAGCGGCGAACCCCTTACCGTCGAGATAATCACGACGTATCGGGTCGTTTAGCTCGGTGTGCCAATCGAGTTTGACGGCACCGGGAATGTGGCCGGTGTCATAAAGCAGAATGTCTTCGTTTGATTCAACGATTCGAACGCTTTCCGAATTGGCAGCAAGCCAGTCGGTGGTCACCAATACCTCTGGGTGGGCATAGCCCGCGAACTTGTCCGACACCTGTATCTCCTAAAGATTGTCTATGCTTGCTCCGACGAATGGAGCTCGAGTGCTAGAACCAAGCAAAAACCCACCAAATTCCTTGGTTGGCCTGGTTCCAAGCATCGCTACAGAAGAGCTTATTAGACAGTTGGTACCTCCGCCCGAGTTCGTAAAGGCGCACTTTGAGAACTACCGCCCAGATCAAGCTTTTCCTTCGCAGCAACAGGCGGTTGAAAAGGCGAAACAATTCGTAACGGGCCCGACTCGAAAGCTATTTTCTCGGCAGGAGGTCATTCCGGGGATCTACTTCGATGGGGGATTTGGTGTTGGAAAAACTCACCTGCTCGCGTCGGTTTACCACGCCTTTAATGGCAAGAAGGCATTCGGGAGTTTTCTCGAATACACCTCTTTGGTTGGCTACTTGGGTTTCGCTCAGGCGATCTCCAGTTTTTCCGGCTACGCACTGCTGTGCATCGATGAGTTCGAGCTAGATGATCCAGGCGACACAATGCTGATGTCGCGCTTTCTGAAGGAGCTGAGCGAAAAGGGAGTTCGCTTTGCAGCAACCTCTAACACTCCTCCGAATGCGCTCGGCCAGGGAAGGTTCGCGGCTGACGATTTCAAGCGTGAAATTCAGGGATTGGGTGAGCGGTTTGAGATCGTAAGTGTAGACGGTGAAGATTACCGGCATCGCGACAGCAGCCAAGACTCTCGCAACCTCTCGGAAATGGAGTTGCGGGATTGGATCAGCTACCAAGAGGATGGATTTCTTGAAGATTTCGATCAACTGCTGGCTCACCTTGGCACGCTGCACCCGACCAAGTTCAGGAAGCTAATCGATCAGGTCGGATCGCTTGCCATCCTGAACCTGCACCAACTCGAAGACCAGGTTGCAGCACTACGTTTGGTCAGCTTCGTTGATCGGCTCTATGAGCAACAGGTACCGCTTAGAACCTCGGGCAAGGTGCCGGCCACCAAGGTTTTTTCCGAGACCATGATTGCCGGCGGCTACCGAAAGAAGTACCTCAGGGCCGTTTCAAGAATCGGAGCGCTCTGCGAGCTTTACTGATCTAGCCTCGCGCTTGTAGTGCCTACCGCGCCAGCTAGCTAGCAAGCCTCCGATAGCCATTGATGTCAGGCTTCCCAAAATAACCGCCAGAGTAGCTTCAGCCAGAACCTCTGGCATTTGCTCAAACGAAAGCTTTGTCATAAGAAGTGAAACCGTGAAGCCGACTCCGGCTATAGCCGCAACAGCAGCGAAATCAATGAATTTTAGATTGAGACGATCCGATTCACTGGCAAACTTATTTGCAAGATAGGCCAGAACGGTGATGCCAACAATCTTTCCGACCGGCAAAGCAATTGCGATCGCAGGGAAGACTGGAGAGATTTCAGACTCAAACTGCGGTAATGCGATACCGACTGCAAAGAAAGCGAAGATCGGGAGCGCAAAAGTATTCGTATATGGCTGCAACTTGGCGGTAAGACTGTGAGACTTTGAAGCGGGGATGATCAGGCCCAGCACCACGCCCGCAATCGTGGCGTGGACGCCAGACTGATAAACCGCGTACCAAAGCAGTATGAAAGTGACAACACGGATCAAGTTGATTGGTAGTCGCTTTACCCGCTCCGCGATTATGTGCATCGAAGCAACTAGGACCGAAACCAAAAGCCATTCGACTCTAACGTCCGTGGTGTAGAAAATCGCAATAATCGTGATTGCAACAAGGTCATCGAATATCGCTAGCGCTAATAAAAAGACTCGAGCCGACTTGGGCATGCCGGAACCAAAGATGGCGAGGATGCCAAGGGCGAATGCGATGTCGGTTGCAGTTGGAATTGGCCATCCCGTTACGAGCTCCGTACCCCAAGTCAAACTCAGATAGATGGCAGCCGGTATGACGACCCCGCCGATGCCGCCAAGGACTGGGACCAAAGCAGTCTTGACCTTGCTTAGGGCCCCTAGGCGAAGCTCATACTTCAACTCCAGTCCTGCAACCAAGAAAAATATCGCAAGAAGAAGATCCGACACCCAGTGTTCAACCGATAGTTTGAGCCCGATTGACTCTGGACCAAGGTATGAGTGCTTAAAGTCAAGAAAGGCCGATCCGATAGGGGAGTTGGCAACAATCAGTCCCATGACTGCCGCTGCCAGAAGCAGTAGCGCCGCCGAACGATCGCTTTTCATAACTCTCCTTGTGGAAATTGGAAACAAAACTGTAACCGGGATAGAAATCTGTAACGCGATGGAAACTTTTCACGCCAGTTGCCGAAACCAATATCTCGAAAAATTGTCGCATGGCCACGACATGGTGAGCCATTTATTCGGAAATTGAGTGAGGTGGAGATGTTGGGAACCGGAGAACTAGCTTTCGCAGTCCTATCGACTGCGTTAGTGCTACTTATGACACCAGGTTTGGCGTTCTTCTACGGTGGCTTAGTCAAGGCAAAGTCGGTCGTGAGCATGATGATGATGAGCTTCGGCTCGTTGGCCCTGGTTGGAACCCTCTGGGTGCTCTATGGATTCAGCATGTCTGCTGTTGAGAATCCGACCGACTTCAGCGGTAACCCATTTACCCACTTTGGTCTAGCTAGCCTTGACAACGAGGGGCTTGTTGGCGCTGCATACGGTGCCACCTTTGCAATCATCACCGTTGCCCTGATCTCGGGATCGATCGCGGACCGCGCCCGTTTCGGCGCTTGGCTCGTGTTTGCGGGAGTGTGGGCAACTGTCTCTTACTTCCCAGTAGCGGCTTGGGTCTGGGGTGGCGGCTGGATCATGGAACTAGGCACCTGGCTAAACATGCCGGATGTTATTGACTACGCGGGAGGAACTGCGGTTCACATCAACGCTGGAGCAGCCGCCCTAGCGCTGGCAATCGTGCTGGGAAAGCGTTTCGGATTCGCGAAAGGCATTATGCAGCCGCACAACGTGCCGCTTGTGCTACTTGGTGCAGCACTGCTTTGGTTTGGCTGGTTCGGGTTCAATGTTGGCGCTGAATTCCTCAACGGAATGGCAAACGCTGGATTGATCACTGTGAACACACTGGGCGCTACATCTTCAGCAATCTTGGGCTGGCTCTTTGTTGAGAAGCTGAAGGAAGGCAAGGCGACCTCTATCGGGGCTGCCTCTGGAGCTGTTGCAGGTTTGGTAGCAATCACCCCGGCCTGCGCAAGCATAACCCCAGGATTTGCCCTGCTGCTTGGAGTTATCGCCGGTGCACTCAGCGCTCTAGCAGTGGAGCTGAAGTTCAAGCTTGGATATGACGACTCGCTTGATGTAGTCGGCATCCACCTAGCAGCCGGCCTAATCGGAACTCTTTACCTTGGCTTCTTTGCCACAGACACCGGACTATTCACCGGGGGAGACTTCGGTCAGCTAATTGTGCAAGCGATCGCAGCGTTCGGAGTGCTTATCTACGGATTCGTTGCAGCGTTGGTAATCGGCTTCGCAATTGATAAGACCATTGGCTTTAGGGTCAAGTCAGAGGATGAGATTGCCGGTGTGGACCTCGTAGTTCACGGCGAGGCTGCATACAGCTTCGGACAGGATCCCACGGGTCGATAGCAAGAAGGCGAGAAGCGGTGGGAGAAATCCTGCCGCTTTTCGCTTTTTTGACAAGGTTTAGGTTTTATGTGGCATAATTTTCAAGTTCTCTGTCGAGAGCAGTGCGGATGTAGCGCAGTTGGTAGCGCATCACCTTGCCAAGGTGAGGGTCGCGAGTTCGAGTCTCGTCATCCGCTCTCAGACACCTGAAC
>JACCDY010974011.1_pt1 | contig 31980 bp, 55 predicted proteins | sample 7446391 | NCBI WGS metagenome assembly JACCDY01 (sample SAMN15323451, study PRJNA562643) | freshwater metagenome | isolation source: river surface water | place: USA:Blue River Watershed | collected 2017-08-18 | reverse complement strand
TAAGTGGTAATGTCTAAGGGTTGCCAAGCCCTCACTCACGGCGCTGTAACTATTATACCCCAATTCCCAGGAATGTCAAGGCTTTGGAGAGGTCTTTTTTTGACCAGTAGGTGATTTTGTAACCTACAATTGTGCTACTGTGCTTCCAATGGGGTGTTGGATGCCAGCTTGCCCAATATAGATATCCCTCACGAATTGTTTCCACTTTATATGGAATCTTGTGTTCGTAAAGGAAATCCCTCAACTTTCTCTCAGGGTCTTTATAAATCCAAGACCAGCTACACCATGACTGCGCTTCAAGATAGATAATATGTACCTCTCCACGCCCACCTTCATAATACTGATTGTTACGAAAAGCCTTCCAAGACTTTGTGTACTTAATACCTATGTCATCATAGGCGTTTGGAAGGTTCTTCATGTTTCTGCCACGACGCCCCCACTTAGAATGCTTAGGTGTGGCACGACGCTCTTGCGTCGTTCTTGGGCGACGATACCATCTTGGGTATCTCTTGAAATAATGCATTACGGTACTCCTTATGTTTAGTTAGTTATCTAAAACATGAGAGTACCCCTCTAGCTAGTTGTATGTGGTTCATTTAATTTTCCTATAGCTTGATTCAAATACATCTGATTTAATAATCTTATATGCGCCATTTGATGTTTGCACTACGTAGTCATCTATATTTATCTTTACTATGCCATGAGAAGTATTAAGAAATATAGTGTCTAATACGTCTGGACCTGACGGAATAACATTGCCATCACAGGCACCTATTAGAGATTTAGCACACTCAGTAGAACCGTCATATTTACCAGCATTAACATATATGCCTATAGAATATCCGTTTTGTTTAACATAAGTAATAAATCTATCCATTAAATGTCTTTCAATTTATTGATTTTTCTTTTTATGCTTCTTCTCGAAAATATCAGGCTTACAAGGATAGTATTCGCCGTTCACACCACGAACAACATAATCACCCTTGGCAACATACATATTTCCCTCTAATGTGGCTATATACATCGAATGATATGGGTGCCAAAGGTGGCTTGTTATCTTAATGTCCTTACCACACTCTTTCTGTATTTGCTTCGCACATTCTTCTGTACCATCGTATATGACGGCCTGCACTTCATAATACACCGGAACGTAAGTGTCCATTTAGTCGTCCTCCAAAACCTTTCCAATAATATTTTGCCAGTGTATATGGTACACGTTAGAACCATTAATTTCCAACTGAATTGAATCCGTAAAATCTACCATAACGACATCCCCATCTGTATATTCATCGGCACCATCGTTAGATTGAACAATACGAGCCAAATGAACCAAATCCTGTAAAGACTTGATATTAGGGTACATTTTAGAACACTCTGTATCTGTCAATTTCCTAACTAATAACTGGCTATCAGATACTTGGAATATGGATGGCATCTTCTTCTTTTTCTTCCTCTTTTTCAAACTTCGCCTTTCAAAATAAAGAGGCTCTATATGGATTGGAACCATAACTTCTGAGCCCAAAGCCCAGCGTGCAACCATATAACACTTTAGAGCCGCAACGCCAGTGAGCGTCACTGGCACCGGATGAAGTTTTAAGACAATATCAACGGTCTGTTGTTACTATACTTGGAAAACCACTTTCGTCATGGATAATTCGCTCAGTAGGCAAGTCTCTAGGGACAATAGTTAGCTTACTTGGACTATCCATTATCTTTCTCAGTCTATCCGCCTGTTCTTCCGTAAGTGTTACTTCTTGGAAGGCTGGCAGCCTACTAGGTCTACCAATTACAACATTATATTTTCCTCTTTCCAAACCCTTACCTAAAACAAATCTATCAAATCCACTACCACCCAAACCAATTGGTTCTATATTGCGGATAGCAGTAGTATTGTTGATAACTGGGATAGGTATAATAGGTTTGTGGAACGCAATACTGTTGTTGATACTGTTGTTGAGGAACATAATACTGTTGGGGTCTTTGGCCCACAACCTCATGTTGGTGATAGTGATAAAAGTCTGGTTGACGAGCAGGACGCCACTGTGTCTGCGACGGCTGTTGTACTTGCGGAGTATAATATGGGGCTTGTACCCTTGGTTGATATTCTACACCTTGTTGGACGTTGACCTGGGGCATTCCCCCATTAAAGTCGTTCACTTGCACATTCGTCTGCGGCATTGCCGAAGGCTGGTAGTATTGGGCGAACGCAGGAGAAACACACAAAAACAAAGCTACACACATAATCGTTCTAAACATTTGTACTTCCTTGAGTTTTAGATTCTATCTTTAACAATACGACACAAATCATCTACTTCTTGTATATATTTGTCCGTTTCCTTTTGTAACTCTGCTTCATCAACTCCTTGTTTCTTGAGTGTTTTTCTAATGTTACGTATGGCTACTTTAGCCTCTTCCCCACATTTGTTTATGTGCCTTAGCACTTTCTCTTTATCGCCATACTGAGGGGCACTTACCACCACAGTAGTCTTACTGAATACATAGGCATATAAGCCTGCCGAACAAATCGCCTTAACAACACTGGCAGGATTGACGGCTCCCACATCGTAGATTGTGACAACCACTTGGCTGTCCTTTTTTAAGATAGAAGAAGTATGGGCGATGGGCACATTGTCAACCTTGATTGAGCCGACCAAGCCTGTGCTTATGGTCGCGCCCCTTATCCCCTTTGTCTGTTCTCTTAAAAACTCTACTGCCTTCTGCATTTTACTGTAATCAGCACATTGGAGATTCCACCTTTCTTATTCTGGCGTTAGCCTCTTCTCCCAATATAGTCCCTTCCCATTACTTCCAAAGAACGGTTTTCTTAGTTTATAGCCGCTGGCTATTAGGTTGTTAGCCGAATGAATGTTGTGTACAAAAGTAAGACTGAAAGCCTTTTCATATCCATTACATCGGCACCAATCTTCGCGGACTTGAAGAAACTTTTTTTGAAGTCCGTGGCCGCGAAAAGGTTCCTTTACTTCGCAGGGAGTCATCATAGCAGACTTTGCGGATTTGTCAAGCTGTATTCCGGCGAAACCTGCCCAATCTTGGGAAACGCTGGTGTTGTGAAAACAGTTGGAAACTTCGTTAGTTTTAAAGTTTGGGGATATAGCTATGCCCGGCAAACCATCTTTTGCTACAGGAGTAGGAAGCCCGTCAAGGTCAGGCAACTTAAATTCCTCACATCTGTACGCCACCCACCACTTCCTACTATCATCTTCAACAAATCCTACCCACTCGCACATCTCGTCGTATAGAGACTCGATGATAGAGGGTTCTGCTATTGGGTAGATGTTGAATTTCATACTTAGCCACTTACTGCTGGAAAACGACTATAAAAGACTTCATCACTGGAAAGTAAAGTTGGTTCGTGTTGTATAAGTAGTCCAGAACAAGCGTATCCACTCCAATCCTCCATTAACCCACTCCCTAAATGTACTGGATACGTACACGCCTCTTGCAACCGCCCATCGGCAGCAGTCGTGTAAACCTTTCCTTGCTGGTCGCCCTCATTAATCAGGCCCGCTATATCCAGAACCTCTGGTTTTTCTTTCTTCTTCCTGTTCCAAAACATAAATATCCTATCAATGGGGACAATGGGACTCGAACCCATAACACCTTCACTGGACACCTTCGGGGTGGCCATTACAGGCACCATCTGGGGATGGCGCGTCTACCATTCCGCCATATCCTCAAGTTTCTCTATTTCTAGCCGCTTCCTTTTTCTGCATCTCAATCATGGCTTGGAAACCTCTGGTTTCTGTGGTGGAGGAGTAGCTGGAGTTGAGTTGTCGCTTGGGATTTGGGGCTGTTTACAACCTTCTTTCTTGCATGGCTCTGGCCTTTTACAAGTACCCTTCTTACAGCTCAATACGGCATCTCCATGCCTTACGGCTTTTAACTAGCTCTGAGTGTCTAGTTTTATCGGGACTGATTTCCTTATGGAGGTAAGCTCGGCGCGATTTCGCCTCGCCAGTTTCCTCAACGGTCCATTCTTTCGAGTCGCGGTTTCGTACTTCAATGTTGTAGGTAGCCATTCAATTCCTTCCAAAAAATGGGGCCGCTGCTGTACCAAACACTATAAACCACATATAGAACACTGAACATAGAAATGTAAAATATAGTGAAATTAACAATATTCTTTTCATAAGTCCGAATGCTAGTAGTCGAAACTAGCCAATGTCTTTATCAGAGACAAAAGGGCAACCGGCCCGTCCATTCGGATTAAAAAGGTCTTAGCTCAAATATAACCTTATCGGAAGCTGACCAGGATTTGCAGTCCTGTTTGATGCACCGGGGTTTAACGCCGTTCAGCTTCACTTTGCCCTTGTTATTGCCTTTCGGCTCGTAACAACACGACATATTGAGTGGCTCATTCTGAGATTGGTTTGAGCAGCCGCTAAGCATACTCATTCCTCCCCCGTCGTCACTACTATACCGAGATATAGCCGTTCCGACCCCTTGCGGGTTACTAACCAGATTTCTCCAATTAGCTTAGGCACTTCTTCACTCACTCAAGTATGTTTTGCTTCCTGACGGAAGCTTCTCGGAAACTTAAATTAGCGTTAAGTGACCGTGCCGTTCTTTCGATAAACATACAAATCCATTGTCTTTCGGACAGTATTCTACAATTAGCGTTGTAGCTCATGTCCTAAGTTACTAGTTGGTTTCTAAGCCGCTAAGCTAATAATCCAACGCTGTATACCGTAGCTAATAAAGGGGTAAACCAATATTTCGCTAGCCAGCTTTTGCTTATGGCTTTCGCCTGACCCGCCCGACTCTCGAACTGGCAAAGTCATTTATAACGTCCCAGCAACAAAGGGACTAGTGACGCATGTGGGAATCGAACCCAACTTCATTTCTGCTTGAAAGGCAGACGACCTATCCAAATGTCTAATGCGCCATATTGAGGCTTTAGCCTCTACATCCAAACTCTACTTCCTTGAGCAACCACACTTCCACAATGAGGACACTTTAAACCTTCGGATGGTATAACCATCATTAGGTTTCTAGCTATATTAGTATCCTTCTTACAAAACCAACAGACGATGGTATCTCTAAATGCTTTAGTAGGCACCCATTTTCCAAAATCAGGAATCATTTTCCTTCTCCTATTATAGCTTCGCAAAAAGTTTTGTCAAGTGCCCTAACACGGAATCGAACCGAAGTCCACTGTTTGGAAGACAGTTATTCTACCACTGAACTATTAAGGCATGATATGTATTAGGGTAATGCTCCCTGTCCTCCAGCTACGCGCTGGCGTGCTACTTTTACACTAAATACAGCTTCTCTTTCCTTTATAGTCTAAGTGAATGGAGACTCACCGGCGTTTTTTCTTTTAGACACAGGAACTTAGTAATTTGTACAAACCTGTGTACGGGCTCCGGTCCTAAACGACCGGCCCGTAAGTGCGACTACAGGGAATTGGACCCTGTCCCTTTGAATGGCAATCAAAGATGCTACCGTAACACCTTAGCCGCTTACACGTATTTTCTGTTTATCAACTCTCTATGACATTGATTAGCACAAAGGTTAACACTAAAGGAAACGCCATACTGCATTGGCCAGACGAATCTAGCTCTACAACGTTTCCCACACACCTTACAATAATACACTTTCAGGGGCGGCATAGGATAGCTTTTCAGCTTAATCCACAAAGTTTTACTTCCTATTCAAAACCCCTCTACAATATTGGCAGACAGAAGGATGCCACTCTTGTTTATCCCAGGCTGGGCGTAGAACAACATCGTGTATGATTACTCTACCACTTTTACTTACAGTAATAACACTACGTGCTTCTCTTCCACACCTATCACAGCAATTCAATTTGAGCCAACTCATTATAATTGTAACCTTGACAAATACAAGCGAAAATCAACTCTTTACGGGAATTGAACCCGCCCCTCCGACTTTGCAGGCCGGCGTGACACCAGTACACTAACTTCGCGTGGAGTACCACTTAAAAAGCGCGAAGGGTATGTATTTAATCTTCCATTCAAAATTACAAGCGATGCTACCGAGTGCTGACCTCGGACCTTAACCGTGACAGGGTTGTGTGCAGAAACCGCTACACCATAGCACCAAGCGATGACACGGAGAATTGAACTCCGACTTTCTATTCGACAGATAGATGTGCAGGAACCACTACACTATGCCACCGTATGCTGGTTCTTGTCGTTACCAGCGGAACTTTTGCTTGCTTTTTTAACCTTGCCAAGACTAACAAGAGGGGGTGATTTTGAGTTACCCCTCCACCAGAGGCTTACGCCTCAACAAAGCCAAACTCTATACGTTCTTGCTCGGTCTTTTCCATATCAAGTTCATAATGAACCTCTCTATGACAATTAGAACATAGCAAAACACACTTATCTACTTCTTTTTTCTGAGCCTCTAAACTTAGATTAGATTTACCAAGCCCGAATTCTTTTTCTTTTGGATTTTTATGGTGAAAGTCATAAGCAGTTGGACAATCTTTGTTATATCCACAACGCTCACATCTACCACCTTTATACTCAATCAACAATTTTTTAATTTTACGTCTAGTCTCTTTTACTTTAAAGGAATTCAATCTTCCCTTAAAACTAGTATCATACTTTTTACATTTACGTTGTTTACGTATTCGCTGATATTCTGCCCACTTTTCTTCGCCCATATCTAAGCGTTTTTTACTAATTCTAGCCATATAACACCTGCCTTTCTACAGATATTATACACCAAGAATGGTAAAAACTAAGATAAATTTACCAATAAGCTATGGAGGCTGGAATCGAACCAGCGACCCTCTTATGAGGGCGACGGATTAACAGTCCGCTCGGTATTCACCAACGTACCCCCTCCACAATAAGAATCTTACGATTCATTTTTTCTTTTCAATCCCGCCCTAAAACCTGCGGCATAGGCATCTCTTATCTCCCACCAAGTACCGCCGTCCATTCCATTGCCATACGGCCCATACGAATCAAGGCGCTTTCTATTAGCATATCTTTCTGCTCTTTGAGCCGCAACAATTGAATTAACTCTTTTTTGTATTACCAACCTTTTCAACTTTGACATCCCTATTCCCCTCATAGAACTCAATTGCTTCCAAAGCGTATTGTACACTCTTTTGGTCGCCTGTCAAGCAGAATTTCTCTGGTTTTGAGCCCGTTTCTAAGCGTTGCCAACTGAGTTGCCACATCTTTTCTATATGCGTCTGCATAAATTTGCCTTTTACAATCTAAGCATAAGCATCTGGCCCATGTTCTACCCTTAAAAGTATGAGTGTGAAACATGTTCACCCTTACATTCTTATGGAAGTCGAAGAAACAAAGGATACTGCGTATCACTATTTCACCCAAATTACTCTAGGTGAAGATTGCCCAGGTTTCAGTACGACCTCCTGATGCAAGCCGGCCTTAATCGCTTCGGTCTGTATGACTTTTTCGTTATGGATACAACTACCAATAGAAACGGTCAAAACCAAAGCAAAGGACAAAATGCCAATCATCACATTCTTTTCAAAACCGTCCATTTAACAATCCTTCTCCAAAATTTTCTTGATTTCCTTTGCAATTCTTTGTTCGCCTGTATATACCATTCCCATAGCATATCCAGCCATACCGCCCATCGTGGGCTCTTTATATGCTAAAACTTCTTCAACATACTTAGTAACTTTTTTTAGTCGGTCCTTATCTGTTATTGTTTTCATAGCGGGCTACATGGGGGTCGAACCCACAAGGCTGTTACACCCGGCTCTTTAGCAAAGAGCTTCCTCACCACTCGGATATAGTCCGTAATTAGTGACAAAATCGAAAACGATAAGTCCCCCAAGGGACATACCGGCTTAGTTTACTCAAGCGCCGGTAATAGGAGTCGAACCGATGTAATCGTCATTCAGCATTCACTAGTATATTTTATCTTTTGCCAGTAACCCCTAGGAGGCTTACTAAGCCCATATTTTTTAACCCATTTAGCAATACTACTATCGGCCACGCCAAACTCTTTAGCAATTGTTGATGTTGGCTTTTCCCAAATCAATACGGCTAACTCTTCTTTAGATGGCCAAATTATTTTTGTCTGTTGTTGGTATTTTTGCTTTGGGGTGTCTTTTGGAACCAACACCCTTTTATTATCTATCTTACGATAAACTTGTTTTGGATATCTTGTCCTATCAATCTTATCGTTTCTTGTTTTCCTCAACACAAAATCATTCGTAGATTTTTCACACAATATGACTGGTACGAATTTACTAGCACAAATTTTACCAGCATGAAACTTACGATGGCAATTAGAACAAAGAACTGTACACTTACGTATTTCGTCAATTACCGCTTGTCTATTTTTCAACGAAGCTAATCTAGACACACACTCTAATTTAGTAGATGGGTCTATATGGTGAAAATCTAAGCAAATTGGGTCACCCTCGCCACACACACAGCATTTATTGAAAAACTTTATTTCGTCTATAAATTTTGAACAATATGCTTTAGCAATCTTACTACTATTCTTAAAGCTTTCCCTTCTGACCTCATTATTCTTATAAGATAGTTTAGCTTTATTGTTAGAACAGGTCTTGCAATAAGACTGCTTCCCATCCTTGTTACCTTTGCAGTTTCCAAATAGGGATATGTCCTTAGATACATCGCATAGTCTACAGCGTTTTTCGGTCATATAATACCTCAGATAATTTACTTGTCTGATATATTATACACCCAAATCCATTTAAATTTTCAAAAAAACTTTTAACTTAAGTAGGGGCGGTGAGAGTCGAACTCACATTATGTCGCAATTTAAAAGATTGGTGCAATTGCCTTTCTGCCACACCCCCATATGATATGTTTTCTCTAGAGATTTGACTTGTTGTTGCTAGCACAATAGTCGACAAAAACTAAACGACGCACATATCAGCGTAGTGGGCTTACTCAGAATTGGACTGAGTCCTCATAGATTAAGAGTCTAGAATGCTTCCGTAACACCTTAAGCCCAAATTTGTAATGACAAAATCGGAGTGATGTTTTAAGTACAGCAAGCTGTACCTTCATTAAGGTACGGCATAGCCAGACCTCATTTGCAATGTAATCACTTACCAGCATTCATTACGAGTGGAGAACCGGGGAATTGAACCCACGCCTTGCTGTTCTTCAGGCAGCAGTGCGACCGATACACTATTTCTCCATAAAAATCGAACAGGTGGTGTATAATACATTAGACATCCACAAGTTCATTTCGATTCCAAGGTGCTATATGAATTGTATACAATGTAACAAAGATACAGCTAATCCAAAATTTTGTTCCCGCTCATGCTCCGTTTCTTATAATAACAAAATATCTCCAAAACGAGAGCGACTATCTAAAAATCCATGTAAAGTATGCGGCAAACTAACCATTCGCAACGCTAGAGGTTTTTGCTCACACACCTGCTATTCTAATTACAGATGGAATATAACACTTCAACGCATAGAATCAACTGGTTACATCCACTCAAATACCAACTTTCATTCCTCACCAACAGCTAAGAAATATATATCTGAAAAATATGGATATGTATGTTCTTTATGCCAACTCTCTGAATGGCAAAACAAGCCAATTGTATTAATCTTAGACCACATCAACGGCAAGCCAAATGATTGGTCAATATCCAACCTCAGATTAGTTTGCCCAAACTGTGATTCTCAATTACCAACCTACAAAGCTAAAAATACAGGTAATGGAGGTCGCCCATCCAGACGTATATCTTAGATATTCCACAACTCCCAAACCTGCAACCTCACTAAATATCCGATAATGAGCATCGCTATCATGTTGAAAAAAAGCGCTATGACGTACCACTCGCTACCCGTTTCTCTCCATTTCTTACTTCCCAAAAACATAAACGCAACTGTTAGAGCAAGCAGAACAGAAAGGATAATGAGGGTCATAGCTAAACTAACCTTGTAAGGATTCCCGTAGTTATATCAGCGTGCGCAGCTCTTATTACTATCAATTCCGATTTTGTCGTCGCTTTTCCCGCCGTCAACCCATTTATATGGATTTAGCTTAGTAAATCGACTATCTCGGCTAATGCTTTGTTTATTGAACATCTTCATTGTTTTCTCTAAGTCACTTGCTTTATAGAACATTATTATTCTCGGTGAAAGGTTACTAAAACACCACTCAGTACCCCGTATGAGAGTCGCACTCATTTCTTCGGTCTGAGAAACCGACATACTATCTGGTATACTAACGGGGCAAATTGCTTCACTCTATTATACACTAAAACAGCAAAAAGTCAAGTAGCCACACCGGGAATTGAACCCAGATTTAAAGTTTAGGAAACTGTCGTGTTATCCGTTACACCATGCAGCCGTGTCTTGTCCTCTTATTATACACTAGAAATCGGTCGTGTCAAGGCGTTCGCAGAAAAATAATTTAGTACACTTTTAACTGCCGCTAGGCCCAAAATGATATGAGATAGCCGCCGCCATCAGATTATAGCCAGCCAACTCAGCCGCCTTTACAGCACCAGCCACATTATCTACTTGCAGTAGCCTGCTGCACTGACAGAGTAGCGTTATACGGTCATCATCCTCTAAAACGCCCTGGTCATTCGCTAGTGAAACTGCAACGTCCAAATTAAAAAGGATAGCCTCCTTGTGTGGGAAGCATTTCTTTATAAGTGAAGCTGTGAACATATAGTTATCGAGCCACTCCATCGTGAGGTACATTGCTTGTCCTAAACAAACCGCTCAATATTAGGGCTGTCTTTTCAGAATTACCTGCAATATTAATTACGGTTTCTTATTTTCTAATTCAGAGAATTTCAAGGCTTCGCCTTTCTGGCCAACAAAGTGGCCCTATGCCGTATGCCATAAATAAGCCAAGTAAAAGCTGCATAGCAAGAAATGGTATAAGAATCCAGTCTTTAGCTGTCAACTGGTCCTCCTCGTTGTATTAGCTCGCTCGCCACAATATCCTCGGCCCACTGAACTAAACTACGCTTAGCAAACCAAGTGTTGCCCTGCCAGTTTTCTGGTTGTATGATAGAGTGCAATAAGGCTGCAACCTCTAATCGAGTCTCTGGCCTATTGAATAGTTGTAATTGCTTAGAACTATCCTTTTCCTTCTTAAGAAGCTTTAAAATGTCATCTATCTTACGTTCAATCCTATATATTTCTTCTGCTGACATTATTTCCTTTTCCTTTTCCTTTTCCAATACTAGGATGAATAAAGTGGATGCGGGCGGTACTGCCCCGCCGTCTTAGCATTACTTAATGAAAACTTCTACGTGTGTATCCAAGTTGTTTCTTCAACTGGCAAAATAGATGGGCTACCATCATTCCTCATAATTCGCTTGAGTAGCTAGACGGTTCTAAGAGCCGTTACTTAGTGATTTTGATGAGTTCACCAACTCTCTGCTTACGCAGCCAGTGCAAAGTTATCAACTTCTGCAACTAAAATTAGGTCAACTTTTTAAGTGGCCCGTTGACCAACCACTACACGCAATCAACACCTCGATAATGTAATCGAATCTGTTCGCACCCATTGTGAGGTGGCGTTTTCACGCCACATCCCTATTATACACTAAAAAGCGTCTTTGTCAAGACGCAAAGCGTCAAAACCAAGTAGGGCTCATACCCAAAATTCTGCTTTAACATCCACATTTATCTCAGGGACATTCCCTGGGCCTGGGATTATCCATAGCCTGCACTTACCTGACTTCATAGCGATGCTCACCCGCTCAGTCTGTTTAGCTTGCACCCTCGGTAGTTCAGGCGGCAACCAAAGTTGCCTCCTACCTTGAAAGCATAGGTGTTTTGAGGTTCGCTCAACTTCTTGCGAAGCTGCGTGGATTCGGCCCTACTTGTTATATTACATACACCTTACGAATATGCCAATACTCGTTGACATTTATTTCGTGTTTCTCGTTTTCTTCCGATTGTGTCATAATGGCTTGAATAGCATCCATCTCATTACTAAATTTTCTGATACGGACCCACTCGCCACTCACCCTTTGTATCTCTAGCCAAAATTCAACTCTCATTTAAACAAACGCCTCCTTACCGTTGGGTCTACCTTATAGCCATCAAATTCTTCCAAAATATCCAATATGCCACCTAGCACATTATATAGATTGTTTGGTTTATGAGATAGCTCATGTGTAAAAAGAATTGCTTCTTCCTTATCTGGCACCATAAAATCAATACAAACAGCATTGCTTAACGGGTCGCTGGGCGGGCCATTCTCTCCTCTATAGCTGATATGAGTTATAACTGCTTCTTTAGGAATGTTCCTATTCTCAACAGCTAATACAACCTCACTCATATCTCCCCAATCTGGACTAGCCATTATGATGTACCCATCTTAGAAAGGCCCATGTTGTTCAATGGTTTCGCGCATCATTCTTCTTCTATCAAAAAAGCGCCAGCGCCCGTATGTTTCAATCGGACCCTCATGTTTATCTACGTAATCCAAGTATGCTTTGGCATCCTCAAAGTTACTAAAAATCAGTTGGTGAGGTAAAGCTAACAACATCCAATTTGGTGTCGTTGCCTTACCATGTGGGTTGACTACTATAATCGGTTTCTTACCCCTATTAGCCCAACTCCATTCTTCATGGGTGCCGCAGGGATACTCCTGCATATTTAGGTAGCAGAATATGAAGCCACTCTCATCAACCATACGAAGGTCATTGCCGCGAATCTCGTCACCATAAGTTGGGCGGATTTCATCGTAGCGGCCCTCTGCCTTCATCTTGTTAATATCGTCCCTACCAGCGGCCTCTGTGCGGTCGTAGCCCTCGACATGCTTGTTACATGGGTCAAATACCATTACGCCGCGCTTCTGTAGCCAGGGCGTTAGGTCTTGTCTCCATTCAACGCCACCATTAGCTACACGGTCCATAGCTCCTATTAGGTAGGTTGTCATGCCTGCGAGTCTATTTTTCATACTTATGGTCGCCTGTCTCTTTCATTTTCTTCTTCTACCTGAAGTCTACCGAGCTTTGTTCGCCCTGTCAACCTGTTAACCATAATTCTACAAATGTATGGTTGGTCATCCTTGTAATAATCGAATTCTTCCGGTCCCTCTATCTTACCATTCGGATAGAAGGTGTATTTAACGAAGTTCCAACGAACAATATGTATCTTACCAGTCTCTAGTGCGTCCAATCTTGCTTTAGCAAGGTCCATCTGAACAGAGCGGGCTCCATCCATGAAGCGGGTTTGTGATAGCACCATACGTACTGGCACGTAGACAAATGAACATATCACCACCAATATAGTTAGAACGATTATCAACTCCCCAATGGTGAATCCACGAGTTTTAACTCTCATATTCCTTCACATCTCCATTCTTAGCGATAGCTTGGTCCTCATAGCCGCGAGCTACCCTAAAGTAAAATTCTAGCATCGCACATACAAAACAACCCACGACGCGAGCAATAGCAGCATAACGCCATTTACCAGTTGCAGGCTTAAAGGCTCCCGCCACAATCCTGGTAATTGTATAATTGGCTTCGCCGTCAGGATTATCGCCAGCCTGTATAGTTCCAACGATTTCGTCTATTGGAGCATCCAGCAGCGCTCTATTTTTCTTTTCTATGTACGGCATCTCTCATCTTCTCCTGAGCATCAATGAATCCACAGACCAATATAAATATTACTAGTAGCCATTCCAAAACAAGCCTCCTATTTTCTTCTAAAGTGGAGTCGTTCAAACTTATCATAACTACCAACTGGTTGTCTAAATACATCCCAGGCTGTACCATTAGGTAGTCTTGGGAAAAAGGCGTCACCGTCATGGACACCGTAAACGTGAGTCACATAGATGTTTTTGACGTTCCCACTACTTAATGCCATCTTATATAAGCTGGCACCACCAATAAAAAAGCTGTGATTGTGGTCATCATATATATGAGTGCCACGTAAATAGGCAATGTGCTTACAAACTTCATCGGCTCCCTGAGCTATTATATCAGAGCCCTCGCCCTTTGTCAAGACAATATTCCTACGTCCAGGCAGCGGGCGCACCGATTTCGGCAAAGACTCCCAGGTTCTACGGCCCATTACGACCGTATGCCCCATAGTCATTTTCTTGAAAAATTCTAAGTCCTCTGGTATATTCCAGGGCAACTTGTTTTTATAACCGATTACTCGATTATCATCGTAAGCTGTTATGATGTTCCACATTCTACTTGTCCTAAGAAGGGTCCAGACACTATACCACGCTAGAAGGGGTTGTACTAACCACCAAAGAAACCATAACCACCAATATCTATGGTTTGCATCTTATGCTCTTTGATGTGGAAGTTAGGATTACCCAGCTTCACGATATTCAGATATATCTTAAGATACTGGTCGTAATCAATTCCAAACTCCTCCCAATCCTCAGTATCAAAATCTTCCAGTAAACCATGCTCATTTAGCTTTTCGAGGATATGTGCTGGTACCTTAGTATCTTCGTAGTCAGATGCGACCTCACTTGTAAAATCAAATCCAAGAATCTTACAGCCTTCGGCATAACCACCCTCTACTTCCTCAATAGAGTTTACATGGAAGAACAGACTTTCTGTTATGCCGTGACCATCTCCACTCCAATCACCAATACGAAGTTCTAAAAGCATCTTACTTTTCCTTCCGAGGCTTTAGCCTCACAATCTTATGGGGTTCTTTAAATAGACCAGACTTAGAGAGCTTTGGGGCTCCCATGTAGATGAAGCTGTGCCCATTAGCTTCCTTCTTATTGCCAACGGCATGGATACCATCCTTATCGACATAACGCACAGTAAACTTACCGTGGTATCCCATTGGGATGTTCTCTTTTCCTTCTTCACTCGATGGCCAGTATGGGCCAGACCCAGCGATAACCTTGATGCGGTCACCGCGCTGTAGAGTTTTCCAGTCAAAATCCGCGATGCGTTGTTCTGTCTTATTCTCAACCTTCTTACGAAGGTCAGCTAGAGTTTTCTCACGAAACTCGAATGGTTCGTTGCAACTAGGGCAACGGAATGCTCTAGGGCCGGTCTGCGTTCCACAATTCTTACAGGTCTTATGTCCGCGTCCCATGTTCAAAACTCCAATTACAATTTATGCCAATCGAATGGTCACTAATCACAAACATATCCATATTCTTATTTATCTTACCCAACACCAGCGGAGCAGTCGCATAAAAGAGTCGAGGGTCTTTCTGGGCAACCGGAAGATATGGAGCTAACAATATCGCGGCTGCCGCCCTGAACAGATTGCGTCTAATAATCAAGGTTACACCTTTATTATTTTTACATTCTCTGTCTTACATCTAGACATCATGCGCTTAAAGTCTTTGTAATCCTTATGTTCATCAAGCTCCACGCTACGAGAAAAGGGATTACCATACTCTATGTCCATCTTAGCTATATCTGCCCAAAGATTATTACGGATATAGCGGCGGGCGGCTGCCCTGGCTGTTATAGAACGAATAGATAGTCGTCTACACGATGGCAGTCTACCAGCTTTATCTGAGACATAAATCCTTATTGGACTGCCGTAGTGCATGGTTATGTGCCACAACTTTGTATTTTTCATAATACCACATACCTCGTCTATTGTTTCGTAGGGACAGTTTTTCGTCACTAATTTATTGGGTTCTTGTACCCGTTGTTTAACGTCCCCTGTGACGGCATGATTATAGTGATGGCATCACTTTGTTTCCTTAAACTCAATAGGGCTATGGAGTCTCACTTCACAACCAGACAAAGAAAAGATAAAGCATAGGACAGCAAGTATTAAAGCTATGCCTGCTACCATCGTGGTAACGAAGAAAAGACCTATGCCTACACCATCAATAGACGGGCCAAACATCGCAATACCAAAAGCTATCAATAGGATAGCCAGGGCTATACACGCTAATACAATCCCACCAATCATCACAGCACCTTCATCCTCTCAGGAAACATATAGGTGCGATTACGCACCTTAACAGGTTTGGGCTGAAACGTACTTCTAACTATGCCGACCTTAACCTTAGAGTCCATAACTTGAACTACATTCCCAAAGATTAGGTTGCGACCGTTGGCAATGATTATACTGTCTCCAACAGCGATTAGCTTACCATCAATGTCATGTGGTCCCTTGCCGTACATCTGATGGATTCTATCAACGACCTTATCGAACAAACCTTTGTCGTTCTGATAAATATCTTGGGTGTTAACGTTTTGACCTTTCAATTTGGTCAGTTCCTCTATCACCTTCGATACGATAAAGCCATCCAAGTTTTCTGCATGAACCCAATATTTGTAATTCATTTTATAAGTCCTTGTTCCAAGTCCGTAAGATACTATGACCTTTTGCAATCGTTTAGAAACTTTAGCAGTCATCGGTAGGCTAAAGCTAAAGCTAGTAGGGGGCTGTGCCCTCCGAACAAACTGTGTAGGAACCGTTGGATGTATTCCTGGCGTACTGACACAATTTATGACCTTCATACCCTCTCATCTTTCCAAAATGTTATAATCCAGCGATGCCGTTCCTGAGCTAGCGGAACCAGATAGACCTGCAAGGCTTGCTATTGGTATAATAGCGACCTCACCAGGATACAGCCTACCCGTCAAAGTTACAGTAACATACTGTCCGCTCGTTGTGCTTAGGTTAGCTAATACTGCGTACCCTGGAGTAAATGTATTACCGGCAACATTCAGACCGCTAGGAGTAGTCGTTAGGCTTTGTGTATTACCAACCTTACGGTTGCCAGCCATATCCACCCTCAATGCGTTTTGTGGATATGTAAAGACTAAGCTGCCATTCCTAACACTTAATCCGTAATGTACTGTGATTTCATCTGACATAAAAGTATCCCCATAAAAGTGTATATAGTGGTATTTCTACTCTATTATACACCTTATGAGGATATATAAAGCCCAGGCTCGGATTCAACCCGATTTTCAGCTAGCACACCTGGGCAAGGAGGGTTTAACTACGCTTCGTGAAGTGACCGCGAGCGTCACGCACGTTATGGAAACGCTGACCATTAGGCTTGGTACCATAAATGGTATCAACATCAACGCTTCCACAATCATTACACTGATGGGACTGGACTTCTCCTTCATCGAAGGAGTCATCCTCATCCTCGGCCTCGTCGATTTCGTCCAACCAATCCTGGTCGTCATCCTCGTTGTAGCCATAGTCCACATCTTCACCACGATTAGTATAAAGGGCACGGTTCAGGTCGCCCTCATACTCCTTCACAACCACATAGCGGCAGACACGCAACTTCATGAAGTTCGCATCGCGGGGCACGCTAATCGCATCAGCAGGGTTGACCTTCACGATAACGATACGGTCGTCACCACCACCATACTGACACACGTAGTCCATAGCTCCACAGTGCAAACCCTTGGAACAGTGGTTGTTGTGGTTGTCGTCCACAGCACCACGGTCCATAGTGATTTCACGACCGATGGAGTTGTCGATGGTACCAGTGTACTTGTCGAACCAGTTTGCCTTCACAGCCTTATAGGCCAGGAAGTCACCATCTTCCGTAATAGGCAGACCACGATGCTCCAAGAAGTCATACAAATCCTCGCGGGACTTGTAGCTTGGGTTCTTCATCAGCTTCTCAAGAAAGAGAACCAAACGGTCGAATGGCAAACCTTCCTGCATGAACTGACTGATACGCTTGGTGACAGCATTATGCAAAGGCTGCCCACCGTAAAGCACCTGACCATCCTTGCCGACCACAAACTGACCATTGCTGACAGACGCGAGGCTCTGCTGGACGTTCAGCAAATCCAAGATTGCCTGCTCGTTATCAGCCTTCGCAAGCAACGCCTTGATACGAGCGTAGCTAGGGTGCGATGCTGTGACCTGATGGGCCTTAGCACCGGCAATCAACGTAATCGTACCATTGTTGAACGTAAAAGCAACACGACTCATTTCATTCTCCTAAAAAGAAAACCAAACATTGTATATTCAACTATAGGGGTTAGGAACTAACTCCTATCATCAACTTCGTTAATCAAGGACAAACATACCGTTGCCTTATCACTGCGACCAGCATCGTACCTATCAATAAGGCTCAATACCTTATATCTCTTTACGATTTCCTTCTGCTCGCTCTCCAGGTCGCCCGTCTTGCCCACAGGGATATTATACCCTAAAGTCGAGGCGATGTCAAGCACATCCTGAACCTTTTTCTGCGACTGCTTCTGAATGTCCAGCAAGTTGGTCAACTTACTATGGAACGCTCCAAACGGCTTCGTAGGATGGCTCAGCTTTTCCTTACTTGACTTCATCAGGTCGGTATACAACTCCCAATCAGAGAAACCGTTGATGGTGGCAATGTCAGTAATAGTTTGAGCAATCTTACTATTCTTAACATGGTCCTCAATCATTTCCTTCATGTAGATAGTAGCATCAATCCATTCAGCATCCTCATAGTCCTTAAACTTCTTGATGGCAGCAGTCTTGACGCCCACAATGTCATCAATGTTGATACCGATTGCCTTAAACTTAGTGCGAAGTTCGCACAAAGTACGTGGACTAAGTGTACCGCAAACAGTGTTGACTACTTCAAAGTGGCTAATCTCAACATACAGACCACCATCTTCCATATCAACATCTTCTGCTACCCAATAATCCTTCGACGCACAGCGGTAGCTAGGAACCGTAGGATTCAGCTTAAACACCTTCTCACGGTTTACCACGCCCTTCTGACGAGGAACCTTGGGCAAATCGCTAATCTTGCTGATATAGCTTTCATCGAAGCCCATGACAGAGCAAAACGTAGCTTTGGCAGCGGCATCGGCAAAAGTCATCAAGTACACATTGCGAAGGTTAGGCTTTACTGGATTGTCAATCAACATACGACGACAAGCAACAAAAGCACCCCTAGCAACATCATTCTCAACCAACACGAAAGGCAGTTCTTCACCGGCTGGAGGAACGTTAATGTCAGTAACATGCTCGTCCCTATTCACACGGTTAGAGTACCCATACTTCTGGAACTTAATCATCGAGGTTCCAGGGATTTTGTCGAAAGCCTTTCCGTTAATCGAAGTGTAGCGGTCACTCTTAAGGTTAACACTGTTACCCAGTTTGACACCGTTGTAAACGGCACCAGAAAGCTGAACCAAATCACTGATACCCTTAAGGTCGTCACTCATCATCTTAACGTAGAACCTACGAGCTTCCCACAGACTAGGACTCTGTGCCAACTTCTCACTTACCAGTGCAGAAATCTCGGCCAGAACCTCATCCAGCTTTGCCTTGATTGCAGCAATAGTATGCTTGGTATACTGCAAATCTTCACGGCTCGGAGTCATTTCCAGGTCGCCAATCTCAAAATTCAACTGGATACCTGTATCCAACAACTGCTGATACTCATTATGACCATTCCAATTAGTCTTATAACGAGTAGGAGCATTAGGGTGAACATCACCCTGTTGTGTGGTGAAGTGTCGAGCATTGATAGGATAGGCAATGTGACCCATCGTAGCAATACTCTGTCCACCACCAAAGATACCCCAGCTACCATTCTTGGAGTTAAGGCTAAACTTCATTTCGTTGAACGAAAGAGGCGTAGCCAGACCCTTGATGATAGGACGATACTTGAAATACTTGTAGACTTCCTTGGCCTTGTTCTCAAACTCACGAATATCTTCGGGCTTGACAGCGAAGCCAATCTCGATACCGTTAGGTTCGTTCGTATCCTCACTGTGCATCAGGTTGATGACAGGAATACCTTCCTCACTAACCATAGCGATGTAGATGTACTTCTTACCCTGGTAGAAAGAAGTGACCGAGAAGCTATTGGTATAGCTAAACGGAGACTTGCTACCAAGACCCAAGCAACCCACAAACTCGTTAGACGTATTCTTGTCGGAACCAAAGTACGTGGTATACAGTGTCTCAATCTTCTTCTGAGACATACCCGTACCATAGTCACGAATACTGAAGTTCAGGTCGAACTGCGAAGGCAGCTTGACTTCAAACTTACGGTCAAGAGTACCGGCATCAATATGGGCGTCCACAGCATTAGTAGACAGCTCACGGATAATGGCCTTGACCTTATCCTGGTACATGGACGAGCTAAGAATCTCGAAAGCCTTACGACTGCTCGCAATTGTGAAAGAGTTGCTACTCTTGACACCATGACCGCGAACCGTTTGTTCATCTTCAACCAACTTCATTACAAAATCTCCAAGTTAAATTAACAAAATGCCTGTGTGTGCTGTCGCAGACCTAGATTTGTTCCGCCACCTTCATCTTTAGAGTTTAGATGCTAGCGTTCAATTCCTCGAACATGCTTTTCATCATGGGTTGCGGTGCTTGGGCAGACAGAGTGCGTACTTCGTCTTGACGACGACGCATAATCAGAAGAAGCATACGAGCTTCATTGTCGGTCATTTCCACGTTAACACGACGTTCAACTCCACAAGTTTCCAATATGGCTCAAATTCCCTCAAAAGTGTTTTGGTTTCGTTCGCCTTACACAGGTATTATACACCAATTATCGGCAATTGCAAGCGGTTTATTTAAGAAAAATTCGGGTCGTCCTGCCCCTCGCCGGCCAGGGCGAGCAGGTTAATCACGCCCCTCGTATCGAAGAAAATATCCTCCCCATATTCATGGTCGAAGAAGTTGAAACCGCGCTGGCTAACACAAACTACAGGACTCAAACACATTCCTTCCTTTATCATACGAAATGCCTTCATGGCTGCTTGTTCAGGAGTCACGGCTAGAACCATAGCCTGCAAATGCCCGCTTCTAACATAGTATTTTTGCATTACTATTCTTCCTTTATGGAATGAGCTTTAACTTCAATTTCGTATTCACTTAGGGCCTTGCCAAGAGAAAGAGAATACCCTTTTACGAAACCGGCTACTATTGGCCACGTTAAGAAACCAATAATGTAGCCTACTACTTTCAATGGTGGATAGAGAAGTATTGTTAAGATTTTAATTATCATTTTGTCACCACTGGAAGGTCATAGATTGTAAAGGTCATTTTTCTTTCCTTAAACTGAGGATTATGGTTGAAAATCATAGACCGTAATAGTCAGATTTGTTTGCGAAAATACCCTTTTAATGATATCCTCTATAATCGTCCAATCCTTACAGCCGCCCAGCCCCATCGCAATCCTGGGCATGTGCAGGCTGAGTTGCCCTTTAAAGCCCTTCACAGCCTCCCTAACACGCATCAAACATTCTTCGAGACTCTGGTACCTAATTGGTGGAAGGTCCAAGTAGCCGCCTGGGTCGCTCTGAGCGAGCATGTTCACAACCGTAACGTCTGGTTTCACCTTTACGAACTGGATTTGTCCCAACTTATAGGGCTGGTCGCTACCATCTTCATCAAATCTCCTCATTGCCCAGGTTATATATCTGTCCATTGGGCTACCAGCCTCGGTCCCAAACTCATTGTTTAATGCAAGAACAAAGCCACTACCCCACGCTCCTCGCGGAGCGTCATTACACACATGCAAAATCAATTTCTTTCCATCACCCTGCGGCTTGGTAGCATCACCAACTATATAATCAAGATTCATTATTTCTTTACCTTCTTTAGAATTGGTTTCAAAACTTTCATTTTATTAGCTACAACACAAATACCGTCATTATTACCATAAGACACATAATGTTTCCCAATAGCTAAAACATCTTGATAGTGTACTTTAACAATTAGACCTGAAGAGTCCGCTTGATAGGCAACCGCATCTTTCTTTCTTTTAAAGATGTGAAATCCCATTGGATAACTGTATTGTTTGTTATAAACATTTTCCGGTTCTTCTGCTGTAAGCCAAATGTTATAGCGTTGTGGCCCACCACCCTGCATGGGAAAATGAAATTGCTTAAGATTTCCATCTACCCATTTCCAACCAACCTGAAAGTTTCCATCTTTACAAGACACCTTCTTCTTTCTAATAAACCTATGTGTAACTGTATTTAAACACATGATTTCAAACCTTGTTACCTTGTAGTCTGTTTACACACTCAATCGCCATGTTCCAGCCCTGGTCTGTCGGCACGAACCGAGCAACCGGCGAAATCTTGTTCTTTGAAAAGTGGGGGTCAAGCTCCTTTAGTGTAATCAATTCCTTAATAGGAGTATCAAACACCAGAATCTTAATACCCTCATAGTTCGTACACCCATCATACTTTACCTTGAGAACAGTACAGTCACCAGTATGGTATGCCTCAAGAATGTTGTACTTCTTAGGGTCAGGATTTGGAGGTCCAGATACCTGTACCTCATAGTATTCATAGCGACCACTAAATATGCCCATTACTTCCTCTCACCTATTACGCGAAGCATTTTTAATTCCTTATTACCCCCATCCAGGCACTAGCCATAGCCAAACGGCTATCAACTGGCACACCGGACATTACGAGGTCGATTATTTCTTGTTGGTTGAGAAGAAGAATCTCTATCTGTTCATCTCCCTCATTATGTTCGGTCGTTGGCTCTCCCGAACAGGTTAGAAACACAATAGCCTGGATTTCATCGGTCAGGCCGATAGAAGCATGTGTATGAGGAATGATGGTGTTAACAGCTATGGTATCAAGTCCAGTTTCTTCCTTTAGTTCTCTGGCTGCCGCCTCACCGATATTCTCGCCTGCATCTATAAGGCCAGCAGGGCATTCGTACATCCAGTTGGCAATGCTCTTACGATACTGCTTAATGACCACCATCTTCATGGTTTCGGCGTGCAATGCCAGGATACATACAGCATCGGGCTCGACGTTACCAGATACCACAGGTATATCCTTACGAGATACGAAGGTCCAACCGGCATACTCGTACACTTTAAGAAACTTCGTTTTTAATAGGGTTAACACCGTATATCCTTTGGTAAATCTTTACGATACAGACCGCGTATTTAACATTACAGTCATCAACACACGTACACCCCTTACCACACTGAGCCTGCATGGCGCGCCATCGGTCTAGATTGGGAAAGCCAACACGTCTTTCGTGTGGGTCTCGTTGTGGACCCATATCTATCCAACCCAATTTACACCGTCGCTTTCTCCAGATTCTTCTGTAGGACGCCAACCACATCATCATCGGAGAACAACCAGTAATCGCCGTTCACCGAGCGAGCGTTCACTCGCTCCCCACATTTTACCACAGTTTCAATCTTTTGCAAACCCTCGTTTCCAAAAACAAACATGGTGCCCACAGGCAAAGCATCGAAAGTCATACGTAACATTATTTGGCTCCACTAGAAAGAAGATACAGGTACATTAATACGAAGGCAGTTACAGTGCCAACAAGAACAAATAGTGTGTAGAGTACGCCGTAGATGAAATTTTTCATAACTTCTCTACTTCTACCTGGAAATCCTTGAGAGCATCATACCCATGAAAACGAGTACCTCCCCACGGGTTTCCTTTATGGTTATAGGATTTTGGGAAACTTATTTCTATAGTTGAGCCACCCTTATTCTCATCCACCCTACTGATAGAAAAGACGGTGCCCGCTGGCAATCTATAGTGGCCTGGATTTAGCACCGATTCAGGCAATTGATAATAAGCGTGCTGGGGCACCTTTATCTTAACGTCTGTATCGACCAGAACCTTGTATTTCCCATATAGCGGAGCTATTTTAAGTAGCATACTGCTTTCCCCTTTCCAGCCAATGCTCTTCATACTTCTTAAATTTGAAGCACTCACGCGCATACTCTAAAACCACATTTTTATCAAAGTGCTTGCAACTATAACAATCCAAGGTAATGAAGTGTGTTGGCTCTAACGAGTGAATTTGTACCCCGCTCTCGATTAGAGGCACCCACGCTGAAACCCCAGCCTTCTCTGGATATAGTTCCTTACCATCCTTTGTAGGACCGTGGATAACGAAGGGCTGGCTCATACGAGTCATACCCAGCTTATCAACAAGTGTCTCAAGGAATCGGTATGTTAGCTCCATATCATCGGCTACACCTGGGGCGCAGTCGTACATATCAAGGAGGTAGGAATATCCAAACACCTTGGGCTGCGGGACCACAACTGGTTTTGCGGGTTTTGGCAGGATATTGAAATGCACAAGCAAAGCATCTTCTGCGGTTTGCTTATCTTTATAATACCATCTTTTGGATTCAATACCAGGATGTTCAATAGTGCTACCACGAACATCACCATCTGTACAGAGCCACTTCGTCCCAAGTTCGATACAGGCAACCCAGCCCATGCTATATGGCCCCTTAACATCGGCCCCTCTATTATCTCTCAGGTTCTTTAAGGCCCGCTCACGGTCGGCAGCAGTAAAGAGTTTAGCCTTCGGCTTTACAGCCCTGCGCTTCTTCTGTGCCTTTTTAGGCACACCCTTATACTTAGCCAACGCCTCGCGGGCTTGTTGTCTAGTATCGAAATAAAATTCACTCACATCACTAGCGCCAATACCACCAAAACCGCCAGTTTTATTAGATAAGTACAGACCAGACCAAACATCGCCCTGGGTCACATACCACCTACCGTAATTATTACCTCCCTTAATCTTATCTCGCATTATACGAATTTTCATTCTTTTCCCTATTCTTCTTATCATTCTTGTTTTGGTTACAACGGTAACAGAGAACCCGAAGGTTCTTACGATTATTAGCCCCACCATCTCCTATATCAATGATGTGGTCTATGGTAGCCCTGTCGTCTAGGTCGCCAGTTAACTGATGACCAATTCCAATCAGGTCCATACGCAGTATACATCTGCACTCTGCACACAGCCCCTTCTGCTCTATTGCTATCGCCCGGAGATACTTCGCCCTGGCTCGCTTTCGTTGACTATGCTTCTGCTTGGCGTTCTTAGTAAGACTGGAATGTTTACGGGCACACATTCTCAGTCTCCAAAACTGGCCACGCCTCCGCTCTTACCTTATCGAAGGTCGTAATCTTATGAATACCGTTGAAAAACACCGTTTGTAGAATATCAACGCCTACGGCGTCGTATGGTACTGTACTCAGCTTCCCAAACTCATCATACACTAGCTTCAAACGACCCTGCTTCGATACTTTACCCAGGTCTGTAATCGGGTCTTTGAAAACGGCTCGTTCCTCGCCGTTTACTACGACTTGGCTACACTTGAAAGCATTACGCTGTGTGTCTCGGTTCACCTTCTGTAGCAAACCACCACCACTACCGAACGCAATGTTATCAGCACTCCACTGATGGATGGACATTTGGAACAGAATCTTCTTCAATTCCTCAAGGTCGATACCATCGCCCTGAATAATACGAACGTGCGGGTCGAGTACCTTATAGCCCTTCGAGTTTACCTGTCCACCAAACTTGCTCCACAAAATCTCCAGCACTTTCAGTACCGTAATATGTGGAACACCACTATCAGGTCGAACAACCAACACACCATCGCGGGCCAGTACCTTATCCTTCAACTCCTCACCCCACAGCTTTCCGCACGCATCCCATATATTGAAGCTATCGCTAACACAGGCGACCAGCCCATCAGGGTATTGCTCAAGCATGTTACGCATTGCGTCTACTTCATGCTCTTTACCCCAACTCGTAATCGTACTATGCTCGCTGGCTGGAATACTAAAGCCGCCCATCTTCTCTCCGTAAAACTTGCGTAGCAAGTGAACAGCAGGAAGATTATCTGTACCCTTGAAGTTGACTAAGTGAGCAGCACCACCGATTGCTGCCTGTTCTGGACAACTAACACCACGAACACCGAAGTCATGTACTTTGAAGTCAGCACTATCGTCGCCGGTCAGGTCGAGGTAATGTTCTACAATCCTACGCATTTCGTAGCTCTGTGTGGCAACCACACTAGGATACCAAACATTGACCAACAGGGTTTCTAGGAAGTTTGTTAGCCAATAGCACTGAGGGTCTGTATTCTCAACCGTCATCATCACGTTCGAGGTCGGTACCAACATACCCTCTGGCACCGCCTTAATCTCTACTGGCAATCGCCCCTTATGATGGTTCAAAATGTGTTCCCAACCAGCACGGTTGAAATGGTTTCCCATATGGAGCGTAACCACTTCCTCGGCCTCATCTATCTTTTCCTTGGTAATTACATGGCCGTCGAGGTATTGCTCGATGTAATATTGGAGTCCGAAGAACACAGTCTTATCGAACTTCGCACCCTCTCTGGACTCGTAGTAACTGCGGACGTACTCGGTACCGGGTGGATATTGTTTGTGGTGCGAGTGTTTATAGGAATCGACCGTAAGCATGATGTTATCAAGAAATTGGTGCTTCATCTTAGTATCCTAACCCCGCAAGTAAATGGAAACCGTAACCAAACAACAACATAGCTAAGCCGCCAACACCCCAAAACACACTGGCAATCACAATCTTGTCATTGTACTTTGCCCTGGAGTAGTATGTCTCCACGTTATCAGAGATTTTCTGAGTGGCTAAAGCCACTAGGACAAGCAGGCCGCACGCAACAGCAATGCTAACTGCTGGAACGCCAAGCGGCACTAAGAACCAACCCCAAAGCATTTTGATAACAAAACCCCTCCAGATTAAAAGGGCAAGCTCCAAGACGAACAGCATTTATTTTTCCTTTCAAAAGTCCTTGTTTCTTGTATCGGCATTATAGCTGGTTTCCTTTAAAAAGTCAACCAGATTTTTGTGGAGCGCCGCAGGCTGGGTCGCGGAGGTCATCTAGCCAGATTCTCATAGTCCAAACTCCCTATTCATTTGGTCGGCCTCATCCTGCCTACGCAGCAACTCATACAGGGCGATACAGCAAGCCACAACCGTAGCTGGACTGGTAGCCTCTCGGTAGAATTGTTCAAGGATGAATAGATAGACCTCTGGATTCTCCTTCTCAATCCTCTCCATACAGTTTACAATATGGTAGTTGCCATCAAGCGGCTCAGACCTTATTGAAGCAATTAAGCTCTCTCTTGTTTCTAACTTTACTCTTGGCAGCATTACTGACCTTTCCATCAATTAATAGGGCCAATTAGTCGTCATATTGTGTCTCAAGCCATGCCGCATAGCTTTCGTAACCGTATATAGCATCGCTCTCACTCTCATAAGGGCCGATACGCTTTACAGCATTAACGTTCCAAAAATACCAGCCTGCTGCGCTCGTACCTTCTCCGTAGTAGTGTACTTTAAGGGGTTCGTTCAAGGGAGTACCCTATTAATTAGTTGGGATATGTTATAAGCTGCTTGTACGAGCCTATCCCTTGTGTCGGTTTCCTCGGTAGCAGCTAAGTCACGTAGATACTCTACCACATCCTCTACGCGAACATAGGTAACATTTTTAACGGTCACTTTGTGCATATTCATATCTTAGTCACCCTATATTCTTCGTATTCTTCAACAGCAGCCGCCGACACGGCCTCCACCACAGCATTCTTATCACAGGCATACAAGCCCGAACTACTAAAAGAGTTTATCTCAACAACCCTCAATGTTCTGAAACTGTGAAAGTGTACATTACAAACATCAATCACAAAACATCGTTCTGGCTGCCATATTTTAGCTACCTCAGCAGCATACTCCCATACGTCTGTTGGGCACCCAGCTTCTACCTTGGGCTTTCCACCCCATTTATACATGCTGGCAGCAACGGGTTTCCCATTAACCACCACAACCCTCCACTCACCTTGAATGGCACGCGGTTTCGCCACGACTACCAATTCTTCTGGAGTAACGTCGTAAAACCCAAAATACTCTACCTCTTTTTCATAATCATCTCTATGCACCACTTTTCCAGTGAATGTTTTGAACCCACTACTAGGGCGTATGAATAATGTGTTGTGCATACCAAGCATACTAAACAACATATATTTTTGTCTTAGTAGTTCACCATATGGCAACATTATGTATTCTGAGTTGAGTAGATACTGGCCCAAATAAGCATAGTAGTGCTTACACTCAAAGTGTTTCAGGTTACACCACGCGCCCGGCACCCACCTAGTCTTTCGTAGTAGCTGCTGCGTCATACCTAATGAACCATACCCAATGACGCAATCTTCCCTGTTTGGGTTATATTGGTCGAATACCGTGCCCTCGAATGGTATATACTTAAGCATTTTGTATTCCATCCCCTGAGATATAATAGCCTGCTTTATACCATCAAGATTCTCTTGGAACACATCTTCTTCCAATAGCCATTTGGCTTTCATTATCCCCTCGACGCCTCCTGTGACAATATCAACTGATAGCCCCTTGGCAACAGACCGGCTATCTCTACATCGTTCGGGTTTTCCCTACAATACCTGCGCACACGCTCGTAGTGATTACCAGCAATCGCCCTGGACACAGAATCCCCGAGGACTATTAGGCTATCGGCCATATGTATGTAGCGCAGCATTTGAGTGTTCAACTTCGTATCTCCTCTGATGTAATCCCCTTTTCCAGAGCAATCTCACTAGCAGCCCTAATCAGAACAAGTTGTGCGCGATTGTACTTACCTTCCATAATATCCTTTATTACACCACGCATTTCCCTAGTGCTGGCATCTCAATCCCCTTTTAATCGTAATCACTATGTCGAATGTAAGTATTATCAACGTATGGAACCTCTAAACAGAGATACTCGCCCTCATCTACACATTTAAGTAGATAGTCGAGTATGGCAGGGTCACAACACTTATATAAGTGGACCTTTATGTATTCAGCCGTGGGCTTCTCATCAAAGACAATTAATGTCTCCTCATCCACATACAATACGATTACAAGGTATGCTTTTGTTTGTGGCATTCTATACCCCCAAAAAGTTACAAAGGGCCTCGTAGGCAGGGTCAGGCTTATCGAAGTCTGCTACGTTGTCAAGGTATTGGATACAATCAACTTTACACTTTTCCTCAACCTCATCATCGCCCCAAGAGATATTGGAAAAATCAGTATACTCATTTATGATGGCATCCTTCGCCCGCGCCATAATCCATTCTTCCTTCACCATACGTTCTTCTGGATACAGCATCTTGAGCATTTCAGTTTCCCCAATCCAAATTAATAAGCACAAGAAATAATAGTAAGAACAAAACGGCTACGATTTCCAATGTAATTACTCCTTCTCTCCCTTTTCAATTTGCTTCGACTCAATTCGGACTAAATGGACGGCTAGCTTCATAATCAGGTCATAGGTCACTATCCCCATTAACCAACCGATTACAAAGGCAGCAAAAATGAAGGCTAGAATTGTGTCCATTATGTTGAAAAAACCTTGATTATGGCCTAATTTACGAGGTTTATGATAGCTACGGCGGCTAGAAACCCATACAAGAAGCCACGGTTCCAATCACCTAAACCACTATCATCCATAGCAGTAACACCCCTTGTGTTTATCTCCATTTAAGAAGTCTGAACCAGCGGTCCCCGCAATAAGGCAGACTGCGGCGTAAAAGTACCCACAATTCCCCTTGTTTTGTGTGTCTGTAGTTGTGAAAGGTGGGATAGCCAGGGCGGTGTTTGTCTATATCGACTGTTTGCCCTGCCCAACTTGACTTATTGTAGCATAGAATCGCAGAAAGTCAAGCTAAATCCACTTAAAGTGGCGCATTACGAGTACGACCAGGACGGTTACGATGATTATGGTCAACATTTCAGTGTTCTTCTCCATTTAATAGGGACCATGTATATAGGGCGGCGACCACCACAGCAAATAGATATGCAACTAGCATTCGGGTGCATACCCATCTAACATATCGAAAATCTCATCCCAGTCAATGGGGTCATATTCTTCGTCCATACCGTATTATACACCCTCCACACACAAAGTCAAGCCACAGGGGACACAAGATATGGGGGTGAGCGGAATCGCACACACAAAATATGGGGGCACCTTGGCAAACGCGATTTTAAAGTCTATCGTAACCATGTACGAAGTTGGTTAAACGAGGACATGACGATTGTATACGTATAGTTGCGGAGAACTGTAAAAGTGGACGGGCGCTGATTTACTCCATTATTTTGAAGGAAGAAGGATATACAAGAACATAGGGGCGACACAACATATAGTGTGCCGAGCGCCCCTTACTACTAGATACGAAGAACGCTTCTCCTACGTATAACGTAGTTTTTGCTGTTTACGAAAGTGGCCGCTACCACGTACCTTACTAAATCCACTTGCTAGGGCGTATCCTGGGCGATTTTGATTCATTGGGAAGGACAAATATTATGAATTTTATTATGTTTACTTTTATGATGGTGGTTAATATAGCTGTAACTGTACTATCGTTCCATGTTATATGGTTTGATATGTACGTTTTTTCTAAACTACAGAAAATATATATGACTTGTATAATATGTATACCACTTACCCTGGCGTATTATATACCAATTAGTATGTTCTTTTTCGCTAAAGAATAGACAGCCAGCCGCCGATAAATAATTGTGGGCGGGGCACTTGACACAGGGCGACTTTGTGGTAAAATCCGAACTCAGTTGTTTGACGGGTGCGGTCGAGGCTCGATAGTGAGTGCCGCACATTATATTCTTCCTTTTTACATTAAAACAGAGGGAGGTGTGCCGTGACCGAGGCCCCTAAAAAGGGCAAAAAATTGTGGGGCGAGACTTGACTTTCCCCCGTTTCAGTGTATAATAAGAGTACGAGACAAAGAGGCTTCTGCCTCACAAGATGGTTGAAGTGGGTCGAGTCGGTTAGCTCCCGACGACGCCAAGTACACATACGTAGATTCTCTTACAAAACCATGAAGAAATCTAATTGTGGCCACAAACGTGTGTGTGCGAGCCTTTTAGGCTTTGGAAAGTAAGACAAGACCATGAATGTATTCCGTGTTACGAACCGACTTTCATGGCAAACCTCTCTGCGGGAGGGAGGATAAACTACCCTGTAGATATTATATTATATTATTAGATGACAGATGAGGAGCCGGGCAATCTCCTCACAAAAAAGGCCCAATACAGGTTCAGGGTGGCTGGGTACCACGGGAAGCCTCCAAAACTTCCGCTTTTCGGTTCGACTCCGAATGAGCCTGCTTTATGCTCCGGTATCGGCTCTAGCTTCTAACTAGTAGTACCGTAATTTGGACTATGTGGGTTCGAGTCCCTCACGGAGTGCTGGATGGTCGAATTCCCAATGACAATTTGGGCAAAGAGACATTAAGTTGGTTGGGTGATTAATGGTGCTAAGAAGGGCATCCTCACTGTATGTTGATATTGCTTTAATATGGGCTATTTCAACATGTTTTGAGTATCCACATTTTTGGCACGTTGTCATGTTGTGTAGTTTTGCGACTGCCCTAGCTCTGGTTCTTACCAAAGCAAAGGCACTAGACTTGTGGTGTTGAAGATATTGAGCCTCTCTAAGTGTAAGGTCTTTTGGAATACGACTGTTACATTTTTTGCAGAACTTAAGCCTTCTATAAATTAAAGTATCACAAGTTTGGCACTTATGTGTATGCTTGATACGCTTTGGAGACATCTTATTGTTGTAAGATACAGAACATGACTTACTGCAAAATTTTGGATTCTTTGTGTCTGAGTTACAATTAACACATTGCATGATTTGATTCCTATTGAATTGAACTGGTTGTAAAGCAATATATAATACACCATTTCGATTCGTTTTTGAACCGTAAGGTTCTGGTGGCGGGGACAGTCTGATTCCGTGTTTTTGAGGGGCGTACACATTAAAGAAACCCCTCGCCAACGGATAGTAGCCTAGTGGTTTAGGCACTTGTTTTGGGAACAAGACCAGGGAAGTTCGATTCTTCTCTATCCGACTTGAAAAAATTCTGCTTGACTTTTGCCTCGCAGAGTGTATAATAGGTTGTATAAGGGCTGTCGTGTGGGCACGACTTTTCGCTTGCACCGAAGATGAATGGGTTCGATTCCCATACGGTCCACTCGGAGTCCTGGGCTTGAGACAAGCATTGCTTACTCTCACTTGGGGCTCTGAGATTTGCCAATTACTCAAGGTGAGGGCAGACTTTCATAAGGTCTAGCAGATGGGTTCGTATCCCATGATTGGTATTTTCCAAGTAGTGTTGTTGGTTACACCACATGGCTCATAACCCTGTTGACGTAGGTTCGATTCCTATACTTGGTATTCGTGGTCGTTATGGGGAAGTCCCCGAATGGGTTTCATAAGCCTATTTCTT
>JACCDY010309094.1_pt1 | contig 31981 bp, 39 predicted proteins | sample 7446391 | NCBI WGS metagenome assembly JACCDY01 (sample SAMN15323451, study PRJNA562643) | freshwater metagenome | isolation source: river surface water | place: USA:Blue River Watershed | collected 2017-08-18 | reverse complement strand
CCTGGCGAGGTGTTCCACGAGCCACACCAGACTCCTCCCTCGCCCATCCAGCTGGTCAAGGAGGAGGACTCGTGCTCATCGATGCCAGGACTTGAGCCCAGCATCGCAATGCCATCGCTGGAGCCTCAAGTACAGAGTCCTGTCACTCCTCAGATGCGCGAGGTCTTTCAGCGCTGGCTGGAGCCGACCCCTGCGATTCGCCCTCAGATTACGCCCTTCCGTGAGGCGTGTGAGGCAGCCCTTCACACGCACTCCCTGCGAGACAACATCCAGCACTCCCCAATGACATTGTCTAGTGAGACTATTTGGCGGCTGTGGGGACCATGTGTGAAGGAGCATAGCAAGGATCTGGAGTGCAAGATTCCTGAGGCTGACACACCTAAGCACACGTGGTCTCCTGAGGATGATGAGGGTCTGTACGATTAAGTTCCAAAACTTTGGAACTTAGACCAACGGGCATTTCAAAATGCTCGTTGGAGCGCGACTATTGGGCATTTTATCTCTGTATTCTGCGCCGCAGAGCGGCACTAAGTGCCGAATTAAAATGCCCACTGGTCTAATATTAGCGCAGTGCGGTACGATTAAAGTCTAGCAACACAACAAAACACAAAAAAAGAGGCGGTGCAAGAAAGGTAAGACCTTTTTGCATTGTCTCTTGTGAATAGGTTTATAGTTTATAGGTTTATAATGGAAAAACGCTAGGGAGTTTCCGTTGTTTTCTTTTGGGTTTTGTGTTGTCTCAGGGGGTGGCTCTACAGGTCATTGCCCTCGATGGCTTTCGCCATTTCAGGGAATGACTCTAGAGGTCATTCCCTTCGAAGTTGCACTCGTCCTCATAGACGATCTCTGCGCCGCGCATCGTGAAGTAGGAGCCGAAGGAGTCCTTGATGTTATGGATAGGCGACGATGGCTCCTCATCCTCCTCAATCTCTACGGGCTCGGCAGCGAGCTCCTCTGGGGTGAGCTGCTGCCGCTGGTAGGAGCCGATGCGCTTCTCCGTGAGCATGGAGTGGTAGAGGAGCTCCTGGTCCTCTACAAAGAACTCCTGGCGAGCGGCAAAGTCGGCGAGGACTGCGCGACGCTGGGCGCGGCCCTTTGGGAGATAGAGCACCTCCCAGCCCTCCATTGCCCGTGCGGCCTCCTCGCGCTCAAGCTTTTCAGCTGCTGACAGCCTCTCGTAGGCGATGAGGTCGTCAATGGTCTGCTTGAAGGTCTTCTCACCGCCCCAGCTCTTCTTGACAGCTGCACCGCCGAGCGCGGGGAAGGCCTCCTTGTCCGTGAGGTTGAGCTTGCCGTCCTTCAGTGCTGCCTCTGCGGCCTTCGCTGCGACCTGCTTGCGCTGGTGCGGCGGCACGTAGGCCTTCTTCACAGGAACGGTCTGCCACTCAGTAGACATTTTGATCCTCTGAAGACTTCTAAAGCTGTTGAGGTGTATTGAACAGAAGAAGAAAAACGTGTTCAATTTTTTTCCAGTCTTCAGCACGGATTTCCCTTTAGCCCTTTAAGAACATAACACAATGGAAAAAGCAACGGCTTTTCCTTTTTTTGTTTGTTTTTTGATGTGTATCCCCTCTGCCAATGTCATCTACGTCTGTGCCGCGAGATGGTCCTCGAGGTCTGTCTTGTAGAGCTCAAGGAGGAACTTGCTTGCCTTGTTACAGAGCTCTGGGTCAATCTGGGGGTTGAGCTCACGGAGCTGGTGGATGAACACTGGTTTTGACGCAGAACCATCACGGGCCACCATTGGAAGTGTACAGTCCTCATCGTACCTGAAGATGTATGGCTTCTCGCGATACTTAGAGGGTGCAAGAATCCACTCCTCAAGCTTCCCAGAGGAGCGCTTGACCTTTGCACCCGCCTTGAGGAAGGTGAGAAGACCAGCGATGGCCTCGTTGTTTTGTACCCACGAGAGTGGGATGGTACCTCTCTCTCGGCAGTAGGCACGGCAGTCGCGCACTGCCCACTGCTTGTGCTGAGGGCAGCTCCGGATACCAATGAAGTCCTCAACCATGTAGTCGCAGTGGTCATCACTACCGCAGTAGAAGCACGAAGACTCGCGCATCGTCAGGGAGCCAGGAGTCAGCACCTTGTTACGCAGAGTAGAAGTAGCCATCGTGTTCGGTTATGACTCTTCTAAAGCTATTGGGAGTATTATACAGAAGAAGAAATCTTATGTTCAATTTTTTTCCAGTCTTCAGCACGTGATTCCCTTTAGCCCTTTGAGAACTCTATGGGAAAAGATTCCCCTTTTGTTGGACACTCACATGAGCTTGATACGCTGAGGACGCCCCTTATTGAAGCGGTAGCACACGATGCTCGGCTCGGTGCTGAAGAGGTCCTTGAGGGTGTCCTGTGCCGCTGCGTTAAATAGCGCGCGTGTTTGCTTTGGCACCAGTGCCACCTCACGCTCAAGAGGATCTGCGAGCTTGGGGTGCTTCATCAGGACTTGGCGTGGCACGAGGTTCTTGCGCAGGAAGACAGACGCGTCTACTGCCTTCTTGGCCTTCTGCGGAAGAGGAAGGAAGTCGGCGAGGGTAAACTGCATCTTTCTCTTTTACAGGAAGGTAGGTAATTGAGTTACACTGAAAAATTGGTTCAATTTTTTCGCCGCAACAAATCCAATGGAAAAAGCAACGGCTTTTCCCACTTATGTTTGGTTTTGGATTTGCCGTACCGGCCTTTGTGATGGATTTGTTAAGTCCCCCAGTGCGGATTTCCCACGCACTCCTTTTGTGTTTGTTTACCACGCGCTGCGCTCCTTGCGCTTCACCTCTGCCCACCCATCGCCGCCGCCAGCCATCTCCGCACGGCTCTGAGGACGCGCAGGGGCTACAGGAGGGCGTCCCGTAGGGATGGCAGGGGCAGGGACACCACGCAGGGCCGCTAGACCCTCTGCCACGCGGTCAGGGCGGAAGGTGCGGTCCGTGTTCCACTGCGGCAGCCAGCCAGCCTCGTTAGGATGGATGTGGGCGCAGGTGCGAGGCGTGCAACGGGCGAAGGCCTTTGCCTCCGCCTCAGACTTGCCACCCTTGAGGGCTGCCGCGTAGCGCTTGGGGTCCGTGTACTCGTGCGCCCAGCACTCACTGCCCGTGAGGTACTTGACGACGGGTGCGCACCACTTGCCCTCTGCGTTCTTGGCCCACTGGCTGCGCGGTGCCTTCTCGTTGCAGTAGAGCCACTTGCACGGGCCGCCCACCTTGCGGAGGTGCGTCTCGCGGTCACGGCCCTTGCCTATGACGACCGTGTTACGGCTCTTCTGGAAGTCGGCGTAGGAGGACATCGTGGCCGACTCGCAGGTCAGGGCACGCATCCGCTCCGCATCGGCCTCCTCAGCCAGACGCTTGGTGCGGGCCGCTGCCGACTCGGCTGCGAGGAAGGCCGCCTCCTCAGCGTCCATCAGGTCCGCCCAGTTGGTGTGGAGGCTGAGGGTGAAGAGCCGCTGAGCTGCTGCAAGGATGGCCTCATCTGCGATGCGGCGCTCGGCAGCCTCGCACAGCCACTGGCTGAGGGGCGAGCAGCACTCGCAGACCCGCGTCTCGGCCTCGCCGAAGGGGTTGTAGAGCTGGTTCAGGGTGTATGTCTTGGCTGCCATCTTGGTCGTTTTGATCGCTTGAAGGCTGGAAGGCTGAGACACAACGGAGACTGGTTACTCCGAATTACGTGTACAGAAGAAGTGGGGAAAAATCTCATTCAATTTTTTTACAAACTTGACTATGTACGCCCGCAGGGCCGAAAGGGCTGACCAATTTACCAATAAAATTGAAAGAAGCCAAAGGCCTCACAGGGGCGCACGAGTTCAAGTTTCAAAAAAAATTGAATGAGATTTTTCCCCACTTATTCCTTACACCCTCTCAGCTTGTAGCCATCTCAGTACCGACCAAAATGGCCTCTTCTACCGAGAACACCCTCGCTGAGATCATGGAGCTGGCTGCCCGCCTTTCGGCCACCGAGCAGGTCTCGGTCGCTCACGCTGTTCTGGCCCTCGCTCTGGGCCAGCCGCTGGAGAAGGCCGCTGGGAAGGCCCGCAAGGCTAAGGACCCGTCGGCCCCCAAGCGGGAGGCCAACTGGTGGATCAAGGCCACCGGTCACGTCCGCGAGATCCTGAAGCCCGTCCTGGAGGCCGAGAAGGCCGCTGGTGAGAAGCCGAACGGCACGGCCCCCGTCCGTGTGGCCTCGATGCTGAAGGACGCTGGCGAGCTGTCGGCTGAGCTGACCCCCTCTGACGAGGCCATCCTGGATGCCTACGAGCGTTTCAAGGAGGCCCCGCCGCCGACCAAGAAGGCCAGCTCAACGGCCTCCAGTGGCTCTGGCACCAAGTCCTCTAAGTCCAAGTACGCGGGCATGAGCGAGGAGGAGGCGGAGGCGGCCAAGAAGGCTGCTCGCTCTGAGGCCGCCAAGAAGGCCGCTGCGACCCGCGCGGCCAACAAGGCGAAGAAGGAGGCTGAGGCTGAGGCTGAGGCTGAGGCTGAGGCTGAGGCTGAGGAGGCCCCTGCTTCCAAGCCCTCTGCGGCCGCTGCTGCGGCGGTCGCAGAGGCGGAGGGTGAGGAGGCTGATGAGCTGGAGAAGACGCCCATCACCTACAAGGGCAAGAAGTACATGAGCCTCCCCATCGAGCACCACGACAAGGAGATGGTGGGCCTCTGGGATCTGAAGGGCAAGTGGATTGGCGCGCTGGAGACGGAGGGCAAGAAGCAGACCCTCCACACGGACTGCGAGGACCCCCTGAGCTAAACGAGAGAAAAGGGATAGGGAGTGGGAAATCCGCACAAAACAAACCCATCACAAAGGCCGTTTCGGTAAATTAAACTCATCACAAGGGCTGGACAGAAGAAAGCATGGGCTTTTTCCATTGGTTCTACACTTAGCTTATGGGAAAATGGTTTCCCTTTTTTAGGTTTTATGGGCTGTTGTTCTGCCGTGCGCCTAGTTGTTCTCGACGGTGTTAGACTGGATCCGCTCGAGCTTACGGCGGCGCACATCCTCCTTATGAAGTTTCTCTACTTCCTCCATCGTGTAGGTCTTGCTATAGTGAATGATGTAGTACTGCCCATAGATGCTGGGGGGATTGGGATCACGACAGTAGTGGCGTCCGTTACTCTCCTCCTCGTGACAGAGACCGTCAGGGCTTGGGTAGCGGATGCCGTTGTGGCGCTCTTCACGCTGCGCGCTACGCCCACGTGGGTGAGCTACAAAGGAGCACTTGTGGAGCTGCCCCTGAGTCGCTGCGAAGTAGGACTGTAGATACTCATCAAAGGGTACAACAGGGTGGCGCACTACGCCCTTGATACGCTCCGCCATTGTCAGGGGCTTGGCATTGGCAGCGACGAAGGCATCGTAGTGCTTACGTGCTGCCTTCACCATAGTATCAAATGCGTCTTCCAGAAGAAGGTCAAGATATGTTACAGTATACTCCTCTGCCATCTTACTCTCTTGACTTCTTCTCTCACTTGATGTAGGTGATATATTCTAAACATAATATCAGTTCAATTTTTTTCTGCTCACAGAATTCTCTTTTCCTTGAGCCCCAGTGGAAAAAGCAACGGCTTCTCCTTTTGTTTTCCTTTGTTTTCTTGCCCCCCCTTTTATGTTGGTTTACCACCTGTTGTAGCGCCCCTGTATCCCATCCATCTCATCGCATCCCCTTGCGTGGCTCCTCTCTGGATCCGTTCTATTACACCTTTGTTAGTTGTTCATATGCAGCTTGAATGAGTTTGAAGGTTTCAATGGCACTTGGTGCTGGATTCTTGTCAGGGTGATACTTTAGTGCCAGTTTACGATATGATGACCGAATTGCTACAGGGTTATCTTGTTCTGGTAGAAGTTCCAAACGCTTTAGAAGGTTAGTTCTATATACACTTAGACTATATATGTATGTATTCTTAGGGATACCCTCCTTCTTCTTATCTTCCTTCTTCTTTCCTTGTCGTTCTTGCTTCAATCGCCGCTTTTCAGCCTTTCGTATAGTAGCTTCTTCTGTCTTTCTCTGATGACGAACTCGTCTCTTTTCCTTTTCATCGAGATCATTGGACGCTTTCTTGTAGGTTGGATGTATTTCTTGGACTTCTTGTACTTCGAATTCATATACGGTGTATAATACTTTTCTTAAACGAGTGGTATCAATTTTTTTATCTATACCTAAAGGTCTTCTCTAACTCCTGTAAGATATGCCTACACCACTTGAAGATCATGGAGGTATTGAACCTGGCCCTTCTTTTCCTAAACATCTTGTAGAAACACACAACAAAGTTATTCTTATTACACAACAACCACCTGATGCAACGTTTCCAGCATTTTTTCAGTCTCTACTTCTTTCACATGTGGAAGCAATTCTTGTCTGTGTCCCTTTCACAATGTCTCAAAAGGTTTCCGTCCCTCCATTTCATCCTCTTGTCTCCTATGTGCCATTAGATATTCATCCAATTCAAGTTTGTTCTATTCTTTTACAACAACGCTCTCTAGAGTCTACATTTGTATATATTGTCCCTTCTACGAATCAGGTTCCTGAAGAATTGTGGTCTGTTCTTCGTCGTACCCCTCAGGGCACAACTGTTGAATTTACGTCTGGCTCAGAATCCCATACTCTTCTTGCTCTCACAAACGATGGAATTCAGCCAATTTCTCAAACTCAAAAGTCATTTCCTATCCCTCGTTCATCTATTCTCTCTGAAATTACAATGGATGTCTCATCTTGTTATACTGAAATGTGTGCCAATGCAACAGCACTTCAAACAGATAAGTCCCCTTACAATGTTCTCTGTCATAGACATCCATACACACCTATTTATGATATCTTCTTTACTCCGTACAAAAATCGTGCCAATCTTAAACTTGGTGAAATTGGTGTCTTGAATGGGTCTTCGATGAAACTATGGAGTAGAACATTCCCTCAAGCCAAGCTTCACGGATTTGACATTAATCAAACCTATCTGAACAATATTTCACAAATTCCTAATACAACAGCAACGCTCGTTGATACTGGTGACCCAGCAGGACTTTCTACTGCGCTCAGCTCAGCATGTTCAGATGGAAAACAATTTGATATTCTTCTTGAGGATGCCTCACACCGTTTGGAGCATCAGCTCATTTTTCTTCGCGATGCACTCCCCTTTATTGCGCCAGGTGGTCTGCTCGTGATTGAAGATATTTTCCGTGCTATTCCTGCTGTACGATTTGAAGAGGTCTTATACGCACATAAGGACCGTATCGCAAAGGCAATTCTTGTTCGTCCAGAACATACCTTTTGTCACAGTCCTGGATGGGAAAATGATCGTCTCCTTTTTGTTTGGGTCAAGTGAGCTTAGAACATCTTCCCTGTTAAAAGAGTGTACGCCCACATAAATGGTGCGGCGACAATCATAAAGGGTAGGAGCACAATGGGAACGATACACCCCATACAGCAGCCCTCATCGCCGACATGATTCTGGCGGTTGTTGAGTTCGCGAGGCGGAGGAATACTCATCTTTGCGATACAAAAAGAATTAGTCAAGAACCTTTCAATTTTTTACCAGCACAAACAGTACCAACGGCGCTTCAGCTCTTCCTCAACACCTTCTTTCTTCTCAAGGATACTCTCATAGAGTGCCTTGCGAAGCAGTTCAGTCTCTGCTGCCGCAGCAGTCGCCTTCTGTTCGGCATCTTTAGCAGCTCCAGCAAGTTTGAGGAATTCCTGATGAACATCATGTAGACGCATGCGTAGTTTTTCAATCTCTCGCTGATGTTCAAACTCAGTGCTCAGTCGGTAATTGCTCACACTCAAGCGGAACCAGCGAGTTCCATCACGCATCCTATAACTTTGACCAGCTTCTGACTTCACGGTAATCACAAGGAGCTTCTTTCCCTCTGCGGCAGACACAATAGAAGATACGACGGCACCTGGAGGAAGATGTTTGCCATCTTCAGTCAGGATGATTCCTTGATGATAAAGGTCGTCGACACGGAGCTGAAAGGAGTCTGCAGTCTTGTCGTCAGAGACACCAAGAATGTAGCGGTCATAGTCACGAACACCAATCACAATGTAGCCACCACCAATATTGAGAAGACCACAGATGGTTTCACGAATACGTACTTGGACGCACTTACTGAGTGCCTCTTTAAATTCCAGCCAGCTACTCTCAGGGAATGGAAAGTGGGTCGCTGAGCTAAGATCAGGAAACGGCTGCATAGTGGTACAAGAAAAAATATAGCCGATAAATCACCAATTTTTTCACTAGACCATCTTGAGGCTAGCCTTGAGCACTCGGTTGAGTGTGTTGAGCTGACCAGGACTCGGTGTTGCCTTTCCAGCTTCAATGTCACGGATGGTGTGTGGCGCAAATCCACAAAGCTGGTTGAGCTCAATTTGTGTCTTCTTCATCGCTACACGCTTCTGGACAATCTCGTGGCGCGACTCTGGAGCAAGCTGCTTGAGCTTAATTGGGCCATCTGCAGCATCAATCTTACGGGCTTGAGCGACTTCTACTGTCACCTTTGGTCCAGCACGCGCGGCACGAGCAGCGGCGACGGCAGCAGTCCCAGAAATACGTGTGCTCTCCCAATCTTGACAATCCATAGTGTGTACATAATTCAGTCGTCGGCTGGAAGTCAATTTTTTTGTTTTGTCTATATCACAACAAAAAAAATTGGATTGTTAGTTCATCTTCATTTTAGTAAGAATGTCACGGAATGTACAGCCTCGTAAGCAGCGCGGAGAGCACGACATTGAGGCCTTTGACTATCCCTTTCAATCAACTGGAAGTGGAGATAAACGTGGTATTCCTCATCTAGTCTCACCTCCAACTGGAAACTTTCCTGGCAACATCAAGCGCTGGATTTGGTCATCTGCTGGTGAAAATGAGGGCGACTCTTGGGTCTGTCTTGTTGAACTGAATAAAGAGAAGGGTTATGAAGGACAGCGCTATCTGTATTACACGGCGTGGTGTGACTACACTGGCTTTGATTGTCGAGGAGGCGGTCTCACGATTGTCGCCGAGCGTCTAGAAGACCTTGTTGAGTATGCGCTAGAAAATGCCGACTATCTGCGATATATGAAGGAGACTGAACCCACAGATACCTGGTAATGGAAAAATAACTTTCCGTTTTAGCAATTGTTCTGTTTTTGTTTCGTTCAAAACTCATGACCACTTACAGTTCTGGAAGCGGTACATCAAAGGAGCTGACCTCTTGGACATAGAGGAAGGTCTGCGCGTTCAGCTCATTCCAGCCGACCGCAACACGACCAGTCTCGCCAGCCTCCATTGCGCTTTGAACAGCAGTGAAGACCTTCAGATGCCACTGCTCCTCCTTCTGCACGTTCAACGGCGGTAGAAGCCACGCGTAGGCGTCTGCGAGAGTGCAGAGATGCTGGAACTCTACACGCTCACCGCCGTTGAACGACTTGATGGCACGGAACATTTTACTCTTCTCGCTGTGTACTCTAAACCAAAAATGTTTTTATTCAATTTTTTTTGGTTTTTCTTTAGCCCCAGTTCCCTTATCCCATTTACCAGCGGTATTCATTCATTGCCGTCTCAATCTTGTTGTAGAAGGCGCGGGTCTTGGTGTACTTGGTTTGCATCTCGGCATACATCGTGCCGAGACGAGTGGCACGCTCCTCATAGGGCTTCAGTCGTGCCACCTCAGCCTCTAGCTGTGCGACCTTTGCGACGAGCTGCTCCTTCGTGATTGGCTTTGGCTTTGCGATTTTCTTCTTTGGTACTCCCACTGCTGACGCAGCAGCAGGAATAGGAGCAGGAGCCGCAGCGGCATCCTTCTGCTTCTGAAGGTAGTCCACAACCTTCACCATCTCGCTGAAGTCGTACTCGCTGATAGGAGTAGGATCAAAATCATAGAGGCACTCCTCGCAGTAGATCTTCTTGGCGATGAAGGGACCCTTCTCACCATGATTGTTGTATCCACCATTCAGCCAACACTCCCAGAACTCCTCGAACTGCGGGTGGTAGAAGGTGTAGCCCGTCTCCGTCTCCACCTCGCCGTAGCCCGTATAGCGCCCGTGAATGGTTACCGTCTTGCCAGAGCTTAGCTCTACTTCAACTGCCGCTGGCTTGTCAAAATACTCGCGACCATCCTCACCGCGACCATTGGGACCCCAGCCACACTTACCATAACACTTACCATGATCGTCGTATCCATCGCCCTCGCCATCACACAGGAAGTTGAAGTTGCCCATTTGTCTCTTCTTTGCGTATTACTAAACACTGCCAGAACTGAAATCAATTTTTTTCAATCTGACATAAAGCATCTTCTATACTTTTACGTAAGATGGATTTTCTCGCTGAATTCTCAGAACTCAAGACTCTAGCAAACCATATTTCAGCAACCTATTCGTTTTTCAAGCTATTTTCAGTGGATAAGGACACTCAGAGTCTTTGCTGGAACACGACAACAACGCCTCTTGAGGACAAGCCCCTTCAAGAGTTTCGCGCCTTTCTCAAAATGATTAAGCGTCAACTTCAAGAGAATCAAATAAAGCCTTCCGACTGCTTGAGAGCAATGTTCTTCTTCTATTCTAAACTCTTACAATATAACTGCTTTGACCAATCCACACGGCGAGAAATTCTTGCGTGGATGGAGGTTTGTGGACTAATTATTGCCTAGTATAGTAGGATGCCTCGTTTAACTAGGCGCTATAGGGGTGGTATGGTAAGGCTCCCAGTAGAACTTGATCTCTGGGAACCTCTAGCATGTCCTATTGGAGCTCGTCCTGTGGATTGTGTATTTAATACATTAGTTCTTCTTGGAGTCCTATCGGTTGAAGAAGCACATATGTGGGCGCCATTATTTACAAAGGGTGTTAAAACATTACTTGTAAAAAAACGCCTTGAAGGGTATTATCCTGACATTACTTTTGCTCTGCTAGAATATAATTTGTCGGCAAAAGCACCTATCCAAGCAGCATTTGCTGATATACTTTCTCATTTACAACCAGGTTATGCGTATTACTTTGCAAATTATTGGCCTCCAAATGAAGCACACGCAAGTATTTTATACAAAACTCTAAAAGGTATATTGTATCTTGTTGACCCACAAGTAAAGAGAGAACTTATTGGTATAGATAATATTATTACCTACTTAGCAAGTATTGGAACAACTAAACTAGAAGTTATTATTCCTACACAAGAAACACCACAACGAGTCAATGTAAGACAATCGATACAACAACTTCGTATTAAGAAACTTCTTTATGATGCAGCAGTTCTAGATGGTGTTCCTCCTCCTACGGCGATGAATTACGCTCGAGCAGCAATTTCTGATGTAATGACTTTGCCAGTATTATTTGGAGAGGCAGAAGCGGCTACCCTTTTAACTGAGCCAAATGCTATTCTTCTTCAAAAGCTTTCTGAACTTCATCAACAATGTCTGGGAACTCCATTGAAACCTAGTCTAGAGTTTCTACCAGACTCGGTTGTGGTATACGCAATAAAAGAAGTCTATGAACATACCATTCCTGCTGCAATGATGATTCTTGAGGCACGTCCTGCTGAACATGCAGTTGTATTATGGAGTGTTTGCACAGATTTTGCGTTCCGCAAACAAGGTATCTTCAAACAATTGTTACAATATGCTGATACTCTTGTTCCAGCTGATATTACACGATACAGCCTCTATTGTGAAACAGCAACAAAGGGATATACAACCTTTCAAGATAGATTTATTGTCTATTCCAAGTTAGGATTTCAGTTGCCATTAGAAACAGTTGTAAGGTGTACGATAAAAGCGGGAAATAGTAATGTAAATATTACACGTGACGGTGTTATTGTTGGGTTAGAAGGGACACAGTATTCTGTCCAATTTGGATCACTTGTTAAATCAGTCAACTACACACAACTTGTAGGCATTGTCAGTTCAGAGTATATGGTAGGAACATCGATACTGATGGAAGCTGACCGAGCAGTGGTACAAGGATTTCTGGATCCTCCAGGTGGTGCTGGATCCGCGATGCCAGAAGAACATTCAGGTGGAACACGCAAAAAGCGGTCTCGCAAGCTCACACGGCGACGCTAGACATGTATAGTTTGTACTTTAGTATACTCATGTTTATCATAAAATGAATATACTATAAATCGGTTTGATGTCTTATGAATTATGGTACAACCCCACACCCTTTTTTCTCAAAATCTGCCTTAATTCCACTCTTTTTCCAAATGTAAATGTATTCAAATTGATTCCCTTCCCCCTTAATCGCATCTCCCTTTGCGGCAGCCACTGCGCGTCGGTCCATCAACGGCATCTTGACTTTCTTCATCAGCTTCGGCAAACACTTCTTCACGGATTCATACATTTCCTCTGGCATATTCAGCGCCAAATGGCCTCCATTCATTAGCCCTTTCCAGACGCCCTGTATCACAGGAACAAAGAAGACATCTAGGAATCCCTGTTTCTTATCATACGCGGGCATTCCTTCGTATTCCTCAATCATAAAGTAGGGTGGTGAGGTAAAGACCAAATCGTATTTGTATTTGCTGAAATCCACTGTTTCAGAGGGTTTGAAGGTCATCTTGACATCTGCTGAAGGCTCCAACGTCTTTATCATTGTCTTGTAACTAACCTCAAGCTTCGTATTGGCATCAAACCCAATATAGGGAATTCCCATTGCCATCGCGGCCATACAACGGCCACCCCATCCGCTAGAAAAATCTAAAACAGCCACTTTTGGTTCTAATAAGCAATACAGCCACTTGGCGACGAGCGGCCGAAATTGATTTATCGTTCCATAATACAGCTGAAATACAGCATACTGATTTTTCAGTTCTTCATCTGCTGACTTTTTGGTCAACAATCCATACTTTTTGACTTTACGGGTCTTATTTTTCAGGTAGGAATAGGTATTCTTGTTTTTCAGCGCATTCAAAAAGGAAATGTGTCTCTTGGTTTTAGCAGCCAAACGGTGTTTGAAGAAAAAGAAATCCAGCGCTTTGGTTCCTTCACGGGTCCTTGCGGGAGTCTTTCCAGCGCACGATACATCTTTCAGTTCCTGATAGCTTTCCAGTGCCTTTTCCTTTGTAATTGGACGAATCCGTTTGGCAATGTCTGCCATCCTACTCTATGGATTCATTAACTCTGGCGTCATCGCCAAGAGAAATGCGCAGGGGTCAATTGCGGCATAGGCAGCCTTTCGTGCCCTCTTTTGAGCCGCTGTGGTGAGGTCATAATAAATCACATCGTTAGGATGAGCAGTAAATTCAGTCCAATCCTTCTTGAATGCAGCGCAGACTTCAGGAATGGTCACGCATTTCTTGAAGAAATCTAGAAGAAGAGCATAGCGTTCTAGTTGATTTCGCGGAATCGGAAGCTTGGATCGCGCCTCTTCACCGAGAAGAGTATTGAAGGATTCAATGAGGAGATAGAGGGACCAGGACTGGCAGAAGATATCTTTACTACTGGATTGACACGTATTGTCAGTGAGAATCCAATCAATAGAATAGCCATTCTTCTCAAAGAAGGGCTTAATGCGTTTCTCAGAAGCAGCGGCAGGGTAAATTCCTGTCTTACCACTCGGCTTTCTCGCAGGGTCAATCATCAGAAGGGTTTTCTTAGATGGATTTACAAGGTAGGTCTGAAAGTGTGTTTCATCTGTTTTGGCATCTGGATAGTTTGAGGCAGTAAAGAGAATAATTCCAGGTTGCTCCAGAATCGGTGTAAGGTCTGCTTCATATGTCTCCCATTCTTCTGGCGTATTAAAATCCTTTCCAAAGGTGACCCCTTTAATACTCGACAACAGCTTTCGTAGAATGGTGTGACGAACGGCAGAGTTGGCAATCGTGTCACGAAGGGTAAAGAGAATCCAGCTTGAGACCTGTTCAGGAGTTGGTTCAATGACAATTGTTGTATTCTTTTTACTCATTCTACTTGGTTGAACCAAAAATCATACTCCAATTTTTATTCAACCAAAAAATTGAATCAAATTTTTTTATAACTATACAGTACCCGGAAAAATGTTCTCTCTTCTGTTCAAGGCACTTTCCGCAACTATCCCGCAGCAGCTAGTACTGCCCTTATGGCAAATTAGGTTGTGTTACACATACACACTCACTGATATTGTTGTTCAGAAGTAGCTCTCGTCAATGGCCTTCAGGAGCTCCCAGCAATTGAGTTCCTTGTAGTCATAGTAGCTATCGTGTGTCACGGGTGGATCACCCTTTTTCCAGTACGCCGCGACGTGCTCAATCTTTGACTCTTCGGTTTGCCTCGTGTCAAAGGCACAAATGTAGACCTCTGATACATTCAGATAGAGGCTGCGCGGAACAAGGCACGGAGGCATCTGCTTCTTCCACTGAACCATCTTTGCTGCTCAGACAAGAAAAAAATTGGTCCAATCAATTTTTTTCCGTCAATCCAGAATGATTGGTTGTTTCACTCGGTTTCTAAAACGGGTCATCCGTGTGTCACTAGCATGCTGTGAGGGCTGTCAAGTCCCTACAAGGCAGGTACCGCTGTGCTCTATGTGCTGGGCAGAGAGAAATGCCTAAACCAAATCTACTCCTTTAATATAGAATGGATCCCGCATCTCTCGGTCGTCCCAATGATGATGCCACGCTACGTCTGTATACAGAGGAAGAGTGCTCCCTTCTAGGTGGTACGTGGAATTCCAATGGAGAGTGTCTTCGTCCTGAGGGAGGTTCCTTCAGCTATGATTTTCGCCCTCAACCCATCCCTGTTGCGCTAGATACTCTCTTGGCCTATGTGGAAGCAGAAGACCTGTATATTTCCTATACTGAATGGTATGGTGATACAACAATTTATGGTCGGCGTAATCTTCAGTATCCTGATGGAAGCCATGTAAAGGGCTCTGGAAAGAGTCGTCAGGAGCTTGTGGAACAAGGTGTTGTTGCCTCTGCATTCCAGCATGGTGCGACGAATGGCTGGCCCACTCCTCTTCCTGCTGAGGGCCCTGTAGTCCCTGTTCCTTTCCCTCAGTCCCCTGAACCCCAACCTCAGCCTTCTCAACCTACTCTAAAGACGGTGACGCTAAAGCTCAAGGATTTTTCCGTGACATACACAAATGTTCTCTCTGTTGAAACGGCTGACCAAGCTTAGACCCCCCAGTCTTCATAGGTTCCGTGATTAACCGATCGCATACGCCGACTTCCTCCAGGATAGATATAGTCTGGAGAAATACTCCCTGATGGCCAATACGGTCCAGCGAAATCAGTAGGTAAATAAGGGCTGTGATAGAAATCAGACGGGACGACAAGTTCTACTCCCGCCTCACCGAACACTCCAGAGGTTCCGTTGCCAATCCAATTGTTGAGTTTGTTCGTCTGAGATGCGTGCGTGGGAACCACATTGTCTTCCATTGGGACAAAGGTACGAGGCATTGGTCTGACTTCGTTGGGTGGATGGCTCGTGTAGTTCTTTGTGCGCTGCCTTTCTTTTTGTTGAGCAAGCAGCAAATATAGTCCTATGATGGCTATTATAAGAATCAGACCCAGACCAATATCCAGCATTTTACAAGTACCCTCTAAAAAAATTGAATCACTTGTCGGCTGACTTGGTATGTCCCCAAAATGTCTGTCGTTGAGTATCTTCCCTGTGTCCTTGAGGCCGATGAGCACAAGCTGGAGTTCTACACCTTCCAGCTCTATCGTCTTGAGAAGCAGCGCATCAAGATTACGCGGCGCGGTCGGCTTAGTGCGCTAGAGGATGCGCGACTGACTGAGATTGATCTTGGACTTCAGATGTACACTGAGCTCATTGAGAAACTCTATAAGCGTGCTGAGGAGAACTGGACAGAGTAAAAAGAGTTAGCTCTAGGGTAGGACAACCGAATGCCACGCAAAGGCGAGTGTCGTTTTTGTTTAGAAGAAGATAAAGTAAAATATCTTCTCTCTCCGTGTATTTGCTCTGGAACTGGAAAATATGTTCATGCGACCTGTTTACTGAAATGGTATATCATTCAACCTGATAAAGGGTTAGACTGTGCTGTGTGTAAGACACGCCTTGCGACACGCAGAAATGATACCATTGAAACAATTCCTACCGCAGAAGAGATTCAATGGTGGTGTGTATCAACACCTTTTTTGAACCTCTTTGCGCTGAATTGTTTTGTCTTAGTTATGAATGGTATACTTTCCACAAATTCCCCAAAACTTGAATTTATATTTCCAGCCTATTATCTCATCCAAGCTCTAGTCCATCTCTTTTACGGAGCTAAATTTCTAACCCTTTTGGTCAAGGTGAGCCAACAAGAAAAATACATTATCCGCTGGTCTGAACCGACTCGCCTTTGTCTCATTGTACTACATGGAATATTCTTATGTGGCATCCCCTATACTGGTCTTTTGACAGGAACCGCAGCGGATATTTGTCTCATCACATATTTCTATGAGCATATTGAAGTGCTGAAGGAGATGAATGAAGATGCCCGCATTGAGTTCTGTAGCTTGTCTACGCCTTCTTGCGAATAATCTTGGGCTTCTTCTTGGGCTCCAGAGACATTGCCGCGACGCTCTCCGTGAGTGTCTCAACAGGGTCTTTTGTGGCGACAGCTACAGACGCAACAATCTTTGTCTTCATCTTTGGCTTCTTATCCATGAGAGATAGTGTTGACATCTCGTCAATCATCTTCTCAATCTCGGCAATCTGGGGAGGCTGGTACTTTCCTGGCATCGTGACGCACATCCATGCAGGTCGCTCGTTGCCCATAAAGTCAGCGCCCTTTTGGCGGATAGCATAGACTCCATCGCGGCTCGTGCGGAACATTCCTTGATACACTTCCTCGTGTACCGTAAGGGTGCTTCCGTCGATATACTTGACTGACATTCTTGGTGTACAAGAAAAATGTTTGGTGCAGAATTCAATTTTTTATAATCGAAAGTGTATCACCTTTTACACATGTCACATGTACCCGACACGATAAAATTGCTTAAACCAAAATACACATGTCTATAGTAGAAATGACTCAGTGGTCGTGCCCTAAAGGATGTGGCAAAGTGTTTGCCCAAAAGTCGCATTTAACGGTACATACATCTCGTAAGACACCATGCGTTAAGAATCAGTCTACACTTCAGTCTGAAGAAGTAGAAGATATTAAACCATATATAGATGCTATTGAACAAGCTATTGCTAATTATAAGGGTGTTCTTGAACGAAATCGGCAGCGTGAGTTAAAAACAAATCTAAATCCAGTGGTTCACGTTCCAGAGCAACCTGCGGTATTAAATCGGCTGAATTACATTGGCTGTAAATCACAGCTCATTGAATGGATTCATCAGACAATGCTAGAAAAGACTGGATATGACTCACTAAATAATATTCGTGTCGCAGACTTGTTTGCTGGAACTGGCGTAGTTACCTACTTCTTTCGGCAACAAAAAGCACACGTGATTACCAATGACAAAGAACCCTATAGTGCTATGATTGCTGCTGCTTCGGCAACATCCACTTTAACACCGAATTTGAATACTATTCTTCTTGATGTCAATGCTGAACTCGCTGCAAATAAACATAAGGATACTGTGGGCTATATCACACAACAGTATAGTCCGTTTAATGGATGTGAACGGATGTTCTTTACGGTTGACAATGCACAGCGGATTGATTATTGCCGTGAGCGATTCAAAAATCTGACTCTTACAGACCAAGAACGCACATTCCTTTGGGGAAGTCTCTTGTGGAGTGCTGATGCAGTAAGTAATGTTCCAGCAGTTTATGGTTGCTACTTGAAAAATTTCAAGGCCAAAGCACTTCACGCAATGACACTCAAACCTATTCATACAAATACTCGATCAGCGCATCCCAACTCTGAAGCGTATCAAGAGTCTGTAACATCAGAAGATTTCCTGAAGAAAATCAACGCAGATATTGTATATTTGGATCCGCCGTATAATGAGCGCCAGTATTCCAAGAACTACTTTCCTCTCAATATGATTCTGAATCCAAGTGAGCATCCTCTCAAGGGGAAAACCGGTATTCCTCAGGAATGTTTCCTCTCTCCATTCTGTATGGCCAAGTCAGTCGAAGCCTCATTTAAGACGATTGTCAAGGGACTGAAGACAACGTGGATCTTCATCTCGTATAACTCTGAAAGCCTTGTTCCCAAAGAGAAAATGCTTAAGATTCTGGGTGAAGTTGGTGAGGTAAGTGTTGTAGAAAAACCCTACAAGCGCTTCAAGTCCTTTGAGTACAATGAAGATAAGGCAATTACGGAGTATTTGTATTGTGTGCGGAAGAATACTTCAATCGTACCTCCTTCATAAAGGCCACAGGATCGTACCAATAGGTGCCGACCATAGCATTGATATCGTTGGGGTCAAATGACTCGTCTCCTCGTGTAAAGTCGACACCAAATGGTGCGAGACTTGGAATTGATGTTGCAGGGTAGCGTTTTCCTGTTGCCTTGACCTGTTTGATGACTTGGCGTTTTTGATCATTGCAATGTTTACAGAGGGGTTGAAAGTCATCAAGAACCTGTGTTGCAGGAGTATTTACACGAGGGTCATTATAGAGGTCATTTTTGTGGTCGCATTCTACATTGTGCTTGGTTCCGCAGACAACACAGGGTTTTTTACAGATTTCACGGCGCAGATCTTCACGTGGAGAACATTTCATTTCAGTATCTTGGAGTCCACAGAGTTTAATCAAGCAAATTCCATTACCTGGAGATGGCTTGATTCCGTGTATCTTGGCAAATAACTTGAATTCTTGTTCAAGAGTAGTAGCCTCTGTAGCTGTTACATCCCAGCTACACTCTACCTTATCAAGACGTTTACGCATCTTGGCAATCTTCATCTTTTTGCCGCTAGAATCACGCCGAATAAAGTCACCACCATTGCCAAAGACTAGACGAGCATACTCGCCAACAAATTCGTGGATTCCAACAACACGTGTGGTATGTGTAGTGGGATCCCAATTGCCGAGATGCTTGAAGAGGTCAATCTTAACAAGAGATGAAAGACTCATACTAGTACTTGCAATCACACGTGGTACAATTTTTTTGAATAGAATGCGAGGCTTGAACATTTTTGGGTACCTGAATCGTCTAGCAAGTATAATTCAATTTTTTTATTCTCTGCTTAAATTATGGCTAATCTAGTCTGTATAATGACACGGCCAGAAACAATCAATGAACTAGAGCGAGTGTATCAAACAATGACAACAAAATGGCTTTCATCACCCTATAGCTGGAAAGTTGATCCATTACTCGCCAATGAGGATGTACGAACCTGTTTAGCAATCTACACCCTAAATCATTGGAAACTTGAGCCACATGTATGGTCTCGTCTAGTTTCTTGGATCACACCACTTCTTCAATTTGGCGTATTGTATACCCCCAATCCTACAGAACAACAAGGCCTCCTTCACTTTACCTTTCATCAATGTAGTTCATTTCGTACTACACATTCAACATTAGATACACACTCCCTAGCACAAATTCAACAGCAGTGTAAAGAATTCTTGTCTCCGTTGGCTGGCTTACAGCTTGTATTTCGTGGTCTATGTGTAACACCTACAGGTATTGCGCTAAGAGGGTTTCCACTTGATGACATCCAATGTAAACGTCTTATGAAGACTAGAAATTCACTTCCAGCATTTTTTGATTCACAGGGGGTACCATTTGAAGCCCCGTATATCAATGATATATGTCATGCGACACTATTTCGATGGACATCGCAGCCATCAACAGAATGTATAGAGTACATCCAACGTACACTTCATATGTGGAATGAAGCTGTTATTGCGAACTATTGCGCATCATCATGGACATTAGGATTTGGCACGTATTTGATGAACTTACCACATCGTCAGGATGTGTTTACCTGTTATACACCATTGTATGTTTGTCATCGTGGGTTAACTCAAGGACCATCACATGAACATGAAAATAATCTAGAAACAATTCTAATGCTCACTCAACGAGGGATTCATGTGGAATGTGATATCTGGAAGATTGGTGATACCCTATATCTTGGACATGATTTGCCACAAACTCCTATTACACTCCAGGAATTACAAAGCCAATATCTTTGGATACACGCTAAAAATAAAGATGCCTTAGAGTACTTACTGTATCAGCGAAATAAATGTGGCATTCCTTTACGCATATTTTGGCATACAACAGAAGATTATTGTTTTACAACATCATTGGAGTGTATAGTTTATCCAGGTAAACCATTACTACAAGATTCAGTATTTATGATGCCAGAGATGACAACAAACCTGCAAGATATCCATCGTGCACATAGTGTATGTTCCGATTTTGTGCGGTTGCCTAATTAAACCACAAATCGTAAGCCTATCAGAATGATTCGTGTGATTGTATTTGATTTAGATGGGGTTCTGTTTGATGGTGTTTCTCTTCATCGTAAATGTTTTTTGGATGCTGTTCAGCTCGTAGCACCTAATTCGACAGGGTTAGAATCCTTTCATGATACGCAACTAAATGGTCTGTCAACATCACAGAAATTACGTCAGCTACAAGATAAAGAGATTCTTACAAAGGAACAATGTAAACAAGTAGAAGAAAAAAAGAAGGAATTTACGGGGGTTGCTATTAAGGAACTTGTTCATTACTCTGAAAAGACAGGGGAATTGCTTGTAAAATTACAGAAAGAAGGGTACATATTGTGTTGTGTAACAAATTCAATCCGCTCTACCGCAAATAATATTCTTATTCAATTGGGAATTCTACAATACTTTTCTGTAGTGATTTCAAATGAGGATGTTTCGCAGCCTAAACCGAGTTCTGAGCCTTATACTACGTTATTTGAACGTCTTACTGTAAGTCCGCAAGAGTGTCTAATTCTAGAAGATAGCACTGTTGGACGAACTGCAGCATACGCATCAGGTGCCAATGTACTACAAATTGTTGATCCCCAAGATGTAACGTATCAAAATATTCATCAAGCAATTCAACAGATTCAACTTCCTGTTTCTGTACCAGAAGTACAAGTTGTCAATATTGTTATTCCAATGGCTGGTCACGGGTCACGCTTTTCGTCAAAGGGATATACCGTTCCCAAGCCATTTATTCCAGTATTTACAAAGCCAATGATTCAATGGGTAATTGAAAATATTCGTCCAGTAGATGAATATTATGGTTCTGTTCGTGTACCCTGTAAGATTCTGCCTAAATTTCATTTTGTCGCGCAAGCAGAACATTTGAAGCACTATGATCTGCGACAAATTTGTAGACAGTTATCAATTGACTACACTATTACAACTGTAGATTCTGTAACTGAGGGGCCAGCGTGCACTGTTCTTCTGACGAAAGAATATATTAATACATCAGACCCTCTAATTACAATTAATAGTGACCAATTCTTGGATTGGAGCGTAAATGACTTTTATCGGTCATTGTTGAATCCATCGTATGATGGGTGTATTAATACCTTCCACCAACCGAATTCAGCTGATATTAAATGGTCATATGCAAAACTAGATTCAGATGGTCTTGTTACTGAAGTCGCTGAAAAGAAATACATCAGTAATCTTGCTACAACTGGAGTATATGGATGGAAACAAGGACAGCAATTTGTGGCACACGCAGAAGAAATGATGCGCGCAAATGATCGTGTAAATAATGAATTTTATGTTGCCCCTGTCTATAATTATTTAATTAAGAGTGGTGGTAAAGTGCGAACGTATAATTGTAAGAAATTATGGGGGTTGGGGGTTCCTGAGGATCTTGAGTACTTTTTACAGATGTATGTATCAAGTTAGAGTAAAAAAATTGGTTACCCCAACACCAAGCTAACTCATCACGATACGCAATGCTATCCTCTATTGGAAGTGATACGCTACTCCTCGCAGCTGCCTATTGGCTCTATAATAGCAAAGATACACTTAAAGTGATTGTGTATTATTTCCTTTCTATCTTTGGTATTTCACAATACACAATTCAAGGAGACAAGGAAACTACCGTGCGTGTGATTAAACGGCTTCAACGCGATGTGTGGTTTGCACCATCTAAATTTGTATTCAAAGGGGCAAATTATTTGTCTGGTGTAGTCATAACAAAACAGTGTATTGCAATGATTGAGGTGAATGCAAATTGGATGGATGCGTGGTCAATTCATCTTATTGGGCGAACAGCATATATTCAGAGTTTGCTAGAGGAAGAGACACGCACACTAGTTGCCGACACTTCGGATTCTGATGAGGAGGAATCTATTGTTCAATCCCCAGTGAATATTAATGTATACAACCGTCTAGGAACGTATAGGGAATTCTACTACAAGAAATTGAAGCTCAATCTCACAGACCTTAAGCCAAAGGGTGACCAAGCGGATGTATCAAAGCAGATTCTGGAGCTGTATGCAGTGAAAAAGCGCTGTACAGTCTTTCTGTCAGGGCCTCCAGCAACGGGCAAAAGTTCTGTAGGATACCTTGTTGCGAAGGAACTAAATGGTGCCTTCTGTCATAGCTTCAATCCAACGGATCCTGGCGACAATATCTATAGTCTTCTGATGGAAACTCGCGCAGAGGACTCTGAGAAGCCGATTGTCATCGTGCTTGAAGAGACGAATACGATGATTCATACGATTCACGAGGGTAAGGTTCCTATGAATGACAAAGTGCCGACATTGGTTCGTGATAAGACCTCGTGGTCCAACTTCTTGGATGATATGGTCTTCTATAAAAATGTAGTTCTTATCCTGACAAGCAATGAAACAAAAGAGGAGATTGATGCGCTAGACTCTGCGTATCTACGCAAGGGTCGTGTGGATGCTGTTATTGGGATGTCTCAGAGCGTATTGTAAAGCCTTACTGTTTGGCACTGGTCGCACGCTTGAGCTGAGCGAGAAGCGTTTCAACTGCCCAGATATCCCACCCCTTTTTGGCCATCTCTTGTGCGGTGTGCAGAGTAAAGGCAGCAGATGATCCAGAGTGACCTTCACCAAGATTTGCTTTTAGTGCTGCAACCATTGGATGGTTCCACCACATAAATCCCTTACCTTCAGGAGGCTTGGCAGTGCGTAGCCACTCTTCAGCACCAGGAGTAAGCTGAAGCGCCCTGTAGGCATCCTCTACGAAGGAGCGCTCCATCATATCTGTAATCCAGAGAAAGTTGCCCTTACGAGGAATATAGTTCATTCTGTCTATACTACTATTCAGAATAATATGTGTTCAATTTTTATACCTTTCGTGTTCCTTTCTTCGCTTTGCCAAGTCTACGTTTGGCAGTCTTGTCTAAGCGCCCCTTGTATCCAGGTCCGTATCCGTGTTGGCATACCATAGGCTTTCCTACACGGCGCTTTGTTCCACTGCGATGACCACCAGCAAACACATCGCCGATGAAGGCAAGGGGTGATTCTTGGTCATTTCCAGGAGCAGCTGGAGGGACCAATGGTTGATTATTCAACGCTGTATTCAAGTTTGCAGCAACACGATTGGTACGAGCCAGCAACAAATCAGCTTTGGCCAAGAGGTCCTGGTTATTCCACGCAACATCTGCAGCCAGAGCACAACGGCGATGTAGTTCAGCAGGGTCCATTCCAGGATTTTCACGCTGGGTCTGGCGTACGGCGAGGACACGCGCAATGAGCTCACGACGACCTCCACCAGGACATTTGCCGTATTGTATAGTAGTAAAAATATTCATTCGTGGCTGTAAATCAAAATGATAATGTCCTAAACAGGGGCGACCACATTCAACACATACTTCTAAACCAGGATATATATTGTTTCCAAGATGGTCCTCAAATAGACCCCTTCTATCTGCTTGTACAATTCTACGACCCTCTTGAGTATAGCGTTCAAAGAGTTCAGAGACGAGATTCTTACCCAAGCACTTGGGGACTTGGGTTATACCTCCAATAGAATTATCATGTTGGACATAAATACATCCCTCTTCACGGCCAATATAAGAAAGACAGAATGGACACATCGTTAAATGATATTGAGGACCCCAGATATCCCCTGTTGACCACTTTGTATCATGTAATATTGCTGTGACTGAAGCTGTGCGAGGTGGCTGTTGTGTCGCATCTATAATATGTTCAGCCAATGCTGCATTTGGTGAAGGAGGGATGTACTTTGCAAATTCATCGTACCACGCAAGAGGAGAGTCATTTCCGCTTACTCCAAGACGTTGTTGTTCTGCCTTACAGATGGTGTACACTTCACTCATTGTGATATGGAATGGGCATCCAGCACTATAGCACTCAATACTATCCTTATTAGGTTGTTGACGTTTTCCTTCTAGGAATTCTTTCAATCCCATAAAACTAATTCCCTCATCTGGTGAGTGCTCGTGTAGCGCATATAATGGTTGGTCATCCTCAAGTGTAATGGGGTCAAATCCAGAATAGGTGTAAGGTAGGGTGACAAGTTTGTTAATGATTTTTCCAATAGTTTTGTCTGGGCCAGATAAATAGTCAACCTGTCTAGATGGTCTCCAATCCAAACGGGGTTTTTCTGGGAGTTCACCTATTGCAGGTTGATATTCTTTGTTTGATTCACTATGCAAATAATTAGTCAGAATAAAAAATGGATTTCCACCATCTAGAGGATTTGATGAAGGAACCTCTGGGAATGGATTCGTAAAACGAGTTACAAAACGAAATAGAATATGGTCTACAATAGATTCTGGACTTTGTGTAAGGATTGTGGCTACACTAGGTAGGACTCCGCGTTGGGCACCATCTTGGACTATAGGAACAATTGTTTCATCATTGGTAAAATCAATATCTTCAGAGTCATAACCATCGGTCGGTGCGAGTTCAGTGCGTGTATCAAGGTCTTCTAGTGGCTCTCCTTCATGTAGGGCTTTGCCAATATATGTATTACGATGTTTCCAGAATGTTCCTGTATTTGTGGTGATTCCAGTATTTAGTTCTTTATCCGTATATTCACGGTCCATATAGCTTTCGAGTTCAAACCCCTTTGATAAACAGAACAGTAGTAGATAATGTTTAATCAAAGGCATTAGAAATTCATCTGAACTTCTATCCAAGTGTTTATAATCATCACTCTTGAAAAGTTGTCCAATGTAAGAATACTTGGGCCCTCTAGGTCCTCTGTTCCAACGTATACGCTTCCCTTTCTCCTTACGCACGATAGACAAATCACCAGTATACAAGGAATTTAGCCCATTAGGGTCAAGCAGAACACGGAACCCACGCTGTTGATACTTGTATAGACGATGCTTGAGGAATGTATTTCCAGCAAGAAATACACGAACATAATCCTTTTGAAGGAGACCAACCTTGTTCTCAATATGTGTAGGGTGTGTGGCAAAGACACTGCGACCATCGTACCAGATTTGACAAAAGGTCAAGTCAAAGTTCTTGACAACTTCAGTCACAGGGCGGCGATTACGAACTGCCATAACATCTACCTCTTGAGTTGGGCACTCAGGGCTTATCGGTTTAGCCGCGCGGAGCTTCTGGACACTGCGGATTCCGTTCTTACGCAAGAAGGATTTACAGTAATGGGTACTTTGGAATTGGGAGATACGGGTTGCTTGGATAATCTTTGCCCAGATGAGATTGAATCCCTTCAAATGACGGCAGGGAACATAGATATCCAAGTCTACTTGTCCTGTACCAGAGGGATACTTGCCAAGCGCATTGAGCAAGAATCCACCAGCAATGATGGCCTCATTGTCAATGAGCAGTTGACGCAGAGCAGGGAGAAATTCCCCTTTTGCGATAGCTGCGACATTGGCATTATAGCCTTCGTAGAAGCAATCCTCTAGCTTCTGTTCAATTCTAGTGGTATACTGAGGAAGTTCCGTGACAGGTGCGGCAGGAGGGACATCAGTAATGGCTTTGGCCTCTTCAATGGTTTTGATTGGGACTTGAAGGGTAGGAGCAGGTCCTTCACCAGGATCAGCTTCTGCTTTCACTCCAGGAGGATTTGCGACACGGGCAAAAAATTCGTCTCCTACCATTCTTCTTACCATCTCTTCCTCATCATTTTCGCCTCCCCATCCACCCTCATCTTCATTTTCTTTACCTTCTTCGTCATTTTCACCAGCGCCGAGATAGTCGCGTAGTTTTTCAAAGAGGGGACCATTACGTAGTTCATCCAGGATTTCCCATAGATTTTCAGATGGGGGCGCACGATTGTTCTGAATGTCTTCAATCGCAGATCTCCACTCACGAACAAAATCATCATAACCATCTCTCTCACCTTGTAGAATCATTTTCTCAAGCTCCTCAACAAATCTTGCTCGTTCCTCCGCTGTAAAGGCAGCTACGAAGGGTTCATTTCTGGCTCGTATCATAGCCCCTGCTACATTTGCGGCTGCTCCAGCCAGAGCTTCTTCAGCATTATTATTATCAGGGCCATTGGGGAGAGGAGGTAAATAGTCTATTAAGCGTTGATAGAGGTCCGGATTTTCCTCTCGGAAAAAGCCAACCAGCAATTCTAAATCATTGTTTTCAGGTAACCTACCAGCATCAATTTCACGAATGATGTCTTCTATGCGCTGACGTGGGTTATAAAATTCAAGCATATCAGTTGCTGCTTCTCGAAGTTCAGCCATATCTTCTGGGCTAAATGGATTTGCGGCAGGGGCTGCAGCAGCAGGAGCATTATTATTGTTATTAGAATTCACAGAATAACTCACAGTAGAACCATTATTGGAATTGTTATTGGAATTATTCTGGAAAAATCGACGAGGGGGCTCAGCAAATAGTCCTGCTTGAGCAGGGTATTGCTCACGGAAGTACTGCCTCCATTGTGGGCGGCGCTCGTTTCGTAACCAACCGCCGATTAATTGTAAATGATTTTGTAGTTCAATGCGGCGATTCTGTTCAATCTGATTTCGTAATTCAACAAGTTGTTCAGCGTGTTGTTCTAAAAAGTTAAGTTGTTCATCCGCATTTTCATCATCATGCATCGCTTGAACTTCATTTATGTCTGCCTCAACTTCGTGAAGTTTATCAGTTACTTTTCTAAGCAAAAACTGCTTCAGATCCTCTGGCATTACTGGGGCTTGATTGGCCGCATTCACCTGAATCGCCTCAAGAGGATTGTTCCCCAGATTGTTTACGGGTTCTAGTAAGGCCATCTCTTTAGAGTGCTCATTTTCCTTCGGGAGATAAACGCTTACCTTCAGCAATTTTGTGTTTTAGTAAGTGTAATTTCACACCTTTTTTTGGTGTCGCCGTAGAGAATACATTTTTTTGCGTTTCAAATAGTCTACTTCAACGAAGGAAAGACCAGTAATCTCCATAATATCTTGGGTAGTTAATGCCGCATCTAGCATCATCCACGCGATCTTACGCTGTTTGTCGACGAGGTCATTAGGACTGCATTGGAGAAGTCTGGCAATTGTATCAAAGGGACGATGCTGTTCGAGCAGGTCAAGAAAGTAGACTTCTTCTTGTAGTGTCCAGTGCGCCATTTCTAGTTGGTATTAATTAGTTGATTTTGATTCAATTTTTATATTTTTGCGTTATTTATAATATGATATTTTTTCCAGATTCTTTCTGAGCATTTTTTACATCTATCGTACGATTTACATTTACTACATTTTTTATGCTCTGACCGAATTTTTGCTAAAAGTTCTTTACCCTTTTCTTCCTTTATTTTCATAATAGCCATCAATTTATCAGCTTCTTCCTTCATCTTTTGTTGATATTCTAAATCTTTAATGTGTTGTAATCGCCGTCGTTCTTCTTCATCTTCTTCTCGTTTTTTACGCTCCTCTTCTTGAATTCTTCTTCTTTCCTTTTCCTCCTCTTCTTGTTTTTTACGCTCTTCATCTGCTTTTTGTTTTTTTATTCTACATTCATTGCAGGTTTCATTTCTTATACATTGTAGATTAATTATATTATCTGTTGTATTTGTATTGATATTATTTAATACAGATTCCGCATCAAATTCATACCAAGGGTCTGGACGATTATGCGGTTGAGTTTTATGTTTATAGCATATCTCAAAAATATACTTTATAGTTTCATTTTCTAAATAGGCAACATCTGCGCATTTATTTGAATTATTATAAATAAATTTATGTTCTAGTTTTATACTATTTAATTCAGATAGTTGACCAATTGTAGTAGTTTTCTTTTTAGCACACATATTACATTTTTGTTCTATAACTAATGTATTTTTATGTTCAATACAAGTTTTTAAGGCAAGTTTAGCATCTTTATGAAGTTGTGATTCACCAGGATTATTATAATACATACATGGATTTTCAGATTTCTTGTGAGCAAAGTGATGTATTCTTACATCACCTTTTCTTAGTACTACATCCTTTTTACACTCTGGACAAATATATTTACTCGTTTTTTCTGCGATTTTTGGATATTCATATTGATTTGTTATTTTATTTAACGCCCCCATACAAAAATGTATTGACATACTACGATGTTAAATATTAATTAGGGCAGTAGTTTAAATCTATTCAAGAATAGAATGACAACACAAACACAAGCTTACTTCCGAAATCTATGGAATGCTCTTCTCGGCAGAGAAGGATTTCAAGGTGAGACAGTGGCCGTCATTAATCCTGAGATGCAAAAGGGTGAGCAAAAGCGGTTTGCGGCAGTTGGAACTCTCGCTGTCCTGAGTGTACTTGTGGGGCTATTGCTATCATTTCTGTATTCCTATGGTGCCGCAAAGCTAAGTTACTGTTATAATGTTTCAAGTGGAAACGCAGGGGCAGCTATGATTTATTCAGTCTTGGCATTCTTTTTTAGTGGTCTGTACTATCCCTATTATGCGTGGTTTGTGAATCCTTTGTGTGTAGTGCAGCAAGTGGGTGGTCGCCGAAAGCTACGGATGTAGTGATAAGTTCTATAACTTAACACTAGGGTAGTAGGATGTCTCGTAATTCGAGGTCGAGGTCTCGGTCATTTTCGAATAATTCCAATAACAATACTAAACACGAGTGGCTAAATCGTGGTGGATTTGGAATTGTCTATCGTCCGCCTAAACCGTGCGGTCTCAACGGCTATAACTCAGATGCCTATGTTGGGAAAATAACAACTTGGGATGAAATTCAAAAGGAATCTGATGCTGCCATTGAGTTACGCAAGTTAGACCCTCATAATGAATATTCACTCTATATGCTGAATTTTTGTCGTATTGAGCTACCAGCAAATCGTGCTGACTTTACGCACCAAGCCATTTATCCCTATGGTGGACCAAATCTTCGTGCCCTAACCCGAACCGCCGATGGTCGCCGAGCAAATCTTTTAGCATGTATACAAGGGATTCAACAATTTCTCCCCTATTTACTTTGGTTTAATCGTCGGTTTCTCCATATGGATTTACATTTTAAGAATCTTGTGCTTGGTGAAGATGGACGAGTTAGAATGATTGATTTTGCGACGATGAAGAGTCGTTCTGCTGTATTTTCCAGCGACATAGTCGCGTTGGAACGACAAATGACTGAAAAAGGGCTCAATCGTCAACTACTTTCAGCACTGAAAGCTGAAGTATACACTCTTGCTGAAAATGAAACAGATATGGCTGACATTCATCGCTTGTACAGGGCAATTCGTGCGGAATGGATGGACACTCCAGAAGCTCGTGAGTTGATTGGTGCTGAAAAGGTGGATCGTTGGTTGGCCACCTATTCGTCTTACCCTGAGACTGCTCTAGAATGCAGTATAGCACTAGATAATCTTCCCTTACCATAGAATGCCGTCCATTTGCCCATCGTATCCGTTCAAGACTCGCAAGGGAGGAAAGCGTACTGTCCGCAAGGCCCTCAAGTCCAAGAAGGCCAAAAAGACTCGTAAGACGCGTAAGAATTGAGCGGTCTAGGTAGAATGGCCAAGTTGTCCCCTATTGCGACGATTTTCGTGAGTCTGTTTCTGATTTCCTTTGCTGGAATGATTATTGCTGTTGTTGTTCCGGTGCGTGAGCTGTTTGGTGCTCAAGGAGGTGAGATGGTTCAGCTTGCGACCAGTCATGTTCCTGATGAGGCTGACTGGCAAGAAATGCAAGAAGAAATGCGTCAGAGAAAAAAGGAGATTGTGAATATGACAGGATATTGGTAAACAATATCCTCTGGCTCTCAACTCTGTTGAGAGCGACAGGTTACTGGTAGTAGCCCCTGAGTCTTAACATTTGTTAAGACTGACAAGATATTGGTAAACAATATCTTCTGGGGTTTGCTTCAGATACGCCATTAAGACCACGTAATCATCACTTCAACTTTTCCAATATGATCAAAGGAGACTTTGACGTCACAGCCGAGAAACACGCTTCGTAGACGATTCCGTAGACATTCAATGTTTTGGATGGGATGGTCTAGTGTAGTAAAGCATGCCCAATTTCCTTTATCGGCACTTTCTCCAACACACTGTACACACTGCTGGACCGCACTATTAATGCGCTCCCAGTCCATCTTATGAACAGCAGATTGTGTTCGTTCAATGAGAGACTTGCGTGAATAATCCATTTGTAACATACCACGTCTATTAAAAATTGATTAATTCAATTTTTAATAAGCGCATAAATAAAGGTGACCTTATATGTCTATGTGGATTTCTAGTTTAAAAGCACGTAGGCGAGAATCCTTTTGTCAGCCCCTGCCACATCCTTTGGCCCAAGCAATTGTAACTCAGAACTTTAACGAACTTGAAACGCTAAGCCAATCCTATGGTGATTTGACGAAAAAGTATCCAAATAAGACGAAGTGCCCCATCTCACACGCTCTTCTCATTGAAAATCCAGATATTCTTCAGGAATTTCTAAAGACATCCCCTGACTTGAATACTTATGCTTCGGTTACAGGGGATACATTCTTACATGAGGCAATATGCGGTTGTGGATTACCATATTCCTTTCGCAAACTAAATTTTACGATGAAAGCCAGAAATGTCTTGCTCTTACTGAGACATGGGGCAGACCCAGACCGCAAGAATAAGGCAGAGGTATCGGCAAGGGATCTTTTAGCTCAAGTTGGGGTTATGATTGAAGGTCAGTATTTACGGATTAGAGAGTAACTGAAAAAAATTGAGCAACTGAATTGGTTCTAATTCTAGTATCCAATCTGAACACTATGCCAAATCCGAATACGATGATGTCTAAGATTATTCGAGAGCATAGTACACCTGTGGCGCCGTGTAGGGAGCATAGGCCCCATAAGTCATCGCTTCATACTGCTGTCATTATGAAGCGAGGGAAGGTCATCGCAAAGGCAACCAATAGTCTTGGAACGAGGAGTCGCGGATCTGGCTACTCGGACAATACGATTCACGCAGAGAAGGCAGTGGTGAAGAAGCTGGGTGATGTGACGAAGCTGAGGGATGCAGTGCTCTGTGTCTGGCGCCTTTCATCTGTTCACGTTCTACCGAGCAAGCCGTGTGAGGACTGTCATCTCTTCCTACAGAAGTGTATGCGAGAGTATGGATTGAAGGCAGTGTATTATACAGACACGATGATTCCACTTTAGAGGGAGCATACTTTGTTTGTTTCTTTTTAAAGAAATAAACCACTATGATTCCCTTGTAATTCCCCTTTACCCATACAGCCCCTGTAACCCACGCACGTAGCCCAAGAACTTGCGCCAAGGAATCAGTGTGATGCCATTCAGTGTAATTGCCTTTTTCATTATAGGCTCTAGTTGTCGCCACGTTTTTGTAATGTCAACACCCTTGTATTGTACAGCGAGTTCTTCAAACGGAAATGTTGGTTTATCATTTCCTTCATTAATTTCATTATGGAGATTCCATAAATAGTGGCGAAGCCACCCACCAAATGTTGGATACGAAATACTCAGCAATTTATCCACCTCAGAACCAGCTAACTTTTCAGCATAATGTCCACGACAAATATCACAAGGCAGAGTTGGCTGAAGACTTTTCAGTAGATTTTGCCAAAGTCTCAGTTCATCCATTTGGAGTAAGCCCTGTTGTTTTCCAGCATATTCGGCAAGTCCGTGTAACAGAGTCCAGAATAAGGGACCCCATTCAGCATTTTCGGGGTATTGTTCTACTGGAACGCGGCACCCACAGACCATTTCCTAACGCCACTTCATAAAGGGGTCTTGGGTTAAAGAACGCATACAATTCCTCGCTAGGATGAAACTTTCGTGCGCTCTTGTTGCGTGTAATGAAAATACCCACTATTT
>JACCDY010121571.1_pt1 | contig 32061 bp, 30 predicted proteins | sample 7446391 | NCBI WGS metagenome assembly JACCDY01 (sample SAMN15323451, study PRJNA562643) | freshwater metagenome | isolation source: river surface water | place: USA:Blue River Watershed | collected 2017-08-18 | reverse complement strand
GCTGCATGGTTTCGGGGTTCATCACCGTCACGTTGCGCTGCAGGTGGTAGGCCACGCCCTGGCGGGCGTTGAGCCGGGCGCGCTCGCCCACGGGCAGGGCGTCCCACTCGGCGTGCTGCACGCACACGGCGGCCCGGCCACCGTCTGCGCCAAGCATGAAGACTGGAATGCGCTGGACATTGGCGAGCGGGCTCGCCTGAATGCCCGCCAGGGCGTGCGTTACCACCTGGAGCGCGATGTGCGCGTGCTCGACCCCGAGACCATGCTGCCGGTGCCGCAGGACGGCGAAACCATGGGCGAGATAATGTTCCGCGGCAACATCGCCATGAAGGGCTACCTCAAGAACCCCAAGGCTACGCAGGAAGCTTTTGCCGGCGGCTGGTTCCACAGTGGCGACCTGGCAGTGCAGTACCCCGACGGCTACATCAAGATCAAGGACCGCAGCAAAGACATCATCATCTCGGGCGGCGAGAACATCTCGTCCATCGAGGTGGAAGATGTGCTCTACCGCCACCCCGCTGTGCTGGCCGCAGCCGTGGTGGCCAAGCCCGATGCCCGCTGGGGCGAAACGCCCTGCGCTTTTGTCGAACTGAAAGCCGGCGCGCAGGTCACGCCCGAGGACATCGTGGCGCATTGCAAGCAGCATCTGGCCGGTTTCAAGGTGCCGCGCGCGGTGGTGTTTGGCGAGTTGCCCAAGACCAGCACAGGCAAGATCCAGAAGTTCGAGCTGCGCAAGCAGGCCGGGTCGGCGGCAGCGATCGATGTCTGACAGCACAAAAAACAGGAGGCCCCTCGCGAGGGCCTCCTGAACCTTGGAGGGTGCCGCCTGTCGCCAGGCGGTAGCGCGTCACCGCATCAGAAGTCGTAGCGCATTCCCAAGGATACGCCAGACGTAGTCTTGCCGTTGGTGCCTGCGCTGGGTGCAGCTGTGCGACCTTCTTTCCAGGGCGTCAGCTTGATCGCAGAATCGTTGTCGAGGCTCGCATAGCTGGCGTAAAAGCGCAAGGCCTTGTCGTAACGGTACTCTGCACCCACGGTGTACATGTTGGCATCGGAGTTGGCTGCATCGGCCTTGCGATTCATGTAATGCGCCTTGAGGGCGACTTTCGGTGAGACCATGTATTCCAGGCCGATGCCCGTCACATCGCCACTCTGATCGGTCGCACCTGATTTGGAATCGGCTGTCTGGTAGAAGCCCATCAGGCGCAGTTCAGGACTGAGTTTGTAGCCGATGGCTGCCCGGGTTGCATCGCGCTTGCCGGTAGTAGCGGTGTGGGAGCCATAGGTTTCGTAGGCCAAGGTGGCGTCGAGGTTACCGTCCTTGTAACCAAGGGACATGCTGGTTGCGTCTTCGTTCTGGTCCACGCCGTTGGTGGTGGTGGCGCTGGTGCCAGAGTGGAATGAGTAGGCCAGTTTGGCCTGGAAACCGCTCATGACCGGGGTCTGGTATTCGAGCATGTTGTTCAGTCGTTCATCGAACTTGGCATCGCCCACGCGGGTCAGGTTGCGCATGTCACCGAGCTGGTCACCGAACAGGTTGAAAGGTTCGCGCGCCGCCTTGAACGGGGTGTCAAACTTGCCTACCCGCACGGTGCCGAAATCGCCTTGCAGGCCAGCGAAGGTATCCCGAGAGGCCAGTCGGTTGTTGGTATCGTCCTTAGAGTTGCTCAGGTTGATCTGGATCTCCTGCTCGATTTGCCAGATGCCGGTCAGCTCACCAATCTTTGTGCTGCCGCGGAAACCCAGACGCGAGGCGTTGCTCGACAGGTTCATGCGGCTGTATTTGTCGCCATCGTCGAGCTTGTCCACCGAGAAGCTGGCGCGGCCGTAGATTTCGAGCAGGCCATCGGTTTTGACCTCGGCGTGTGCTGCAGAAACGGTGGTCAGCACAACAGCCGATGCGATCAGGGATTTAGAAAGTTTCATTGGTCAGACTCCATGTAAAGAACACATGGAGTGTCTGGACCTGCCGTGACGACGGCATGTAAATGAAATGAAGTTTTTGTGACGCGCGCCCTTTATGGCGCAGCTGCCGCAGGCCTTACTCGATGTCGAAGGCGTGGGTGCCGAAGCGTCCGGCGCGGCGGTCAGCAAAGTAGCGCAGCAACGTTTCGCGCACGGTTCGGAAGGCCAGTTCTTCCCAGGGAATTTCGCTTTCGTGGAACAGGCGTGCTTCGAGTGTTTCGTGTCCCGGATCGAATGTTTCGCTGGTCAGTCGTGCGCGGTAGTAAAGGTGCACTTGCCCAACGCGCGGCACGCTCATCACGGTGAACAGGTCTTCGAGCTCGAAGAGCGCGCCGGCTTCTTCACGGGTTTCTCGCGCTGCACCCTGCGCTGCGGACTCACCCAGTTCCATGAACCCCGCTGGCAATGTCCATTTGCCCCAGCGGGGTTCGATGTTGCGCTTGCAAAGCAAAACACGGTCGCCCAGCCAGGGCACGGTACCCACCACGTTGAGGGGGTTTTCGTAGTGAATGGTGTCGCAGGCGGTGCAGATGGCGCGCTCGCGTGTGTCGCCGTCATCGGGTAGGCGGTACTGCACGGGGGTGCCGCATTCACGGCAATGCTTGATGGGCGGGCGTTGCATGAGTCACAGTGTAATGCGGGCGAAAAAAAGGCTCCCGAAGGAGCCTTTGAGCGGCGCAAAGCAATGTTATTTTTTGACCGGTGCTTTCTTGGCGGCGCCAGCCTGTTGGGCCTTGGTGTGCTTGTCGATCAGGCCACGGGCGCTGTCGATCAATTTGGTGCCGTCAAAACCGCGCTTGTTCATGTCCTGCACCCACTCAACTTCGAGTGCGCGCGACTTGCGGCGGAAGTTCTGGGCTTCTTCAGGGCTGACGGTGAAGATGGTGTTCTTGCGCTCTACGGCTGCAGCACGGCCAGGAATGTCATTTTCCTGCTGGACTTTGCCCAGCCAGGCCGAGGTCTCGATGCCGCTGTTGTTGTCGATGACTTTTTTCAGATCGGGCGGCAGGCTGTTGTACTTGGCCTTGTTCATGGCCATCACGAAGGTCGTGGTGTAAAGCGCACCCCCGGCAGGATCAAACTCGGCGTGGTATTTGGCCAGCTCGTGCACCTTGGTGGGTTGAACCACTTCCCAGGGGATCACACCACCATTGACTGTACCCTTGGAGAGTGCGTCGGTGATGGCGGGCAGCGGCATGCCGACTGGCGTGGCGCCCAGCGAACCCAGGAGTTTGGTCACTTGACGGGTAGGAGCGCGCAGCTTCAGACCCTTGACGTCGTCCACGGTCTTGACCGCCTTGTCCACCGTATGGATCACACCCGGGCCGTGCACGTGCAGTGCAATCACCTGAACGTCCTTGAATTCGTCTGGTGCCTGGGTCTGCACATACTCCCAATAAGCACGCGAGGTGGCTTCGGCATTGGTCATCATGAATGGCAGTTCGAACACTTCCACGCGCGGGAAGCGACCTGCCGTGTTGCTGGGCAGCGTCCAGATCACGTCGACCACGCCGTCCTTGACCTGGTCATAAAGTTGCACAGGCGTGCCGCCTAGCTGCATGGCGGGATAGGCCTCGAACTTAATGCGGCCGCCAGATTCCTTCTCGACCTTGGCCATCCAGGGCTTATGCATGTTCAGCCAAACACCCGACTGCGGCGCCATGAAGGTGTGGAACTTGAGCGTGACTGTCTGCTGGGCAAAACTGGTCACGGCAGCGGCGGCCAGTGCTGTGGCCAAACCGGTCTTGATGAGGGTGCGACGGATCATGTCAGGATCTCCATAAAAAAACTGTCAAAAGCATAAGTCACTCGAGAGGCATTCCTTCTAGGGAAATGCCCCAGCAGGTCGCCTTTCAGCCGACGAACTGAACCAGCCACAGGGAAATGGCGGGAAAGAGCAGCAGCAGCACGGTGCGCACAGTGTCGCTGATAAGGAAGGGCATGACACCCCGGTAGCTCTCGGCAATCGGCACGTCCTTGGCCAGGCTGTTGACCACGTACACATTGAGGCCAACTGGTGGGGCCAGCAGGCCAAAGCCGACGGTCATGAGCACCATGATGCCGAACCAGATGGCCACGGACTCCTTGCTCATGCCAAAGTCCAGGCCCATGATCATCGGGAAGAAGATGGGGATGGTCAGCAGGATCATGGAAAGCTCGTCCATCACGGCGCCCAGCACCACATAGAAAAGCAAGATGGCGGTCACCACCATCAGGGGCGGCAGGCCCCAGCCACCCACCACTTCGGCCAGCTGCGCTGGCACCTGTGTCAGTGCCAGTGAGGCGTTCATCACATCGGCGCCAATGAAGATCAGGAAGATCATGGCCGAGCTGGCTGCGGTGTCATAAAAGCAGTGCTTGAACTTGGCCCAGTTGATTTCCCGCTTGAGCAGCGCCGCCACGAAAGTGGCTGCTGCACCGACAGCAGCGCCTTCGGTGGGGGTGAACAGCCCACCGTAAATGCCACCGAAGACGATGGCAAACACGATGGCGATGGGCAGGATGCCCATGAGGGCCTGCATGTCCAGTGGCTCTTGTGCTTCGGTGTCAGGCGCTTGGCCGGGGACCAGGCGCACATAAATGCCGATGGCCACCATGTAGCCGAACATGGCGATGATGCCTGGAATCATCGCTGCAGCGAACAGCTTGGCGATGTTTTGCTCAGCAAGGATGGCGTAGATCACCAGAGGTACAGACGGTGGAATGAGGATGCCCAAGGTACCGCCAGCTGCCAGTGTGCCGGTCGACAGTCGTCCCGAGTAGCCATGCCGCTTCATTTCAGGCAGGGCCACGCCCGTGATGGTAGCCGCTGTAGCGACCGACGAGCCGCAGATGGAGCCGAATGCCGCGCTGGCCAGTACGGCGGCCATGGCCAGACCCCCTTTGAAGCGGCCCATGATGCTGGCGGCAAACTGGAACAAGGCTTTGCTGATGCCCCCTTGGGTGGCGAAGTTGCCCATCAGGATGAACAGCGGAATGACCGATAGGTCGTAGCTGGCAAAACGGGCGAAAGCCTGGGAATTCAGAAAGCTGGAGTAGGGCCCCCAGCCGCTTTGCACCAGGTAGCCCACGGTGCCGGCCCCAAACATGGCAATCGCAATTGGCACGCGGATGGCCATCAGCACAAGCATGATGCCGAAAATCGTCAAGGCAAGTGAAAGCGCGCTCATGCCTGTTCTCCCTCGGGCTGGGCGGTGAATGTCTGAACCAGTGCGATCAGGCTGCACAAGATGAAAGGTGGAACCATGGCGGCGTAAACGATCCACTCGGGAAAGCCCAGCATCATGGTGCCGGAGAAACTGTCGTGGGCGTTGATGCCGCCCAGGAAGGTTCGCCAGGCCATAAGGGCAAATGCGGCGCTCACAAAAAAGGCGCCCACCCGGTCCAGGAAAGCGTTGGTGGCCTCACTGGCCTTGGCCGTGAAGAAGTCCACGATGATGTGACCTCGCTTGAGCTGGCAAAGTGGCATGAACAGTGCGATGGCTGCGCCTGTGGCCACGCCTGTGAGCTCGAAATCGCCGGCGATGGTCCAGCCTGTTGTATTGCGACCGATCAGACTCACACATGTCAGCAAAGTGATGATGGTCATGAGCAGACCGGCCAATATCGCGCACAGATGCGCCAAGGTTGAGAGCATTCTCATCTGGACTCCAGAAATGATGCCGGATGGTAGGCGCCAGCAGTCCGGGGGACTATGACCCCCAGCCGCTAGCAGCTATGCCGATCCGGTATGTACGAAACGGTTAAACGATCTGGACTTTGAGCTGACCTAGCCCCTTGACTTCACCCACGAGCAGATCGCCCTGGGTCACGGCAGCGACGCCCTCGGGGGTGCCGGTGTAGATCAGGTCGCCGGGTTGCAGCTCCCAGGCGGCTGACAGGTGCTCTATGGTTTCGGCGACGTTCCAGATCAGTTTGCTGACGTTGCTGCGCTGTCGGTCGGCGCCGTTGACCTGCAGACTGATTTCGGCGTTGTTCACATCACCAGCCTGGGCCAGTGGCGTGATGGGGCCAATCGGCGCGGAATAGTCAAATGCTTTGCCAATGCACCAGGGGCGCCCTTGCTTCTTCATGTCGTTTTGTAGGTCGCGGCGGGTCATGTCCAGGCCCACGGCGTAACCGTAGATGTGCTTCAAGGCATCAGCAGCCTGGATGTTCTTGCCGCCCTTGCCAATGGCCACCACCAGCTCAATCTCATGGTGTAGGTTCGCGGTCAGGCTGGGGTAGGGCATGGCGCCGGTATGGCCTGCAGGAATGACCACCAGCGAGTCGGCAGGTTTGAGGAAAAAGAAAGGCGGCTCGCGGCCGGTGAAGCCCATCTCCTTGGCGTGCTCTTCGTAATTGCGGCCAACGCAGTAAATGCGGTGCACTGGAAAGGCCGCAGACTCGCCCAGTACAGGGACGGACACGGTGGGCGGGGGCGTGAAAAGGAAAGTCATGGGCGGGCTCCTGTCTGATCGGTGACCCGATGAGGGGCTGTAACGGACGTGGTTGATAAGTATACTTACGAGGAATCCTGGAGGTCCTGCGGGCAACTTAGGGTTTACCCTTGAATTTAAAGACGATGTCCACCAGCTTTGATTTTGCCCGTGCGCCGGGCCACCTGATCCGACGTGCCCAGCAGATCGCGGTGGCCGAGTTCACCCGTGCGGCGGTGGAGCATGATGTGACGCCAGTCCAGTTTGCGTTCATGAACGCCATGACGGACACGCCCGGTGTGGACCAGATCACGCTGGCCAACCGGGTTGCATTTGATGCGGCCACATCGGGTTCTGTCATCGGCCGGCTGGAAGCCAAGGGCTGGGTGCGGCGAGAGGCCGACGCGCACGACCGGCGCCGCAAGCTGCTGTACGTGACGCCCGAAGGCGCCGCTGCGCTCGAGCGCATGAACGCGGCAGTCGAGCAGGCCCAGCAGAACATGCTGGCGCCGCTTGCACCCGGAGATCAGGAAACATTCATGCGCCTGCTGGCGCAGCTGGTGGCTGGACACGAGGCCGCAACCCCGCGCGAATAAGCCGTTTCAGGCCGATTTGAAAGCCAGTTCGAAGTGCTCCACCACCGGTGGGGCAGCGAAGAAGGGCCCCACAATGCCACGCCACTCAGTGAACAGCGGGGACTCGCGAAAACCCACGGTGTGGTCTTCGAGTGTGTCCCAGAAAATCTGCAGCACATAGCGTTCGGGGCTTTCGATGCCGCGGTTGACCTTGGCGCCCTGGTAGCCCTTGGCACGAACGGCCACAGTGGACAGACCATGTGCAATGGCTTCTTCAAAGGCGGCGTTTTGGCCGGGTTTGATTCGGATGTCGGCGAGTTCGAGGATCATGAAGCCAGTTTAGCAGCGGCACAGGCCGCTGGGTGTCATCTGGTATTCACTGAACTGTCTTTCAGGTGTCATGGGGTGTCGGCACATTGCATGGCATTGCGACATGAAGCGAGAACCCATGAAAGACCTGCCCAACCCCACATTCGCACTGTCCCCGATCCATTTGCCCAGGGGGTCACTTCATCCGGCTTCCACGCCCCAAGTGGTGGCGCCTGTGGCTGCAGGCGGGATTCAAGTCCATTGGGCCAGGCACCTGGACGAAGTCCGCGAAGCACAGCGCCTGAGGTATGCGGTTTTCGCCGGCGAGATGGGCGCACGCCTGAACACCACGCTCACAGGTCATGACGTTGATCTGTTTGACGAATACTGCGAACACCTGCTGGTGCGCGATGCTGGAACCCGACAGGTGGTGGGAACCTACCGCGTGCTCACCCCTGCGCAGGCCAAGCGTGTCGGCAGCACCTACAGCGACACCGAATTCGACCTGGTGAGGCTGCGGTCTGTGCGCAGCAAGATGGTGGAGTTGGGCCGCAGCTGCGTGCATCCCGACCACCGTCATGGTGGCGTGATCATGGCGCTGTGGGGCGCGCTGGCCGAGTTCATGGTGCGCAACCAGCTTGACGTCATGATCGGTTGCGCCAGCATTCCGATGTTGCACAACGGTGTGGTCAGCGGCGATGTGGCCGCCAGCATCTGGCACCAGCTGCGCCAAACCCACCTGGCGCCGATTGAACACCAGGTGTTCCCGCGTTTGCCACTGCCGGTCGATGAACTGAATCAGACGCTTTCGGTGGAGCCGCCGGCACTGATCAAGGGCTATCTGCGTCTGGGCGCCAGGATTCTGGGGGCGCCTGCCTGGGACCCGGACTTCAACACGGCAGACTTGCCGATGATGATGCGCATCGCAGATATGCCGCCCCGCTATCGCAAGCATTTTCTGGGAGTGCAGTGACATGCGGGCGGACATGCCTTTTGCCGAGGCGGGTCTGCTGCATAACCGTTCGGGCCATCCGCCTGCGCATCAGGATGGTGCTGCGCAATCTGGCGAAGAAGCACATGATGAACCTCGCTACCGCGCGATTTTCATTTCCGACCTGCACATCGGCACACCTGGCTTTCAGGCCGAAGCGCTGATGGATTTTCTCAAGCACCAACCCCGCCAGATGCTTTATCTGGTGGGCGACATCGTCGATGGCTGGCAATTGCGACGTCGCTGGTTCTGGCCGCAAAGTCACAACGATGTGGTGCAAAAGCTTTTGCGCCGCGCCCGCAAAGGTTGCCGTGTGGTCTACGTCCCTGGCAACCACGACGAATTTGCCCGTCATTTTGTGGGTCACGCTTTTGGCGGCGTGGAGGTTCAGGAAGAAGCTGTGCATGTGACTGCCAGCGGCCAGCGCCTTTGGGTGGTGCATGGCGACTTGTTCGATGGCGTCATCCAATGCGCCAAATGGCTGGCCTATGTGGGTGACTGGCTCTACGAACTGACCCTCAAAATCAACCGTCATCTCAATCGCCTGCGTGCACGCCTGGGGCTGGAGTACTGGTCTTTGTCGGCTTACCTCAAGCACAAGGTCAAGAAAGCGGTCAACTTCATCTCGGATTTCGAAATGGCCGTAGCGCACGAAGCGCGGCGCCGCGGCTTTGATGGTGTGGTCTGCGGACACATTCATCACGCAGAAATCCGCAAGGTGGACGGTGTGCTGTATTGCAATGACGGTGACTGGGTGGAGAGTCGCACAGCGCTGGTTGAGCACATGGATGGGCGGCTGGAGATCGTGTGCTGGGCAGGTGAGACGATGAGCAAAGTCCAGCTCCGTCCTGAGCGGAAGGTCTTGGCATGAAGCTGGCGCTGATTACCGACGCCTGGCATCCGCAGGTCAATGGTGTCGTGACCACGCTGGTGGAGTTGGTGCAGGGCTTGAAAAAGCTTGGTGTCGAGGTACTGGTGCTGCATCCAGGCTTGTTTGCGAACCGTCCCTGTCCAGGTTACCCGGGCATTGATCTGGCGGTGCGCCCGTTCAATCTGCTCAAACGGATGCTGGAAGAATTTCAGCCCGATGCGGTACATCTGGCCACCGAGGGGCCTCTGGGCTGGGCGGGGCGCAAGGTCTGTCGGCAAAAAGGGTGGGATTTCACCACCGCGTTTCATACCAAGTTCCCCGAAATCCTGAACTCGGCACTGCGCGTTCCGCTCTCCTGGGGCTATGCGCTGTTTCGGAACTTTCATCGGCCGTCGAGCGGGGTGATGGTGCCCACGCAGGGTGTGCTGCAAATGCTGCAGTCGCGCCGTTTTCGCCGGCTCAAGTCCTGGACGCATGGGGTGGATACCGAACTTTTTGCCTGGCAGGGCGAGCCGAAAACTCCGGTCGAATGGGCACATTTGCCAAGACCGTTCTGGTTGTTTGTCGGACGCGTCTCCTATGAGAAAAACATCGACGCTTTTCTTGCGCTCGATTTGCCCGGAACCAAGATCGTCTGTGGGGTTGGTCCGCTTGAGCAGACGCTGCGCAGCCGTTTTCCCGGCGTGTTCTGGATGGGGGTGTTGCCACGCCAGCAACTGGCCCATGTGTACGGTGCCTGTGATGTTTTTGTGTTTCCGTCGCGCAGTGAAACTTTTGGCTTGGTGATGCTCGAAGCCATGTCGGCGGGTACCCCCGTGGCGGCCTATCCGGTGGATGGGCCGCTGCAGGTGTTGGGGCAGGAGGCGGGCAGGGCGCAGGGGGGTGTCCTGCATGAAGACTTGCAGCAAGCCGCCTGCATGGCATTGCTGGTGCCACGCGCCGAGGCCCGTGCAAGGGCAATGGCGTTCGGCTGGGATGAAACGGTGCAGATCTTTGTGAACCATCTGGTGCCGGTGGAGCAGCAACGCGCGCCAAACTTGTCACGATACCGTCACATCAAAACACCAGAATCTGTCACTGATTTGACTTTTTGACGGATGTGTCCATGGCTTCTCAAGCCATTCTTCCTGGCGAACAGCCCGCAAGCCGCCCCGCCTTGCTTGACCGCGACCTGAGCATTCTGGCCTTCAACGACCGTGTGCTGGACTGGGCGCGCCGCAAGGACGTGCCGCTGCTCGAACGTCTGCGTTACCTGTGCATCGTGTCTTCCAACCTCGATGAATTTTTCGAGGTGCGTGTGGCACCGCACGTCGAAGCAGCATTAACGACTGGGAAAGGTGAGCGTCTGCAAGGCCATCTGGCCCTGATCGTGGACAGTGCCCGCGCCATGGTGGACGAGCAGTACAGGCTCTACAACCATGTGTTGTTGCCCGCCTTCAAGAAAGAGGGCATCCGCATCCTCTCGCACGGTGAGCGCAACGAGGCGCAGCGCAGCTGGGTGCAGGCTTACTTCAACCGCGAGGTCAAACCGCTGCTGGTGCCGGTGGGCATTGATCCGGCTCACCCGCTGCCACAGGTGGCCAACAAATCGCTCAACTTCATCATTCACCTGCGAGGCAAAGACGCCTTTGGCCGTGAAAACGAAATCGCCATCGTCAAAGTGCCCCGCGTGTTGCCGCGCGTGATCGAGCTGCCCCAGCGGCTCGCCGGTGGTGGCAAAGCATTTGTGCTGCTGTCCAGTGTGATCCGCGCGCACCTGTCCGAGCTGTTCCCTGGCCGCGAGGTGGACCAGTTCTCGCAGTTCAGGGTGACGCGCCATTCCGACCTGTCGGTGGACGAAGACGATGTGGTGAACCTGCGCATGGCCCTGCGCCAGGGCCTGCAGCACCGCCACTACGGTCAAGCGGTGCGGCTGGAGGTGTCCTCGAGTTGCTCAGAGCAGCTTTCCAACTTCCTGCTTCAGCAGCTCAAGCTGCCATCGCAGGCCTTGATGCGCGTCAATGGGCCGGTCAATCTGGTGCGGCTCACGCAATTCATCGATCTGGCCACGCGCCCCAGCCTGATCTTTCCGCCCTACAAGGCTTCGCTGCCGAACCAGCTGCGCGGGGTGTCGTCCATCCTGGCGCACCTGCGCAAGGAAGATGTCCTGATTCACCAGCCTTTCGAGAGTTTCGACGGGGTGCTGGCTTTTTTGCGCGAAGCTGTGCGCGATCCGGACGTGCTGGCCATCAAGCAGACGATCTACCGAACCGGCAGCGACCCGGCCATGTTGGACCTGCTGCGCGAAGCCGTGCGCCGTGGCAAAGAAGTGACGGCCGTGGTGGAGCTCAAGGCCCGATTTGACGAAGAGGCCAACATCAACTGGGCCGAACAGCTCGAAGCCATTGGCGTACAGGTGGTCTACGGCGTGGTGGGCCTCAAGACCCACGCCAAGATGCTGCTGGTCACCCGGCGCGAAGGCAAACGCCTGTGCCGCTATGGCCACCTGTCCACCGGCAACTACAACCCGCGCACCGCGCGTCTGTACACCGACATCAGTTTTCTGACTGCCGATGCCCGCATCACGGCTGAAATGGACGAGTTGTTCATGCACCTGGCCAGCCAGAACCCGCTGCGCCGTATGCAAAAGTTGCTGGTGGCGCCTTTTCATCTGCATGCGCGGATGTTGCGCTGGACCGAGCAGACCGCGGCTGCAGCGCGGCAGGGCAAGGACGCGCGCATCATCCTCAAGATGAACGCGCTGACCGATCTGCCCCTGATCGAAGCCTTGATGGAAGCCGGGCAGGCCGGTGTCCAGATCGACCTGATCGTGCGCGGAGCCTGCATGCTGCCGGCCGGCATCAAGGGGCAGACAGACAATATTCGGGTGCGTTCTGTGATCGGCCGCTTTCTGGAGCACTCGCGGGTGTTTTACTTCCGCGCAGCCGAGCAGGAAGCGCTGTACCTGTCGAGTGCCGACTGGATGAACCGCAACATGATGCGCCGTGTCGAAGTGGCTTGGCCGGTGGACAACCCGGCGCTTCGCCAGCGTGTCATCGACGAATGTCTGAGCGCTTACCTGCTGGACCAGCGTGATGCCTGGGACATGAATTCAGAAGGTCGCTATCTGCCTGTTGCCCGCACCGGTCGCAAGCAGGGTGTGCAGCAAGCGCTGGCCTGCAGGTACATGAACCGTGGAGATTGAGATGGACTTGATCCTGTGGCGGCATGCCGAAGCCCATGACCCTCATGAGGGTGAGCACGATCTGGCTCGCCGGCTTACACCACGAGGCGAGAAACATGCTGTGCGCATGGCACAGTGGCTGGACCAGCAGCTGCCCGAGGGCGTGCGCATTTTGTGCAGCCCGGCGGTGCGGGCCGAGCAGACGGTTCAGGCGCTGCAGCGCAAATACAAAATCCGCGACGCGCTGGCGCCGGGCGCCACCGTGCAGGATGTGCTGGAAACGGCCGGCTGGCCGCAGGCCAAATACCCGGTGCTGGTGGTCGGCCACCAGCCCACGCTGGGGGCGGTGGTGTCGCACCTGTTTGGCATGGGCACCGAGCCCATGGCGATTCGCAAGGGTGCCGTGTGGTGGCTGCGCAGCCGCCAACGCGGAGGACAGGACCAGACGGTGATCCTGTCGGTCATGACGCCCGAAAAACTCTGATCAGGCCTTGCCCGGACGGCCTGTCTTGAGCGTGGGCACATTGCCCAGCGCCTTGCGCAATGCTGCATCGGACGTGGTTGCCAGCAAGGCCAGGCCCGCACGGATCAGTTCACTCTTTTTCACCTCCATACCCAACGCCATTGCACGCTTTTTCATGGCGGCGATCTGGGCGTATTCGGCCTTGGGGATGGTGAAGCTGTCACGCACCACCTTCACCTTCTCGGGCTTGTCTTTTTTCTTGTCGACCTTGGCAGGCGTGGCCGGTGCAGGCTTGGCAGCCACAGACTTGACCGTCACGGGTTTGGCGGGTGCAGCCTTGACGGGGGTGGGTGCTGGAGCAGCTGACTTGGTGGATTTTTTGGCAGGTGCCGCAGAGGCGGTTTTTTTGACAGGTGTGGCAGTGGCCATGGGATCTCCTTAAAACGGTATATACAGTTTATACCGTTTAATTGGAATGTCAGGCTAGGCTCAGATTCAGACGCCAGGGTGATTTTTGCCAGGCCACGCATTCTTCTCGCAGCAGGTGCGCGGACTGCGGGTACTGGTTGTCCCAGCCAGGCGGCAGGATCAGCCGGTACGTCGATACCTGCGGGTCTTTTTGCAGGTGGATGCCCTGCAGTCCGGGTTCGCGCCGCGCGTGGCACAGGATCACGGCCAGCCGCAAAGCGAGCAACTGCTGCACGAACACCGGGTCGTCGATCGGGTCTTCGAGCTTGCGCAGTTTGCCGCGGTGGCCCAGCACCAGCAGACCCAGGCGGTGCAGCTCGTCCACGGTGAAACCCTGCAGGTCGGTGTTTTCAAGGATGTAGGCACCGTGCTTGTGGTAGTCGCTGTGCGAGATCTGCATGCCGATCTCGTGCACCTGGGCGGCCCACTGGAGTTTGCGCAGGCTGCGTTCCTTTTCATCATCGGTGACCGGGCCGTGCATTGCCTGCTCGTACAGACGCATGGCGGTGCGCGCCACGCGTTCGCCTTGCACGGCCTCGGCCCCGAAATGGCGGGCCAGCCAGTCGATCATGCGGGTGCGCACATCGGTTTGCGGATTTTCGCGGTCGATCAGGTCGAACAGGGCGCCGTGGCGCAGGGCGCCCTGGGCCGGCCGCATCTCTTCGATCTGCAAGAGGTCGAACACCGCGCGCAGCACCGCCAGACCGCCACCCAGCACCGGCCGGCGGTCGTCCTTGATGCCTTCCAGACGCAGGTTCTCGGGGCGCTGTGCCTTGACAAGTTTTTCTTCCAGCCAGTCCAGGGCCTCGGGGGTGAGGATCCCTTCGGGCCAGCCGTTGGCCTGCAGGGCGTCGGCCACCGCGCCAATGGTGCCGGACGAGCCATAGGCCTGGTCCCAGCTGCTGCGTGGGTAGTGGCTCAGGGCTTCGTCGAGGATGGCTTTGGCGGCGATTTCGGCGGTCTTGAAGGCGCTTGCCGTCCATTGGCCGTTGGGAAAGTACTTCATCGACCAGGCCACGCTGCCGACCCGGTACGACTCCAGCGTTTGTGGGACATGGCCTTGGCCCAGGATGAGTTCGGTGGAGCGTCCGCCAATGTCCACCACCAGGCGCCGCTCGTCGCTGTCGGGCAGCAGGTGCGAGACGCCCAGGTAAATCAGACGGGCTTCTTCGCGGCCGGCGATCACTTCGATGGGAAAGCCCAGAATCTTGCGTGCCTGAGTGAGGAACACATCGCGGTTGCGCGCCTCGCGCAGGGTTTGTGTGGCCACGGCACGCACATGGGCTGGCCTGAAACCGGCAATGCGTTCGCCAAACCGCGCCAGACAGGCCCAGCCCCGCTGCATCGCCTCTTCGGTCAGGTTGCGTTCGGCGTCCAATCCGTTGCCCTGGCGGACGGTTTCCTTGATGTATTCCACCCGGCGCAGGTGGCCGCTTTCGAGACGGCCGATTTCAAGTCTGAAGCTGTTGGAGCCGAGGTCGATGGCGGCAAATAGGTTTTTGGTCTGCATGGCGTGGGCGGGATACTGCGCCATGCATTATGTGACTTCAATGTGACGTGGTCGTGACGTCTCGCTGTCAGTACTTCTCAGGCACGAACATGTTGTCCGGCACCGGATGGCGGATGTAGTCGGGGTGGCGCACGCGGGCGGGCAGCTGAACTTCGGCATGCGGAACGTCGTGGTAAGGCACCTGGGCCAGCAGGTGGTCGATGCAGTTCAGGCGGGCGCGCTTTTTATCCACTGCCTGCACTATCCACCAAGGGGCTTCGGGGATGTGGGTGCGTTCAAGCATGGTTTCCTTGGCGCGGGTGTACTCTTCCCAGCGGCGGCGGCTTTCCAGGTCCATCGGGCTGAGTTTCCACTGCTTGAGCGGGTCCTGGATGCGACCGACAAAGCGGGTGTGCTGCTCGTCGTCGGTGATCGAAAACCAGTACTTGACGAGCTGGATACCACTGCGCGCCAGCATTTTTTCGAACTCGGGCACCGAGCGGAAGAATTCTTCGTATTCCTCCTCCGAGCAAAAGCCCATGACTTTCTCGACGCCGGCGCGGTTGTACCAGCTGCGGTCGAACAGCACGATTTCCCCAGCGGCTGGCAGGTGCGAGACGTAGCGCTGAAAGTACCACTGGGTTTTTTCGCGGTCGTTGGGGGCGGGCAGGGCAGCGACGCGGCACACGCGCGGGTTCAGGCGCTGGGTGATGCGCTTGATCACACCGCCTTTACCGGCCGCATCGCGTCCTTCGAACAGGATCACCATGCGGTGGCGCGAGTGCACCACCCAGTCCTGTAGCTTGATCAATTCAGTCTGCAGGCGCAGCAGTTCGCGAAAATAGCGGATGCGGCTGGAGGTGGCTTCGGTGGGTCGCAGGGCGTCCTCACCAAGGCGATCTTGCATTTCCAGCTCAAACTCTTCGTCCAGCGAATCGAGGAGGTCTTCGCGCAGCTGCGCGATCAGGTTGTCGTTGACATCGGGCTTGGTGGTCATGCGATCGAGCATGACATCGCCATGTGACGTCTTGATGTCAATCGCCCGCTGGGCCTTGGGTGTCAGGCCGCCACGCATTGACCAGCGCCACCAGCGAGAGCATGACTGGCACCTCCACCAGCACGCCCACCACGGTGGCGAGCGCAGCGCCCGAATTCAGGCCGAACAATGAAATCGCCACAGCCACTGCCAGTTCGAAAAAATTGGAGGTGCCGATCAGGCAGGCTGGCCCAGCAATCTCGTGCGGCAAGCGAAGCCAGCGGGCGCCCAGCCACGACAAGGCAAAAATGCCGTAAGTCTGCAACACCAACGGTATGGCGATCAGCCCGATCACCCCGGGTTGCGAGACCAGGGTGTCGGCCTGCAGTCCAAACAGCAGCACCACCGTCAGGATCAAGCCGATGATCGACCAAGGTTTGATGGCGGCGACAAGGTCCTGCAGGAGCTCGCCTGAGCGAAGTGCGCGGCGAGTGAGTACGCCAGCTGCCAGCGGCATCACCACATACAGCAGGGTCGACAGCAGCAGGGTGGACCAGGGCACCTGCACGTCGGTCACGCCAAGCAAAAAGGCGGCAATCGGTGCAAAGGCCACGACCATGACCAGGTCGTTCACCGACACCTGTACAAGGGTGTAAGCCGCGTCGCCTTTGACGAGTTGACTCCAGACAAACACCATGGCGGTGCAGGGTGCCACGCCCAGCAGGACCATGCCGGCGATGTATTCGTTGGCCGAGGCCGGGTCGACCCAGCCCGCAAAGAGGTGCTCGAAAAACAGCACGCCCAGCGCCGCCATGGTGAAGGGTTTGACGGCCCAGTTGATCACGAGTGTGAGCAGCAAACCCTTGGGCCGCTCGCCCACTTGCCGGACCACTTGCCAGTCGATCTGCACCATCATCGGGTAAATCATCACCCAGATGAACACGGCAACCACCAGATTCACCTGCGCAAATTCGAGTGCGGCCACCGCTTCAAAAACACTCGGTACCCAAAGGCCCAGGCCGACACCGGTCGCCATGGCCAAGGCCACCCACAACGTCAGATAACGCTCAAAAATACCCATGACATTCCCTGTGCTGACACCCAAGCGAGTGCAACCGATCACGCGTGACCGATGCGGCTGACCTCTTGCTGCAGGCTCAAGCGATCCAGTTTATCCACCGGCAGGGCTGCGAACATCCCGATGCGTCGGCTCAGGACCAGGAAGGCGTCTGCAAAGACCTTGGCCACTTCAGCCTCGCTGCCGGTGGCTGCGACCGGATCGGCCACACCCCAGTGTGCACTGACCGGCTGGCCCGGCCAGACCGGACAGACCTCGGCCGCGGCCTGGTCGCAGACGGTGAAGACGAAGTCCATGACCGGCGCATCGGCTGTGGCGAACTCATCCCAATTTTTGCTGCGCAGTCCAGCCGTGGGGTAGTGGTTGCGCTCCAGCAGTTGCAGGGTTTGCGGATGCACCCGCCCAACTGGCTTGCTGCCCGCGCTGAAGGCTTTGAAGCGCCCAGTACCCAACTGGTTCAAACATGCTTCGGCCATGATGCTGCGTGCCGAGTTGCCGGTGCACAGAAACAGCACGTTGAAAATCCTGTCGTTCATCTTGACTCCTTGATTGGCAGTTGTTGCATGGCAGGGACTGACGGTCAGGCAGGGTTCGCCCTGGCAGCAGTTGTCGGTCAAAAACGCCAGCAGCCCATTCATGTGGCTCAGGTGCGCCCGGTAAATCAGCCGGCGGCCATCGCGCTGCTGGGTGATCAGCTCGGCGTGCAGCAACTCCTTGAGGTGAAACGACAGCGAGGACGCGCTCAGGCCCAGTTGCTCGGCCATCTCGGTGGGCGTGATGCCAGCGGGTCCGGCCACCACCAGGGCGCGGAACACCGCCAGGCGCGAGGCTTGCGCCAGTGCGGCGAGAGATTTGACTGCCTGGGTTTCATCCATCACAGCACGCCTTCGGTGTTTGTGTGGCGCTGCGTGGGCAGGGCCAGGGTCATGGCCCAGCAGGCCGCGAGCATCAGTGCCGAGCCGATCAGTGCATACAGCAAGCCGCCCCATTGGTACAACAAGCCTGACAGCAGCGTGCCGCCAAAGCGCCCCAGTGCATTGGCAGCGTAATAAAAGCCCACGTCCTCGGCAGCTTTTTCGCTGCCGGCATAGGCCAGCACCAGATACGAGTGCACGGAAGAATTGACCGCAAACGCCAGGCCGAAGAGTGTCAGACCGCCCACCACCACCCACTGCAAATGCGGCACATCCATGAAGACGGCTGCGGCCAGCGCGGCCGGCACCGTGGCCAGCAGCGCCGACCACCAGCGTGCGGCCGGCACCTCGCGGCTGAGGCCGTCGGCGCTGCGGCGCACGATCTGCGGTGCCAGCGCCTGCACTAGGCCATAGCCAATCGTCCAGACGGCCAGAAAGCTGCCGACCATGGTGAAGTTCCAGCCGACCGAATACAAAAACACCGGGAGGCTGACCACAAACCACACATCGCGCGCCCCAAACAGCGCCACGCGGGCTGCGGCCAGGGCGTTGATGCCGGGATTCTTGGCAAAGAGTTCCTTGGCACTTTGGGATGCTTTGCCCTTGCCCATCATGCGGGGCAGAGCGCTCACCACACCCAGTAACACTGCGGCCAGCAGGCTTGCCATCAGCCACAGCGAGCCGACAAAGCCCAAGGTCTGCAGCAGCAGACCACCCAGGAAAAAGCCCAGGCCCTTCATCGCATTTTTACTGCCGGTGAACCAGGCGACCCACTTGAACAGTTGACCATTGTCCTGTGCCTTTGCAGCCGCCTGCGTGACCTTGATGGCCGACTTGCTGGCGGTCTTGGTCAGGTCCTTGGCCACGCCGCATACGCCCTGCGAGGCCACTACCCACGCGACAGACAGCGCGGCGCTCCAGTCGCTCTGCAGGAGCGACAACAAAACAAAACCAGTGATCTGCGTGGACAGCCCCACCATCAGCATGCGAGTGATGCCAAAGCGTGTGGCCAGCCAGCCACCGATCAGGTTGGCCACAATGCCGGCAGCCTCGTAAAGCAGGAACAAGAAGGCCAGTGTGAGCGGTGCGTAGCCCAGTTTGTAGAAATGCAGCAGCACCAGCATGCGCAGGGCACCATCGGTCAGGGTAAAGCCCCAGTACGCCGCTGTCACGATGGCGTAGTTGCGCGCAGCGTGTTGCATCACAGGCCAGTCTTTTGCATGTGGCAAGCCAGATCGACCATGCGGCAGGCGTAGCCCATTTCGTTGTCGTACCAGGCGTAGACCTTGAGCAAGGTGCTGTCGGTCACCATGGTCGACAGGGCGTCCACAATGGAACTGCGCGTGTCACGGGCGTAGTCAACGCTCACCAGTGGACGCTCCTCGTAGCCCAGAATGCCCGCCAGCGGGCCGTTGGCCGCTGCCTTGAAGAGGGCATTGACCTCTTCTGCGGTGGTTTCACGCTGCAGTTCGAACACACAGTCGGTGAGCGAGGCGTTGAGCACCGGGGCGCGCACGGCATGGCCGTTGAGCTTGCCCTTGAGTTCGGGGTAGATAAGTGCGATGGCCGTGGCGCTGCCGGTGGTGGTGGGGGCTAGGCTCATCATGGCGCTGCGCGCACGGCGCAAGTCCTTGTGCGGCGCGTCCACCACCAGGTTGGTGTTGGTCGGATCGTGGATGGTGGTGATCTGTCCGTGGCGGATGCCCAGATTTTCATGGACCACCTTAACCACAGGTGCTAGGCAGTTTGTGGTGCAGCTGGCTGCGGTGACGATGCGGTCACGCGCCGGCTCGTACAGGTGTTCGTTGACGCCGACCACGATGTTGAGCACGCCGCCGGTTTTTACCGGTGCGGCCACGATGACACGCTTGGCGCCACGGTCCAGGTGGCCCTGCAGGGTTTCGGGGGTGAGGAACTTGCCGGTGCATTCGAGCACCACGTCCACCCCCAGATCGCCCCAAGGGATGTCCGCGGGGTTGGCGTGGCTGCTGAAAGACAGCTGGCGCTGGTCGATGCGGATGGCCTCCTCGCCAATGGCGGCGATGTCGGCGCGCCATTTGCCTTGTACCGAATCAAAGGCCAGCAGGTGGGCCGTGGCGGCGGCGCCGCCTTTGAGCTCATTGAGGTGCACCACCTCCAGCCGGTTGCCGGCGCGCGGGTCGTCAGACGGACGCTCGGCGGCGCCCAGGGCGGCGCGCAGCGCCAGACGGCCGATGCGGCCCATGCCATTGATACCGATTTTCATGTGAGAGGCGTCCTTGCTTTTGATACTTCAAGGATTATCGAATTGAAATATGGCAGGAATGTGACAAGCCAAAAAACAAGCCCCGCAAGCGGGGCTTGTAGAACACATCAAAAGTCCATCAGGTACCGATCACGCCACCGTCGTTTTTGGTGATGATGACCGTGGCCGATCGGGGCATGGCGCTGCCGCCATCGGGCCAGTTGCTCTTGCCTGTGGCGCTCTCGCCGGGATGCTGGATGTTGATGAAGAGTGTCTTGTTGTCCGGTGTGAAGGCCAGGCCGGTCACTTCGCACTCCTTGGGGCCGACCAGGAAGCGGCGGATTTCCTTGCTGACCGGGTCGGCAGCGAGCATCTGGTTGTTGCCCTGGTTGGCGTATTCACCGGTGTTGGAGTATTTGCCGTCGGTCTGGATCCAGAGGCGGCCAAATCGGTCAAAGCCCAGGCCATCCGGGCTGTTGAAGGTGTTGTCTGCGGTCACGTTGCTCGAACCCGCCTTGGTGGTGCCCTGGTTGGCTGTGACGGTGGGGTTACCGGCCAGCACGAAAATGTCCCATTCAAAAGTGGTGGCGGCCGCGTCTGAACCGGCTTCGCGCCAACGGACGATCTGCCCGTAAAGGTTGTTGGTTCGCGGGTTGGCGTCGTTGGCGGTGGTGCGTCCGGAGTTGTTGGTCAGCGTGACATAAACCTCACCCGAAGTGGGGTGCACGGTGACCCATTCCGGGCGGTCCATTTTGGTGGCGCCCACGGCATCCCCTGCGATCCGTGCGTGGATGAGCACATCGGCCTGGTTGGTGAATGTGTAAGTGCTGTAGCCTGAGATGGCCGCGTTGCTGATGTTCAGTTCCACCCACTCGCCTGTGCCCATGAAGTCGCCGGCAGTGGCGCCATCGTTGAACTTGGCCACATAGAGCTTGCCGCTGTCGAGCAGGGTGGCATTGGCGCGCTGGTTGCCTTCAACATAGGCGTTGGTGGATACAAACTTGTAGATGTAATCGTCAGCCTGGTCATCGCCCATGTAGACCACCACTCGCTTGTCTTTCGTGAAGGCGTAGGCGGCGTTTTCGTGCTTGAAGCGACCCAAGGCAGTGCGTTTTTTCGGCTTGGACGTGGGGTCGAAGGGATCGATCTCGACGATCCAGCCAAAGCGGTTGGACTCGTTGGGTTCTTTTTTATAGTCGAAACGGTCGTGCACCGTTTCCCACGCGTAAGCGGTGGCGCCTGACATGATGCCGTAGCGCTTCATGGCATCGGTTCTTGCGTCTGTGCCAGGAGAAACCGTGGTGCCAAAATTGAAATTGAAGTTTTCTTCACAAGTCAGGTAAGTGCCCCAGGGGGTGAAGCCGTTGCCGCAATTGTTGATGGTGCCCAGCACTTCGGTGCCCGTGGTGTCTGCACTGGTCTTGAGCTTGTCATCGCCTGCGGCAGGGCCGGTCAGCAGCATGGGGGTGGCGGAGGTGATGCGGCGGTTGTATGCGGAGTCCACCACGACGGCCCAACGGCCGGCGGTGTCTTTTTTGATGTGGATGACCGAGCAGCCCCAGGCGTTGATGGCCTTGTTCACGCGGTCCACAGAGTTGGCGGGAGCGGGTGTCAGACCGAATAGGGTCAAGTACCCTCCATTGACAGTGCTGCTGTACTCGTGGTTTATGACCAGCAGGCCTTCGCTGCTGGAGGTGCCATCGATCGGGAAAAAGTGGATGCCGTCGTGGTTATCGCCCACCTGACGGGCCTGGTCTGCGGCGGTTTCGCTGCCTGTGCCACTCCAGGTTGAACCGGCGCCCGTGGAAAACAAAGGCGTGCCCCAGGGCACGAAGGGGGTGGCGGTGTAGCCCTCAGCCACCACCACGGTATCAGCGGTGGATGCAGCCACCGCCTTGAAGCCCAGCAGTGGCGCGCTGCTGGTGGAACTGCTGCCACCACAAGCGGCAAGAGGCCCTGCCAGGAAGGTGGCGGCTGCAGCGCCGCTGCCGAACTTGAGGAAGCCACGCCTATTCACGGCGCGGTTCACCACGGATTGAAAGTGTTCATTCTGCGTGGTGTTGGTGGGAATGCTATCGCTGTCGATGGGGGACGTGGCCATGTTTACTCCTGAATGCCGAAGATTCCAATTTGCTTGGAGGCCATCAGCTTGAGGTCCCTACATGACGCTTGCATGAAGAAAAAATGAAACATTTTTGAGATCCTGGTCTGCCCGCAAAAATGGCGTGTTTGACATACGGCTGTCACAATCGCGCCATAAAGTGCTTTTGTCTGTTGACAGACCCTGCGCCCTCTTGAGTCGATTGGGAGCAGGTCCGGATTCCCTCCCTTGTGTTTCAAACAGGAGCTCTCATGAAACTCAAATCCCTGCTGGTTGCTGTCGGCTTTGGTGCTGCCGCCCTGACGGCTTTTGCCGCTGACATCACTGGTGCTGGCGCCACCTTCCCCTACCCGATGTATGCCAAGTGGGCCGAGGTCTACAAAAAGCAGACCAATGTCGGCCTGAACTACCAGTCGATCGGTTCTTCCGGCGGCATCAAGCAGATCCGCGCCAAGACCGTGACCTTTGGTGCCACCGATGCGCCGGTCAAGGGCGACGAGCTCGATAAGGACGGCATGGTGCAGTTCCCCGCCATCATCGGCGGCACGGTGCCGGTGGTGAATCTGGAAGGCTTCAAGCCGGGCGAACTGCGCATCTCCGGCCCGGTGCTGGCCGAGGTCTACATGGGAACGGTTGCCAAGTGGAACGATGCCAAGCTGGCCGCCCTCAACCCCGGCAAGCAGCTGCCCGATCAGGCCATTACCGTGGTGCACCGCGCGGACGGTTCGGGCACCACATTCAACTTCACCGATTACCTGAGCGCCGTCAGCAAGGACTGGGCCGACAAGGTGGGCAAGGGCGCCGCGGTCAAGTGGCCAGCAGCCTCCTCGGTGGGTGGCAAGGGCAACGAAGGCGTGGCCGCCAACGTCAACCGCGTCAAGGGTGCGATCGGCTACGTCGAATACGCCTACGTCAAGAAAAACAACATGAACTTCCTGCAGCTGCTGAATGCCGATGGCAAGTTCGTCAGCCCCGATGACCTGACCTTTGCCGCCGCTGCCGCAGGTGCAGACTGGTTCAGCGTGCCGGGCATGGGCATCTCCATGGTGAACGCCAAGGGTGCCACCAGCTGGCCCATCAGCACCGCCTCGTTCATCCTGATGTACAAGGAGCCGGGCGACAAGGCCGCTTCGCAGGAAGTCATCAAGTTCTTCGACTGGGCCTTCAAGAACGGCAAGCAGTTGGCTGCCGAGCTGGACTATGTGCCGCTGCCGGATGCGCTGACTGCTCAGATTCGCCAGAAAGTCTGGTCGCAGATCAAACATTGATCACCCGCCTCTGAAAAACCTGCGGCCCCGGCATCATCAAGATCCGGGGCCGTTTGAAGCGAAAGAAAAGCCGGGATGCAATACACCCAAGGAATCGATATGAGCATGACTTCCCCACCGCCCGCCGATGCATCTGCCGAAGCGCAGGTCATGGCCGTGGTCAGGCGTCAGCGTCTGCAGGATTTTTTCTTCCACAAAATCACCTGGCTGTTTTCAATGCTGGTGCTGGTGGCTTTGCTGGGCATCATCGCCTCGCTGGTGATTGCATCGTGGCCGGCTTTGTCCAAATTCGGTCTGAACTTCATCTGGCGTGTCGAATGGGACATCGTCAATGAAGAGTTCGGTGCCGCAATCGCCATCTTTGGCACGGTGGTCAGTGCTGCCATTGCCTTGCTCATTGCCGTACCTCTGTCATTTGGCATTGCGCTGTTTCTGACCGAAAACTGCCCGGTGGCCCTGCGCCGTCCGCTGGGCACTGCCATCGAGTTGCTGGCAGCGGTACCGTCCATCATTTACGGCATGTTCGGCCTGTTCATTTTTGCACCGCTGTTTGCACAGTATGGCCAGCCGGCAATGCAGTCCACGCTGGGGCAGATGCCGATCATCGCCCCCTTGTTCGGTGGTGCCATGAATGGCATTGGCATCCTGGCCGCCGGCATCATCCTGGCCTTCATGATCCTGCCCTTCATCGCAGCCGTGATGCGCGACGTGTTCGAGATTGTGCCGCCGGTGCTGCGCGAATCGGCTTACGGCCTGGGTTGCACCACTTGGGAAGTGGTGCGCAACATCGTGTTGCCCTACACGCAAAAAGGCGTGATCGGTGGCGTGATGCTGGGGCTGGGGCGTGCTTTGGGCGAAACCATGGCCGTCACGTTCGTGATCGGCAACTCGCAGCGCATCACCGGTTCACTGTTCTCGCCCGGCTCATCCATCGCCTCCACGCTGGCCAACGAATTTGGCGAAGCGGCAGATCTTCACATGTCGGCGCTGTTCTCCCTGGGCCTGTTGCTGTTCGTCATCACCTTTGTGGTGCTGGCGCTGGCCAAGCTCCTCATCGTGCGTGGCGAAAAAGCCAAAGGCACCAAGACTTGATCAAATGACTTTGCGGGACAGATCTTCAGCGCTGTCCCTAACACATCAAAGAGAAACTGATATGGATCTCGCCATTTACCGCCGCCGCAAGCTGACCAACCGCATCGGTCTGACGCTCTCCATGGGAGCCATGGCACTGGGCCTGATCGTGCTGCTGTGGATATTGATCGTGCTGTTCAAGAACGGCTTTTCCGCGATCGACCTGGCCATGTTCACCGAATCGACGCCAGCCCCCGGCTCCGAAGGGGGCGGTCTGGCCAACGCCATCGTCGGCAGCCTGCTGATGGTGGTGCTGACCGCGGTGATCAGCACGCCAATCGGCATCTTTGCCGGTGTTTACCTGGCCGAATACGGCGACCAGAGCAAGACTGCCAGCCTGACGCGTTTTGTGACCGACATCATGCTGTCGGCACCTTCGATCGTGCTGGGCCTGTTCGTCTACGCCATTTTGGTGGCGCAGGTCAAACACTTCTCGGGCTGGGCCGGCACGATGGCGCTGTCCCTGATTGCCATTCCGGTGGTGGTGCGCACCACCGAGAACATGCTGCGCCTGGTGCCAGGCAGCCTGCGCGAGGCCGCTTTTGCCCTGGGTGCGCCACGCTGGAAAGTGGCCACCTTTGTGACCCTTCGGGCCGCCAAGGCTGGCGTGATGACAGGTTTGCTGCTGGCTCTGGCCCGCATCAGTGGTGAAACCGCGCCACTGTTGTTCACCGCCCTCAACAACCAGTTCTTCTCAACCAACATGAACGCGCCCATGGCCAACCTGCCCGTGGTCATTTTCCAGTTCGCCATGAGCCCTTACGACAACTGGGTTCGTCTGGCCTGGGGTGGCGCGCTGCTGATCACCCTGACGGTGCTGGTCCTCAACATCATTGCCCGTGTATTTTTCCGTGACCAGAGCGCACGTTGACCACGATCTGAACGAAACATCATGAACATTGCGAACCACCTGACTCCGAGCGGCGTAAAGAACGCGATCGAAATCCGCAGCCTGGATTTCTTCTACGGCACCTTCAAGGGCCTCAAAGGCATCAACCTTGATATCGCCGAACACAAGGTCACGGCATTCATCGGTCCGTCGGGTTGCGGCAAGTCCACCTTGCTGCGCACCCTCAACCGCATGTACAGCCTGTACCCCGGTCAGCGTGCCGAAGGGCAGATCAATTTGTATGGCGAGAACGTCCTGGACGCCAAGCAAGATTTGAACCTGCTGCGCGCCCGTGTCGGCATGGTGTTCCAGAAGCCCACGCCTTTTCCAATGTCGATCTACGACAACATCGCCTTCGGGGTGAAGCTCTATGAAAACCTGAGCCGCTCCGAGATGGACGACCGCGTGGAATGGGCGCTGTCCAAAGCCGCGATCTGGAACGAAGTGAAAGACAAGCTGGGCCAGAGCGGTTTGTCGCTGTCCGGCGGTCAGCAGCAGCGTCTGTGCATTGCCCGCACGGTGGCCGTCAAGCCCAAGGTCATTCTGCTGGACGAGCCGACGTCGGCACTCGACCCGATTTCGACCGCCAAGGTTGAAGAGTTGGTGCACGAGCTCAAGAACGACTACACCGTGGCCATCGTGACGCACAACATGCAGCAAGCGGCCCGCGTGTCGGATTACACCGCCTACATGTACCTGGGGGAACTGATCGAATTCGGCCAGACCGAGCAGATCTTCATGAAGCCCGCCCGCCAGGAAACCGAAGACTACATCACCGGCCGTTTTGGCTGATCCACACAGGAGTACATCGATGGAAAAGCACATCTCCAGTCAGTTTGACGCGGAACTCGCCGGCGTTTCTTCGCGCGTGCTGGAACTCGGCGGTCTGGTCGAGTCGCAAATCCGCCATGCGGTTTATGCCCTGTCGCAGTTCAGCGTGGAAGTGGCCGACCAGGTGGTGGCCACCGAAAAACAGGTCAATGCCATGGAAGTGGAAATCGACCATGAACTCTCATCGATCATCGCCCGTCGCCAGCCGACCGCGCGTGACCTGCGCCTGTTGATGGCCATGTCCAAGATCACCGGCAACCTCGAGCGTGCCGGCGACGAGTCCGAGCGGATTGCCCGCATGGTCAAACTGATCGTTGACCAGGGCATCACACGCTCGTTGCCTGCGTCCGAGCTGCGCATCGCTGCCGACATGGCGTCGGGCCTGCTGCGCAAGGCACTCGACGCCTTTGCCCGTCTGGACGTGCAGACTGCGCTGGTGATCCTCAAAGAGGACGACCTGATCGATGCCGAATTCGACGGCTTCCTGCGCAAGCTGGTGACCTACATGATGGAAGACCCGCGTACGATTTCGGCCAGCCTGGACCTGCTGTTCGTGGCCAAGGCCATCGAACGCATCGGTGACCATGCTAAAAACATCGCCGAATTCATCATCTATGTGGTCAAAGGGGCCGATGTGCGTCACACGGCCATGGTTGACATTGAATCTGCCGTGAAATGAGAACCCAGCCGAGGATATTGATCGTTGAAGACGAGCCGGCGATTGCCGAGTTGATGGCGGTGAACCTGCGCCACAACGGCTTTCAGCCGGTGTGGGCCATGGATGCTGTGACGGCGCAAAAAGAGCTGGACGAAGTGCTGCCCGATGTGATTTTGCTGGACTGGATGCTGCCGGGTGAAAGCGGCCTGAGCCTGGCCAAACGCTGGCGCGGTAATACCCGATCCAAACAGATTCCCATCCTGATGATCACTGCGCGTGGCGATGAGCCTGACCGCGTGGCGGGGCTGGACGCCGGTGCCGACGATTACATCGTCAAACCGTTTTCGCCGCGTGAACTGCTGGCCCGCATCCGTGCCGTACTGCGTCGCCGTGCGCCCGAGCAGTCGGGTGGAGTGGTGGCTGTGGGGCCGCTCAGTCTGGACGCGGACACCTACCGCGTGAGCTGGCAGGAGCAGCCCCTCAAAGTCGGGCCGACCGAGTTCAAGCTGCTGCAGTTTTTCATGCGCCATCCAGAGCGTGTGCACAGCCGCGGTTCTCTTCTCGACAAGGTCTGGGGTGACCACGTCTACATTGAAGAGCGCACGGTGGACGTGCACGTCAAACGCCTGCGCGAGGCACTGGGCGACGCTGGCAAGATGATCGAAACCGTGCGCGGTGCGGGTTACCGCCTGACCGCTTCACCGGTGGCCTGATCCATGTTCATTTACCTTGCGGGTGCCCTGTTCTGGAGCCTTCTGGGGGCGCTCTCGGGCTGGTTTGTGGATGGCCTCTGGACTGCGGCTGCGGGTGCCTGGTTGGGCAGCATGGTCTGGGTGGTGCAGCAGTTGTGGCGAGCACACCGCCTTGAAGCCTGGTTTCGCGGTGGGCCTGCGGGCGATCCACCCCGGCTGGCGGGTTTGTGGCGAGAGGTGTCTGACCGCATCCGCCGGGTGCTGCGCCAGCGCGAGCGCGAGGTGCAGGCCCACGCCGAAAGGTTGCAGCGATACCTGCAGGCCATCCAGGCTTCGCCCAACGGTGTGACGCTGCTTGACAGCGAAGGGCGCATCGAGTGGTGCAACAGTGCGGCCAGCCAGCACCTTGGTCTCGACGCGCAGCGGGACCAAGGCCAGCATGTGGTGCACCTGGTGCGTGACCCGGTGTTTTCACGTTACTTTCATCAGCCCTTCCATGAAGGTGAGGTGCAGATGGACGGCCGGTCGGTCTCGATCAGCCAGATGCGCAAACTGTCGGTGCAGCTCTACCCCTACGGCGATGGTCAGCAGTTGTTGCTCACGCGTGACATCACAGCCTTGACCCTGGCAGACAACATGCGCCGTGACTTTGTGGCCAATGTGTCGCACGAAATCCGCACACCCCTGACGGTGCTGGCTGGTTTTGTGGAAACCCTGCAGACTTTGCCGCTGGCGCCAGAGGAACAGCAGCGATACCTGGATCTGATGGCCGTGCAGGCCAGCCGCATGCAGACTCTGGTTCAGGATCTGCTCACACTCTCCCAGCTCGAAGGCAGTCCGCCACCGGGCTCGTCCGAGCATGTGCAACTCGTGCCACTCATGGCCCAGGTTGAAGCCGATGCCCGTGCCCTGTCCTCGATTCAGGGGGGTACTGGCGACCCGGTGCATGCCTTGGTGTTTGCGCCAATGCCCGACTGGACCCTGATCGGGGTGCAAACCGAGTTGCACAGCGCTGTGTCCAATCTGGTCAGCAACGCAGTGCGTTACACCCCACCCGGTGGTCGCATCGAGGTGGGTTGGCGCGAAGAGGGCAACGAGCTGGTGATGGCTGTGCGTGACACCGGCCCGGGCATCGCGCCCGAGCATCTGCCGCGCCTGTCCGAGCGTTTTTACCGGGTGGATCGCAGCCGTTCGCGTGAAACCGGAGGTACCGGCCTTGGGCTGGCGATCACCAAGCATGTGGCCCAGCGCCATGGCGGAGTCTTGCGCATCGAGAGTCAGCCCGGGCTGGGCTCCACCTTCATGCTGGTGCTGCCCCTCAGTCGCAGGATTCAGCGCGAATCCTGAAGTGGTTGGCGCATTGCTCTCTCGAGTCGGGCGATGAACAGCACGGACACCACTGCGAGGGCTGCGGTGCTGGTCATCCAGAAACTCTCCACAGAGGGATTGGCAGACCAGGGCCCCAGCCCCTGGTAGGCCAGCAGGTAGCCCCCGTACAAGCCCATGCCCCACAGGAGGGTTGTGTAGATCAACAGTGGGGAAAGCGTCACGCGCCAGCAGCGCAGCACGAACACACACACGGCCTGCAGCGCGTCGGCCAAGTGATACCAGGCGACCCAGCCGAGCCATGTTGCAGCTGCGGTCGCCACCGCCAGGTCCTTTGCGTAGGCGCCAGCCAGGTCCTGGCGTGTCAGCGCCAGCGCCGCCGCGCACACCACCGCCATGCCGGCGGCGATGGCCAGACCAGTGTGGGCCGCGGTGCGTGCGCGTGCCGGCTGGCCAGCGCCTATCCAGTAACCCGCACGGGCGCTGGTGGCAATGCCCAGTGAGAGCGGCACCATGTAGAGCACGGCCGCCATGCTGGCGGCAATCTGATGGCTGGCCAGTGCCACTTCACCCAGTCGGGCGATGAAGAGGGCCATGAGGGTGAAAGATGTCACCTCCACCATGATCGATAACCCGGCGGGAATGCCGAGTGCCAGAAAGCGGCGCAACTGGTCCGGGTCAGGCCGCTCCATCCGATGCCAGAGACGGAAGGGGCGGTAGATGTCCTGCGTGCGCAGCAGCCAGACGCCGGTTGCCAGCATCAGCACGTTCACGGCCAGTGTGGCCCAGGCGCAGCCCACAACACCCAGGCCGCTTGTCTCTCCCATGCCAAACGTGAGTGCTGCCGACAGCGGCACCTTGACCAGCAGTGCGCCAGCCTGCAACCAGGTCACCAGGCGCGGAAAGCCCAGGCTCTGGTTGAGCGTGCTGTAGAGGCGAAACAGCAAAGAGGGTACCAGCGCCAGGGCCAGCACCTGCAGGTATTGCCGCACATCGGCCCACAAGGCCACAGGTACCTCGGTCCAAGCCAGCCAAGGGTCAGGAAAACACAATGCGACGATGCCGATCAGGCTGGCCACAGCGCAGACATACAAGGCCTGCCGGACCGATCGACCCAGTTCGGGGCTGCGGTTTGCGCCATGCAATTCGGCCCATACCGGCAACAAAGCCTGAACCAGCCCATTGAGCGCGACATAGACGCTGATGTAGATGGACGAGGCCAGCGACAAAGTGGCCAGTGCCTGCGGGCTGTGGCGTCCGGCGATCATGGTGTCGGCCACACCAAAGGCCATGACGGCCAGCTGGCCCACCAGCACGGTGCCTGCATGGCGCAGGATGGCACGCAGTTCAGACACGCTCAGGGTTTCCTGGCTTCGAAAATCACCAAGGTTTCGTCGTTGTCGGTAGGACGACGCCAGCGTGTGACTTCCTGCCATCCCCAGCCACGCACGCGGTCAGCATGCGCAGGCAGAGCATGGGCGTCCATGATCAGCCAAGCGCAGTCTGCCTGTACTGGCCCGGCTGGCCGCAACCGCATCTTGCCGTGGCTCATCAGGGCGGCCACCTGGGCATTGCTCAGACTCAGGGCCTGAACGCAGGCTGCCGGGCCGGTCACGGTCACGATTTTGGTCACCAGCGGCGCGTAACTGCGACCATGGTTGAGCAGTGGCAACCACAGTGTCATCAGGAGCGACCAGCACAGGGTGGTGCCAGCCGCTGGCAGGACCAGGCTTTTCCAGAGGGCGGCGCGGTGGCGACCGGTTCGCCAACGCACCAGCGCCAGCCAGCCCAGTGTGGCCAGCAGTGCGGCGATCAGCAGCCAAGGGGAGAAGGCATGCACGAACTCGGGTGCAGCCCTGGCGACATTGCGCGCGGGCGAGGCCGGATAGCCAGTTTCCATGGAAATCCAGACCACCCAGATGACCAATGCACCCGCACTGAAAAAGAGCAGCGTGAACCAGTCGATGCAGGCGCCGACACTGCGGCGCAAGGTCGGCAAAGCGAATGCCGCCAGCGCTGCAGTGGCAGGCAGGGCAGACATCAAGGCACGGTCCGACAGGCCGGTGAACCAGGTGGTGCCCACCGTGATCAGTGCAAACCAGACGGGAAGCCCGATATGTGGGAACTGCCAGGACCGGATCAGTTGCCTGCGCCAGCGCCACAGTGCCCACAGGGCCAGTGGACCGGCGGGCCAGGTGAACCAGAGCAACAATCTGCCAAAACCGCGCAATTCCGTCATGGCATGCGGCACCAGTCGCCAGCGCCACAAGTCCAGCGCCCCGGCGAGCGTGATGGCCAGCAAGACGAGCAGGCCCAGCAAGCCGATCTCGAGCATGCTGAGCCGGCGGCGACCAGCATCGGCTGGCGCCAGCGCACGGATCATCGCGCCACCTGTTCCCAGCAACAGTGCCAATGCCGGAGCTCCCGAGAGCGTCAGGCCAAGCATGCCCGCAGCTGTGGCGGGGGCACTCCAGCGCCGCTGGTAAGGCAATGCCGAAAGACCGAAAAAGAGCAGTGCCGTGAAGCACAGCTGGCCCAGGGCAGGGGTGGTTTCGTGAGAAAGCTGCGCCAGACCCAGACAGGCGAGCAGGGCCAGCAAGGCGCCGTCGGCCAGGGTGCGTGCGTAATCGGTGGGGCGTGCTTCACCGCCAAAGGCAAAAGCCACCGGTTGTGCCGCATCGCTGCGTGCCAGCGCGTACACGGCATGCCAGGTGGCCAGCAGGGTGAGCGCCAGCATCAGCGCAAAAGGCATGCGCGCGGCCATTGCTTCCCAGCCTGCGGGGGCAAGCCGGATGGCCAGTGCGCCCAGCCAGGTGGTCAGCAGTGACAGGCTTGGCTCGGGCTGCCCCAGCAGTGTCGGTTTGAGCCAGCTGACAACAGTACCGGCTTCAGGACGGGCCAGTTGGAGCATGAAGCCGAAGGCTTCGATGTCCTGTTTTTTCCAGGGGTCACGCCCGAAGAACCCAGGAACCACGTAGGCCAGGCACAGCACCCACAACGCCCAGCGCGGCATGGCGCGCACGGAGGACTGGGCGACGATGGCGGGGGATGGCTGGTTCACGGCGGATGAAAAATAACAGGGCCAAAACAAAAGGGCAGGCCGGTTGCCCGGGCTGCCCTTGAGGACGTGCCTGACGAATTACTTGGACAGGGCGGTCTTGCCGAAGCGGTTGCGGAATTTTTCCACGCGGCCGCCCATGTTGTCCACGGACTTCTGGGTACCGGTGTAGAAGGGGTGCGACTCGCTGGTGGTGTCCAGCT
>JACCDY011000421.1_pt1 | contig 32064 bp, 33 predicted proteins | sample 7446391 | NCBI WGS metagenome assembly JACCDY01 (sample SAMN15323451, study PRJNA562643) | freshwater metagenome | isolation source: river surface water | place: USA:Blue River Watershed | collected 2017-08-18 | reverse complement strand
CGTGCCAAGGGACGTAAACGCCTCGCCGTTTAAACCACGGCAAGAAAAAGAAAAAAATAGAGCGAGCAATCAATTGCCTCGCTCTTTTTCGCTTTCCGATCCAGATTTAATTCGTTCGGTCTTAAATCAAAAACCCACACAAACAAAACACATTGCTGCCCATTTTCAAGTAAAAGATGGCTTGAAGGGCCTAGCTTTGACAGTTCCCAAGAAGTTGGCCAAGCGTGCTGTGGATAGAAATCGTATCAAACGCTTGATGCGTGAGGCCTATCGTTTAGGGCTTACTGGCGCCAATGGTCGTCTATTGGTTTTGCGTTTAAGAAAAAAAATTGGCGATGGAAGTTCTGGTCGTCTTCGAGAGCAAGAGCGCCAACAAATTAAAGAACAGTTATTTGCTTTAGGAGCCATCAAATGATTGCGCGACTATTGCAAGGTCTCATTCGTCTCTATCAAATTTTATTGAGTCCTTTTTGGGGCTCACAATGTCGTTTTCATCCAACCTGCTCATGTTATGCCATTGAAGCACTTGATAAGCATGGCGCAATCAAGGGGGCTGGGCTGGCAATGTATAGAATTTTTAGATGTAATCCCTGGGCAAAGGGAGGTCACGATCCCGTGCCCGAAAAGAAGTCAAAGAAGTAACAATCACACACTACAATCGCTGCTTACGTAATTAATTACAGAAAAAAACCAATGGACATCAGAAAAACCTTACTTTGGGCAATTTTTACAATTTCCGCAATCCTATTGTTTGATGCGTGGCAAACGCATACCGGGCAGGCTTCTTTTTTCTCTAAACCGGCAAAGGAAGTTCAACAACCAGCAGCCAAAGAACAAGCCAGCGCCCCCAAAGATCTTCCAAAGGCAGTTGCAAGCTCCAACAACACGCCGGTGTTGTCTGCGCCAATGAAGACGGGCGAATTGATTACTCTAAAAAATGATTTGATCGAGTTAGAAATTGACACGCTAGGTGGAGTTGTTAGTAAAGCAACGATGCTTAAACATTTTGAAGAAGATAAATCGAGCGTCCTGATTTTTGATAGAAGTCAAAAGCGTCAATACTTTGCTAGAACCGGTTTGGTATCGGCAACCGGTGCAGAGCTTCCTAATCACACGCAAGCTTTTTCTGCGAGTAAAAATACAGCCAACAATTCAGTTGTTTTGACAGCTGAAAAAAATGGCGTACGCTTAGAAAAAGTATTTACATTGAACGAGGGGTCTTACGTAGTTGATGTAAAGCACACCGTAAAAAATACCAGCGCAGCTGCTGCTGATGTGACCCTTTATGCCGAGATTGTGCGCGACAACGGCAAGCTTGAAGAAAGCATGTTCTACAGCACGTTTACGGGCCCAGCTTTGTACACAGATGCTGAAAAATTCCAGAAAGTAGATTTTGCAGAAATCGAAAAAAATAAAGCCAAGTTACCCGGTGCTCAAGCACAAGGAAATCCAACATGGGTTGCGATGGTTCAGCATTACTTCGCATCCGCGTGGATCCCATCAACCAACTTTCAGAGAGATCTTTACGTTGGTAAATTAGAAAATAATCAGTATCGAATCGGTGTTCAAACAAAGCTTGATGCAGTTAGTCCGGGTCAAGAAAAGTCAGAAACATTGAAATTATTTGTGGGCCCTCAAGAAGAGAAAGTTCTTGAAAAGGTTGCGCCAGGCTTAGAGCTTGTCAAAGACTATGGCTGGCTAACTATTTTGGCCAAACCAATTTTTTGGTTATTGGAAAAAATTCATAGCATTGTCAATAACTGGGGCTGGTCAATTATTTTGTTGACCATTTTGATTAAGCTACTTTTCTTCCCGCTATCTGCTGCTAGCTATAAGTCAATGGCCCGCATGAAGGTCGTTCAGCCACGTGTATTGGAATTAAAAGAGCGTTACAAAGGTGAGCCACAAAAGTTAAATCAAGCCATGATGGAAATGTATCGCAAAGAGAAAATTAATCCATTGGGCGGATGCTTTCCTGTATTAATCCAAATTCCAGTATTTATTGCTTTGTATTGGGTTTTATTGGCTTCAGTTGAAATGCGCGCGGCACCTTGGTTGGGTTGGATCCAAGATTTGGCCAAGCCAGACCCATACTTCATTTTGCCGGTGATTATGGCGGTGTCCATGTTCATTCAAACCAAGTTGAACCCAACACCACCAGACCCATTGCAAGCAAAACTCATGTTATTCATGCCGATTGTCTTTTCGGTGACGTTCTTCTTTTTCCCATCAGGGTTAGTCTTGTATTGGGTCGTGAATAATATTCTTTCAATTGCGCAACAGTGGCAAATTAACAAGCTATTTGGTGGTGCTAAAAAAGCGGCTTAATGATGTTTTTTGAGCGAGAGCCAATCATTGCCTTGGCAACGGCCAATGGCAGAGCAAGTGTTGGTATTCTTCGTTTATCTGGTAAAGGGGTCTTGCAAATTAGCAAGGCCCTTTGTTTTCAGGACTTGTTGCCTCGTCATGCCACCCTTCTTTCTTTTAAAGATGTGAAGGGCGATTTAATTGATGAAGGCCTTGCAATCTTTTTTCCAAATCCTCACTCTTACACTGGTGAGGATGTTTTAGAGCTGCAGTGTCATGGCAGTGTTGCAGCACTGAATCTATTAATGGATCATTGTTTGCTCATTGGTAAACCGTTTGGTCTTCGTCTTGCAAAGCCTGGCGAGTTCACTGAGCGCGCTTTCTTGAATGGAAAAATGGATTTGGCCCAAGCAGAAGCGGTGGCTGATTTAATTGATGCTAGCAGCGCGCTGGCGGCCAAAGGCGCCGCAAAATCTTTGAAGGGTGAGTTTTCTCAAAAAATTGATGTGTTCTTAAATTCTTTGATTGAATTAAGAGCTCTGACGGAGGCCACGCTCGATTTCCCAGAAGAGGAAATTGATTTCATTGAGCAGCACGATGTATTTAATCGTTTAGAAAAAATACTATTGAGCATTCAAGAAGTAAAAAAAGCAACCCAACAGGGTGCCATTATTCGCGATGGTTTGACGGTGGTTTTGGTGGGCCAACCGAATGTAGGAAAAAGTTCTTTGATGAATGCGCTTGCAGGTGATGAAGTGGCAATTGTTACCGATGTGGCCGGAACAACCAGAGACCGACTTAAAGAAACCATTCAAATTGATGGCATTCCCTTACACATCGTTGATACCGCAGGTCTTAGAGAGTCGTCTGACAAGGTCGAGCAAATCGGCATAGAGCGAACATGGAACTCGATTGAGCAAGCAGATTTAATTTTGCATTTGTTGGATGCAAGTCGTGGCGATACCATTTCAGTTGCGGATAAAGAGTTGATTGCTCAAATTGAAAGAAGATCAGGTCATCGAGTTCCGATTCGAATGGTCTGGAACAAAATTGATTGTGTTCAGCTTACCCAAAAAAATAATGACAAACAGTTTTACGTATCAGCCAAAACAGGTCTTGGGTTAGAAGCTTTAAAAAAAGAACTTTTGAACGTGGCTGGTTGGCAACCTGAAGCAGAGGGCGGTATTTTTGCCAGAAAAAGACATATAGAAGCGCTTTTGGTGGCAGAGAGTTGTATTCAAAATGCGCTCAACCTTTTAAAGTCAGAGTCTTCATCCATTGAGTTGGCTGCGGAGGAGATGCGTTTGGCACAAGATGCACTGACATCCATCACGGGGCAATTTTTGCCAGATGACTTGTTGGGGAAAATTTTCAGCACCTTTTGTATTGGAAAATAAGGTCGTGCCAATTCAGTTTGATCAAGTGGTATTGGCAGGCGGGGGCAATCGTTGTTGGTGGCAGGCGGGTTTTTGGAATCAGCTCAACCAACTAATCCCACAAAAACCAAAAAGAATCGTGGCTGTTAGCGCAGGCGCAGCAACGGCCTGCCTATTCTCGGCAAGACCTGGTCATGAAGGGGCCCAATGGGGTCTTAACTATTATGCTGGCGCCCTGAAAGAGATAAAAACCAATGTGAATTGGGCCAATCTCTTTTCAGCCAGGCCCATCTTTCCGCACTATGCGCTTTATAAGGCCGCATTAGAGAATATTTTGGGCGATGGATTTGAGGCGATTCAATCTGGACCAGAAATTTTGATTGGTTTAGCCACGGCCCCTTCGCATCTGAACCCCAAAGTTTCAGTGGGTTTAGGTTTGCTGGCCTATAAACTAGAAAAATATCTTAAAAAGAGCCTTCATCCGCAGTTTGGAAGAAAGCTGGGGTTTTCAAGATGGTTTGTTCTTGCCCAGAGTTGCAAAACCCAAAAAGAGCTCATAGATTTAATTTTGCAGTCGTCTTGCAGTCCGCCTTTAACCCCAGTCATGTATCGCGAGGGTAAAGTTGTTTTAGATGGCGGTTTGGTTGATAACGTACCCATTGATGGATTAATTCCTGCGAAACCAGGACAGCCCCCACAAAAAGGGTTGGTTCTTTTAACCAGGCGTTATCCATATCCCGATTATTTTGTTCAAAATCTGCCTGGTTTGACGCTGACCTATGTGCAGCCAAGAGAAAAAATCATGATTTCTAGCTGGGATTATGCTCATCACGAGTTGATGCCAATTGCCTATGAACAAGGAAAAAGTGATGCATTACAAGCAGTTAATCACGGGATTTTTGCTTAACAAAAAGCATGTCACTTTTGAGGTTTTGTAAGGCTAAAAGACCTTCAAAGTGGTATCCTTACGCTATTCCAAATTAACTAACCTAACTATGAATCAACCAACAATGAAGGGCGTGGCCACCCTTAACGTGCCATCTTATGTTAAACATCAAAAGTTAATTGATTGGGTCGCTGAAATAGCAGCTTTGACACAACCAGATCAAATTTACTGGTGTGACGGCTCAGAAGAAGAATACGATCGCCTTTGTGCTGAAATGGTTGCGGCCGGCACTTTAAAAAAACTGAATCCCGCCAAGAGAAAAAATTCATATTTAGCTTGTTCTGATCCTAGCGACGTGGCTCGAGTGGAAGACAGAACATATATTTGCTCTAAAAATAAAGAAGACGCTGGCCCTACCAATAACTGGATGGATCCAACAGAAATGCGCAATACCCTGCAACCACTTTTCACGGGTTGCATGAAGGGTCGAACAATGTATGTGGTGCCATTTTCAATGGGTCCACTAGGTTCACCAATTGCTCACATTGGAGTTGAACTATCAGACAGTCCTTATGTAGCAATTAATATGCGCATCATGACGCGCATGGGCAAAGGCGTGTTTGATGTCTTGGGTGCCAACGGAGATTTTGTTCCTTGTGTTCACACGGTCGGTAAGCCATTACAAGCTGGCGAAAAAGATGTGGCATGGCCTTGCAACAGCACAAAGTACATTGTTCATTACCCAGAGACGCGTGAAATCTGGTCTTTTGGCTCAGGATATGGTGGTAATGCCCTATTGGGTAAAAAGTGCTTTGCATTACGCATTGCTTCAACCATGGGTCGCGATCAAAACTGGTTGGCCGAGCATATGTTGATTTTGGGTGTGACATCACCGCAGGGCAAAAAATATCATGTGGCAGCCGCCTTCCCATCTGCTTGTGGAAAAACTAACTTTGCCATGTTGATTCCGCCACAGGGCTTTGAAGGCTGGAAAGTAACTACGATTGGTGATGACATTGCTTGGATTAAACCGCGTAAAGACCCTGTTACAGGTAAAACCAGATTGTTTGCAATTAATCCAGAGGCCGGCTACTTTGGTGTGGCCCCCGGCACCAACACATTAACAAACGCTAATTGCATGTCTTCGTTGAACGAGAACGTTATTTTCACTAACGTTGCTTTGACTGATGATGGCGATGTTTGGTGGGAAGGAATGACTGAAAAAGCGCCAGATCATTTAATTGATTGGCAGGGTAAAGACTGGACGCCAGCGGATGGCGCTGCAGGTCGTAAAGCCTCTCACCCTAACGCGCGTTTTACAGTTGCAGCAACCAACAATCCGGTGATAGACCCTGAGTGGAATAATCCAGATGGCGTGGCCATTGATGCATTTATTTTTGGCGGTCGTCGTTCAACCACCGTTCCTTTGGTGACAGAGGCGCGCAATTGGGTTGAAGGTGTGTACATGGCTTCGACCATGGGTTCAGAAACCACTGCGGCTGCAGCGGGTCAACAAGGCGTTGTTCGTCGTGACCCATTTGCAATGTTGCCATTTGCTGGTTACAACATGAGTGACTATTTCCAACATTGGTTGGATATGGGTAAAAAGCTTGAAGCTGAAGGCGCTAAATTGCCAAGCATCTACTGCGTGAACTGGTTCCGTAAAGATGAAAATGGCAAATTTGTTTGGCCTGGTTACGGTGAGAACATGCGTGTCTTGGCTTGGATGCTTGAACGAATTGAAGGCAAGGCATCAGGCCAAGAAAACATTTTTGGAACGACGCCAACTCATAAAGACTTGAATTGGGCCGGCTTAAATTTCAGTGAAGCTCAATTCAATCAAGTAACTTCAATTGATAAAGCAGCATGGCAAGAAGAGATGAAACTACATGATCAGTTATTTGATCAACTCTCTTATCACTTGCCTAAAGAGTTGGTGGAAACCAAGAAATCTCTTGAGGCGCGTTTAGCAAATTAAATCTTTATTGATTTCCTTTAGTTAAGCAAACGCAAAACCCCTTGAAAGCGTTCAGTTTTCAGGGGGTTTTTATTTGTCTCTGAGAATTTGGCCAAGGCCCTGGGCTTGAAGGAAAAATCTCAATCCCTCAATTGGTTTTGGATTAGCGAACCTTAGGGAACATATTGGCAGGATTGATGTGCGCGCCTGCGCGAATCACTTCATAGTGAAGGTGCGGCCCAGTGGATCTTCCTGTGCTACCTACTTTTGCAATGACCTCACCGCGCTTAACCGTTTGACCGACTCTCACCAATAGTTGGCTTGCGTGAGCATAGCGAGTCTTGAAGCCTTCGGCATGATTGATTTCAACCACATTACCGTATTGAGAGTCCCATCCAGAACGGCTCACCACGCCTGCGGCGGAGGCAAGAATTGGGGTTCCAACTGGTGCAGAAAAATCAAGACCTTCATGTTTTGCCATGGTGTGCAAAAAAGGATCTAGCCTTAAACCAAATCCACTGCTTAAGCTGTAGTTGTCTTTAACTGGAATACCTGTAGGTAGACCATTCAACCAAACCAATTGCTTCGCCCAAAGTGCATTAATCTCTGAAATGCTTTTTTTAAACTCTGAAATATCTTGAAGCGAGCCATCTAGGGCGTCAATTAGCGCCATATCTCTTTTGACCGACATGTCAGGTAGCTTATGTGGGCCACCCTTACCGTCAGCGCGTGGTACTTGAGATTTCACTGCGCTTGGCGTGGCCATTTCCATGAAGCGGTCTTTTAGCTTTTGGATTTGAATGATTTCTTCTGATGTGGCTTGAAGCTTTTCTTGAATTAAGCGAAGACGCTCTTTGTAAACGTTTTCGATTTCATCTTGTTCGGCTTGGGATAAAACACCCCCCATCGCACGAGCTAATTCCGGACGTGCTTCAATGGCAATTCTCAACCCAACAAAGTGCAAAATACCACCTGCAGCAATCAACAGGGCTGCAAGAATACACACCGCAATCGATACGGTTCGAAGGGTAATGGAAATTTTTCTAACCCGGCCCGTTGGACCAGAAACCCACATTAATTGCATGAAAACAACTCAAAAAGTACAGACATGCATTATAAAGGCTGCCATGAATAAGCCAATACCCAAAAAAACGCATGATGCGATTGTCATCGGTGTTGGCATTGCGGGTGTTGCAGCTATAAAAGCATTAAAAAACAATGGATTAACAAATTTTTTGGCCATTGATCAAGCTTCCGCCCCCGCCATGGGCACCAGCGGGCATGACCATGCTCTGTGTCATCCCTATATTGGACGTGGGGCTTCTAGGCTGCAGCGATTAAGCATGGCAGCCTTCAATGAAGCAAGGAAAGTTTGGGCTTCTTATTGGATGGGAGAAGGTGTTTTTCATCTATCTAGGGAGGTAGAAAGTTTTGATAAAAAATTAATGAGTGAGCGCCTGCTATCGCAGGGATTCAATCATTTAAATGCTCTTCCACTTTTGGCAGAAGAAGCAAAAGAGATAGTAGGCGTTGCCGTAGCGGGAACATTTTTTCCTCACGGCGGATGGCTGAGTTTAAAAAAAATCTGTGAAGAGACCTTTGACGATCTTTTAGAGCATCAGAAGCAGATGTCTACGGCTGTTCAAAAAATTGAGCGGACCGGAGGTTATTGGTATGTTTATGACTCAAATAATCAACTGCTTGGAGTCAGCCATCGAGTTTTTTTAACGAATGGTTTGGGTGTTCGACCCATTCTGTCTCAGCTTGGGGTTGAGTTGCCTCTAAAGCCTGTAAGGGGTCAGTTATCAACATTTGGCTACTCAGAAGCCAGCTCATGGGCGCAACATCAGCCTAAAGTTGCTCTATCGGGTAAAGCGTATTGCTTACCGCCTAAGCGACTTGAAGATAATTCCTATTCTTGGACCGTTGGTTCAACTTATGATGAAAACAACGATGATTTGAATCCTTGGGCCTCTAGTAATGATGAAAACTTAGAGTTAATTCAAGAAATGTTGAATTCCAATCTGAATCAACATGAATTGAAGATCATGGATTCATTTGTTGGAATTCGATGTGTTGCCAACGACCGCCTGCCAATCATGGGTCCAGTGAAGGGCCATCCTGGTTTATATGCGCTGACCGCATTGGGCTCACGAGGAGTGATGTGGTCAGCGCTTGCCAGTCAATTGTTTACAGACCATTTGGCAGAGGAGATGCGTCACTCTGCCTTTTTTGATGCACGTTTTTTGGCGGGGGCTCGCTTGCTTGCAACCGGCTTGTCGGACGATTTGGTTTCTGCCTTACTGCCAGCCCGCTTTTTGGCTGGAGTTTCAAACTCAAAACCAATTTTGCCATCGGCTTGACGGGCTAAATAAGCTTTAAATCCTCGACCGGTTCTGGATGATTTAAAGTTTGTTAGTAAGTCGGTCTTACCTTCGTTCAAAAGCTTGGCAACTTGCTCACGAGAAACTTCCTGCTGTAGAACAACTTTACCCGTTGAAAAGTCACAGGACTTCGTTGGGCCAACACTATGTTCGCATAGATATTTCATGCCATGTTCATAGACGGCCCCAGAACATTTTGGACAAGGACCCAAGCTGGTTTGACCAGTGAAATCGACCGGCTCAGAACTATCCTCTTGGCTGTTGCCAAAATCAAATTCAAGCTTGAAGCCAGCGTTTGGATAGTCTTTATCGTCTGTTGGAATCGCCACCAATTTAATAATGGCTGCAAACGGGCGCCCCATTTTGCTTCGGAATCCTTGCAGAGGGCCAATCTCTTTGTTCTTAAGGAACTCTTCTGCCTCAGCATACTCAAAGGCTCGACCGCCGGGAATCTTGCTGATGGAAAAACCACATTTTTCGCAAGCAAAACGACGATAGTTTTCTTTGACTAATCCGCCACAATGGGGGCAAGGTGTTTTTAGGTCTACATAATCACCAGGAATCGTATCGCTGTCGTATTCTTTGGCGCGCTTCACAATGCGCTGGGTGATCTGGGCAATTTCTTGCATGAATGTGTTGCGATCAATTTGACCTTTTTCCATTAAGGCCAATTTGTGCTCCCAGTTACCAGTAAGCTCTGGTTGAGTTAATTCTTCAACGCCCAAACCGCGCAACAAGGTCATCAACTGAAAAGCTTTTGCTGTAGGAATTAACTCTCGGGCTTCTCGAACCATGTATTTTTCAGCCAACAATCCTTCAATGATGGCTGCTCGTGTGGCTGGCGTACCCAAGCCTTTTTCTGACATCGCCTCACGATAATCATCATCGTCAATTAATTTGCCAGCACCTTCCATGGCAGACAAGAGGGTTGCTTCAGTGTATCGAGCAGGAGGTTTGGTTTTAAGCGGATTTGGTTGAATAGATTCTGTTTGAACCTTTTCATTGGTGCCCACAGGAACCAGTTCTTTGTCGTCTTGAGAGGACTTCCCATAAACACTTAACCAACCTGGGCTAACAAGAACTTTGCCATCGGTCTTGAACTGATGACCATTGACCTCAGTAATCCGAGTAGTAACCTTAAACTCTGCGGCAGGGAAAAAGATCGCCATAAAGCGACGCACCACCAAGTCGTAAAGTTTTTGCTCAGGCTCAGATAAATTTTTAGGGGCTTGAAGCGTTGGAATAATCGCAAAGTGATCGGAGATTTTTGAATTATCAAAAATTTTCTTGTTTGGTTTCACCCAAGAGTTATTTAATATTTGCGATGCATGCGGATAATAGTTATCTGAACTTTCGGCTAGCATTTCAAGCGTGCTGGTGACCGTCGGCAAATAATCTTCCGGCAAGGCACGAGAATCTGTTCTTGGATACGTCAGTACCTTGTGCTTTTCATAAAGCGCCTGCGCCAAGCCTAATGTGTTTTTTGCTGAAAAACCAAATCTTGCATTGGCCTCACGTTGCAAACTAGTCAAATCAAATAATTGAGGGGCGGCTTGAGTGCTGGGCTTAGACTCTTCTGTCACTTTTCCTGGTTTGTCATGGCACGCGGCCACAATGCTTGCTGCTGCTGCCTCACTCCACAGGCGAGTGTCTTTTTTCTCAGGATCGGCGTTAACATCCTTAGAATCTTTTTTAAATTTGGGGTCAAACCATTTGCCTTGATAAATTCCAGCAGCACAAATAAATTCAGCCGTCACTTCCCAGTAATCTCTGGAAACGAACTTACGAATTAATTCTTCGCGCTCTACAACAATGGATAGCGTAGGAGTTTGTACACGACCAACGGTGGTTAAAAAGAAGCCACCACTTTTGCTATTGAATGCTGTCATGGCACGCGTGCCATTGATGCCTACCAACCAATCTGATTCAGAGCGACAGCGCGCCGCATTGGCTAAGTTATGTAACTCTTCATCGCTACGAAGTTTGCTAAAGCCCTCACGAATCGCTTGCGGAGTCATTGATTGCAACCATAGGCGCTCTACTTTTTGAGGCGCTTTCGTGTGCTGTGCAATTAAGCGGAAAATAAGCTCACCTTCACGCCCTGCGTCGCAAGCGTTAATCAGGCGATTAATGTCTTTGCGCTTAATTAATTTTTGTAAAACTTTCAGGCGTGCTTCTGTTTTTGCAATCGGCCTTAAATCAAAGTGGGGCGGAATGACCGGTAAATTTGCAAAAGACCATTTACCTCGTTTAACTTCATAAGCATCGGGTGCAGCAATTTCTAATAGATGGCCAACGGCAGATGAAACAACAAATTCATCACTTTCAAAATAGTCGTCGTGCTTTGTAAAACCCCCAAGTGCGCGAGCAATGTCCGCCGCAACAGATGGTTTTTCAGCAATGATGAGGGCCTTTAAAGGGCCGTTTTGAGCAGTTGTTTTTGCCACGTGACAGCTTTCTGAATCATTCAAATTAATTTAATTTCCTTTTTTCATTATTAACCGATAAATGAAAAAGTGGAAAGAAATTAAAAAAATAGACCCTTACACCCTTGATTTGATTGAATTTTTTATTGATTGAGGGGTTGAACGGGCTTCAGTTCATCAAAAATATCTGATGGTTGACATGTAAGTTTTGCCCCCTCTTTTATTAAGTGCAAACAGCCCGCAGAGTTTTGTTTGTGAATTGAATTGGGTATTGCAAAAACCTCTCTGCCTAGTTCATTGGCATAGTTGGCTGTTGTTAATGAGCCTGATTTAAGTGCACCTTCCACAATCAAAACCCCCAAAGACATAGCCGCAATCAAGCGATTTCTTTGGCGAAAGAAATGGGGTTTGATGATGCTTCCGGGGGGATATTCTGAAATAAGAAGCCCCTGATTGCCAATGGTTTCAAAAAGAGGCAAGTTTTTAGGGGGATAACATCGATCTAGACCAGTGCCACAGATGGCGATGGTTGATAGCAATGGGCGCGCTTTTAGTGCGCCGACATGGGCTGCCGTGTCAATTCCTTCGGCCAATCCAGAAATCACACAAAAGCCTTTATTTACAATAGACTCGGAAAACATCAAAGCATTATTGATTCCTTCTTGGGATGCTTTGCGTGATCCGACAATGGCGACGGTTGGAAGGCTAAGCATGGCAAGATTGCCCCTGCAGTAGATTTCTTTGGGAGCGTCCGGCAAATCTAAGAATCTCCTTGGATAATGAGGGCTTGAATGTTTAATGGTGATAATTGAGTTCATGCGTGCTAGTCTAAGAACCCAAAACATCTTAAATTTAAGAATCTTGAGAACTTTTTTGTAAGAAATTTCTGAAATGGCTTTACTACCAATTCTTCATTACCCAGACCCAAGGCTACATACGGTGGCAAAACCTGTTGCCGAGGTGACGAATACCATTCGCCAATTGGTCAAAGATATGGCAGAAACGATGTATGAGGCACCAGGCATTGGTTTGGCTGCAACTCAAGTCAACGTGCATCAACAGGTGATTGTGATTGATTTGTCAGACGAGCGCGACCAATTGCAGGTCTTTATTAATCCTGAGATTGTTTGGGCCAGTGAAGAAAAGAAAGTTTGGCAAGAAGGCTGTTTATCCGTACCAGATTTTTATGATGAGGTTTTAAGACCTTCTGAGGTTAAAGTGCGCGCGCTCAATTTAGACGGTAAACCATTTGAGTTGCACGCAGATGGTTTGATGGCCGTTTGTATTCAGCATGAGATGGATCATCTCAAAGGCAAGGTGTTTGTTGAGTATCTTTCCTCTTTAAAAAGAATGCGCATTGCCAGCAAATTAAAAAAGAAATCTAAGGCGGGCGCCATTTAATGTTGAAGGTGGTTTTTGCTGGAACCCCTGAGTTTGCGAGAGTTGCATTAGAGGCAATTCATGTGGCCGGGCATGAGATTGTGATGGTCATGACTCAGCCAGATCGACCCGCTGGGCGTGGCTTACAACTTCAGGCCAGTCCCGTGAAACAGTTTGCTTTGGCTAAGCGGCTCCCAGTAATTCAGCCGCATTCCTTAAAAGTGAGTGGCGCTTATGGAGCTGATGCAGCTAGCGCTATTCAGGCGTTGCATGACTGTGATTTTGATGTAATGGTTGTGGCGGCTTACGGGCTCATTCTTCCGCAAGAGGTTTTTGCGATTGCGGAGCAACCGGGCCGTTTTGGTTGTTTAAATATACATGCGTCTTTACTGCCTAGATGGCGGGGAGCCGCACCGATTCATCGAGCGATTGAGGCGGGTGACAAAAAGACCGGAATCTCGATTATGCAAATGGATTTGGGCCTTGATACAGGCCCCGTCATTTCTATGAAGGAGTTGCCAATTGCGCCGAATGAAACCACTGAAACTCTTCATGATGCTTTGGCAGGTTTAGGCGCAACCATGATTGTTGAAGTATTAAATCAGATAGATAAAGAAGCCACCTTAACAAATATTCCTCAGTCAGAAGATGGGGTCACATATGCCAAAAAAATCTTAAAGGAAGAGAGCCGCATTCATTGGCAAGACGATGCATTAAGCATAGACTCAAAAATCAGGGCGTTTAACCCATTTCCAGGAGCCACCTTCGAGAAGGAGGGTGTATTAATCAAGGTTTGGAATTCTTTTCCAGTAGCCTCAGAAAAAGAAAGTGCAAGACTTCAACCAGGAACCATCACTGCAATTTTAAAAGAGGGCGTACAAGTTGCCTGTGGGGTTGATCAGGTCTGTATGACTGAAATACAAAAACCTGGGGGAAAAAGAGTTCAGGCTACTCAGCTCGCCAAATCCATGAATTGGCAGCCGGGACAGATTCTTCAATAACAACCCTTTGCGACCATCAACAATTTAAGCCTATGATGCTAAGTCCCTCAGTTAATTCTAGAATTTGCACATTGGTAACAAACGAGGATTTGAAAGATGTTTAATTGGTTAAAGACTGCGATTTTGATGGCTGGTATCACCGGGCTGTTCATTATGGTCGGGGGCATGATTGGTGGGGAGCAAGGTATGCTCATGGCCTTGTTATTGGCCCTGGGCATGAACTTCTTTAGCTATTGGTTTTCGGACAAAATGGTTTTGAGCATGATGAATGCCAAAGAAGTTGATGAGGTCACAGCCCCTCATTTTTATCGCATGGTGAGTGAGTTGGCTGCGAAGGCTCAATTGCCGATGCCACGCGTTTATTTGATTGAAGAAGATGCGCCCAACGCCTTTGCAACCGGACGTAATCCACAAAATTCAGCAGTGGCAGCCACCACGGGAATTCTTAGAATTTTGTCTGAAAGAGAAATTCGCGGAGTGATGGCGCACGAATTGGCTCACATCAAGCATCGTGATATTTTGATTTCAACAATTTCTGCCACCATGGCTGGTGCGTTGTCAGCCTTGGCAAATTTTGCCCTCTTTTTTGGGGGGCGCGATTCTGAAGGTCGCCCAAGCAATCCAATTGCGAGCATTTTGGTCGCACTGTTGGCGCCATTGGCGGCCAGCTTAATTCAAATGGCCATTTCTCGAGCGCGAGAATATGAGGCAGATCGTGGTGGCGCAGAAATTTGTAACGACCCAGAGGCTTTGGCCATGGCATTGGATAAAATTCATCAAGTTGCCAGTGGTCGTCATTTTGATGCGGTTGAACGACATCCTGAAACGGCTCAAATGATGATCATGAGCCCATTATCTGGTGGTGGTTTGGCGGGATTATTTTCAACCCATCCTCCCACAGATGACCGCGTGGCCCGATTAATGGAAATGGCAAGAACTGGAAATTACCCTGCTTGATAAAAAACAACAAGGCGTTAGTCTTTCTAAAGCACTCTATGCATCAGCGGGGGTCCTTCAAGAAGTTCAAAGTGGAGCGTCATTAACTTCAGCATTACAGGGGGTGTCGTCAGATCTTCGCCCTGCGGTTCAAAGCATTTCTTTTCAGGCCTTGCGCAGGGGCTTTTGGGTTCAAGAGGTGTTGAACCAATATGTACAAAAGACACCCCCAGGTTTGACTCTTTATCTACTTTGGGCTGCTGTTTCTTTGGTGCCCGATCAGCAGGGTGAGTCTATGTATGCCCCTCATACGCTTGTAAATGAAGCGGTGAATGCCACACATCTAGATAAAAACCTTTCCTACGCAAAAGGTTTAATTAACGCGGTGTTAAGACGGGTTTTACGTCATGACAACATTTATCAAGAAATTTCAGAGGACCAGCACCCTTCTTATCCGGATTGGTGGATTAGAAAACTAAAGCAGGCTTATCCAGATGATTATCAGAAGGTGGTGCAATCATCAAAAATGAAACCCCCTTTAACGTTACGACTCAATCAAAGATTTTTTTCAAACGAGGCACAACGTCAAGAGTATTTAAAACAATTAAATACAGCAGGAATTCAGTTTTCAGAAATTCCCAAAATCAAAGAGCAAGGATTGTCTCAGGCCATTTTGTTGCAAGAGGCTATCCCAGTTTCTCAGATACCTGGTTTTTATAGTGGTGCCTGCTCGGTCCAAGATGCTGGGGCACAGCTAGCCGCAGAGTTATTGAGCCCAAAGGCAGGTCAAAGAGTATTAGATGCTTGTGCAGCCCCTGGTGGAAAAGCGGCACACTTGCTAGAGCACTTTGATATTCAACTGGATGCCTTAGAAATTGATCCTGATAGAGCAAAACGCATTCAGGAAAATTTTGAACGGTTGCGGTTAGCGGGCGGTCAGGTTCTGATTGGCGACGCTGAAAAACCAGAAACTTGGTTCAAGGGTCAGCCATATGATGCGATTATTGCGGATGTTCCATGCTCGGCTTCGGGAATTGTTCGACGTCATCCGGACATCACATATTTGAGACAAGAGGCGGACATTAAAAACTTACAGGTAACTCAAAGAAAAATCATGACCTCGCTTTGGCCATTGCTAAAACCAGGTGGTAAGTTACTATATGTCACTTGCTCGATTTTTCCTGAAGAGGGGGAACTGCAAGCGAAGTGGTGGATTGGTGCGATGCCTGATGCTGCTCGTTTAAAAGCACCAGGCCAACTTTTGCCATCGAATCAAAATGACGGATTTTTTTACGCGCTGTTTGAAAAAATAAAAACTTAACACTCATCAGGACATGCGAAAACTATTTCATTGGATCGCTCAAATCGTTGCAATGATGGCAATGATGAGTCAGGTTTGCGCCGATGAAATCACTTTTAATAATGTTCAATTAACGCCAGTAGAAAAATCTTGGGTATTAGATGCCCAAATAGAGTTGGAATTAAATCCAACTCTGGAGCAGTTGGTTAATAAAGGTGTGACTTTACATTTTGTGACTGAGTTTCAGCTCACCAAAAAGCGTTGGTATTGGATGGATCAAAAATTGGTCGATGTCCAGAGAGTTTCTAAAATATCTTATCAGGCGTTAACGAATCAATACAGGGTTACTTTGGGAACCTTTAGCTTGACTGCGGCGACACTTAAGCAGGCCTTGGCTGCTGTAAAGACAATTGATGATTGGGTTGTGATTGAGCCAGGCGCACTGGATCAGTCACAAAATTATCAAGCCTCAGTCAGAATACGTTTAGATACCAATCAGTTGGCCAAGCCTTTTCAGGTTAATGCCATAAATTCTAAATCTTGGAATTTACAAAGTGATTGGTATCGATTTGATTTCAATCCGCAGCAAGCTGCCCCCGTGGTGAAGCCATGATGAAATTATTGGCCAAGCCATTCTTAATTGGCGTCGTTGTATTTTTAGCGCTGATTTTGTTGGTGTTGCTGGCATTTGCATCCGCCAATACTTCATTTTTTGATCAATACTTTGCTTGGTTATTTGCGGCCAATGTGTTGATTGGGGTTCTATTCCTTGTGGTCATTATTGCTTTAGCAGTAAACCTGACAATGCGTTTGCGTCAAAAGTATTTTGGTTCAAGATTAATTGCTAAGTTGGCCATGTTTTTTGCTTTGGTAGGTGTCTTACCGGGAGCTATTTTGTATGGTGTTTCATTGCAGTTCGTATCCCGAAGCATTGAGTCTTGGTTTGATGTCAAAGTTGAAAAAGCGCTTGAGGCAGGACTTAATCTTGGCAGAACTAGCATTGAAATTTCAAGGCAAGATTTACTAAAAAATGGCCGTGAAATCGTCGCTCAAATTCAAGCATCGAGTCGTTCTTCAGGTGGCGGAGCCTTAACGATTTTGTTATCAAGGCAGCAACAACAAAATGACTTTCAAGAAATCGCTTTGTTTGGAAGTGGTGCTAAGGTAATTGCCAGCGCAGGGACCAATTTAGTTTCAGCTGTATCAGAAATGGCCACAGCAGAAAAATTACAACAAGCCAAAACCTTGGGGCACTTCACTCAAATCGATGAGCCTAACACCGATCTTCCAAAGCAAACTTATACGATTAAGTTAGTTATTCCAGTTGAATTAGCCAGCGCAAGCCTGGGGGGGTTCAATTTGAGATCTCAATCAGAAGATCGATATTTATTGCTTGTAAAGAATATGCCTGAGAGCCTTAGTAACAATGCCTTAGCAGTTCAGGGGGCATACATTGAGTATCAGGAGAAAGCTCTTGGGCGCTCGGGCTTAAGAAAAATGTATATCGGTACTTTAACCATCACATTATTTTTAGCTTTATTCATTGCGATGACTCTGGCTTTGTTGTTGGGGCGTCAGTTGGCAACGCCGTTGATTATGTTGCTTAAAGGAACAAAAGCAGTTGCCGAAGGTGATTTATCGCCTAAGCCGGAGTTGAATACTGGTGATGAATTAGGTTTACTAACCAAACAATTTAATGTGATGACCCGCCAGCTCTTAGAGGCTAGAAATTCTTTAGAAGATTCCAAGGCTTTTTCTGAAAGTGTTTTGTCTAATTTAACAGCGGGTGTTTGTGTTTTAGATCAATCCTTTAATCTAGTGACATCCAATGCAGGTGCTTCAAGAATCTTTGGAATTTCATTAGATGCCCACACTGGCAAGAGCTTGGGGTCGATTCCAAAACTTCAAGGATTTGATTTGGCAATCAAGGATGCTTTCAATGCTCATCAGATTTCTAGCGCAGACTTAACCGACCATTGGCAAAAACAAATCATATTGGATGCTTCAGAAGCGATGGATGCGCAGCATGAAAACGGCATCACTTTATTGGTGCGCGGCACTCATTTGCCAAGTGGTTTATACATTGTGGTTTTTGATGATATTTCTGAAGTGATTACTGCCCAGCGGTCGATTGCTTGGGGTGAGGTGGCGCGAAGATTGGCACATGAAATCAAAAATCCATTGACTCCGATTCAACTTTCAGCGGAAAGAATTCAGTCAAAACTAAAAGATCATTTAGATCTTCAGCAAAAAGAATTTTTGGAGCGAAGCACCGCCACGATCATTACTCAAGTAGAAGCCATGAAACAAATGGTGAATGACTTTAGAGATTTTGCCAAAACACCTGAAGCTCAGTTACAGCCAATTTCAATGAATGAGTTGGTGATAGATGTATTGGGTTTATATGAAGGCACACCTGTTAAAGCAGATTTGGATAGGGCCTGCCCAATGATATTGGCTGACGCAACACAAATTCGACAAGTGATACATAACTTAATTCAGAATGGTTTAGATGCCAGCATTGAGGCCAATAAAGGATCTGGGTTTTCAATTCTTGTTAAAACAGAGTTCCTGCCTTATCCAGCAGGTAGTGAGGCTGGCCAGGGAATTGTTAAGCTAAGCATATTAGATGCGGGAACGGGTTTTGCGCCAAGAATCTTAAATCGAGCATTTGAGCCCTATGTAACAACCAAAACCAAGGGAACTGGATTAGGTTTGGCGACGGTGAAGAAGATTGTCGATGAACATGGCGCAAGAATTGAGTTACGCAACCGCACAGAACACAATCAAACGATTGGTGCTGAGGTATCTATTTATTTCAATCAACTGGTAAAGCAAGCATAGTTATGGCAAGTATTTTGGTCGTTGACGATGAAATGGGCATTCGAGAATTGCTCAATGAAATTTTGACCGATGAGGGTCACTCGGTTGTTTCTGCGCAAAATGCTCAAGAAGCAAGAACTGCCAGAGAAAACTTAGAACCAGATTTGGTTTTATTGGACATTTGGATGCCAGATGTTGATGGCGTTACTTTGTTAAAAGAATGGTCCAGCAATGGTCAGTTAACTATGCCCGTAGTGATGATGTCAGGTCACGCTACGATTGATACGGCGGTAGAAGCCACAAGAATTGGCGCAGTTAACTTTTTAGAAAAGCCTATCGCCCTTCAAAAATTATTAAAAACAGTCGAGCAGGCTCTAGAAAAGGCACCGCCTAAAGAATTATTTACTAATGACCACAAGTCAGATCAGGCCGTCTCTGTTTCAAGAGTTGAGGAGGCTTCCATTGATGGTTCAGAGATGGTTCAGAGTGAGTTTAATTTAAGCTACATTGATTTACCGTTGCGAGAAGCGAGAGATTTGTTCGAAAAAGCCTATTTTGAGTATCACTTAAGCCAAGCGGGCGGAAGTATGACTAAGGTGGCAGAGAAAACAGGTCTTGAAAGAACGCATTTATATAGAAAGCTAAAAGCACTTGGAATCGACGTGGGCAACTATAAGGGGGAGTAGCGTTTAACCCAGATAACTTGCCAGTTTGCTTACGAACTTGACCATATAGTACAATCTCGTTTCTTGGCCTGGTAGCTCAGTCGGTAGAGCAGAGGATTGAAAATCCTTGTGTCGGTGGTTCGATTCCGCCCCGGGCCACCAAGAATCTATAAACCACCTTCGGGTGGTTTATGTTTTTCTAGAAATGACCAATCTAGAAAATCAAGATTTAGGCCAGGTTATTTCTTTCGCGTTCAAGCAAAATTTTCTTTCTCTCTGCGCCCCATCGATAACCCGAAGTGATTCCGTTACTACAAATGACTCTGTGGCATGGAATGGCTAGGGCAATTCGATTGCTTGCACATGCTCTGGCAACGGCACGAGTAGATTTAGGCATACCCATAATTTTTGCCAACTCTGAATAACTGACAGTTTTTCCAAATGGAATATCGCGTAAAGCTAGCCAAACTTTCTGTTGAAAAACTGAACCAGAGATATCAAGAGGTAAATCTAAGTTACTGACAGGCCTTTCTAAAAATTGAATTATTTTTTTAAGAAATAAATCAAGTTTTCCAGGATTACTAATAAGATTTGATTCTGGAAATGAACTTTGAAGATCATTGATTAAATTATCTGGTTGGTCGCCAAGAGCTATAAAGCAAACTCCAATATCAGTGGCGCCAACTAAAACTTGACCGAGAGAAGACTGTCGAACAGCAAAAGAGAGGATATTTTTCCTAATCACTTGGCTTTAAAGCTTGGTAAGTGCCAATTTCGATAAAGAGCAATCGCTCGAATTATGAAAATAAATACAAATGAAATGACTGTAGCGGTTGAGTTACTTAAAAAATAAGTACTCAATAAAATATATAGACCGCTTCCAGCAAAGGCAATCACCGCATAGGGTCTATTGTCTGAAAATAATTGTGGAATCTCCCCACATACTATGTCGCGCAGAGCCCCGCCAAAAGTTGCTGAGATCACCCCTAGCAAAATGGCCACAATGACCGGCATATCAAATTGAAGAGCAATTTGGGTTCCAAGAATCGTGGCTAGAGCAAGACCCATTGCATCAGGCAACTGAATCATTTTTTCCGTGTACACCAAATGTTTATTTTTTATAAACCAGATACTGACAATAGTGAGACCAATAATCACCCATAACCAATATGAATGCTCAACCCAAAAAAAGGGTCGACGGTCTAAAAGAATGTCTCTTAATGTGCCGCCACCAAATGCCGTTAAGCCCGCAACAATACTGACACCAACCAAGTCTAATTTTTTTCTTAAAGCTGCAATCAGCCCTGATGCGGCAAAAGAAAATATGCCAATCAATTCAATGATTTCTTGAAAGAAGCTGAGTGACGGTGTGCTAAACATAAGATAAATAGATTTTAGACGTTAGCAATCATTATCGCCAGCTCTAAAAATTGACTGGTAAGTTGAAATTAATACATCCCTAAAACCCCATTTTTTGTGGGTCTTTGCAAATAGTCTGTACACGTACTAAAATAGTCTGTATACGTACTAATGAGGTGATGCATGAGCTACATGATTTTGATAAAAGAGTTGGCGTTAACTTACCAAGCATTTGAAGCCTATTCTTCAAAACATATTAAAAGCCTTGGTTTAACGGAAACTCAGTTTGATATTTTGGCAACCTTGGGAAACCAGCCACCCATGACTTGTAAAGAGCTTGGTGAAAAGACACTCATCCTTAAGGGAACGATGACAGGGGTTCTAGAACGAATGGAGCTAAAGGGATTGATTGAAAAAGTAGCCAACGATCAAGATGCCAGAAGCTACAAAATCAAATTATCTAAAAATGGTGAAAAACTATTTAAAAAAGTATTCCCTGAACATTTAAGTTATTTAGGACAGGCGTTCGAGAGAATGAATAAGAAGCAAATCAGTGAATCAACAACGATGTTGAAGGAATTAAAACAAGTATTCAAATCCGTGTAAATAAAGGAGACAGTATGAATTCAATTGAAAATACAGCTAACTTAATTGGCAGATTTTTAATAGCCAGTTTATTTTTGCCCGCAGGGGCAACAAAATTAATAGGCTTTGATGGAACCGTTTCTTACTTTAGTTCCTTAAGCTTGCCGATGCCTTCATTGATGGCAATCATTGTGATTGCCATTGAAATAGTTGGTGGAATCGCTCTAATTGTGGGATACAAAGTGAAATGGAGTGCGATTGCTTTGGCCCTATTTACTCTAGGTGCATCACTGGTGGGCCATGCATATTGGGCCGCTCCAGCTGATCAGGTGTTTGTTGCCAAACTACTCTTTTATAAAAATATTGCTATAGCAGGCGGCTTATTGATATTGGGAAGCATGGGCGGGGGTCGATTGAGTATCGACCAGGTAAAAACAAAATAATTCATGAGGCAAAAATGAAAAAAGTTATTGGTGTATATGGAAATGAAGAAGGCCATTGGGTGGGCGATGGATTTCCAGTAAGAACATTATTCTTTTATCAAAATATGGGCAAACAAATGAGCCCGTTTCTTATGCTCGATTTTGCAGGACCAGCAGAGTTTCCGCCGACCAATCAGCGTAAGGGGGTAGGTACTCACCCTCATCGTGGATTCGAAACCGTGACCATTGTTTATGAAGGAGAAGTCTCTCACAGAGACTCCACCGGACAAGGCGGGACGATTGGGCCGGGCGATGTTCAGTGGATGACAGCGGGTTCGGGGATATTGCATCAAGAGTATCACTCAGAAAAATTTGCCAATGAGGGTGGTAGATTGCAAATGATTCAACTTTGGGTGAACTTGCCGGCTAAACAAAAAATGACTCAGCCGGCATATCAATCCATATTAAAAAATCAAATACCTGTTGTCGCGGTTGGTGATTTTGGAACAGTCAGAGTAATTGCTGGTGAGTATCAAGGCTTTAATGGGCCAGCAAAAACATTTACACCGATGAATGTTTGGGATGTGCAGTTAAAAAAAGGCTCGACTTTGAGCTTGCCAGCGATGAATGGATGGAATACATCAATTGTTGTTTTAAAGGGATTGGTTGAGTCAGATCAGGCAGCTGCAAAAGAGGCCAAAATGCTGATGTTTAGTCCAGACAATGAGGGCATTGAAATTAAAGCAGCTGAGGATTCAGTTTTCTTGCTCCTCAGTGGCGAGCCCATCAATGAACCCATTGTCGGTCATGGGCCGTTTGTGATGAATACTAAAGAAGAAATCATGCAGGCGATTGATGACTTTAATGCAGGCGCGTTTGGGCAGATTCACTGAAGACCAACACCTTTAAAAAATTGTGCTCCTAAGGGTGAGATGGGGTCATGAATCTGACCAATCTTGCCCACAATTTTTTTTACTTCATTAATTAGTAAGCTGCCGTACCCTTGGCGACGATATGCCAAATTCACATAAATGTATTCAATATCGCCACTTGAGGTAAAGCGACAATAACCAATGGTTGTGTTTTGGTTCTTGATGAGGACAATTCCCTCTGATACATCGATTGTGTAAGAGTTTTTGTCAATGCTCATGGGCTTAGAGGAACGTTACTCGCTTAGATAATTCAGTAAAAGAAATTTTCGGCGATAAAAAACTTGATCCCTCATTTGGGCTATTCACTATTACGCCCATTCCAGCCACTGGCGCAAGGCGATCAACTTTAAAGCGCCCCACCTCTTGCTGTCTGATAAAACATTCCTCATCAAAATAAAGGCAATCGCCATTTAGATCAATTTCATCAGAATCAATTGTTTTAAAACCAATTAATTTCTCTAAAGCCTCACGAGTGGCAGGCACCTCAAGCTCAGTAATTTCTTTCTTGCTTGGGTCAATTAGTAAAACTTTCATAAAAATCCTAATATTTCTTGATAAAGATATGAGGTATCGTAAAGTAAATCGATCATCTTTGCCGACGAGCAGACTGGTCAAACATGCTGAGCACAAATGACTTTTAATCAACATACAATGGAGAGATGAAGGCAAATCAATTCAAAATAGTAGTTGTTGGAGCAGGCGCAGTTGGCAGTTATTTTGGTGGCTTATTGGCGAGAGCCCAACAAGATGTCACGCTCATTGGTCGATCAGATCATGTGAAGGCCATTCAAGAAAAAGGCCTTTATATGGATTGCCAAAGTTTTCAAGAATATGTGGCAATCAAGGCAAGCACTGACTACAGTGCACTTACACAGGCAGATCTGATTTTATTTTGCGTTAAATCACCTGATACACACAGCGTGATGGCAGAAATTAAGCCTTTTTTGCGGAAAGATGCCATGGTTTTGAGTCTGCAAAATGGTGTCGATAACTGTGATCGAATAAAAAACCATTTTTCGGGTTACGTTTATCCCGCTGTTGTTTATGTGGCTACAGGAATGTTGGGGCCTGGGCATGTGAAGCATTTTGGTCGAGGTGAGTTGGTGGTCGGCGCCTTAGGCCTGGCTGCCGAAGCTGATCAAAATAATCTCATGAAGATTGCGACTGTCTTTAATGAATCACAGATACCTTGCACCATTGCAGACAAAATCAAAGATCAAATGTGGATGAAGTTTTTGGTCAATTGCAGTTTTAATGGCATTTCGGCAATAGGAGATATTCAGTACGGCAAGATGGTTCAAGTTCCTGCAATCAATCACTTGATCAATGAAATTACGCAAGAATTTTTATTGATTGCAGCCAAAGAGGGTGTCAACATTGAAACAGAAAAAGCAGAGATGGCAAATCAACAAATTGCTTTGACCATGGCAGGTCAAAAGTCATCCACCGCACAGGATGTGGGTAAAAAAAGAAAAACCGAAATTGAACATTTGAATGGACTAATTATCAGGCTTGGCGAAAAATACCAAATACCAACTCCTGCTAATCAAAGTGTTTATGCATTGGTAAAAATGCTTGAAGCCAATTACACAGCAAGGTAATACCGCGGATAACTATTTCTTTAAATGACCCAAGCCATCTTATACTCTTATCGTCGATGTCCTTATGCCATGAGAGCCAGAATGGCCTTGGCTTATGCTGGCATCTCGGTTGAGATTCGTGAAATATCTTTAAAAGAAAAGCCAGCTTCTATGTTGGCAATCTCACCCAAAGGAACCGTTCCGGTCTTGCAGCGTGATGATCTCGTGATTGAGCAAAGTTATGACATCATGAAATGGGCCTTAAAACAATTTGACCCAGATCAGTGGCTTCCCTCAGAAATGGAAGGTTTGATTGATGAATGGGTGGCAAAAAATGATGGCCCTTTTAAAAAGCTTTTAGATCAATACAAGTACCCCGATAGGCATCCAGCTATTAAGCTTGAGGAAACGCTGAATCAGGCCACCAAATTATTTTTAGGCCCCATCAATGAGCAATTGCGGGTCAGTGACTATTTATTGGGTTCAAAGATAAGTTTGGCGGACATAGCCATATTTCCATTTGTGCGTCAATTTGTAATGGTTGATTCTGGCTGGATTGATCGATCGGGCCTAAGTTTTTTAAAACAATGGTTAAATGCGCGTCTTGAGTCACCCTTGTTTTTAGGGGTGATGCAAAAATATCCAACTTGGCACGATTCACCCCCGGAGTAAGCATGAAAAAAGTTTTAGGTTTTCTAGTTCTTCTAGTCATTTTGTTTTGTTTGTACACCTGGTTGGTTTTAACTTGGAGTTACTCCGAAGGTGAGCGCGCAGGTTATGTCCAGAAGTTTTCAAAAAAGGGTTGGATCTGTAAAACTTGGGAGGGCGAATTGGCAATGATCAATATCCCGGGTACTTTGACAGAAAAATTTAATTTCACCGTTCATGAAGAAGCCGTCGTGAAAAAAATCAATGACAGCATGGGCAAGCGTGTCTCACTGGTTTATAAAGAACACGTGGGCATTCCAACGACCTGCTTTGGAGACACAGGTCATTTTGTTCATGATGTGATTGTGGTTGAGTAACTATTTGGTCAGAATCAGTTTTCTGAACTTGGTGATACGAAGGCGATAGATTTCGCCTTCATGGGCAATGTCCAAATAGTTTGACGGACCCATCAAGTCTTTGCTATCAATAACTCGGTGAGTTGGTTGTTGATTTTCTCTTGTGAAGAAATTTTCTTTTTCGTTTGTCATGAAGACCCTCTTCTTTTGAAAGAAGTCAGCATCTTATAACACTCAAAACATTACTTATTGTGTGGCTAATTCTAAATTAGAGATTTATTAGATTTCTTTTTATAAAGAAAGATGAATGCTTTAGCGCAGTAAACAATGATCAGTGAGCCAATTAGGTCGCCAATGATCATGACCCCTAAATTATCAAAGAAAACATTTTCAGGAATCATCCAAGAGAACCAAGCTTGATGCAAAACTGGACTGATGATTGAAAAAATCAAAATACAGTTTAATAACTGGCTGCCATTTAACTTTGATAAATCAGATCTCAGGCCAATGCTTCTGAAGACTAAAAATCTGGCCAAATAAGGTGCAAAACCGCTGATAAGACCAGCGCCTATGGCCAAAATTAAATCATCAAAAAAGAAGCCAATACCAATTATTGATGATGCAATGACGATGCCGATCGCACCACTTTCACCAAGCAATAAAACTAACAATAAACGAAGTCCTGCGGGTAAAAAAATCCAAGATACTCCAATTGAGTGAGAAAAAATTCCCATGAAATAGGCATTTAGGCCAAAGCTTGCAGCATAAAGCGAGGCAGAGAGGAAAATAAGTAAAGGATGAATGGGTAAAACAGGATGCATGGACGCCAATATAGCAAATTCGATGTCAATCTTCGATAAGAAAAGATTTTTACAAAAGTCATATTAACTACAAAAATTGTGGTTAAAATTTACAAGGCGTGTGTTAAAGCGCTCAACTCACTTAATACAGATTAATAAGGAGCATCACTTGAATAAAGCAGAACTTATTACAGCAATTGCTGAAGAAGCAGAATTGTCAAAAGCCAAGGCTGAATTTGCATTAAATTCAATCATGGACAACATCAAGAAAGCTGTTACTAAAGGTGAAAGCGTTCAGTTAATTGGTTTTGGTACATTTGGTTCAGGTAAGCGCGCTGCTCGTGTTGGCCGCAACCCAAAAACTGGTGAAGCAATTAAGATTGCTGCTGCTAAGACTGTCAAGTTTTCAGCTGGTAAAGCATTCAAAGATGCAGTGAATAAGCGTAAGAAATAATTAAGCGCTTCTCTGTAAGAAAAAGTCCAGCTTGCTGGACTTTTTTTATGTCTTCTTTTGAGCCTGTGTCTGTGCAGTCTTAACTCTGAACCAGTCTTCTATAACGATGGATGCTCATCAAGATACCCACACCAACCCCAAGTGTGACTAATGCAGTGCCGCCATAACTAATGAAAGGAAGTGGTACGCCAACTACTGGAAGCAGGCCGCTGACCATGCCCATGTTCACAAAGGCGTAAGTAAAAAATATCAAAGTAATTGCCCCACCCAATAAACGAGTGAACAATGTTGGGGCATTGGATGAAATGGCAAAGCCGCGCTGAATCAAAGCTGCAAACAAGCCCAGCAAGACAATGTTTCCAAGTAGACCAAATTCTTCAGAAAATACCGCAAAAATAAAGTCCGTATGTTTTTCAGGAATGAACTCTAAATGAGCCTGTGTGCCATTGAGCCAACCTTTTCCAAAAAGGCCACCAGAACCAATGGCAATGATTGATTGAATGGTATGAAAACCTTTTCCAAGTGGATCAGAGCTGGGGTTTAGCAATGTACAAATTCGATTTTTTTGATAATCGTGCAAGATGGGCCAAGTCACTTGTGGTTCACAAATATAGCCACCAAAAATAATGATTAATAGAATGCCAAAAGTTCCTAAGCCAACCACTGGAATAATGTACTTCCATGGAAAGCCCGCAAGAATAATCACATAGAGACCGGAAGCCAAAACCAGTAATGAGGTTCCAAGATCTGGCTGTCTAGCAATTAAAGCAACGGGTAATGCAAGCAATAAGGCGGCGACCCCGTAATCCCAGTTTTTAAGAATGCCTTCACGCTTTTGAAAGTACCAGGCCAACATGAGAGGCATGGCAATTTTCATAATTTCAGAGGGCTGAATCACAACGCCAACATTCACCCATCGACGGGCCCCTTTTCTGATTAAACCAAACATGGCAACAGCGAGTAATAAGGCAATGCCAATCGTGTAAATCCAAATCGCTGACTTTTCTAACCATTTCGGTGGAATTCTAGAAACAACCAGCATGACCATGTAGGCAAGTATTAAGTTGCGCGCCTGGTCAATGAGTTGGACGTGCGTGCCACTGCTGGCTGATATGAAAGTGACAATGCTAATGCCTACCAAGGCAAGAACAATCAGCCCTAAGCCTTTATCAAGACCGCTCCATAGAAAATCAATCTTATGGATTAAGGGGCGTTTTTCCATTCTGGAACCTCCTTAGGCCAACGCCCCTCAAGATAATAATCAAGCGCCCTTCTTGCAATCGGGGCTGCATGAGCGGCACCAAAGCCCGCATTTTCGACAACCATGGCAATGGCAATTTTTGGGTTTTCTGCGGGAGCAAAAACCACATATAAGGCATGGTCACGCATGAATTCAGGTGTGGCGCCGTGGTTATAGTTTTTAGAATTCAAACTAAATACTTGAGCGGTGCCCGTCTTGCCGGCTGCGTTGTAACCCGCACCTTTAAATGCCCCAGCTGAGGTTCCAAAACGATTCACATCCACCATGGCATTGGTAATGACATCAATATTTTCTTTTTTAAGATTGATGCGGTAACTTTCTTGAGGCGTAGTTAATGTGCGTTCCTTGGTGACGGGATTTTCGATTGATTTCACTAAGTGGGGTTTCATCACCACACCGTTGTTGGCAAGGTTTGCGGTGGCATGAGCCAACTGTAGGATGGTGAAATTGTTATAACCCTGACCAATTCCTAAAGAAATTGTTTCGCCTTCAAACCACTTTTGTTGTTCAGGTTTTTTGAAGGTTTTTTCTTTCCATGAAGTGGATGGTAAGACGCCGCGTCCTTCACCAATTAAATCAATTCCCGTGATTTGACCAAAGCCTAAAGGCTTCATGAAGTCATGCATCATGTTGACACCCATATCTTTCGCGAGGTGATAGTAATAGGTGTTGCATGACTCAACAATGGATTTGGCCATATCTACTGTGCCATGACCCCCTACTTTGTCATCTCTAAAAGTATGATTTCCTAAAGTGAAATACCCTGGGTCAGCAATCGATTGGCTTGGAGTTCGTTTACCAGTTTCAAGTGCAGCTAAAGCCATGAAAGGCTTGTAAGTTGATCCTGGTGAGTAAATGCCTTTGAGTGGACGGTTATAAAGAGGCTTTTCAAGTGACTCATTCAAATCTTTCCATTTTGTTGGGTCAATGCCTTCAACAAAATCATTGGGATTAAAGTTTGGCTTAGACACAAAAGCCAAAATGTCACCGGTCTGCGGTTCAATCGCTACAAATGCACCACGTCGTTTGCCATAGAGTTCCTCGACCAACGATTGCAACTTAATATCAATTGAAAGGACCAGATTTTTACCTGGCGAAGAAGAGGATGTTGATAGAGTGCGAACGGCCCTTCCCCCCGCAGTAATTTCTACTTGTTCAAACCCAGGAGAGCCTCTTAACGCGTGCTCATAACTTTGCTCTACTCCCACCTTTCCGATGTAGGGCATGCCCAGTAAGTTAATATTTTTTCGTTGTTCCCAGTCATCAGCCATGCTCTTGCTCGAATCAAGTTCAGCAATTAGTTTTTCACGATCTCTTTGTGAAACGCGACCGATGTAGCCAATTAAATGAGAGCCAAGTTCACCATAAGGGTATTGACGGAATAAGCGCGCACGAATTTCTACCCCTGGAAATCTGAAGCGTTGTGCAGTAAAGCGGGCTACCTCGACATCACTTAATAGCGTTTTGATTGGAAAGGAATCAAAAGTTTTTGACTCTGCCGCTGACTTTAAGAAATTACGACGATCTTTGGCTTGGATTTCAATCACTGAAGACAATTCATCTAGCAATGTATTCAAATCGGTTTCAATTTGAGATGGATTAATCTCAAGCGTGTAGGCAGAGTAGTTTCTTGCAATCACAATTCCATTGCGATCAACAATCAGACCCCGATTAGCAGGAATTGGTACCAGTGCAATGCGATTGTTTTCAGCTGCAACGGAATGTCGGTGATGTGTGAAAACTTGAAGCCAAACAAATCGAATCAGCAAAATTGAAAAACAAATCAAAACAAAAATCATGGCAACAGATAGCCTGTCTTGAAAAGACTTAACTGTTGGTTGTGATTGATTGAATCGGTTCATGAGCCGTCAAACTAAATTGGACGGTTTAAATCAACATCTGTTGGGCGACGTTGTGGCGCCAACAATAGCCATACAGCCACTGGCCAGAGCAGGGCCTCAATGAAGCCTGAAAAAAGACTGGTCCAAGCCCACAAAGGCAGTTCACCAGAAGCAATCCAGCGAATAATCAAGGGCCAGATAGAAGCCGCAATAAATAATGGCAATAAATGAAGTGCTTGCTGCAACCTGGCAAATCCTAAAACGCGACGTTGCCAGAAAATGCCAAAGTAAGCCACCACTGGATACATGAAGGCATGTTGTCCTAAAAGGCTACCGGCGTGTACATCCATGATGAGCCCTAAACCAAATGCCCAAATCACACCGACTTTTCTTGGCTGATAAATGGTCCAGAAAACCAAGCAAACCAAAAGCCAGTCAGGAACCCAAGCAGCATTTCCTAAAGGTAAAAAATTTAACAAAAGAGCCAGAAATAAACTGAACCCAATGAATAGTGGATTTGCTGGACGAAGAATGTAACCACTTTCAATCATGGTTTTCCTCTGTAGCGCTGGTTTGATTTGATGTCTGCTGGTTTAATGCTCTTGGCTGGATCGGGGCGCCCACCAAAACCTGCATCATAAAAAAGAATCATGACATGTCGAAAACGATTCACGCCACCAATTGGCGAGCAATAAATGCGCGCAAAATTTTTATCCACATTGCGTTCAATTTTGTCGATGGTGGCCACAGCAAATCCTGGAGGATAGACGCCATCGATGCCTGAGGTCATTAGCACATCGCCGACTTGTAAATCACTGACGGCGGCCATGTGACGTAATTCCAATGGTTGACCTCGACCGTTGCCATGAAGCGCTCCTCTTAGACCATTTCTAGCAACCTGAATTGGAATAACCATGTCACGGTCATCTAAGAGAGCAACTTCAGATTTATTTTCTAAAACACGTACCACTTGACCCACGATACCTTGATGATCGGAGACGGCTTGTCCTGGAGAAATATTATCTGAGGCGCCTCGATCAATCACCACGCGTTGTGAAATCGGATTGGTGGGGCTGTATAAGATTTGCGCAATCAAAATTTTGAAGCGAGTTTGTTCTTGAATGCCGATTAATTTTCTTAGCTGAGCATTTTCAGCCATGAAAAGCTCAGATTGATTGGCCAAAAGGGTGAGTTCTGCCACACGTTTGGTGAGAGCTTCATTTTCTTGCTCCAAGGAGCTTTTGGCCGTTAAGTAGTCATAACTGGCTCGAAGCGCGTTTCTTGGAAATAACATGACACTTTGAAAAGGCGTCAATAAAAACGCAGCCACAGAACGAACCTCATTCAGCGTCTTAAAGCGATAGTCAAGCACCATCAAAACAACGCTGATTAAAAGACAAGCCGCCAGCTTAATTAAAGCTGGCGTGCCTTGTTTGAAGAGTGGGGGTGGGCTAAGCTGCAATTGAATCTCGTTAGCTGCTTAGAGGGTCTATTCTTGGGAGAATACGCCGCCTAATTTGTCCATACGCTCTAGTGCAATGCCCGAGCCTCTAACAACACAGGTCAATGGGTCTTCGGCCACATGGACTGGAAGCCCTGTTTCCTCAAGCAATAAACGGTCTAGGTCACGCAAAAGAGCGCCACCACCCGTTAACATCATGCCGCGGTCAGCGATGTCTGAGGCCAATTCAGGGGGTGTTTGCTCTAGGGCTACCTTTACGGCCGTCACAATTTGGTTGAGAGGGTCTGTAAGTGCTTCAAGAATCTCATTGCTGGTGACGGTAAAGCTTCTTGGGATGCCCTCAGAAAGGTTTCGACCACGAATTTCCATGTCTTTGACTTCAGATCCAGGGAAAGCCGAGCCAATGGTCTTTTTGATTGCTTCAGAGGTCTGTTCGCCAATCAACATACCGTAGTTACGGCGAATGTAATTGATGATGGCTTCGTCAAACTTGTCGCCACCCACACGAATAGAGCCTTTGTAAACCATACCGCCCAAAGACATAACGCCCACCTCTGTGGTGCCGCCACCAATGTCTACAACCATCGAGCCGGAGGCTTCTGAGACCGGTAAGCCTGCGCCAATCGCAGCGGCCATAGGCTCTTCAATCAAATAAACCTGAGATGCACCGGCACCCAAGGCTGATTCACGAATGGCGCGGCGCTCTACCTGGGTTGAGCCACAAGGTACACAGATAATGATGCGTGGGCTTGGTTTGAGCAATTTGGTCTCGTGGACCATTTTGATGAATTGCTTCAACATTTGCTCGGTAATAGTGAAATCGGCAATCACGCCGTCTTTCATGGGGCGAATTGCTTCAATATTGCCTGGAACACGACCAAGCATCTGCTTGGCTTCCTTGCCTACGGCTAAAATAGTCTTTT